>Ga0335080_10002819_pt1 | contig 17479 bp, 12 predicted proteins | sample Lox_Sample_34_FD_206720 | JGI IMG/M metagenome (GOLD analysis project Ga0335080, IMG submission 206720) | Soil microbial communities from Loxahatchee National Wildlife Refuge, Florida, United States - Lox_Sample_3.4 | ecosystem: Environmental > Terrestrial > Soil > Wetlands | place: USA...
CGTCCCACCGCCGGCCGACGCCGACAGCAGTGACGGCTACACCGAGGGCCAGGGCTCGCGTTGCCTCAGCGACGCCGCCGGCGAGGCTGCCTTCGCGGACGCGCTCACCGCGGCGAAGGATGTGCCGGACAATGAGCGCGCGCTCCTGGCCGAAGCCCGCAAGAATCTCGCGCCGACCTGCACCGGTGCCAGCGGCGGCGCCGAGGGCGTCGCGAAGGCCGCCGGCGAGGTGCAGTCCCCGCTCGGCAAGAGCTTCGCCGCCTATCTCCAGGGCGCGCAGGCCTTCTACGACGGCAACTATGACGCCGCCGCCGGGGCCTTTGCCGGCCTCGCTTCGACGGACGACGCGTGGCTCAAGGAGACTGCCCGCTACATGCAGGGCCGGGTCGAGGTCAACCGAGCCCAGGTCGATGCCTTCGACGAATACGGCGCGCCGAAGGAAGGGAGCACGATCGATCCCAAGGTCATCGATGCCGCCGAGGCCGGGCTGCAGAACTACCTGAAGGATTATCCGGACGGCGCCTATGCCAGCTCGGCGCGGGGCCTGCTGCGCCGGGTCTATTGGCTGGGGGGCCGCGCCGACAAGCTCGCCGCGCAATATGCGGAACTGCTGGCGGTCGATCCCGAGCCGCGCGGTCTCGACGACATCGCCCTCGCCGACGAGATCGACAACAAGCTGCTGCCCGGCCTGACCGACCAGGCGACGACCGATCCGACCCTGCTCGCGGTCCTCGACTTGAAGCACATGCGCGGTCCGGACGGCGCCGACGACAAGGATTGCTGCGGCCAGCCGATGACCCGCGCCGCCCTGGAGGCGCAGAAGCCCGCTTTTGCCGCGAACCCGGCGCTCTATGCGTTCCTGGACGCGGCCTACGCGTTCTATGTCGAGCGCAAGCCCGACACAGTCCTGAAGCTCATCGCCGACGAGAAGTCCGATCAGGGCTTCGGGCCGCTTGCCTTCAGCCGGCAGACGCTCCGCGGCATGGCGCTCGAGGCGTTGAAGGACCCGGCCGCCCGTGACCACTGGCTGGCGATGCTGCCCGGCGCGCTCCAGCCGTTCCAGCATCCCGCGATCGAGCTGGCGATCGCGCTTCACGACGAGCGCGACCATGCGTTGGATCGCGTCTTTGCGCCAGACTCGCTGGTGAAGGAGCCGATCCTGCGCGAGATCCTGCTCCGCAATGTCGCCGATGCGACGCTGCTTCGGGCTCGGGCGACGGATGCAACGGCACCCAAGAAAGAGCGCGATGCCGCGCTCTTCACCCTGCTCTACAAGGAGCTGACGCGCGGCCGCCCTGGCGATTTCCTGACGGACCTCGACCTCGTGCCGGCCGATGCGGCGTCGGAGGGACAGGATGGGAGCGAGGGTGCCAGTGACGAATACAATCCGATCGCGCCCACGCCGCTGCCGACGCTCGGCGTCTTCCAGAACCCCACGTCCGGCGAGTATGACTGCCTGGCGCTGAAGGAGACCGCATGGCACCTTGCCAAGAATGCCCAAGACAGCAGGGCCCAGCTCTGTCTCGCCGACTTCCTGCTCGTCAACGGCTTCGACGACTTCGTGCTCGACACGCCGCCCGATGCGCGGGAGTTGGGCGGCTCGCCCTCCCTCTTCCCCGGCAAGCCCTATGCACGCCTCACCGTCTACAAGACGCTGATCGCCGGCGCGAACACACCGGCGAACGACAAGGCCTATGCGCTCTACCGCGCCGTCAACTGCTACGCGCCCTCGGGGAACAATTCCTGCGGCGGCGATGACGTGCCGGTCGCGCAGCGCAAGGCCTGGTTCAACCAGCTGAAGCACAACTATCCGAAGTCGGTGTGGGCAAAGCAGCTGCAATACTACTGGTGAGGCGGATGCGCGCTGCGATCGCCGCGCTCCTTCTTCTCGTCTCGGCGGCGGCCGCGTCGGCGAGCCCCACCGCGGCAGCGGACTACGATTCCTTCTGGCTCTGGGCCGGGGTGAAGCCGCAGCCGGTGCTCGGCTCGGCGCAACGCATCTACGTGCTGCAGAGCGAGGTGGTGGCCGATACGCCGGTGCGGCTGGTGGCGCAGCGACCGGCGATCCCGCACATCGCTCACGCCGAGGTCTGGATGGTCGTGCGGGTGCAGACCCTGGCCTGGACGCCGGCGATCTACGACCAGGTGCTGACCGATCTCGCCCGCTGGCGCGATGCCGGCAGCCGGGTGGTAGGAATCCAGATCGATTTCGACGCCGGCACCCGGCATCTCGAAGGCTACGCGACATTCCTCGCCGACTTGCGGCGACGATTACCGGCGGATTGCCGCCTCGGCATCACCGGTCTCCTCGATTGGAGCAGCCATGGCGATCCCGCCAGCCTTCGCGCGCTGGCCGGCGTGGTCGATGAAGTCGTGCTGCAGATCTATCAGGGCCGGCACGTCATCCCCGGCTACCAGGACTATCTCGCGAAGCTGCGCAGGCTCGACATTCCATTCCGCATCGGCTTGTTGCAGGGCGGCGACTGGGATCCACCCGCCGACCTCGCCGACAATCCCTGGTTCAAGGGCTACGTCGTCTTCCTGGTGAACGCGCCCGGCTGAGCTCAGGCGTCGCGCCAATCGAAGGCGAGCGGCGCCTCGCGGAAGGCGAAGCGATCGAGATGCCGCGCGACCACGTCCTTCAGGGACTGGAGCTGCGCGTCGGCGCTCGCCTGCAAACTGCAGTCGAGCGTGTCTTCAGCCGCCTGCAGCGTCAGCGTCGCATCGCCCGGCCAGTCGGCGCCGCGGGCGTTCTTCGGAAACACGACCTTGCCCTCCGCCGGCGTGAATTCGACGCTGAGATTGTGGCTCCAATGCTTGCAAAGCTGCTGCAGATAGCGACTGGCATTGTCCGTTGGTACCCGTGCGGTGCTGTGAAACGTCATTGCGATCCTTTCATGCTCACTTGACATTTGTACGAAAGACTATATCTTACGATATGTCAAGTGACACAGTCATAAGGAAGATACGATGTATTTTTACGAGGAAGAACAACATTCTAGGGGCTGGCGCGGCTGCGTCGGCCGGCATGGCGGGTGGGGCCGCGGACATCACCGGCACGGCGGCTTCTTCGGCCGGCACGGTCGGGGTGGCGGCGACGGCTTCCGCATGGGCCGTAAGCTCGGCGCCGGCGACCTGCAGCTCCTGCTGCTGCAGCTGCTGGAGGAGAACCCGCGGCATGGCTATGAGCTCATCAAGGAGCTAGAGAGCCGTTCCAACGGCTATTACAGCCCGAGCCCCGGAGTGATCTATCCCGCCCTCACCTATCTCGAGGAGATCGGCTTCGCCTCGGTCGAGGCGGAGGGCAACAAGAAGCTCTACCGCATCACCGAGACCGGCACCGCCTTCCTCAAGGAGAACCGGCAGGCCGCCGAGGCGATGCTCTCCGAGCTCACCGAGATCGGCCGCCGCTTCGCCCGCGCCCAAAAGGCGATGAACGAGGACGAAGGCGCCGAGAGCGACGCCGAGGAGGAATCCGAGCTCGGCCGCTGGCCTTTGGGCGAGCGCCGTTTCGGCCGCACCAACCGGCGCGAGGGCATTGTCGAGATCATGCGGGCGCGCCACGAGCTGAAGCATGCGCTCATGGAGCAGATCGGCGCAGCACCCGAAGACCACAAGCGGATCGCCGAGATCCTGCGCCGCGCCGCCGCCGAGATCCGCGGCAAGAAGGACTGAGCGCTACTGCGCGGCGGCGAGACCCGCCGCGAGCTGCCGCGCGACCAGGCGGGCGTAGAGCCCGCCCTTGCCGAGCAGCGTCTCGTGAGTACCGGTCTCGACCAGCCGGCCGCCGTCGAGCACCACGATGAGATCGGCGTCGCGCACGGTCGAGAGCCGGTGCGCGATGACGATGGTGGTGCGGTCGGCCTGCAGGCGATCGAGGGCGCGGCGCACCAATTGCTCGTTGATCGCGTCCAAGTGCGAGGTCGCCTCGTCCAGGATCAGCACCGGGGCATCCTTCAGGAACGCGCGGGCAATTGCCACCCGCTGGCGCTGGCCGCCGGAGAGGCTGGTGCCGCGCTCGCCGACCATGGTATCGAGCCCTTCCGGCAGCGCGTCCACGAGATCGCCCAAGGCGGCGTGATCGATCGCCGCGCGCAATGCGGCGTCGTCGGCATCGGGCCGCGCAATCAGGATGTTGCTGCGGAGCGTGTCGTTGAAGAGATAGGTGTCCTGGGCAACGAGCGCGATCCGCTGCCGCAGGTCGTCGAGGCGATACTGCTTCAAGTCGACGCCGTTCATCGTGACGCGACCCTGGTCCGGATCCCAGAACCGCATCAGCAGTTGCGCCGCCGTCGTCTTGCCGGCGCCGGAAGGACCGACCAGCGCCACGGTCTTGCCGGCGGGAATGGTGAAGCCCACCGCCTGCAACGCGGGCCGCGCCTGGCCGGGATAGCGGAAGCCGACCTCCTCCAGCGCCAGTGAGACCGGACCCTCGGCTGCCGCGGCGCCCGGCCCGTCCATGACCGGGACGGGCTCATGGTAGAGCGCGTAGATGCGGCGCGTGGCGCCCAACGTATCGGCGAGCTGGCGCCCGACCTGGGCGATCTCCGAGACCGGCAGGAAGGCCGCCATGGCAAGGATGGTGAGGAGCGGCAGCAGCGCCGCGTCGATGGCCCCCTCGCCCGACAGCAGCCCGCCGACGATCACCACCGCGAGACCACCCAAGCCGGTGAAGATCTCCAGCAATGCTTGCTGCAAAGTGAGCTCGTGGAAGAACGGCTTCCGCAAGGCGATGTGGCGGTCGGAGAGTGCGTCCAAGGCGGCACCTCGACGCGCCTCCTGCTGGAAGGCGACGATCTCGCCCATGCCCTGCAGCGAGTCGATCGCGAAGGCGCCGAGCTCTCCCGCCGCCTCCCTGGCCTTGGAGCCCAGGCGATCGACGCGCTTGCGCATCAGGAACGGGCTCAGGCCCACCGCGATCAGGAACGGGAGCAGCGCTACGGCGAGCCATGGGTTCTCCGCCGCCAGCACCGCCAGCACGGTCGCCGGCACCAGCACCGCGACGAAGGCCGGCGCCACGGTATGGGCGAAGAAGTACTCGACCAGCTCGATGTCGTGGGTCGCCAGCGCCATCAGGTCGCCGGTGCGCCGGCGGGTGAGATAGGCCGGCGCGAGCGCGTCCAATTTGCGGAAGACGGCAATCCGCATCTCGGCCAAGAGCCGGAACGCCATCTCATGGGCGATCCAGGATTCCAGCCAGTGCAGCACGCCGGCGAGCGGCGCCAGGATCGCCAGCGCCCAGAGCAGCCCGGCGGTGGGCGTGCCGTTTTTCACCGCCGCAAGGACGAGTGCGCTCAACACGCCGACGCCGATGAAGGCGACCACCCGGGCGACACCGAGCATGAAGGTCGCGACCAGCCGCCCCTTCCACGGCATCACCAGCTTCATCAGCTCGGAGATCAGCTGCGGCCAGCCGAGCCCTTCCGCCTTGATGATGCCCTCGGTCAGCGGCTTCGCCGCGGCTTGCGCCGCTTCCGTCGAAGCCTCGCTTTGCTCCAGTGCGACCTCGGTCGGCGCAGCGGCGCGCGCTTCCAAGGCCTGCTCCGCCATCAGGCGGGCATAGGCGCCGCCCTGGGACATCAGCGCCTCGTGGCGGCCGCTCTCCACGACGCGGCCCTGTTCCAGCACCAGGATGCGATCGCAGCCGATCACGCTGGAGAGGCGATGCGCGAGAACAAGCGTGGTGCGGCCCTTCATCAGCCGGTCGAGCGCCTCCTGGATCACCGCCTCGTTCTCGGCATCGACGGCCGACAAGGCCTCGTCCAGCACCAGGATCGGCGCGTCGCGCAGCAAGGCGCGGGCGATCGCCACGCGCTGGCGCTGGCCGCCGGAGAGCTTGACGCCCTTCTCGCCGATGATGGTCTGGTAGCCCTGGGGCAGGCTCGCGATGAAGCCGTGGATGTTGGCGGTCTTCGCCGCCGCCTCGATCTCCGCCTCCGACGCCTCCGGTCGGCCCATGCGGATGTTGTCCTCGACGGTGCCATGGAACAGGAAGGTGTCCTGGGAGACCACGGCGATCATCGACCGGATCTCGGCGAAGGAGAGGGTCTTCAAGTCGCGGCCGCCGAGCCGCACTGTGCCCTGGTCGGGATCGTAGAAACGGAGCAGCAGGCGCACGATCGACGACTTGCCGCCGCCCGAGGAGCCGACGACGCCGATGCGCTCGCCGGCGGCGACGCGGAAGTCGAGCCCGTCATGCACGATGCGCGCGGCGCCGGGATAGCGGAAGCGCACCTGCTCGAAGGCGATGCTGGGTTCGAGCGGCGCCGGCAGGGCGGCAACCGGCGCGTCGGCGATCAGCGGCCGGTCTTCCAGGATGCGATGAATGCCGCTCGCCGCCGCCATGCCGACCATGCCCTGGTGCAGCACCGAGCGGAGCTCGCGCATCGGGCGATAGACCTCGGTGCCGAGCATCAGGATCACCAGCAGCGACGCGAGGCTCATCGCTCCGCTCTCCACCCGCCAGGCGCCGAGTGCCAGGCCCGCTGCGGCACCGCAGGCGATGGCGCTGTCGGTGATGCCGCGGGAGAGCACGTTCAAGCCCAGGACCCACATGGTGCGGCGGAAGAGCTCGTGCGCCTTCAGCGCGAGCGCCTGTGCCCGCGCGCCGCTCTGGCCGAACGACTTCAGGGTGGCGAGGCCCTGCACCGAATCCAGGAACTCGGCGGCGAAGGCGCTGTACGCCGCCTGCTGCTGCTTCGAGCGCGCGGCGTCGTGCTTGTGCCAGAGCGCCGGCGCGAACAGCGCCAGGATGGCGAAGCCGAACATCACCGCGGCGACCGGCAGGTCGATCACGGCGATGACGGCGAAGATCACCACCGGCGCCAGCAGCGAGATCAGGAACTGCGGCAGGAACTGGCCGAAATAGACCTCGAGCTGCTCGACGCCGTCGATCAGCGAGAGTGCCAGCGCGCCGCTGCGCTGCCGGGCGATGGCGCCGGGCCCGAGTGCCGCGATCCGGTCATAGACGGTGCGGCGGAGGTGCTTCTGCACCCGGGCGGCAGTGTCGTGGGCGACGGTGACGCGCCAGTGCTCGAAGGCGCCACGCAGGACCATGACCGCGGCGATGCCGGCGATCGGCAGGACGAGCCCGGCGAGATCGCGGCCGGCGAAGACCACGGCGATCAGCCAAGCCAGCAGCATCAGTCGCGCCATGCCGAGCCCGACCGCGCCGAGCCCGATCAGCGTCGCCAAGAGGATGCGGAGGCGGACGCCTTCCGTGAAGCGCCAGAGCCGGGAATCGAAATGCATGGGAATGCTCCAAAGGTCCAGATTTCGGCCAGGATGCGCCTGTACGCCAATGTTCACAATTCGACATTTCCGAACCACGGCTGTAGAAAAATGTTCAGCAGATATCGTGTGGGGCGGGCTAGACTGCGGCCATGCTGGAAGATTGGGACGATCTCCGGGTGTTCCTCGCGCTGGCGCGGGAGGGGAAGCTGACGCGGGTCGCGAAGCGGCTCAACGTCAGCCATCCGACCGTGGCGCGGCGGGTGAAGCAGCTGGAGACGGCGGTCGGCGCGCGCCTCTTCGACCGCCTGCCCGACCGCTTCGTGCTGACCGCCGCCGGCGAAGGCCTGCTGGGCGACGTGCAGTCGATGGAGGACGCGGCGGCGGCGATCCACCGCCGCAGCGCCGGCCTCGGCGACACGGTGCACGGCACGGTGCGGATCTCCGCCGGCGAGGCCACCACCGATTTCCTGGCGCGCCATCTGCCCCGGCTCCGGCGCAACCTCAACTGCATCGAGTTCGAGCTGGTGGCGAGCCACATGCTGGCCAACCTCTCGCGCCGCGAGGCGGACCTCATGATCCGCGAACAGGTGCCCGACCTCGCCAGCATCGTCACCCGCAAGCTCGGCCGCGCCGCCTACGCGGTCTACGGCGCGCGGAAGCTCGAAATCGGCAGGCCATCGCGCGAGGCCTTGCGGCAGATGACCTGGATCGGCTTCGACGAGGAGCACGGCTACATGCCGGGCCAGGCCTGGCTGCACGCCCTCCTCGAAGGGAAGCGTCCGGCGATCCGCACCAATGACTGGCAGGTCTTGCAGCAGGCGGTGCGCGCCGGCGCCGGCGTCGCGGTGCTGCCCTGCCATCTCGGCGATGCCGATCCCGGGCTGCGCCGCATCGGCGGCGTGCTGAAGGAGATCATCGCGGAGCAGTGGCTGCTGGTGCACCGCGACCTCCGCGCCCTGCCCCGGGTGCGCGCTGTCATGGATGCGATCATCCGCCTGTTCCAGGAGGAGCGCGCGTTGCTGGAAGGCCGGTCAGCGACTCACTAAGTCCCGGACCGGGCGTCGCGCTTTGCGCTTCGCGCACCGTTGTCCGGCGGTTATGCTCGCCGCCGGGAAATTTTATCGGAAAGCAAGGATGATGGCCAAGGGCGCCAATGCGGCGATTCTCTATCGCCCGGAGGGCTATGCCACCACGGGGCCGCGGCTCATGGGCCGGCAGGCCGCCGGCGAAGGCTTCCTCCGCGGCTTCGTGCGCCACGCCGAGGTCGACCGGCTCTTTTGCTACACGCCGAAGCGCGACGACGCGGCGCATTTCGTCGAGGCGGCGAAGGCGGCCGGCAACCAGCGGCCGATCCAGTGGCTGAACGAGGTCGATGCGCGCTCCGCGGGCGAGGCCGGCACCCTCTATCTGCCGGACCCGAGCCTCTCGCTCCATGCCTGGCGGCGGCGGCGCTTCGACCAGCGCGGGTATTCGATCGTCGGCGTGACCCACACCACCGCCTCCGCCGGGGCAATGGATTGGATCTCCGGCCTGCAATTGGCGCCGGTGCAGGAATGGGACGCGCTGGTCTGCACCTCGGTCGTGGTTCGGGAGACTGTCGAATTCGTGCTGGAGGCACAGGCGGAATTCCTCCGCGCGCGGCTCGGCGCACAAGCCTTCCCGCGACCGCAGCTGCCGGTGATTCCGCTCGGCATCGACACTGAGAGCTTCACCCCCGATGCAGGCAAGCGCGCTTCGGCGCGGAAGGCGCTCGGCATCGGCGACGAGGACATCGTCGTCCTCTTCGTCGGACGCTTGAGCTTCCATGCCAAGGCGCATCCGCTGCCGATGTATCTCGGCCTGGAGCGTGCGGCGCGGGCGCAGCCGAAGACCCGCATCCACCTGATCCAGGCCGGCTGGTTCGCCAATGACTTCATCGAGAACGCGTTCAAGTCCGGCGCCGCCACCTTCTGCCCCTCGGTCAAATGCAAGTTCGTCGACGGGCGCAATGGTGCCGCGCGGCAGCAGGCCTGGCAGGCGGCCGACATCTTTACCTCTCTCTCCGACAACATCCAGGAGACCTATGGGCTGGCACCGGTCGAGGGCATGGCCGCGGGCCTCCCCAGCGTCGTCACCGACTGGAACGGCTATCGCGACACGATCCGCGACGGCGTCGACGGCATCCGGGTCCCGACCATCATGCCGCCGCCGGGCTGGGCCGAGGATCTCGCCGACCGGCATGCGGCGGCCATCGACAACTACGATCACTATTGCGGCTTCGCGAGCCAGTTCGTGGCGGTGGATCCCGATTCCTGCGCCGCAGCCTATGGGAAGCTGATCGCCGATCCGGCACTGCGCAAGCAGATGGGAGACGCTGCCCGCGCCCGTGCAGTCGCGGAATTCGATTGGCGCGTCGTGATCGGCAAGTACCAGCAGCTCTGGGCGGAGCTCATGGACCGGCGCAAGACGGCAAAGGAATCAGCGTCGCGCGAAGCCGGCCGGCCGGCGCATCCGACCCGCGCCGATCCCTTTCACGCCTTCGCCTCTTATGCGACGGCGACCCTGGCGCCGGAGGACCGCATCGCGCCGGCGCCGGGCGCCGATGCGAAGACCTTCGACGCGGTGACCGGCTCGCCGCTGGTCGCCTTCGCCCGCACGGTCAATCCGCCGCCGGAGGAGATGCACAAGCTGCTCGCCACCTTGCAGCAGCAGGGGGGTGCCACCGTCGCGGACCTGGCGCAACGTTGGCCGGACGCGAACCGTACGCTGATGGCGCGCAGCCTGCTGTGGCTGGCGAAGCTCGGGCTGGTGCGGGTGACGCGGAAGGGGTGACTCAGCCCCGACCCTTCGACATGTTCGACGCGACGGCGGCGCGGATCAGGGTTTTCAGGGCCGCGGCGTTGATCTTCTCGCCCTCGCGGAAGTCGATGGCGCGGCGGGTGTTGCCGTCGAGGCTGGAATTGAAAAGGCCCGCGGGGTCCTTCAAAGCCGCGCCCTTGGCGAAGGTCATCTTCACGACCGCCTTGTAGGTTTCGCCGGTGCAGATGATGCCGTCATGCTCCCAGACCGGGACGCCGCGCCACTTCCAGGTCTCGACGACCTCGGGATCGGCTTCCTTGATGAGTGCGCGGAGCCGGCCGAGCATCTCGCCCCGCCAGTCGCCGAGCTCCTTGATCCGGGCATCGATCGCCGCCGAAGCCGATTTCTCTTCCGGTGCGCCGCTCTTCTTCATGCCCCTCTCCTGAAGACGCGCTACGCCGCCGGGGCGTAGCCCTTCAGCATCATGTCGACGGCGCCCTTCACCACGTCCTCGACGCTGGGCTCGTCCTTCATGATCGCCTCAACGTTCAGCATCCGCCGCATGTAGAGCGGTCCGCGCACCAGCCAGACCAGCTGGTGGGCGGCGAGGCGGGGATTGGATACCCGGAGGACGCCGCGCCGGTCGGCGCATTCGAAGAACTCGGTCAGCAACTTCAGGAACGGCATCGGGCCGGACTCGACAAAGGCCTGCACCAGCTCCGGGAAGCGCGGGCCCTCGGCGATGATCACGCGATAGATGCCGAGGGTCTTGGGCGCCAAGAGGAAGCTCTCGATGCTGCGGGCGATGCGGTCCAGCGCCTCGCGCGGATCGTCGAGCTCGGTCACCTGGGGAACGATCCCCTCCGCATAGGCGGCGCAGGCGCTCTGCACCATGGCGGCGAACAAGCGCTCTTTGCTCTCGAAATGGGCGTAGACCGTCGCCTTCGAGACGCCGGCCTCGCGGGCGATCTGGTCCATGCTGACCGCGCCATAGCCCTGGTCGCGGAACAGCTGGCCCGCGGCCTCCAGGATGCGCTCGGTCTTCTCCGGGCGGCGGCCGGCTGGCGGCATGAGGGTTTCGGCGACGAGGGCAGAACTCATGGTCTCTCAACTCCCAGGCAGGACGGCCTCCGGTATCGCATCGGGGCCGGAGCATCGACTGTGATTTCCGTCACAATCGACTAGACTGTACGGTTCAGTTCTATCTTGACTCACTTAGGCCATCGGGCCATTCTCGGTCAACTCTAAACTAGACGGTTCAGTCTTATCGGACGAACCGTCGCACTTTATTGAAAACAAAGGATAACAACGCGATGGCCAAGCTCGTGATTCGCGCCGTCCTGGTGCTGATTATAGCAGCCGGCGCCCTCGGCGGCGGAGCCTATTGGTGGAAGACCGGCCGCTTCCAGGAAACCACCGACAATGCCTATGTGGAGGGCGATATCTCCGTCGTCAGCCCGCTGATCGAGGGCCGCGTCGCCCACGTCCTGGTCGGCGACAACCAGGCGGTGAAGGTCGGCGACGTGCTGGTCACCATCGAGGACGACGACTACCGTGCCAAGGTCGCGCAGGCGGACGCCTCGCTCGCCGCAGCGCAGGCCTCGATCAGCACCATCGACAGCGAGATCACCTGGCAGCAGACCAAGATCGACCAGATCGTGGCGCAGCAGCGCAGCGCCGCCGCGGAACTCAATCGCGCGAAGACCGTCTATGACCGCTACAAGAAGATGATCGTCGATAAGGTAATCGGCACCCAGGAATTGGACGAGGCGACCGCGTCCTACCTGAAGGCGCAGGCGGCGATTTCCGAGACCTCGGCCCAGCTCGCCGCGGAGCAGACCCAGCTCGGCGTCTATCAGGCCTCGCGCAAGGAAGCCGAGGCGAAGCAGATGGAGGCCGCGGCCGCCAAGAAGCTCGCGGAGATCGATCTTGACCGCACGGTGATCAAGGCGCCGATCGACGGCGTGATCGGCAACCGCGCGGTGCGCGTCGGCCAGTACGTAAAGGCCGGCACGCAGTTGCTCTCGCTGGTGCCGAATGCCGTGCACGTTGTGGCGAACTTCAAGGAGACGCAGCTCGACAACATGCGCCCCGGCCAGCAGGTCGAGGTCTCGGTCGATGCCTTCCCGAGCCACAAGCTCCTGGGCACGGTCGAGAGCTTCGCCCCGGCGAGCGGCGCCGAGTTCAGCCTGCTCCCCGAGGAGAACGCCACCGGGAACTTCACCAAGATCGTGCGCCGCGTGCCGGTCCGCATCGCCCTCCCCGCCGACAACCCGCTGCACGGCCTGCTGCGCCCCGGCCTCTCGGTGGTGGTCGATGTCGACACCCGCACCGGTCCCGGCAGCGCCGATGCTCCGAAAGTCGCCGAGGGCGGCCTCCTCTTCGGCGCCGCGGTGGCGAGCGACCAGTAGTCCGGTGGACCGGGGGAGCGTTCGTTGTTGCGCCCAAGCTGCGTCAAGACCCTCACCCCGGCCCTCTCCCTACGGGAGAGGGAGCTCGGCAGCGCGCTCGCCGCTACTGAGTTAGAAAGGCTGACGCGACAGCGTTCCTTCTCCCGTAGGGAGAAGGTGAGGATGAGGGTCTTGCCACTGCCTGAGCCTTCTCAGGACCAAGCCCGATGCTGAATCGCCCGCTCACCGCCCGGGACTGGGTCGGGTTCATGATCATGGTGTTCGGGATGTTCATGGCGATCCTGGACATCCAGATCGTCTCGAGCTCGATCGCCGAGATCCAGGCCGGGCTCGCGGCCAGCGCCGACGAGATCAGCTGGGTGCAGACCTCCTATCTCATCGCCGAGGTGGTGATGATCCCGCTGACCGGCGTGCTCTCGCGCCTCATGTCCACGCGGGTGTTCTTCGCGATCGCCGCCGCGGGGTTCACGCTGACCAGTGCGCTCTGCGCGCTCGCCTGGGACATCAACTCGATGATCATCTTCCGCGCCGCCCAGGGCTTCCTTGGCGGAGCGATGATCCCGACGGTCTTCGCCACGTCCTTCATCGTCTTCCCGCCGGAACGGCGCAACTTCCTCTCGGTGCTGATGGGCCTGGTCGCGACCATGGCGCCGACCCTGGGGCCGACGCTCGGCGGCTGGCTGACCCAGGCCTTCTCCTGGCACTGGCTGTTCCTCGCCAACCTGCTCCCCGGGATCGTGGTGACGACCGGCGTCTGGTGGCTGGTCGATTTCGACAAGGGCGACCGCTCGCTCCTGAAGGGCTTCGACTATCTCGGCCTCATCCTGATGGCGGTCTTCCTGGGGTGCATGCAATATGCCCTCGAGGAGGGCCCGCGGAACGACTGGCTGGAGGACCCGGCGATCCGCAACGCGGCGATCGTGGCCGTGGTCTTCGCCGTCCTCTTCTTCTGGCGCAGCTTCACCGCCAAGTCGCCGATCGTCGATCTCCGCGGCTTCGCCGACCGGAACTTCGCGCTCGGCTGCATCTACAGCTTCATCATCGGCATCGGGCTCTACGGTTCGACCTATCTGACGCCGATCTTCCTCGGCCAGGTGCGTGGCTTCAACGCGCTGCAGATCGGCGAGATCATGTTCGTCACCGGCTGCTTCCAGTTCATGTCGGCGCCGATCGCAGGAAGGCTCGCCGGCAAGCTCGATCTCCGCGTCATGCTGGCCTTCGGCCTGCTGATGTTCGGCGGCGGCGTCTGGATGCAGTCGCACATGACGTCGGAATGGGGCTTCTGGCAGTTCTTCGTGCCGCAGGCGGTGCGCGGCTTCGCCCTCATGTTCCTGTTCATCCCGATCAATGCGGTTGCGCTCGGCACCCTGCCGCCGCAGCGCCTGAAGAACGCCAGCGGGCTCTACAACCTGATGCGCAATCTCGGCGGCGCCATCGGGCTCGCGGGCATCAACACCATCATCAACGATCGCCTCGCCCTCCATTGGGCGCGGCTGGTGGAACCGCTCACGATGGGCAACCCGAACCTGGAGCGTTTCATGAACGGCGCCCAGGGCACGATCGACGGCTCGATGGGCGAGAGCTCCACCCTCGCCAGCGCGAAGATGCTGGCGCGTCTCGTCCATCAGCAAGCCGAGGTGCTGACCCTCGCCGACACCCAGCTCGTCATGGCGTCGATCTTCATCGGCGCCCTGGTCGCGATCCCGCTGCTCTCCAAGCCGCGAACGGCGCCGGCCGCAAAGGCCGAGGCGCACTAAGGCGCAGAAGATCGACGCCGCGGCTCAGCAATCGAGCGTGTTCTGGCGCTCCCAGTCGGTGAGGTGCTTCGTAAAGCTGTTCCATTCGTCGGTCTTCATCTTGATGTAGGAGTCGATGAAGCCGTCGCCGAGCTGCTCGCGCACCGTCTTGCTCTTGTCGGTGAGGCGCAGCGCGTCCAAGAGGTTCAGGGGCAGCTTCTTGGCGCCCTTCACCGTATGGCCTTCGGTGTACATGTTGATGTCGAGGCGCTTGCCCGGATCGCGGTTGTTCTCGATGCCGTCGAGGCCGGCCGAGAGGATGCCGGCCTGCAGCAGGTAGGGATTGGCGGCGCCGTCGGCGAGGCGAAGCTCGAAGCGGCCGGCATCGGGCACCCGGATCATGTGGGTGCGGTTGTTGCCGGTCCAGGTGATGGTGTTCGGCGACCAGGTGGCGCCCGACGTCGTTCTCGGCGCGTTGATGCGCTTATAGGAGTTGACCGTCGGGTTGAAGATAGAGCAGAGCGCGTCGGCGCTGTGGACCAAGCCGCCCAGCACCTTGTAGGCGGTCCTGGAGAGCCCGAGCTCGCCCTTCGCGTCCGAGAACAGGTTGGTCTTGCCGGTCTTGTCCCAGAACGAGACGTGGGCGTGGCAGCCATTGCCGGTCAGGTTGGAGAACGGCTTCGGCATGAAGGTGGCGCGGAGGCCGTGCTTCTCGCAGATCGCCTTCGTCATGTACTTGAAGAAGACGTGGCGATCGGCGGTCAGCAAGCAGTCGTCGTAGTTCCAGTTCATCTCGAACTGGCCGTTGGCGTCCTCATGGTCGTTCTGATAGGGACCCCAGCCGAGCGCCAGCATACTGTCGCAGATCTCGGTGATCACGTCGTAGCGGCGCATCAGCGCCTGCTGGTCGTAGCAGGGCTTGTCCTGCGTGTCGGCGGCGTCGGAGATCGAGCGGCCGTCCGGCGTGATCATGAAGTATTCGCACTCGACGCCGCTCTTCATGCGGAAGCCCTTCTTGGCGGCCTCCTCGATCTTCCGCTTCAGGATCGCGCGCGGGCTGTCGGCGACGATCTTGCCGTCCATCCAGAGATCGCTGGCGCACCAGGCGACTTCCGGCTTCCACGGAAGCTGGATGATGCTGTCGGGATCCGGGCGGGCGAAGAGGTCGGGATGGGCCGGCGTCATGTCGAGCCAGGTCGCGAAGCCGGCGAAGCCGGCGCCGTCGCGCTGCATGTCGGCGATCGCCTGGGCGGGCGAGAGCTTGGCCCGGAGGACGCCGAAGAGATCGACGTAGCTGATCAGGAAATACTTGATCTTTCGCTCTTTGGCGATTTTCGCGAGATCGGCAGCCATGGTCCCCTCGTTTGTTGTTGGCGCCCCGCTCCTTGGCGGCGAGGCAGCTCCCTGTTGGTGATCGTGCGGTCGAATATCCGGCGTCAATAACCTCCGTTACCCTGGCCCGGAATCCAGCTGGTGCCGGCGAGCGGCACGCGCGCCATGGCGGCCGCTTCCACGGTCAAGGCCACGAGGTCGTCCGGCTCGAGGTTGTGGACGTGGCTCTTGCCGCAGGCGCGGGCGATGATCTGCGTCTCCATGGTGAGGACGGCGAGATAGTTGGCGAGGCGATGGCCGGCCTTCTCGGGATCGAGCCGTGCCGCCAGCGTCGGATCCTGGGTGGTGATGCCGGCGGGATCGCGGCCCTCGTGCCAGTCGTCGTAGCAGCCAGTCGTGGTGCCGAGCTTCTTATACTCGTCCTCCCACTTCGGATCGTTGTCGCCGAGCGCAATCAGCGCCGCCGTGCCGATCGAGGCGGCGTCGGCGCCCAAGGCCAGGCACTTCGCCACGTCGGCGCCGTTGCGGATGCCGCCGGAGACGATGAGCTGCACCTTGTGGTGCATGTCGAGGTCCTGCAGCGCCTGCACCGCCGGGCGGATCGCCGCCAGGATCGGGATGCCGACATGCTCGATGAAGACCTCCTGCGTCGCCGCGGTGCCGCCCTGCATGCCGTCCAGCACCACCACGTCGGCGCCGGCCTTGACCGCGAGCGCGGTGTCGAAATAGGGGCGCGTCGCGCCGACCTTCACGTAGATCGGCTTCTCCCAGTTGGTGATCTCGCGAAGCTCGTGGATCTTGATGGTGAGGTCGTCGGGACCGGTCCAGTCGGGATGCCGGCAGGCCGAGCGCTGGTCGATGCCGACCGGGAGGTTGCGCATCTTCGCGACCCGCTCGGTGATCTTCTGCCCGAGCAGCATGCCGCCGCCGCCCGGCTTGGCGCCCTGCCCGACCACCACCTCAATCGCGTCGGCCTTGCGCAAGTCGTCCGGGTTCATGCCGTAGCGCGAGGGCAGGAGCTGATAGACCAGGGTCTTCGAGGATTTCCGCTCCTCCGGCGTCATGCCGCCGTCGCCAGTCGTGGTGCTGGTGCCCATGATCGAGGCGCCGCGGCCGAGCGCGTCCTTGGCGTTGCCGGAGAGGGAGCCGAAGCTCATCCCGGCGATGGTGATCGGGATCTTCAATTCGACCGGCTTCTTCGCGAAGCGGGTGCCGAGCACGACATTCGTCGCGCACTTCTCGCGATACCCTTCGAGCGGATAGCGCGAGATCGAGGCGCCGAGGAAGAGGAGATCGTCGAAATGCGGCACGCGGCGCTTGGTGCCGCCGCCGCGGATGTCGTAGATGCCGGTCGCGGCGGCGCGATGGATCTCGGCCACCGCATGGGCGTCGAAGGTCGCCGAGGCGCGGGGCGGGGTGTAGAACGGGGTCGGGGTCGGCGTGGGTGTGGGGGTGGCGCGGTCGCTCATCTTCGGCCTTCGTCAGTAGGCATCGACGTTGTCGATGTGGAAGTTGTAGAGCTTGCGCGAGGAGCCGAAGCGCCGGAAGCTCTTGGGATCGGCGTCGACGCCGGCCGCCTTCAGCAGGCGGCCGAGCTTGGTGACGTGATGCGGCGTCATCTTCTTCTCGACGCAGTCGGCGCCGAGGCTGTCGACCTTGCCGCGCACATAGAGCCTCGCCTCATAGATCGAATCGCCGAGATTGGCCCCGGCATCGCCGCAGACCACGAGACAGCCCGACTGCGCCATGAAGGCGCTCATGGCGCCGACCGAGCCCTTAACCACGATGTCGATGCCTTTCATCGAGATCCCGCAGCGCGTCCCGGCATCGCCCTCGATCACCAGCAGGCCACCCTGGCCGGTAGCGCCGGCCGCCGAGGAGGCGGTGCCTTTCACATGCACCTCGCCGGACATCATGTTCTCGGCGACGCCGACGCCGCACTGACCGTGGATCACCACCTTGGCCTTCTGGTTCATGCCGGCGCAGTAG
>Ga0335080_10002820_pt1 | contig 17478 bp, 12 predicted proteins | sample Lox_Sample_34_FD_206720 | JGI IMG/M metagenome (GOLD analysis project Ga0335080, IMG submission 206720) | Soil microbial communities from Loxahatchee National Wildlife Refuge, Florida, United States - Lox_Sample_3.4 | ecosystem: Environmental > Terrestrial > Soil > Wetlands | place: USA...
CGACCGACATCGACACGCCATGCATCACCAGCCGGTAGCTCTCCGCGATCTTGTCGAGCACGAACAGCGGGCGGCCGCCGGTGTCGAGGTAGTTCTCGGTGAGGACCTCGAAGAAGCCGATCTCGGGTTTCTGCGACAGGATGTGGCCGTAGTGGCTGGTGCGCAGCCCGATGCCGAGGCCGAGGTCCGGGTAGTTCCAGTGGTTCGACGTCATGGTGCTCCTTCCGGCGGTGAAGGCCGCGGGGATCGACCCGCGGCCTCCACCCCCGCGCGAGTCAACTACGCCGCGGGCTGGACCGGGACGGCGCAGCCGCCCTTGCCCTTGCACGAGTTCTTCCCGGCGCAGCCGTTGTCGCCGGTCTTGCAGCCGCCCATGCCCTTGCACGAGTTCTGGCCCTTGCACGCGTGCTTGGCAGCGGCGGATGCGCAACCGCCCTTGCCCTTGCACGAGTTCTTGCCCGCGCAGCCGTTGTCGCCGCTCTTGCAGCCGCCCTTGCCCTTGCACGAGTTCATCCCCTTGCAGACGTGGCGGTCCGAGGTCTTGCCGGCGTCGGTGCTCGCCTTCGACGCGCCGGCGCAGCCGCTCTTGCCGCTACACCCGTTGGAGACGACGCGGTCGGTCGGGGTGTTGGCGCGGGCGGGGGCGACCCCCGCGAACCCCGCCATCAGCCCCGCCATCGCCGCGTTGACGAGAACTGCCTGAAGCTTCCGACTCATGACCCTTCTCCTTTCTCTCGGACGGCCCCCAAGCCGCCGGAACCCACTTTGTCCTCCCCGCTCGCTCCTCGCCGCGACGCCGCCGACGGGCCCCGCTCCCGCCCCGGGGTGTGGCGGGCGGCGGAAGTCACGCGGCGGTTGCTCAACGATCCCAGTGTCGCGATCATACCTGATTCAGAGAATCAAACTCAAACTCGCCTCGTCCGCCGAGTTTGCCGCTCCCAGGCCGGAGGTTTCAACCGGCCCGCCGCCTCCCTCCCGCGCGGCGGTCACGGCGCGGGGGGGGCGCCCTTGAGCTTCGACGCGAGCTTCCCGAACACCACCCGGTCGAGGCTGAGCGCGCCCGGGCCGAGCAGCACGAGCCAGACGAGGAAGAGGAGGAAGACGAACGACGCGACGTCGGTCGGCGAGGTCTCGCTCGCATTGCCCCACGACGCGAGGAAGGTCGCCCGGTCCGCGGTCATCAACGCGACGGTCATGCTCGCGGACAGGGCGAAGGCGAACAGCCGCGTGAGCAGGCCGACGATCAGGAACGCCCCGCCGACCAGCTCGAGCGTCCCGACCACGCCCGCGTTGACGGCCGGCATCGGGATCCCGAGCGTGGTGAAGTACTCGACGGTGCGGTCGAAGTTGTGGAGCTTGCCCCACCCGGTGTGGAGGAAACCCAGACCGATCGTGATCCTGGTCGCCAGCGGGGCGATGAACGCGAGGTGCTCCGTCACCCACAGCCCCGCCCTGACGAAACCGCGGACGAACCCCGGAGCCTCCATCCAACCTCCCCTCCCGGCGGCGGCCGCCGGGATCGCGACCTGGTCGCAGCCCGGTTTTGCCGGTCCGGACACGGCGGTTACGACCCGCCCGCGGCGGTCGGCCGCGGCTTCACTCGATGTGCTGACGTTCGAAACGACATCGGCCGGAGGCCGATTCCCGCGGCCCGCCCGTGCGGCCCGCCCCACCGGACGCGGCCTCCCCGACCGGCGCCGGCACGCAGGTGGGGTAGACTTCCGGCACCGAATCGCAGCTCGAGTGCCAGGTTGCGCCGGCGCGGCTGTAACGCTTGCGACCGCAGCGGAAAAGGGGAGGACGCGGGTTGGGTGACGCCGGGACGCGAGAGGAGGCCTTGGTCGCCATGATGGTCGCCTACCAGGGCGGGGACGCGTCGGCGTTCGAGGCGCTGTACCGGGAGATGGCGGGAGCCGTCCGGGGCTACCTGCGTTCGCTCGCGCGCGACGCGACGCGCGCGGAGGACCTGCTCCAGGAGACGTTCCTCCAGCTCCACCGCGTGCGCCACACCTTCGACCCCGGGCGGCCGCTCAAGCCTTGGGTCTACGCCATCGCCCACAACGTCTTCCTCATGCAGCGGCGGGCGATGACGCGGCGGGGGCGACACGAGACGATCGCCGAGGAGGAGCTTCCCGAGCTCCCGATCCCGGCCGAGGTCGAGAGCCTCGCGGACCGCGACCGGGTGCGGCGCGCCCTCGCCCGCCTGCCGGCCGACCGGCGCGAGGCGGTCGTGCTCCACCACGTCCTCGGCTTCTCGTTCAACGAGGTCGGCGCGGTGCAGGACGTGAGCCCGGGCGCCGCCAAGGTCAGGGCGCACCGCGGCATGGTCGAGCTGCGCGCGATCCTGCGCGGGGAGGCGAGTTAGATGGCGGGCGAACGCCTCGAGCTGCCGGAGGCGCTGCGCCGCGCGGTGGCCGCCGACCTCCGCCCGGTCCGGCCGCTCGCACCGCCGCCGCTGCGGGCGCTCGCCGTCGCCGCGTGGGTGCCGCTCGGGGTCGTGCTGGTGCTCGCGCTGCTCGGCCTGCGCCCCGACGCCGCGGCGCTCGGGTGGCCGGCCGCGTGCGGCGCGCTCCTGCTCGAGGTCGCCGCCGGCCTGGTCCTGGTCGTGCTCGCGCTCGACGAGGCGATCCCGGCGCGCGGCGCCGGTACCGGACGCGCGACCGCCGCGATCGCGCTCGCGTTCGCGGCGCTCGCCCTCCAGGCGTGGTTCACGCGCTCGCTCGGCGCCGGCACGGTGGTGGCCGACCCGCTCGTGCAGCTCGGCCCGACCTGTCTGGCGCTGCAGGCGGCGGTCGGCCTGCCCGCGCTCGCGATCGTGGCGGCGCTGGTGGTTCGCGCCCGGCCGCTGCGCGCGGTCCGCGCCGGAGCGCTCGCGGGGACCGGCGCCGGACTGATGGCGGAGGGGATCTATCACCTCCACTGCTCGATCGCCGACCTGCGCCACGTCCTGGTCTGGCACGCCGGCGCGGTGGTCGCGCTGATGCTCGTCGGCATCGCCGGCGGCCTCGCCTGGGAGCGCCTGCAGCTCGACCGGCTCGTCCGCCGCGGCGCCGCGGCGCCGCCCGCACCGCGAAACGAGGATGGCCGCACCGCCTGACCCCGGCGCGCGGTCGGGCCGCCCGGCGTCGCCTCCCCGGCCGGGACTGCTCCCGCCGCGCATCACGCGCCGCGCCGCCATCGGCGCCTGCGCCGGCGCCGCCGGCGGGCTCGTGCTCGGCGCGACGCTCCCCCAGGGGTGGGCCGCGGTCGCGCTCGGCGTCGCCGTCGGTGCGTGCTTCGCCGCCGCGGTGCGCCCGACGCGCGCGGCGCACCTCGACACCACGGTCTCGGCGGCGGCGCTCGGCGTCCCGGCCTGGGCGCTGTTCTCGGTGATCCTCCTCCCGCTGCTCGCGGGCGAGGAGCCGCAGTGGACCGCGGAGGGCATGCGCGGCGTCTTCCCCGCGCTCGCCGGCTGGCTCGTCTACGGCATCGCGACGGGCTTCCTCGTCCAGGCGCTCTCCGACCTCGTCGCGCGCCTGGTCGGTCCGGAGCCGGAAGCGGAGCGCCCGGCGCGGCCGGAGCCGACGCGGGTCGTGATCGTCGGCGGCGGCTTCGCCGGTGTCGCCACCGCCGCCGAGCTCGAGCGGCTGTCCGGCCCCGACCCCGCGATCCAGATCACGCTCGTGAGCGACACCAACGCGCTGCTGTTCACCCCCATGCTCGCCGAGGTCGCGGCGAGCAGCCTCGAGGCGACCCACATCTCGACCCCGCTGCGCACGACGCTGCGCCGCACCGCGGTCGTCCGCGGCCGCGTCGCCGCGCTCGATCTCGACCGCCGCGAGGTGGCGGTCGCGACGGAGGGCGCGAGCGACGCCGCGCCGCGCGAGCCGGTGAGGATCGGCTACGACCACCTGGTGCTGGCGCTCGGGTCGGTGTCGAACTACTTCGGCGCGGATCGCATCGCGGCGGTGGCGTTCGATTTCAAGGCGCTCGGCGACGCGATCGGCATCCGCAACCACGTGATCGACCTGTTCGAGCGCGCCGAGAGCGAGCGCGACCCGGCGCGGCGGCGCGAGCTGCTCACCTTCGTCATCGCCGGCGGCGGCTTCGCCGGAGTGGAGCTGGCGGGCGGGCTCAACGACTTCGCCCGCGGCATGCTCGCCTATTACCCGGCGATCGCCGCCTCCGAGCTGCAGGTCGTCCTCGTCCACTCGCGCGAGCGGATCCTGCCGGAGCTGTCGGAGCGCCTCGCCGCCTACGCGCTGGAGCGGATGCGCTCGCGCGGCGTGACGTTCCGGCTCGGCACCCGGGTCAAGGACGCGCGGCCGGGTGCCGTCGTCCTCGATCCTCCGGACGAGCTGCCGACCCGGACGTTGGTCTGGACCGCGGGCACGGCGCCGAGCCCGCTCGTCCGCGAGCTGCCGGTCGAGTGCGACAAGCGCGGCGCCGTGGTGGTCGACGCCACGCTGGCCGTGCCCGGCCGGACGGGCGTGTGGGCGCTCGGGGACTGCGCGCTCGTGCCCGACCTCCGCACCGGGAAGACGTGCCCGCCGACGGCGCAGTTCGCCCTCCGCCAGGCGCGCCGCCTCGCGCGCAACATCCGCGGGGCGATGCGCGGCGAGGCTCCGGAACCGTTCCGCTTCGACGCGCTCGGCGCGCTGTGCGTGATCGGCCACCAGACCGCCTGCGCCGAGATCCGCGGCCTGCGCTTCTCCGGGCTGTTCGCCTAGCTCCTCTGGCGCGCCGTCTACCTCGCCAAGCTCCCCGGCCTCGAGCGCAAGGTCCGCGTCCTCGTCGACTGGACGATCGAGCTGTTCTTCCCGCGCGACATCGTCCAGACGCTCGACGTCGCGGCGCGCGACCGGAGCCGGTCATGAGCCGCGGGGCCGGCATCGAGATCGCAACCGGGGCGGCGATCGGGGGCGCGGGCGGCGCGCTTCTCGCCGGCGCCGGCGTGGCGGCGGCCGGCACCGCGATCGCCCTCGGCGCGGTCGCCGGGGCGCTCTTCGCGGCCGCCGCGCGCGGCCGCGCGCGCGGGCCGGGCGCCGGGCTCCTGTGGGGCCTCGCCTGGGCGCTCATGCTCTGGCTGGCGGGGCCGGCGTCGCTGCTCGCCCGCGGCGGCGAGGGCCTGTGCTCGCTCGACCTCGCGCAGCGCAGCTTCCCGCTCCTCGCCGGCCTGCTCCTCTGCCTCGGGGCGCCGCTTGGCCTCGCCGTCGGCGCCTTCGCCGCGCCGCTCCCTGACCCGTCCGGCCCGCGTCACAGCCTCGGCCGCGCGGTCGTCGTCGGCGGCGCCGCCGGCCTCGCCACCGCGCTCGTGTTCGGCCGCCTCGCGGTCGCGCCCGAGTTCCGTCCGGCGTGGGCCGGGGGGGCCGGCATGGGCGTCGCTGACGCGGCGCTGCGGATCGCCGTGCCGCCCGCGATCGGGGCGATCTTCGGCATCCTGTTCCAGCGCGACCTGCGCGGCTATGGCTCGAGCATGGGCTGGGGCCTGGCCTACGGCATGCTGTGGTGGTTCCTCGGGCCGCTGACGCTCGAACCGCTGCTCGAGGGGCGCGGCGTCGCCTGGTCGCTGGAGGCGGCGCGGCCGCTCTACGGCGCGTTCGTCGGCCACGCGATGTTCGGCATGCTGGTCGGCCTGATCTTCGCCGCCGTCGACCGGTTGTGGGTGGGCTTCTTCTACCTCTCCGACCCACTCACCCGGCAGACCGAGGGCGCCGGCGCCCGCACCCTGCTCTCGCTCGCCTGGGGCGCGCTCGGCGGCGTCGCGGGGGCGGTGCCGTTCGCCGCGATCATGCTCGCGACCGGGATCTTCCCCTACGTGTCGCGGCTGGTCGGGTCGTCGTCGCTCGCGGTCGGCTTCCTCGTCCACTTCGCGATCGCGGCGCTCGCGGGCATGGCGTTCGGGGTGCTGTTCGTCCGCGAGGCGCCGCACCTCGGCGCGGGGATCGGCTGGGGGCTGGTCTACGGCCTGGCGTGGTGGCTGCTCGGGCCGCTCACGCTCTTCCCCTACCTGCTCGACGGCGGCTTCGAGTGGACGGTCGACAGCGCCGCTGCCGCGATGCCGTCGCTGATCGGCCACCTCGTCTTCGGCGCCGTCACCGCCCTCGTCTACCTGCTCCTCGAGCGCCGCCACCTCGAGTGGCTCAAGCTCGACCCGCGCGTGGCGGCGCGCGAGGCGCGGCTGACCCGGCCGGTCGGCACCCCGGCGCCCGCGCTCTGGCTGGTGGTGCTGACGCTCGGGATCGTGCTGCCGATCCTGCTCGGCTGAGCTGCCGCGGACGGCACCGGCCCGCGGCGGCTCAGCGCGCGCCGCCGCGCCGGATCTCCTCCAGGCAGCGGACCACGAGCGCGGTCCAGCCGGTCTGGTGGGAGGCGCCCAGCCCCTTGCCGGTCTCGCCGTCGAAGTACTCGTGGAACAGGACCAGGTCGCGCCAGTGCGGGTCGGCGGCGAAGCGGCGATCGCCGCCGTGGCAGGGGCGGCCGCCGTCCATGCCGCGGAGGAAGAGCCGAACCAGGCGTGCCGCGAGCTCGTCGGCGACCTGCTGCAGGTTCATCCGCCGCCCGGAGCCGACCGGGCACTCGACGGTCAGGCCGTCGCCGTAGAAGTGGTGGTAGCGCTCGAGCGCCTCGATCAACAGGTAATTGAGCGGGAACCACACCGGCCCGCGCCAGTTCGAGTTGCCGCCGAAGAGGCCGGTGCTCGACTCCGCGGGCTCGTAGTCGACGCGGTACTCCTCACTCCCGACCGAGAACGTGTAGGGGTGGTCGCGGTGGACGCGCGAGAGGGAGCGGACGCCGTAGGGCGAGAGGAACTCCTCCTCGTCGAGCATGTAGCGCAGGACGCGCTCGAGGCGGGCGCGCGAGGGGATGGCGAGCAGCCGGTGGCGGTGCTCCGGGTCGTCCTCCGTCTCCATGTAGGCGATGTGCGCGGCGAGGTCGCGGCGGTTGTCGAGGAACCAGCGCAGGCGCTTGGTGAACCCCGGCAGCCGCTCGATCACGTCGTCCTCCAGGACCTCGGCGGTGATGAGCGGGAGCAGGCCGACGCAGGAGCGCACGCGCAGCGGGATCGACTCGCCGCCGACCCGCAGCCGGTCGTAGTAGAAGCCGTCCTGCTCGTCCCACAATCCGGTGCCGCCGAGCGTGTTGATCGCGTCGGCGATGGCGACGAAGTGCTCGAAGAACTTGGAGGCGACGTCCTCGTACGCCGGCTCCTCGCGCGCGAGCTCGAGCGCGATGCCGAGCATGGTGGTGCAGTAGAACGCCATCCACGCGGTGCCGTCGGCCTGCTCGAGGTGGCCCCCGGTGGGGAGCGGCCGCGAGCGGTCGAACACACCGACGTTGTCGAGACCGAGGAAGCCGCCGCCGAAGAGGTTCTTCCCCGCCACGTCCTTGCGGTTGACCCACCAGGTGAAGTTGAGCAGCAGCTTGGTGAAGACGCGCTCGAGGAAGTTGCGGTCGCGGTGCCCGCGCGCGCCGGTCATCTTGTACACCCGCCAGGCGGCCCAGGCGTGGACCGGGGGGTTGACGTCGTCGAACGACCATTCGTAGGCGGGGAGCTGGCCGTTGGGGTGCATGTACCACTCGCGCAGGAGCAGCACGAGCTGGCCCTTGGCGAAGGCGGGGTCGACGCGCGCCAGCGGCAGGGTGTGGAACGCCAGGTCCCAGGCCGCGAACCACGGGTACTCCCAGGTGTCGGGCATCGACAGCACGTCGCGGGCGTGGAGGTAGGGCCAATCCGAGTCGCGGCCCACGCGCCGCTGCGGCGGCGGCGCCGGCTGCGCCGGGTCGCCGTCGAGCCACTCCTTGACCACGAAGTTGTAGAACTGCTTCGACCACAGGAGGCCGGCGTACGCCTGGCGCGCCACCGCGCGCTCGGCCTCGTCGAGCTCGGTGGGGATGACGCCGGCGTAGAACTCGTCCGCCTCGCGGACCCGCGCCGCGAACGTCGCGTCGAACCCGGCGCCGAGCGGGTCGGCCGGCATCTGCGCCGCCGGGGCCATGCGAAGGCGGAGCGTGGCCTCGGCGCCGGCGGCGAGGCGGAGGCGGTAGCGGGCGGCGGCCTTGGTCCCGCGCCGCGCCGGGTTGACCGCGTCGGCGCGGCCGGCGACGACGTAGTCGTGGAAGGCGTCCTTGACGAACGGCCCCGGGTTGGGGCTGGCGAACAGCCGCGCCGCGTTCGTCTCGTTGTCGGTGAACAACAGCTCGGGCGTCTCGCCGCCGGGGCCGCGCCCGAGCGCGAGCGAGAAACGGCCAAGCGAGGCGTGCTCCGCCGCCAGGTCGAGCGGTCCCGACGCCTCGATCGCGGGCCGCGGCGGGTACTCGGCGCCGCCCCGTCCCCAGCTCCAGGTGTTGCGGAACCACAGCGTCGGCAACACCTCGAGCGGCGCCGGGTCGGGCCCGCGGTTGACGACCGTGATGCGGGCGAGGACGTCGTCCGGCCCGGCCTTGGCGTACTCGACGAGGACGTCGAAGTAGCGGCCGCCGTCGAACGCCCCGGTGTCGTCCAGCTCGTACTCCGGCTCGGCGCGGCCCCGTCGGCGGTTTTCCACGACCAGCGCGGCGTAGGGGAACTCGGTTTGCGGGTACTTGTAGAGCGCCTTGAGGTACGAGTGGGTGGGCGTGGAGTCGAGGAAGAAGTAGCGCTCCTTGACGTCCTCGCCGTGGTTACCCTCTGGGCCGGAGAGGCCGAAGAGGCGCTCCTTGAGGAACGGGTCGCGCCCGTTCCACAGCGCGAGCGCGAGGCAGAGCCGGCACTCGCGGTCGCAGATCCCGAGCAGGCCGTCCTCGCCCCAGCGGTACGCCCGGCTGCGCGCGTGGTCGTGGGGGAAGTAGTCCCAGGTCCGGGTCCCGTCCGAGTAGTCTTCCCGCACCGTGCCCCACTGCCGCGCCGCGAGGTAGGGCCCCCAGCGCTTCCAGTTGCGGGCCCGCTGCGCGGCCTCCTCGAGGCGCCGGCTCTCGGCGCAGCCCGGCGGGGTGGTCGCGGCTGCGTTCATCGCGCGGCCTCGCGCGCCGGCCGCCGCGGCGAGCGCGCGCGCGCCGCGCGCGAGGGGCGCGCCGGGAACAGAGCGGCGCGGGCCGGCGCCGCCTCGCAGCCGGCGATCCGCAGCGGCAGGCAGACCAACTCGTAGCGGCCGGGCGCGACGCCGGAGAGGTCGAGCCCCTCGATGATCCAGATCCCCGCCCCGAGCAGGGCGTGGTGGGAGCCGAACGTGCGGTCGCCGTAGCGGTCGATCGAGAGCGCGTCGATCCCCACCACGCGCACGCCCCGCGCGGCGAGGAAGCGGGCGCCGTCGGCAGCGAGGGCGACGAACTCCTCGGTGAAGCGGTCGAGACCGCCGGCGCGCTCCGAGTTTCGCGTCCGCAGCAGCACCCGCTCGCCGCGGCGGATCGCGTGCCGGCGCAGCTCCTCGGCGCCGATCGCGGTGCGGTCGCGGACCTCGATCACGCGCGCCGGCCCGATCACCGCGTCGAGCGGCATCTCGTCGAGCGCCCGCCCGCCGGCGATGAAGTGGAGCGGGGCGTCGACGTGGGTTCCGGTGTGGACGGAGAACGCGATCTGCGAGACGGTCGCCGGGTCGCCCGCGCCGACCTCGGCGATGCGCTCGATGCGGGGGGCCGGGTCGCCGGGCCAGTGCGGCATCCCGCCGCGCACCGGCATCGAAACGTCGATCCACTCTCGCCGCATCGTCCCCCCGATCGTCCCGGCCGGCGCGCCCGTGCGCCTGCCGCCTCCGCCCATCTCGTCGCGGATGAGGCCGAACCGCCGCCCCGGGTCCCCCGATAGTACCCACACCCGCGCCCCGGCGCGCATGCCGGCCGCCTGCCGATTTGCCCCGCCCGGAGGCTTCGTCACGCCGCAACCATCGAAACCGCGGCGGCGACGCCGCGCATTCACGCCGCGGGCCGAGCGGGCCGGCTCCGCCGCTCGCGCCGCCTGCGCTAGACTCTTGCCAGGAAGAGCCTCGCATGTCAGAGCAGCGCAAACGGCGGTCGCCGACGAGGCGCGCGCCCCCCCGCGGCGGCGCCGAGCTGAAGCGGGCGACGGAGGCGCTGCGGGAGAGCGAGGAGCGCTTCCGCAAGATCTTCGAGAACGCCGTGATCGGCTTCTACCGCACCACCCCGGACGGGCGGGTGCTGCTCGCCAACCCGGCGATCGTGCGCATGCTCGGCTACGGCTCGTTCGCCGAGCTGGCGACCCGCGACCTCGAGGCCGAGACCGACTCCGAGTACCCGCGCGCCGCCTTCCGCGAGCGCATCGAGCGCGAGGGCGTGATCTCCGGCCTCGAGGCGACCTGGCGCCGGCGCGACGGCTCGCGGCTCCACCTCCGCGAAAGCGCCCGCGTGATCCGCGACGCGGCGGGGAAGCCGCTCTACTACGAGGGCACGGTCGAGGACATCTCCGACCGCAAGCTCGCCGAGGCGGCGCTGCGGGAGAGCGAGGAGCGCTTCCGGCGGCTCTCCGAGGCCGCGTTCGAGGGGATCGCGATCACCCACGAGGGCCGGATCATCGACGCCAACCGGCGGCTCGCCGAGATGATGGGGTGCCGGCCGCAGGACCTGATCGGCCGCCAGGCGCTCGATTTCGTCGCCCCCGAGGAGCGGGAGTTGGTCGGGGCGCGCTTGCGGTCCGACTCGAACGAGAGCTACGAGCACCTGGCGCGGCGCGTCGACGGCTCGACGTTCCCGGCCGAGATCCACGCCGGCTCCATGCCGGCCGCGGGCCGCACGCTCCGCGTCACCACCATCCTCGACATCACCGAGCGCAAGCGCGCCCAGGAGGAACTCGAGCTGCTCAAGCGCTCCGTCGACCTCGCCTCCGACGCCGCGTTCTGGCACAACGCGGACGGCCGCTTCGTCTACGTCAACGACGCGGCGTGCGCCGCGCTCGGCTACACCCGCGAGGAGCTCCTGCGGATGCGGATCTTCGACGTGAGCCCGCGCGCCGGCGGGGGCCGGCTCGAGGAGATCTGGAGGCAGGCGAAGGCGGAGAAGACGATCCGCCTCGAAACGGTGCACCGCCGCAGGGACGGCAGCACCTTCCCGGTCGAGATCGTCGCCACCTACGTCAAGCTCGGCGCGCGCGAGCACGTCTGCGGCTTCGCCCGCGACATCACCGAGCGGCGGCGGGCGGAGGCGGCGATCCGCGAGCGCGAGCTGCTCTTCCGCACCCTCACCGAGACCACCGGCGTCGGCATCCTGATCGTCCAGGACGGCGTCTACACCTACGCCAACCCCGCCGCCGAGCGGCTCACCGGCTACACCGCCGCCGAGCTCGCCACGACGGGGTTCCTCGACCTGGTCCACCCCGATTCCCGGGAGCTGGTCCGCGAGCGCTCCGCGGCCCGGCTCGCGGGCGCGCAGGACGTGCCGACCCAGTACGAGGTCAAGGGCCTGGTGAAGGGCGGCGCGACCCGCTGGTTCGGCCTCACCTCGGGGATGACCTCGCTCGGAGGCACGCCGGCGCTGGTCGCCACCCTCACCGACGTGACGGAGGAGCGGCGCCTCCGCGAGGTCCAGACCGCGCTCTACCAGATCTCCGAGGCGGCGCAGACGGCCGGCTCGCTCGACGCCCTGTACCGCTCGATCCACGCCGTCATCGGACGCTTCATGGAGGCGCGCAACTTCTACATCTCCCTCTACGATCCGAGTCGGAACGAGCTCCGGTTCCCCTACTTCGTCGACGAGGTCGATCCGCCCCCCGAGCCGTTCCCGCCGGGGCGGGGCATGACCAGCTACGTCTTCCGCACCGGCCGGCCTCTGCTCGCCACGCCCGAGGTGCTCGCCGACCTCGAGGCGCGCGGCGAGATCGAGCCGCTCGGCGCCCCGTCGCTCGACTGGCTCGGCGTCCCGCTCAAGGCCCAGGACCGCGTCATCGGCGTGCTGGCGGTGCAGAGCTACTCGGGTGCGGTGCGCTACGGCGAGGCGGAGGAGGAGATCCTCGCCTACGTCTCGACGCAGGTCGCCCAGGCGATCGAGCGGAAGCGCGCCGAGGAGGCGCTCCGCGAGAGCGAGCAGTTCGCCCGCGCGCTGATCAACGCCACCAGCGACAACGTCATCCTGATCGACGTCGGCGGCAAGGTGCTGGCGGTCAACGCCGAGGTCGCCGAGAGCCTCGGCACGACGCCGGAGGCGCTGGCCGGGGCCGACTTCTTCGCCCAGTTCGAGCCCGCGGTGGGAGCCGTCAGACGGGCCTACGCCGAGGAGGTGGTCCGCACCGGCAAACCGGCGCGTCTCGAGGACCAGCGCCGGGGCCGCTGGTTCGACAGCCGGTTCTACCCGCTGTTCGACGCCAGTGGCGCGGTGTCGCGGGTGGCGATCTTCGCCAGCGACACCACCGATGCCCGCCGCGCCGAGGAGGCGCTGCGCGAGTCACAGAAGATGCACGCGATCGGCCAGCTCGCCGGCGGCGTCGCGCACGACTTCAACAACCTCCTCCAGGCGCTGCTCGGCACCGTGGAGCTGCTTCGCGCCAACTCGGGCGACGGTTCCAGGCTCTCTGCCCGAGGCCTCGACGAGCTCGAGGCCGACGTCAAGCGCGGCGCCGCGCTCACCCGCCAGCTCCTGCTGTTCGCGCGCCGCGAGGTGGCGAGGTTGGAGCGCCTCGACGTCAACCTCGTCGTGCGCGACACCAGCGCGTTGCTGCGGCGCCTGCTCCCCGAGAACATCCGCATCGACCTCACGCCCGCCGCGGAGGCGCTGCCGGTGGACGCCGACCGGGGCCAGCTCGAGCAGGTGCTCGTCAACCTGGCGGTGAACGCGGCCGACGCGATGCCGCGCGGCGGCGTGCTCGCGATCCGCACCTCCCGCCGGAGCGACGACACGGTCGCGCTCGAGATCGAGGACACCGGAAGCGGGATCCCCGAGGAGATCCGGGCGCGCATCTTCGAGCCGTTCTTCACCACCAAGGGCAGCGACAAGGGCGTCGGCCTGGGCCTCGCCGTCGTCCACGGCATCGTCTCGCAGCATCACGGCCGCATCGAGGTGGCGAGCCGCGTCGGCGCCGGGAGCACGTTCCGCGTGATCCTCCCCCGGCAAGGCTCGGGCGCTCACCCGGTCGCGGCGCCCGACGCGCCTGCCGCCGCCGCGGCGCGCGCCACCGCGGGGGAGCGCGTCCTGCTGGTCGAGGACGAGGGCGAGGCGCGCCAGGTGGTCGCCGAGATCCTCCGGTTGCTCGGCTACGAGGTCGTCGCGCTCGCGACCGGAGAGGACGCCGCCGCGCTCGCGGACGGCTCCCCGTTCGACGTCCTTCTCACCGACCTGCTGCTCCCCGGGATGCACGGCGGCGAGCTCGCCAACCGCCTGTGGCGGCGGTGGCCGGGCCTGAGGGTGATCGTGATGTCGGGCTACGCCGAGGACGACACGCTGCGGCGCTGGGTGAGCGAGCGCGCCGTCCGCTTCCTGCAAAAGCCCTTCGGGATGGAGACGCTCGCGCGCGAGATCCGCGACGCGCTCGACCAGCCGGCGACGTAGCCGGGGCGCGGGCGCGGGCGTGGCTCACCAGCGGTGGAACGCCGGGTGGCCCTCGTGCACCGCGACGAACACCCCGCGGCACGTCGCCGTGAGCTTGCCTCCGGCCTCCATCTCGCCCTCGACCACCGCGCGGTCGAGGCCGGATTCCACCACCCGGGCGCGCAGCCGCACCGGTCCGGTCGACGGGGTCGGCCGCTTGAGCACGACGCGGTACTCGGCCGTCACCGTGCACGGCGGCCGATCGAGTCCCGCCGCGTGCATCAGGTGATGGGCCGCGGTCCAGTTGCAGTGGCAGTCGAAGAGCGTGCCGACGATGCCGCCGTTGAGGACGCCGTCGAACGCCTCGTGCAGCCGCGTCGGCGTCCACTCGCACACCACCTCGTCGCCGCGGGCGAAGCTCTTGATGCGCAGACCGCCGGGGTTCGCCGGTCCGCACCCGAAGCAGCGCGTCGTCGGCGCGAAGCGATCCTGCAGGCTGAGCTCGTCGGTCATCGAACCGAGTCTACGTCGCTGCGGCAGTACCTCGCAACCCGTCGTCCGTGGCCCGTGGTCCGAGGTCCGGGGTCCGGGGTCCGGGGTCCGGGGTCCGGGGTCCGGGGTCCGGGGTCCGGGGTCCGGGGAGCGAGTTACTCCTGCGGCCAGTGCATTCCCAGTCCGAAGCTCGCGCGCTGCAAAGTCCCCATCCGTCGTCCCCGCGAGAGCGTGACCCCGTGTCATCGCGAGGCGGCGCAGCCGCCGAAGCGATCCGAGGTCATCGCGGTGACCGGGGGATTGCGTCGTCGTCCGTCGCCTCGCTCGGTCCTCCTCGCAATGACATCCGACGGCGGTCGACAAGATCACGTGAGAGTAGGGCAAAGGAAGCAGGCGGGTAGCCGCGCCGCGGCAACGACCGTGGCCCGTGGCCCGCAGCCGGCAGAAACAAGGTCCAAGCAGGGTCATGGGAGCACGCGCGAAGCGCCGCCGAGAATGGGCCAGATGCGAGGAAGGCGAGGCGGCCAGACCGGCGTGCAGCCGGAGGCTTCATGAGGATCCGAGCCGCCGCAGCCTGACGCCGCAGACGGTCCGCTGTCGGCGGCGCCCCGGGGCGCAGCGCCCGGCGCCTATTGAGGCAGCGCGATCTTGGTGCCGACGTTGTCGTGGATCCAGTGCCCGTCCAGCCACTCCAGCGGATCCACCGACGTGCCCTGGAGGAAGATCTCGAGGTGGAGGTGGTCGCCGCCGGCGAGCCCGGTCGAGCCGCTGGCGGCGATCACCTGCCCCTTCGTGACGGCGTCACCGGCCTTGACCGCGATCGACGAGAGGTGGCCGTAGAGGCTCGCGAGGCCGTAGCCGTGGTCGACGATCACGGCGTTGCCGTAGATCACCAGCCAGCCGGCGAAGATCACCGTGCCGGAGTTCGCCGCCGGCACCGGGGCGTGGGCCGTGGACGCGAGGTCGAGCCCGAGGTGGGTCTGATGGTCCACCACCCTGCCCTCGTAGGTGTAGGCGCGCTCCTCCGCGAACGACGCGCGACGCTGCGTGCTCGGCATCTGCAGGAACGGCCCCTGCCAGAGGAACCGCTCCGCGCTCGTCCGGGTCAGCTCCGCGACGTGCGCGAGGGTGGCGCGGCGCCGCTCGCCGTTGATGCGGAGGTACTGGTCGAGCAGGCTGCCGGTCGCCTCGAACCCCGGTGTGTTGGCGGCGATCTCCGGCACCACCTTCTGCAGGAACGCGTCGGTGAGCACGATCGTGTCGTGGCGCGGCGGCGCCTTCTTGAACAGGTCGACGAACGGCAGCTCGGCGCGGTTGCCGGCGTCGTCCTCGGCGAACAGGCGGATCTGGTTGGGGTCGTCGAGCTGCCAGGGGACCGCGAACAGGGCGAAGCGGGTCCCGGGCGCGCCTCCCGGCAGCGGATAGGAGAGCGAAACCGCGGTCCCGGCGCGCACGCCGGAGCGGGCGGCGCTCTCGCCGACATGGAACACGACCGCGCCGGCGCCGCCCTGGCGCAGGTAGTGCTGCTTCGACTCGAGCTGGAGCTGGGGCGGCCGGAAGCGCGCCGCGAGCCTGCGCTCGACCACCGCCGGCGCCCCCGAGCGCAGGGGTCCGTGCATCCGCTCGGCGCTGGCGCGGAGCACGACCTCGCCCTCCTTGAGCCAGTCCTGGGCGGTCTTCCCGACCGTCGCCTCGATCGTGGTCGAGGCGGTGAAGCTGCCGCGCAGCGGGTTGAACGCGCCGGCCCGGGCGAACTTGCGGGTGCCGAGCACGACCGACCGGTCGCCCTGCACCAACTCGAGGGTGACGGCGCCGAGGCCGCCCCACGGCTCCGCGAAGCGCGCCACTACCTTGGTCGCGGCGCCGACCGCAGGGCGGTCGGTGTCGATCGCAATCGCCGGTGCGGGGCCCAGCCGCAGCGCACCCCACGCCGCGAACCCGAGCACGGCGACGGCGAGCAGGAGCAGCAGCCAGCGCCCGCCGCCGCGCCGGTCGGACGAGCCGATCAGACCCTTTGCCACGCGTCCCCCAGGCACCCGCGGGGCTGCCGCGGGGCGAGCCGGATTCTAGCTCGCCTTCTTCGGGAACTTCGCGAGCAGGTCGGCGACCGCCTCCCGCGGCGCGGTGAAGGTGAGCATCTTCAGCCGCACGTAGTCGTCGCGGTAGAAGTAGTACCCCTCGAACTTGCCCCAGCGCGAGGAGCGCGCCGAGTCCTTGATCAGGAACCAGTCGCGCCCGCCGACGCTGGCATAGCCGACGAGGTGGATGCCGTGGTCGTCCTCGGTCGCGTGGTTGACGAAGCGCAGCTCGCGCGCGTCCTGGTCGATGTACTCCTGGGGGATGTCGAAGCTCGGCACGACCGCGAGGTTCTCGAAGCCGTTGTAGCCCGGCTCCGACACGTCGCCGCCGATCGCCAGGGTGTAGCCGGCCTGCGCGGCGCGCTTGATCGCGGCGTACCACTCGTCGAGCGGGACGTTGTAGTAGCTCGCGTCGTGCCACCAGTTGTCCGGCACCTTGTACTCGCCCTGGGTGTAGAACGGCACCGCCAGCGTCGACATCACCTCGACGTAGTCGTCGAGCTTGAGCCGCACCACGTCGGCGAGGAACTGCTGCGGCGTGTACTCCTTGCCCTGGTACTCGAAGCGCTGCGGCGGCCGCCCCAGGTCGCGGTCGAGGATCGTCCGCGCCATCCCGAGCACCAGCTCCTCGTCCCACACGTCGTGCGAGCGCGCCCACTCGGCGAGGTCCTTGAGCTGGGCGATCAGCCGCGAGTGGTCGTGCCTCCCGTCCTTCGCCAGCACCCCCGGGTAGGCCTCCTCGGGGACGATGCCGTAGACCGGCCAGATGTGCTGGAACGCGTTGCCCTCCGAGCCCTCGTCGATCAGCGAGTCGCCGCGCTCGCGCACGAAGCGGCGCATCTTCTCGACGTACTCCCAGTACACGGTGTAGATCTCGGAGAGCTTGACGCGGACGCCGTGGAGCCGCTGGATCTCCGACTCGTAGAACGAGGTGGTCGAGAAGCTCCAGCACGTCCCGGTCAGGTACTGCGCCACCGGCGGGAAGTGGAACGCGGACTTGAACGCCGCCGGGCCCGCCGGCCGCGCCACGCCGGAGAGGTCGAAGCGCAGCACCTTCTCGGCCTTCTCGTCGGCCTCGCGGGCGGCCCGCTGCCGATCCCGCACCGCCGCGGTCGCCTCGTCCTGCTGCTTGGCGACCTCCTTGGCGTGCGCCTCCATCTCGGTCAGCACCGGGTCGCGGTGGCGCGGCTGGTAGGCGGCGTGGTCGCGCGCCGGCCCCGGGGTGGGCGTCGGGGGCGGCGAGCCGGCGGCCGCGATGGAGGTGGCGAGGACGGCGAGGGCGGTGGAAAACGCACGCTTCATGATTCCCCCTTCGAGCTGCGCGGGACGGCCGGCGCGACGATGCCGTGCCGGTCCCCGCGCGCACTGCCGGTGCGGGCGCAACCGCTCGCCCACCCCGGTCACTTCGCGAACATCTGGTCGACCGGCGCGACGTGGACCGACCCCGCCGCGACGTGCAGCGGGTAGGCTGCGATCGTCT
>Ga0335080_10002821_pt1 | contig 17477 bp, 15 predicted proteins | sample Lox_Sample_34_FD_206720 | JGI IMG/M metagenome (GOLD analysis project Ga0335080, IMG submission 206720) | Soil microbial communities from Loxahatchee National Wildlife Refuge, Florida, United States - Lox_Sample_3.4 | ecosystem: Environmental > Terrestrial > Soil > Wetlands | place: USA...
CTCGTCCGGATCTGTGGAGGGGTTGTGTCAAGAACGCGCTCGTAGGAGCGTGATGCTGTGCTGGAGATGAAGGTAGGCCCTTCGAAGCCGGTTTGCAGGAGCAGGCTTCAAACAGCCATGAGCTGCTTCGGTCAAAAGCCGCGGTGGTGAACGTCATGGTTAAAAGGCGTGAGTACATCACGTCATGTAAGGAATAGAGAGACGAACGCAAGTGAACCACCGAGAAAGCATCGAAACGGATCAACAGACGACATCGAAACCGGAGTGTCCCCTCTGCTCTGGGAAGAAGCATGGCGGAAACCTGCTTACTGGCTATGTGGTGTCCGGTGCACAGGTGGCGTGACTCTATGCCGGGCTCTGGTACGGAACTTGAGAACCTGCCGGCGGTGCTAAGGGAAAAGGCACAAGCGGAAGCCCCGCGAGGCCGAAAGTACTGATCTGCTGGGCAGGGGCGCACTGTCTCGTAGTAGTGATGAAGTGGGGCAATGCCCATGGAGCTAAGGGGACAGGTCATCCATGTCGAGTTGGAGTCAACGGGCAACCGGAGGAACTCCTTTCCTTGACAGAAGGCGGCAGCCTTCGCTGGGTGGCACGAGCCGGATGAATCGAGAGATTCACGTCCGGATCTGTGAGCGGCTCGGGGTGAAATTCCCCGGGCCGACTCGGCGTCATGAGCGATCATGGTCCCTACTCCGACTCTGCCTGCAAGGCATCGCGTTTTGGATGGGACTACAGCTGTATGGTGGCGAACTCCCAAAAACCTTGCTGACCGGTTTGAACGTGCGAAACGTCTCTGAGCGAAGAAGAGAAACTCATTCCCTTGAACTCGAAGCGCTGCCTTGGCAGCGGTTGAGTTGGTTGCGAGAGTTCGAGAATTGGTTGCCTGTATTTAACTAAGGCATCCTCACGAGCTGGAATCGTGACAACGAGCTACCTGGGGCAGGGGTCTGAATGCCCAGCGGCGATACACAGGAAACGAGACTCACGGCACGTGTTATGTCGACGAGGGGACTCGAATCCTTCACAGTCGCGCGTACAGCCGTCCCTGCCGCATCTGAGGCGCGATCTCCGCTGTCCTGATCGCGTGTGTCAACCGCTGATGCCATGCCCTATCTCGCCACATCCCCACAAATTGAGGACCGCAAAAGTTGCTGGTCGCGACCGCCAGCCATTGCCCAGTCCAAGCCGCGCGTTGTGCACCGAGCTCGCACAAGTCCTTCACCCAATCCCATTTCAGCAACGGCCAATCCTTGTAATCGACAATGCCCCAGCACTCGGTCGTGATTAGGGGTGCCTTCATCTGGTGTGAAACCGCCGCATGACGGTCGACGGTGTCTATCAGTAGTTTCTGCCAGTACTCTGGCCGCGCACGATAAAGGTCTTCCGCCTTGAGGCTCAGATTCGTGTATCCCTTGGTATCGAAGCGCTCATAGCCATATTCGGAAAGCTTGTAGAACTCGCCATTGTTCTGCTGGACCATCCAAATGTGCGGATCGAGCAGGTCAAAGTCGCTCAAATCATGCTCGAGATAGTTTTCGGGCTGGTCCTCAGCACAGGAGAACAGCAACGGCATCACCGGATATTTCTCTCGCACCAGCGCGATAGCCTTGTGCATATAGTCCAGCGATTCGGGTTTGGCCCAGTCGCCGTAAGTCATGCGGGGCCGCATGAATGGAGCCCAGTCGTCGCCCGGCCACTCGTTGCAAAGATCGGTATAAAGAATCGAATCGATGAACCCAGCCTGCGCGATCAGGTCGAGGGTCTTGATCCAGTTCGCTGCTATTGCCTCAGGCCCGTTAATGGTCATCCGTGTGTCGGCATCATCTTTCCGATACCAGGTCGAGAGCCCCACCATGATGCCGCGCTCGCGGCACTTCCCAAGGAACTCAAATAACCCCGGCAGAAGCACGATGCGGTTCACGTCCGGCGAGCCCCACATTTGCGTATTCCACTCCGGCCAGAGCGTCCACGCCTTGTGCGGATCAGCGGCCAGCAGATGCGGGAACGGATCAATCCGCACAGCGTTGTACCCACGGACCACCAGATCATCGAGCGCCTGATCCCAGTCCTCATATCCGGCACCGGGCCACCGGCGCTCGATCCAGGAAAACTCCCACATAGTGATCGCACGCGGATGCTTGACAGGAGCGGAAGATGCGTCAGGGGCCACCGTTTGCGCTTGTGAATTCGTCGCCGCTGCAACCGATTGCGGCAGGATATGCGAAGCCGCAACAGCTGAGGCGCCCGTCTGAAGAAACGTCCTGCGATTCATTGCAGTTCTCCTTGCCCAGTCTCCATAGACGGATACCTTCCTCCGGCCTCACCGAGCAAAGCGAGGGTATCTGGCGCAGCCCAATCACACAAGAATGTCCTGCGAGTAATCACAGTTCCCTAGTTCACACAGTGTATTCACAGGTTCTGACAAAATGCGTGAAGCCTTTCATTGAACCGCGGTGCATCGTCCCAGAATGCGGCGTGTCCGGCATTCGCCATCATGTGCACTTCCGCTTGAGGTATCAACGCCTTGTGCTTGTCCACCGCGGTTGGCCTGACGACGGCATCTTTTGTTCCATGGGTAATCAGTACCGGCTTGCGAATCTTAGGCAGCAGGTCATCGTTACTGAATGACCGAGAGAACAGTGCCTGACGCACATAGGGCGGCACAGAGACGTTGTATCCCAGCATCTGGTATTGCTCAGATGGCGAGGGCTCATGCGGATAACAAAGACGCAGCAGGCCCGTTGAGCCGCGGACGCTTGCCTCCGCATCGCTCGACAGAAAGTCACCGAAAATTCCGAGCAACTCAGGTGTTAGCACCGACATGGCATCGTCGCTGCCAAGTTTTGTAACAGCGCCGATGAAGTGAAGGCCACCGATCCTCTCCTCCCCGTAGTGCCGAACGTAGTCGAGGGATACGAGCGGCCCGTACGACCAGCCAGAGAGCACAGGACGATCTAGATTCAGCGCCTGAATCACTGCATTGAGGTCGTCCGCCCAAAGCTTCGAATCGTTGTAGCCTTCACGTGGCTTATCCGAGAGGCCATGGCCGCGCAAATCCATTGCGACGAGCCGGTGCTTTTGGCCAAGACTCGATTCCATCTGGCGACTCCACTGCAACCAACATTGTGACGCCCCGTGCAGAAACAAAATAGCGCGCCCTTGCGGATCACCTCCTTCAACGACGTTCAGCTCAGCCCCGCCACCAGCTGCGATGCGATGAGACTTCATGGCATTCCTCCTTATTCCAGAAACGGCCGCGGCGAATCTGAAATGTCCGCCTAGGCAGACCGCCCCGAAGTATAAATCGAAAATCGGAGTCGAGACCCGACAGACTCCAGGCAGGAGAGAAGGATTCGGTAATTATAGAGCTTAGACTGCTCGGTCAAGGCCCATTCCGCGCTATTGAAACCCGTGGCACTGGCACTTAATATGCAAGCTCGGCTCCAAGGGAGAGTCCACATGGACGCATTCTTCACTACTTCTGGTCTCCTCGCGCTCATCACGCTGACGTTTCTTGAGATCGTGCTGGGCGTCGACAACGTCATTTTCATCTCGATTCTGTCAAGCAAGCTTCCGGTGTCACAGCAAAGCCGGGCTCGACGGTTAGGCCTGCTGGCGGCCATGGGGATGCGCATCCTGCTTCTGCTCTCCCTGGTCTGGATCGTAAGGCTGACGGCTCCTCTTTTTTCCATCTTGGGGCGCCCCATCTCCGGACGCGATGTCATCTTGATCGGCGGTGGACTGTTCTTGCTCGGGAAGGCGACTGTCGAGATTCACGAGCGCTTGGAGGGGGAAGAGGGCCACAGCTCCGCCCGCGTGCGCCCGTCTTTTGCAGCAGTCATTCTTCAGATCGCGGTACTGGACATCGTCTTTTCGCTGGATTCGGTCATTACTGCCGTCGGCATGGCCGATGAAATAGCCATCATGGTTGCGGCTGTGATCCTGGCTGTCGTGGTGATGATGTTATCTGCCGGGCCCATCAGTTCCTTCATCAATCGCCATCCGACCGTGAAAGTTCTCGCGTTGTCCTTCTTGCTTTTGATTGGCGTCTCGTTGGTTGGCGAAGGCCTCGGCCTGCACATACCCAAGGGCTACATATACTTTGCGATGGGTTTCTCGGTGGTCGTGGAAGCGATCAACCTGCGCGCCCGAAAAGTGGCCGCGCCTGTTCACCTGCATGAGCCATATGTTTAGTATCACAAGTGAGTCAAAGGAAGAAGTTTAGGCTCACGGTTGATGGGTGATATCGAGATGATAAGCCGATCGGCTACTCGGAGCTTTCGGTATCAACGTAACCTCGGCGTCTCTACCATGTTGCGTTTGCTTCATCAGGCGATGAAGCGCTGTGATGCACGTTTGGATTGCCGCCAACTCAGCCGGGGTTCCGGGATCAGTCCCCCATTCAGAATAGCGTCTTTCCAGGGCGTTGAGTGCGTATTCAATACGCCCGATCAGTTTGATAGGATCAGACTCTATCAACGCCGATTCGTAGGCTTCTCGCCAGAAATGAGGTACACGTCGCATCATGGCCCCTTACAATGTCAGACGACGTGGACGCTAGCTGGGCTGACCCTCAGGGCGCGAACTGAGGGCAAGTAGCACCGATCAATCCATGAACATTATGCCACTCGCTCGCGGCCGCAAGCGAGATTTTTATCACCCAGTAATTCTCTTTGGTAATGTACTTCCTATTCAGGCGACACGTCGATGAAGGCACCGCGCGGCATCCAGAAGAGTGGGTCGGAGCAGTTGAGCCAGGAGATCGTGCGGCGAAAGAACCTTGATGTCAGTTTCAAGCCGGGATCAGATTCCGGTAGATCGCCATGCCGACGACTGCATCAATGCCCAAGGCGTCGAGTGCAGCAATTTCGTCCTGGCTGCGAATGCCTCCGGCGGCGATCAGGCGGCGAGAAGTGGCATTTCGCAAGCTGCGAACTATGTCGAGTGGTATTCCCTGTAGCAAGCCCTCAGTGTCGATATTTGTATATAGAAATGCGCTGCAGAAGGGTTCGAGAGCGCGGATCATCTCGGCCGCCTTAATCGCAGTTGACTCTTGCCAGCCTTTAATGGAGACGTAGCCGCCTCGGGAATCAACGGCAAACACGAGCTTGTCGGGGCCCAGTTGACTTGAGACCTCCCGGGCAAACACAAAGTTGATAGCTCCCTCGAATATCAGCGAAGAGCCGAGGATAACCCGCTGCGCGCCTAGTTCGAGTGTCGAGCGGGCCGAATCGATTGAGCGGATTCCGCCCCCGACTTGGCAGGGAATCTGGCGGGCAATTTCTTTGACCAGGCTCCGATTGTTGCCCCGACCCATGGCTGCGTCAAGATCGATGACCTGCACCAATGGATATTTGGAAAAGCGATCGATCCACTCCTGCAAATTGTCAAACTCGAGCGCTTTCCGGCTGCCTTGTACAAGTTGAACGACCTTGCCTTCCATCAAATCGATCGATGGGATCAGCATGGCCACCTCACAGAAATAGCTTGTCCGCAAAGGTGTTGTTTGAGGTCAGCGAGGGAACTGAGGCCATAGTGAAAGATCGAAGCTGCTAGTGCGGCGTCGGCATGCCCCTCACGAAAGACTTCGACAAAGTGTTCGGCGCCACCGGCCCCGCCGGATGCGATCACAGGAATATTGAGGCGGTCGGCAACGGCGCGAGTCAGCTCACAATCGAAACCGCGGGCTGTGCCGTCGCGATCCATCGAGGTCAGCAGGACCTCTCCCGCTCCTCGGGATTCCGCTTCCAGTGCCCATTCCACGGCATCTCGATTCGACGAGGTGCGCCCCCCATGCGTAAATGCCTGCCACGATCCGTTGCAGCGCTTCGCGTCGATGGCCACGAGGACCGCTTGTGAGCCGAAGCGCTCTGCAATTTTTGTGATCAGTGTTGGATCGGTGAGCGCAGCGGAATTGATGCTGATCTTATCGGCACCGGATGAGAAGACGGCGGAAGCTTCGTCGAGCGTGCGGATTCCTCCGCCCACGGTAAACGGAATGAAGAGCTCTTTCGCGGTGCGACGAACGGTCTCGAGCAGTGTGGCACGGCGCTGATGTGCCGCTGAGATATCAAGCAACACGATCTCATCCGCACCCGCTGCGCTGTGCGCTTTGGCCAGTTCGGCGGGATCGCCGGCATCGCGCAGGTGACTGAATTGCACACCCTTGACGACGCGACCGTCGTCGACATCTAGGCAGGCGATGATGCGTTTCGTCAACATGTCAAATGGCACAGAAATTTGCGAGAAGCCGCAGTCCGGTCTCGCCTGATTTCTCGGGGTGAAATTGGACGCCGAATAGGAAATCCTGTTCAATCGCTGCAGAAAAGCTTCCTCCGTAATCACAGGAGGCGACAGTCGTGCCGTTGAGCGGCGCATAATACGAATGCGTGAAGTAAACGAATGGCGACGCCGGCAAGCCATGAAAGAGGCGAGAAGTGGTGGCAATCTCAAGTTGATTCCAGCCAACGTGTGGCGATTTCACGTTCTGCGGAAATCGGGCACACCTTCCAGAAAATAGCCCGAGGCCCGGAGTCTCAGGCGATTCCTCGCTGCCGTCGAACATCCATTGCATGCCGACGCATATCCCGAGAAAGGGAATCTTTCGCGAGATGGCCTGGGAAATTGCCTGCCACAATCCAGAGCGTCCCAGTGAACAGGTCGAGGAGAAGTGACCGACGCCGGGAAGAACGACTTTAGATGCCCGCTGGACGTCCGCTGGATCGGAAGTGATGGCGCACTGTTGCCCGAGCCACTCGAATGCTTTCTTTACCGACACCAGATTGCCCGCGCCGTAATCGACAATCGCGATCATAGAACTCCCTTGGTGCTGGGCAGTAGGCCGATCATCTGGGGGTCAAGCCAACAGGCGGCACGAATCGCGCGCGCGAAAGCTTTAAATAATGCTTCAATCTTGTGGTGGCTGGATCGACCATACAGAACGCGCGCGTGCACGTTAGCACGGGCGCCCCGAGCGAAGCCCTCGAAGAAGTCCTCCACCAGTTCCGATTGAAGATCGCCTACCAGTCGGGTACGCACTCTTGTGTCGACCACGGCCGCAGTACGCCCGCAGAAGTCAACGGCAGCCATACCCATTGTTTCATCCATGGGCATGAGGAAGTACCCTGCTCGTAGGATTCCACGCTTCGTGCCGAGCGCCTTCTCGAAGACTTGTCCCAGCACGATGCCGACGTCTTCGACAGTGTGGTGCTGATCAACGTCGAGGTCGCCACGGGCCTTGAGTATGAGGTCAAACCCTCCGTGATGCGCGAAGAGTTCGAGCATGTGATCGAAAAAGCGGATGCCCGTGGAGACGTCGTAGCGGCCGCGCCCCTCAATGGTGAGCGATGCCTGAATCTGCGTCTCCTTGCTGCTGCGATGGATTGTGCCTTTTCTCATGAGCCCGCTGCTCCATTGGGTATCGCGAGTTCTTCAAGAACTTCGTCGAGCGCGATCAACAAGCGCGTCGTCTGCACCTCTGGGCCCAGAGTGAAGCGCACGCAGCCTTCACAGCCCTGATCAGACGAACGATCGCGGACGTGGATGCCACGCCGGCGCATCTGCTCGACGAACGCGTGCGAATCTGATTTTGTTGAGCCGACGCGCGCAAGCACGAAGTTAGCCTGACTCGGCCAGAATGGGATGCTGCGGGATTGAAGCGTGTTTTCTAAGCGCGCACGCGATTGCAGGATCTCATCGACATATCGCTCGATATAACTCTGGTCAGCCAGGGCTTCTGGCAAGCAGGCAAGTGCGATGGCATTGACATTGTAAGGAGAACAGATGCGACGCAGTGAAAGCATTTGATCGGGATCGCCAATTAGAACACCAATCCGCAGGCCGGCAAGCCCATAAGCCTTCGAGAAAGTTCGGGCGACGAAGACATTGCGGTGGTTACGACGGGATGGCAGAAATGTCGTTCCACAGAATTCGAAATAGGCCTCGTCAACCAGGATCGCGGTCTCGGGTGCTGAACGCGCGATCTGGATGATGTCTTCGGCTGGAGCCAGTCGTCCGGTTGGGTTATTTGGATTTGCGATTGCAATCAGGCGAGTTCGGTTTGTGATACGCTCGCGAACGGCACCGGCAGGGAATGTGAAGCCATTTCCGGCAGGAATGCTAATGACTTCCGCTCCGGTCGCGCTCATGTAGATCCGATACATCGAGTACGTCGGAACCACGATCAAGGCCTCATCCCCGTGTTCGAGATATGTCTGGCAGAGCAGATGGATCCCTTCATCGACTCCGTTGGTCAGGAGTAAATCTGACTCAGGTACGGTGAGGTACTTCGCAAGGATCGCTTCGATCGGTTGTCGCTCCGGGTAGCGGGCCAAGTCTTCGGCCGTTATCTTGCCAAGGCGCGCGAGCACGCGGGGTGAGGCGCCAACCGTATTTTCGTTGAAATCGAAACGCAATCCGCGCCGTCCTGCAAGAGGGGGATGGTAAGCGGGGATGGAATCTACAGCTCTTCGGGGCCTAAGCATGCACGCACCTTACGCGTATCGCTTCTGCGTGAGCGCGCAGACCCTCGACTTGAGCCAGAGTTTGCACGGTTTTTCCTATTTGTTGCAGGCCTTCACGGGAAAGCTCCTGCACGGTTATGAGTTTCATGAAATCCCATACGCTCAGTCCTCCGCGGAAGCGCGCCTGTCCTGCGGTAGGCAACACGTGATTGGGTCCCGAAGCATAATCACCCGCAGCTTGCGGAGAGTAGTCGCCGACGAAGACTGAGCCAGCATCTCGAATGTAAGGTACGTCTTCGCGAGCGACTGTGATGTGTTCTGGGGCAAGGGCATTTGCCCACTCGCGAGCCTGCTCACGCGATGCCGACACGAGAATAGCTCCCCGTCGTCGCAGGGAGCTTTGGGCGATTGGGTTCTTCATGGCAAGTTCTTTGACGTTGCATTCGACCCTTTCGGCGAGTGTCCGGTTTGTCGTGATGAAGATGGACAGCGCATCCGGATCGTGCTCGGCTTGCGAGACGAGATCAGCGGCGATGAATTTGGGATCACCGGACTCACTCAAAACGACGGCTTCAGTTGGACCTGCGAGGAAGTCGATCGCGCAGTCAAATGAGACCAACTTCTTAGCGGCTGTAACATAAGCATTCCCGGGTCCGACGATCTTGTCGACGCGGCGGATCGTCTTCGTTCCGTAAGCAAGGGCCGCGATGGCTTGAGCCCCACCGATCCGGTAGAGTTTGCGAACGCCGAGCAATTTTGCTGCGGCAAGGACCTCGGTCGACGGTCTTGGTGAAACGACACGGATATGCTTGACGCCTGCGACTTGTGCCGGAACGACTGTCATGAGCAGAGTGGAAACCAGGGGATAGCGCCCACCGGGCACATAGCATCCAACCGACTCCAGCGGGATCGCCAACTGACCCAGAGAGATGCCCCGGTGCCTTCGAGTCCAGGAGCGGGGTTTCTGCCATTCACAGAAGCGGCGAATATTCCGGGCCGCCACACCGAGCGACCTGCGCATTTCCGCTGGAAGCGCCTTCCATGCGTCTGCCATCTCCTCGTCACTCACCTCCAGCAGTTGATCCTTCGCAAGTCCGTCCCATCGCTCTGCGTAGCTGCGTAGTGCGCGATCGCCTTTGCTGCGGACAGCTTTGATGATGTTGCGTACGCGGGGCTCACGGGCAGTAAGTTCGGTCGCGCGCGCAGCAAGACGCTCGACCATTTTGACCGCTCTTTGGCCGGAGAGGACCCGCATTACAGCACCACCTTGTTCAGCGGATATTCGACGATACCGTGGGCCTGCGCCTCCTTGAGACGCGGGATTACTTCCCATGCTGCGGATTCGTCAATGACGGTGTTGACCGCGAACCAATCCTGATCGCTCAGATGAGAAATGGTTGGTTTCTGCAGCGCGGGCAGCACACCGAGTACGGCATTGAGGTTCTCTTTTCTGACGTTCAGCATGAGCCCCACACGTTCCTGTGCTTCCATCGCGCCCTGCAGCATTAGAGCCAAGTTCTCGATCTTCTTGCGTTTGCCTGCATCCGCGTAAGAGCATTTGTTGGCAATCAATTGTGTGTTGGATTCGAGGACGGTTTCAAGAATGCGGAGGCGATTTGCCCGAAGGGAACTGCCGGTCTCAGTCACCTCGACGATCGCGTCGGCGAGCATTGGGGCTTTTACTTCGGTCGCACCCCAGGAAAACTCAACCCGGACGTTGATGCCTTTCTTGCTGAAGTATCCTCGTGTCACACTGACGAGTTCTGTCGCGATGGTGCGGTTTGCCAGGTCTTCCGCACGCTGAAAGGGGGAATCCTCAGGTACCGCCAGCACCCACCGGACTTTGCCGCGGCTGCGCTTGGCGTAGATAAGGTCGCTGACCGTGACAACTTCGAGCCCGCTCTCAACGATCCAATCAAGGCCTGTAAGCCCGGCGTCCACCGCTCCGTGCTCAACGTAGCGGGCCATTTCCTGAGCTCTGATCAGCAAGCAATCAATTTCCGGATCGGCGGTGGTGGCGAAATACGAGCGGCCGTTAGTGTAGGCAGGAAGACCGGCGCGTGCAAAGAGTTGGAGCGTCGCTTCCAGCAGACTTCCTTTGGGAATGCCAATGCGGAGCTTCATGCTGTCTCCTTTGCAGAGGCAGCTTGGGAACTGCGCCAAGGTAAATCCTCACTGAAACATGAGCGCGTACCGCGATGGCAGACTAGCCCTGCACCTTCGACTTCAACGCGAACCAGCACAGTATCGCGGTCGCAATCGGTGCTGGCAGACATCAGGCGCAGGCGATTGCCTGATGTCTCGCCCTTTGTCCACAATTCTTGGCGCGTGCGGCTGAAAAACGTCACATAACCACTCGTCAGAGTACGGGCCAGAGCTTCTTGATTCATAAATCCGACCATGAGCACTTCGCCGTCGGAGGCGTTCTGCACTACGGCGGGAATCAAGCCGCCAAGTTTGTCGAAGTCGAGTTCGCCATCCATTCCATTTCTCCAGAAATGCAAAAAGCCCGCTGCGCTCTATGCGTCAGCGGGCTAAACTTGCCATGAGTGCTGTTAGATCAGGTGCACCCCCGCCGACGCGCTGTGCGCGTGATGATGATGATGATGGCGGTGGTGGATCTGACGCAGCATTGCAATCAAAGAATAAGAGGGACGTATTCGCCCGTCAACGATATTCCGGTTACAATCAAATCGTTTTTTTGATGATACGCATTCATTATTTAGATGCCTAATCCTCGATCTCGCGCTCCGCGCTGATTTTTGCAGTGATCGGACTGTTTGGAGAACGACGCGCCCTCGGTCATTATTGCGAGCGCCGCCACCCGGACGCGAGGCGGGCAATTTCGTGAGCGACGAACGTTCCGCAAGGGAATAAGGTCACGCATCTAGCGCGCCGGAGCAACAGCGACCTGCGCGAGTTGCTTGCGCTCAGCTTCTGCCTGCTTGGCGGCTTTGCTGACTTCGAGGGTGACGTCGCGCGATCCGAAGCCGATCCCGATCTTCTTTAGGAACGCAGTCGGTGGAGTACCACCGGCGAAAATCCACGCGAAGTCGTTGGGGATTTCCTGCTGCTGACCCGCGACTTCGAGTATCACCGATTCTGGTTTGAACTCCACAACATTGGAATTGAAGAGCGCCCGGATCTTTCCAGACTTGATACACTCTTCAATCCGCTTTGCATTCCGCTCCTTGATCCGGCTGAAGCGCTCGCTGCGGTAAGAGAGGGTGACTTGATTGCCTTTCTGGTTGGCGAGTCCCATGGCGGCTTCGACTGCACTATCGCCTCCGCCTACGACCAGAATCTTCTTGTTGATGTAGTGGTCGGCCTCGATCAGGCGGTACATCACCTTAGGCAGCTCCTCACCCTTTGCGCCCAGCTTGCGCGGGTCGCCCGCGCGTCCAAGAGCAAGCACAATGGTACGTGAGCGATATTGGTTCGTGGCCGTTGTGACAGTGAAGATTCTGTCTGGTCCTTTCTGGATGTCTTCCACCTTCTCACCGGTCGAGCAGTTGAAGTCGGAGCGATTCAGAACCATGTCCCAGAAGGCGAGCAGGGCTTCTTTGGAGAGCTGCATCTTTTTGAATTTCCCATACATAGGGAATTCAACCGGACTGGTCATGACCAACTTCTGTCGTGGGTATTTAGCGACGGTGCCTCCGATCTCGTCGCGTTCAAGCGTGATGTAGCTGAGTTTGCTCTCAATTGCGCGTAGCGAGGCGCTGATTCCGGCCGGACCGGCACCGACAATCAAAACGTCGTAAGTGCCCTCGACAGGCGCAGCCGGATTGGCCTTGAGCTTGGCGGCAACAGTGTCGATGCAGTCGCGTCCTTGATTCACGGCATTCTTGATCAGTGCCAGGCCGCCCAGTTCCCCAATAATGAACATACCGGGGATTGTGGTCTCGTATTCGGGTGTGAGTTCAGGCATATCGGCTGCCATGCCTGGGCTCGCCATGACCATTGTGATCGCGCCGACGGGGCATGCATCGGCGCACAGACCGTGGCCGATGCATTTGTGGCCGTTCACGATCACGGCCTTCCCGCCGATCATCGCCAGGACGTCCCCCTCTGGACACACGCTCGTGCATGTAGCGCAGCCGATGCAGTAATTGTTATCGATGTGTGGATGCTGGGCTTTCGGCCCCTCAGAAAAGAGTTTGCCCTTCTCAGCGGCCTCGCGTGCGCTGGCTTCTCGCTTCTTTAAGCTCTTGAGATAAAAGAACAAAAAAAAGAAGCAAATGACCGCACCAATACCGTACGTCAGCAGCGTGTCCATTGACTAAAAATAACCCAGAACGAACTGCAGGCCAATATGCATCAGCGCAAGCACGGCAAAGGCGTAACTGAAAGGTTTATGAACCACGTGCCACAGGTGGAAAACTTTTTGCGAGCGCGAGAGGAAAAGCAGACGCTTGGAAAGGGCGGCCTGCTCAGCGGCCGCATGGATAGCTTTTTCGAGTTCCCGGTGCTGCGAAGGAACGAACCCGAAGAACGTCCTAATAGACTCGCCTGAAGCGTGACGACGCAGACGCGCAACACCAAATTTCCGGACTATATCCAGGATCATCATGTACACGAGGGCAATCGGAATCGGAAGTCGCGCTATTTGCTGCGCATTGGGTAAACGGAGCAAGGCCTTCAGGTCGGCCTCGGGAAGTATCCTCTGCGAAGCTAATTCTTGGCACAGATTTTCCTGCAGTTCCTGCAATTCCTTCATCGACAGTTCTACCGTTGTAACTCTGCGCGGAATTTGAGCGTAGAGATAACGTCCAACCACGCCGCTGGCGGAGACAGCAAACATGATCCAGAATGCCATGCCGGCGATACCCTTGAATTTCAACGTCGAATGGAACGCGATGATGAAGGGCGCTGTCAGTCCCATAAGGACGTGGATATCGAGCCAGTGGCGGGTCTTGCCAATCTGACCGAGCCAAGCCCAGTGCTTGCGAATCGGATACAGAAAGATTCCGATGAACAAAGCGACACCGACGAATCCGAGGTACAGCCCGATCGGGCCACTGGGTCGCAACATGTGATGCTTGGACGAAAACGGGCGATCCATCGCGGGAAGCTTGTAGTAATCGAAGCCGTAGATAAAAATGGCGAGGTTACTGATGAATGCCAGAACATACAGGAGGCGCAAGCGGATACGGTGGCCCCGTTCAGTGTCGACTGCCGGTGCGGAGCGCTCGGCGACGCGGACTGCGGCTGTGGTACTCATTTTTGTGTGACCTTCTCTTCTGTACTTACTGAGAATTTCTTGTAGCCAGTAAACTGATGCAAGTTACGCCAGTGCTGGCGGGCGGTTTCGACTTCCACGCGGGCCTGGATTGGAAACCAATACGCCTGCTTGGTATCGGCAAAGTTGAGAGGCGCAAAATCGATTTCGGATGTCAGCGTCTTCAGTCCGACATCCTGCAGCGTATCTGCGATTCCAGCTTCGATCTTTGCGATGGACCCCGTCTCGGGATCGATCCATGCAGTCCCGCTGAGCTCAAGAGGATATTCCCTGCCGCGGAGAGCCAGCGCTGCCGGCGACTTCATTCCGGTGATGTGCTGGAACGTAATCTTCTGAAGTGTGTGCCCAGCCACGACGTCCTGCCCGGCAAGAGTGAACTTGAATGCATCAGCATAGATCGGGTGAAATACCAGGAACAAGGTTGCGAAGCCATTGCTTAAGAGCATGGAGGTGTTTTTCCGATCTTTTTTGGCCTCGTGAACGGGGATGCGCGACTCGGAAAGGTTCAGCTCGCCTCCCGCGTTCGTCAAGATCACGAGGTAGTCGTAGGTGGATTCTTCCTTGAGTTCGACCTTGTTGTCTTTCCCCAGTTTTTCCTGGCGGACCTGCTCCGTGCACTTTACATCCGAGAACTGATCGAGGAAGACCGAAGTCTGGCCCGCGGTACGTTCAAGGAGCCCGTTGAGCCGCTGGACATCCGGAGAACCCGATTCCGCAGCAAAACATATTTCAGCCAGAAAAGCAAAAACGAAGGCGGCGCTCAGAGCCAGGATTGCGATTTTGCATCGATTTGTCATTCGCGTTTCCTCCTGTTGTCGAAGCGGTAGCCCATGGAGACCATGATTTGATCGTAGCTGAGGTCGCCACGATTAGTGGTGAAGTTTCCTTGCAGGTAATAGTGCGAGCCCAGCGTTGTTTCGACCGTTCCCGTCAGGAAACGGCTGCGATTGCCGGTGGTGAGCGTCGACCCAAAATCCTGCTGTCCCAGAAGGGCCTCGAACCTGAGGTGATCCCTGACTTGCCGGGAGAGTGAGACCGCCTCATAGTGCCCATCCCCGAACGAGCTGTTGAAGCGAGAATAATGAACGTCCGCACGCAGGTTTATGATCGGGATTCGGCCGAAGGTAATTCCGTACATCTGGTTCAGGGAAGCCTTGGCGTCTCCACTGCGGTTGCTGCGACCAAGAGTGGCACTAATCCAGATTTGGGGTAAGACCTCAACGCGTCCACCCGCGCTGAAACCTTGGAACAAAAACTTATCGAGCAGCCCCGTTCCGATCAAGGTGGTATCGAAAGTCGGAACATCACGAAAATAGTTGTAGTTGGCATCGATTTCTACCCGCGCTATCGGGTTGACGCGCAGCGTAGTGAAATTGCGCCCGAGTCCCGGTCCGGGCGAAGCCGTGACGGTGTTTCCACTCGGATTATCGAATTGTGCCGATTCATAAAGCGCCATCGTTCGCCTGTAAGAAACAGAATCCTCGAGGAATATGAACGGACGGTCCACCTGCCATTTGACCATGCTGATTCCGCCGCCGATGGTGCTGCTGTAATGCCAGGTATCAAACCCGCCGCCGTCGAAGTTTACAAAGCCGCCGCTGATGACCCGGTCCGGACTGTAATCCCAGGACGAAGGATCGGGAGTGGATCCTCCGAAGACTCCAAGGATTGTTCCTTTGGTAAGATGCACTCCGAAGTAGCCGCCGTCGATGGTATCAAGGCTGGGAGCCCACGGCAGATACAAGCGCCCGAAACCAGCGACCAGAGCTGAGTTCGGGTTGTCGTAGGTCATATTCAGGTGGTACGTGCGGTTGAGTGTTTCCTGCAGCGTGTTCTGTGCCGCCTCTGATTCCCGAGTGATACGACCGCGCCAATAGCCACTCAGGTTCCAGTATGTCCCGCCAATCCGAGTAATGTCTCCGCGGAAAACAACACCAAGATTGGTGCTGGTCACCGTGTTGGCACCGTGACTGAAGGTTTCGATCGAATCAAAACCAATTCTGCCGCGGGCTCGGTTTACGGAAGGTGAAGGCGGCCGTGGAATTTCCATGCGCGTTTCTTCATCGAGTGTGTCGCCTTCGGTGAAGGCGATCACGGCCGGGTATTGCCGGGTAGCGCTCAACGTCCGCTGCTGCACCAGAGTCTCAGCGTCACCATTGGACAGATACGCTAGATCACCCACTTTCACGGGCCGCTTGGGGTTATGAATATCGGTAACGGCCGAAGTCTCTGCTACGGCTGAAACTTCCAGTTCAGCTACGACCTTCGGATCAGCCGCATTGACGCTTTCGCCCTGTTTGGCCGCGTGGTTTGCGTCTTGCACCAGCAGCTTCATTCCTTCCGTCAGGCCCTGCGTGCGTCCACCTTCCAGATAAGCCACGCCGTCAGCCACATACTTCACTCGAAAGACCGTGTGAAGGCTTGGATCATCGCTACGAGCGATAAGCGTAGTCGCCGGCGCCGTTGGCTCAGGTTCTGCCGGCGAAGGCGAGGCCTCAGCCGATTCTGTAACACTGCTTGTCGTCGGGGTAGCTTCTCCTCGCGGAGTAACGACTTCCGGAACAGCCGCTGCGGCAGACGTTGGCCTCGCGACTTCGGCAGATTTCTCCTCCGGCTTCGGTGGTAGCGCCGCAACCGGCGAAACGGCCGCAGCCGGGGTCGGTTGTGGCGGCGCGGCCGGAGACGTTGCTGGCGCTGAAACAGCGGGTTGCGGCTGCGTTGCCGCGGATGCAGCCGCTATTTCGACTGGATTCTCTTCCGCCTTAGCTACGGTGGAAGCAGCCGGAGCAGGGGACACCATCGGAAGCTCTGCCACTTTGGGAGTAATGGCCACCTGTTTCTGCTCGAATGTGCCCGACGGTGTCGAATTTGAAGGCGTCACAGCTGTCGTTTGTGGCCGAGCGACCGCCGGTGGCGGCGGGGGGAGCGCGGTGACTGAACTGCTCGACGGTGGTTGGAATTCGGGGCCCGCCACGGCCGGAGGAGGTGGAGGCAGCGATGGTGCGTCGTCCTTCGTGCTGTCGCCAATCACCGGGGCAGTTCCATCCCGGCGTCGACGAAAGACCCCTGCGAGGACATTGCCGGATGTCGCCGCCACCGGTGCGCCATGGGACGCATGTTTCTCTTCGCCAGCTACCGTGAGAATGATGGTGTTTCCTTCGGCCGTGACGACGTACGGACGAACCTCATCGAGGTCGAGGACAACTCGAGTGATGTACGGACTCGTGCTGTGCTGCGCAGTTCTCACCTGCCGCACGCCGTTGGCATGGACTGAAACACTCCTAGTGCTGTTGTTGCAGATTGTGTTCGGGAAGTCCAACAGAATGCGGTTCGGATTCGCGGCAGTGTCAACCGACGGCTTAACGGGAGCACTGACCGTGATTTCGATCCGCAGGTCGGATCCCTGTCGCGCCGTGCTCACCTTCCGGACCGTGAGAGGGGTCGGATTCTGTGCCACAGCGCAAGGCAACAAAAGCAATGCAATCCAAAGATGTTTCTGAGCTGCCGTCATTCTCTGTCAACACTCGCTGGCGCTCCACTTGCCGCCTTGGGGGATTTTCAGGTCTGGACCAGGTCCAGATCTGTCGCGGGCCTTTAGGGACCGCGATTAAAGCTCGGCTACTAATTCTGGCGAGACTCGGCGAGCTCGCGATACTGTTGTCTAACCTCCGTTACCACTCGGATGGCACTGGTAACAGTTGATGCTGTTGTAAACATACCCGTTCACGTTCTCGTGATGGAAGTTGGCGGGGTTGTTGTTGCCATGACATCCC
>Ga0335080_10002822_pt1 | contig 17474 bp, 16 predicted proteins | sample Lox_Sample_34_FD_206720 | JGI IMG/M metagenome (GOLD analysis project Ga0335080, IMG submission 206720) | Soil microbial communities from Loxahatchee National Wildlife Refuge, Florida, United States - Lox_Sample_3.4 | ecosystem: Environmental > Terrestrial > Soil > Wetlands | place: USA...
CGCCGCCCGGCTACGTCGGCTACGACGAGGGTGGCCAGCTGACCGAGGCCGTCCGGCGCCGGCCCTACTCGGTGGTGTTGCTCGACGAGATGGAGAAGGCGCACGCGGACGTCTTCAACATCCTCTTGCAGCTGCTGGACGACGGCCGGCTCACCGACGGGCAGGGGAGAACGGTGGACTTCCGCAACACCATCGTGATCATGACCTCGAACCTCGGTGGCCCGCTGTTCTCGGACGGATCGCTGTCGGTCGAACAGCGGCGTGAGGCCGTCCTCGCCGAGGTGCGCGCGTCGCTTCGCCCCGAGTTCGTCAACCGCATCGACGAGATCGTGGTGTTCGAGCCGCTCGACAAGTCACAGATCCAGGAGATCGTGGACATCCAGCTGCTGGCGCTTCGGGCTCGGCTGGCGGATCGGAAGATATCGCTGGAGCCGACGGACGAAGCTCGGAAGTACTTGGCGGAGAAGGGATACGACCCTGCGTTCGGCGCCCGTCCGCTGAAGCGGCTGATCCAGCGCGAGGTCCAGGACGCGCTCGCGCTCCAGCTCCTGGCGGGCGAGATCCACGACGGCGACGTCGTGACCATCGACCGGGACGACGACCGACTGGTCTTCTCGGTCGCGGCGGCCGACGCCGCGCCGTCCGGGGGCGGCTAGCTCGACGAGCCGGGCGAGGAGGTTCCGCCGCCGCCTTCCGTGGGAGGCGGCGACGCACTGGGGGCGCCGTCGACGACGGATCGGTTGCCGAGCGGCGACGACAGCTGCACCCGGACCGCTTCGAGCACCGCGAGCTCGGGGCACGCCGATCCCACCATCGAGGGCAACATTCCCTGGTACAGCGTGACCGTCACGGCGGAAGACGTCTCCTTCACCCCGACGTGGTCGATCGACAGGCACGGCGATCCCCAGAAGTCGACCGTCAGCACCGTGCCGTCGGCGGACGCGGTCGCCTTGGTCCAGGTGACGGGTCGCACGTCGGCGAGCCCGGGCGACGGCGTGACGATTCTCGGCTGTGCCGGTCCGGGGGTTCCCGACCCGGGAGGGATCTGGGTGGAGGTGACGCCGCCCGAGCCGTTGCCGGGAGCGGCTGCGCGGGCGCACGACGCCAGCGCGACGACGACGAGGAGCAGGGGAAGGGTTCTCGTTTTCACGTGCGGTTTGACGCCGGTCGGCCTCTGGAAGTTCCCGAGCCGTGCGAGCGCTCCGCCCGCGATTCCCTCAGCGCGTCGCCCAGGGGGCCCGCAGCATGCCGGTCTCGACGCCCTCCACGAGCTGGTCGGCGTCGCTGAAGGCGATCGGCACGAGCCGAACCCGCGAGAAGACGTCGACCATCCGGTCGATGACCTCTCCCGGGTCGCCCTGGCCGTCAATGACCGCGCCCCATGTGACCGACAACGCCTGCGCCCGCGTCGGGTTCTCGGTCTCCTCGTCGGAGTCGACCGACCACGCGGCCAGCGGGTAGCGCCCGGGCTCGATCGGCGGGAGCTCGGAACGAGTCGTGGTGAGCCCCGGCAGCTCGTCGAGGGCAGCCCGGTTGATGTGCAGGGTCGGTTCCGGCACCACGAGCTCGAGCGTGGTCGTGTCGATCGCCGAATACGGCTGGTCGCTCAGTGGGATCCCGAGCCGGGCGAGTCGAGGTTGCGTCTGGTCGATCCATTCCCTGGTCACGTCGGGAAGGAGCACCGCCCGGTCTCCGATGAGCGCGGCGACGTCGATCGTGCGGAAAAGGGCGTCTTCGGGTTCGGCGTACGCCGAGAGGTGGGCCACCAGGGCAGCGACGACCCTGCGGGGCGAGCGGCTCCGCACGAGGGTTTCGTCGCCCATCATCAGGAGGTTCAGTTCGCGCGTCTTCCCGGTTCCTCCGCCGAGCACCACCGAGTAGTTCTCGGGCACGCGCGTGCCCGCGGGAAGCCGGAACTCGGAGAACACGTTCGCGAGGATCTCGTCGGTCGCTTCGGAGTCCGCGCGGACGCCGATGTGGTAGTCGCCGACCGCGTAGGCGACGGTCGCAGCCCAGGTGCGGGGCTTCTTCCCCCCCGTCGCGCCAGGACTGCAGACGCCGCCTTCGACGGTGACGTACAGCGGGCCGGCGGCGGCATCGACGTGCTCGTGGTCGAGCGGTTCGGCCGTCGCCTCCGCCCCGTTCTCCGACGATGACGGGACCGGCGGCGATGCGAAGGTGGGTACCGGCGTGAGCCCGCCGGCAGATGCCGCGAGCTCGGGAACCTCGCCCGCCCCGTAGGCGAGTGGCGCCGCGATCTTTCCCTCCGCGTCGAGGAGATAGGCCACCGGCGTTCCCATCGCCGGGAAGGGATCGGCGAAGTCCTCGCCCACGTCGGCCCGCAGGAGGGCGTCGGCCTGCAGTCCGGTCTTCTGGAAGAGTTCCCGGTTCTCCTCGACGCTCCCGACGGAGACGAACAGGAGCTTCACGTTCCGAGAGGCGAGCGCAGGCTGCATCGCGGCGAGCTCGGGGGCAACGCGCTCACAGAACCCGCAGTGAGGGCTCCAGTTCACCAGGAGCACCTGGTCGCCCCGCAGGCTCGTGAGGTCCACCGTGGATCCGTCGAGGGAGGGGAGTGAGAATGGGGGCAGCTCCTCGCCGACATCGATGCCCTCCGGGGTGTCGTCGTCGCTCGGGACGACGCCGACGAGAAGCCCTTCCTCGCCGATCCATCGGGTGATTTCGAGGACGTCCTCGCGGATCTCGTCGACGGGTTGCTCGAAGACCTCCGCAAGGTCGTCGGCGATGTCTCCGAGGGTGCCTTCACCGTCGAAGCAGTTCCAGATGACCGCCCCGCTCGGATTCAGCACGTGGACGCTGTCGTCGTCCTCCCGGTTGACGAGGATCAGTTCCCCGTCCAGCTCCTTGATGAGGACGTTGTCGCGCCGGGTGGGAGCGAAATCGAGGCCGATCTCGTCCGCCGGCACCCCGTCCGGCGCTCCCTCGGTCGCCTCCACGTCTGCGTCGATCGTCATGAACCCCCTCCTTGGACGAACAGGCTTCCCCGAGCGGACGCGCATGCCAGAGCCGGCCCGCGACGGGATACGTAGCGTAGGGCCGGTTGGCTGTTCCGACAAGACGGCCGAAAGTCCGGGGCGGGGGGCCGATCGGAGGGGGCTTCCGCGGCCGATCCGGCCCACGGGGCGCCCCGAGGTCGATTGAGCGAGGAAGTCCGAATCGTCCGTTAGCTCCACTAGCGGCTCCGCGCTCGAATGGATACGATCCGTGCGCTTGGCTAGGCCTGCGGGAGGGGGTGATGGAATGGCTGACAAGCACATGTCACGTCGCGAGATGCTCCGCAACATCGGTCTCGTCGGCGTGGGCGCTTGGGCGGTGCCGGTTCTGACGAGCCTGCCGGCTCACGCGGCAACGTCCAAGAAGAAGAACCCCTGCAAGGGCATCTCGGGGAACTGCGAGGCCGGCTTCACGCAGTGCGGCAGCTGTAGCAGTGACGTCGGTGATGGCTCCTACTGCTTCGAGACTCTCAACAAGAAGGGTAAGGACAAGGGCAAGACCACGTGCGCGGAGGACTTCTTCTGCGCCGAGGCCCCGCCCTGTGGCTCGCAGAAGGACTGTGGCAAGGGGCAGGTCTGCGCCACGAACAACGAGTGTGGTTGCGACCAGGCCACCCAGGGATGGTGCACCCCGAAGTGCAAGGGGGGCAGCATTCGGCACGGCGCTCGTGCAGTCCGGCACGCATCCGGGCGGCGCACGGCGGCCCACGCCTAGGAACGACGATCTCGAAAACAGTCAGGGAGCCCCTCGTGGGCTCCCTGACGCCCTTCGAACGGTCCGTGTCATGCGGCCCATCCCTTCTGCACCGATTGTGCAGACTGATGCTTCGCCCGGCCGTCCACAGTCGGCTCACAGCTTCGAAAATTAGTCCCGAGGTCCACTAGCCAACCCCACCTCGGGGAAGCTAAGATCCGCGCGCTGATTGCGCTTGGCTAGGCCTGCGGGAGGGGGTGATGGAATGGCTGACAAGCACATGTCACGTCGCGAGATGCTCCGCAACATCGGTCTCGTCGGCGTGGGCGCTTGGGCGGTGCCGGTTCTGACGAGCCTGCCGGCTCACGCGGCAACGTCCAAGAAGAAGAACCCCTGCAAGGGCATCGACGGCAACTGCACCAACGGGTTCACGCAGTGCGGTTCGTGTGGCACTGACCCAGGTCCGTCGTACTGCTTCGAGGCCTTGAACAAGAAGGGCACCAAGGTCTTGAAGAAGAACGCCTGCACGGAGAACGTGTTCTGCGTGGATGTTCCTGCCTGCACCGGGCAGAAGGACTGCGCGAAGGGCACGGTCTGCATCACCAACAACGGATGCACGGGCTGTCTGCCTTCCGGCGGCGTGTGTTCGCCGAAGTGCAAGGGCGGCAGCATCCGGCACGGCGCGCGCAAGATCCGGTCCTCCGGAAAGCGCACCGCGGCCTCGGTCCGCTAGGCAACACTGTTCTGCAGAACAGGGAGCCCTTCGGGGCTCCCTGTTGCTTTCCGATCCTGTTGCGGCGATCCGGGAACCTCCCCGATCCGGACCGGGTGCTTCATCCGGGCCCCGCGCCCGTCGATACTCCTGCGGATGAACGCCCTCGTGATCGTGCTGTTCGTGGTCGTCGTGGCGGGAGCCGCGGCCGTCTCCTTCTACCTGAAGCAGAAGCGACGTGACGAGCTCGCCGTCTTCGCGAGCCAACAGGGGCTTGAGTACTCGCCGGAGGACACCGTCGGGCTGATCGACCCCTCGTTCCGGCTGTTCCAGCAAGGCGACGGGCGCGGGTCGGAGAACGTCCTGTGGGGCAGCTGGCAGGGGCTCCCGCTGCTCGAAGGCGACTACTGGTACTACACCGAGTCCACGGATGCGCAGGGCCATCGAAGCCGGACGTACCACCACTTCTCCGTGACGGAGATCCAGCTCGAGCAGGACGTCTTCCTTCCCTACGTGTCCATCACGCACGAGAACCTGCTGACCGTCATCGGCGATCACCTCGGCTTTCGCGACATCGACTTCGAGTCGGAGGACTTCAATCGACTCTTCAACGTGCGCAGCCAGGACCGGGAGTTCGCCTTCAAGCTGATCGACGCGCGGATGATGCAGTGGCTCCTGTCGACGGGGGGTCAGTTCGGGTTCGAGATCGCCGGCAACAAGGTCCTGCTGTACTGCCACCGTCTCGCGCCGACGGCGCTCATCCCGATCATCGGGTCCGCCAAGGCGTTCCACGACCACATTCCCCGCCTGGTGTGGACCGAGTACGCGGCCTGGGGGAAGGGCGCCCCGCCGAGGGTCGCGGCTCCCGCTCCGCCCGCGGCGAGCCAGGTCCCCACTGCCGCCGCCCCTCCGCCCGCCCCGCCACCACCACCCACGGGTCCGCCGCCCGCTGCTCCCCTAACGACGGCTCCGGCCCGGCCCCCCTCGGCTCCCGACGCCGGAGGGCCGGCGACGTAGGATGGCTCCGTGATCTGGGTCTGGGTGCTCGTCGGCATCATCGTGATCGTCGGCATCTCGCTGGTGCTGTCCTACAACCGGTTCGTCAGCCAGCGGCAGATGGTCCGCAACTCGTGGGCGAACATCGACACCGAGCTGCGCCGCCGGTACGACCTGATCCCGAACCTCGTGGAGACCGTCAAGGGGTACGCGGCTCACGAGCGGGGGGTGTTCGAGGAGGTCGCGCGCACGCGGTCGGCCGCCGCGGCCGCGACCGGGTCGCCCGCGCAGCAGGCGGCGGCCGAGGGTCCGTTCGTCGCGGCGCTGCGTCAGCTGTTCGCCGTCGCCGAGAACTACCCCGACCTGAAGGCGAACCAGAACTTCCTCGCGCTGCAGGCCGAGCTCTCCAACACCGAGGATCGGATCCAGGCGGCGCGGCGGTTCTACAACGCCAACGTCCAGGACTACAACCGGCGGGTCCAGTCGTTCCCCTCCAGCGTGATCGCGGGGATGTTCAACTTCAAGGAAGAGGAGTTCTTCGAGATCCCCGAGGCCGACCGGGCCCAGGTCGCCGAGGCGCCGCACGTCGACTTCGGCGCGAGCGCTCCACCGGCCGCGCCTCCCGTGACGCCGCCTCCCGCCGGTCCTCCGCCGGCGCCGACTCCTCCGGCGACAGCCCCCGCTCCGCCTCCGCCTCCCGCCGCGCCGGCGCCACCGCCTCCCGCGCCATCGGAGGGCGGCCAGTCCGTCTGATCCGCGCCGGGAAAACGGGGTAGGCTCCCGCTGGGATTTGCCGGGACGAAAGCGGCGCACCGACGGACGAAAGGAGCCCCGGGATGCTCGATCGCTTCACATGGTTCAAGCAGGCCGCCTACCTGTGGAAAGGCGACGGCATCAACGTGTACATCGACCCGTGGGACGTCACGACCGACGATCCGGCCGACGTGCTCCTGATCACCCACGCGCACGAGGACCACTTCTCGCCGGCCGACATCGAGAAGGTGCGCAAGGGCGGAACGAAGATCGCCGCCCCTGCCGACGTCGCGCGGGAGATCTCCGGCGACGTGACGCCCGTCAAGCCGGGCGACGCCTTCGAGCTGGGCGGCATCAAGGTGCAGGCCGTCCCCGCGTACAACACGGCCGAAGAGCGGCTCGAGATGCATCCCAAAGCGAACCAGTGGGTCGGCTACATCATCACCCTCGGCGACCATACCTACTACCACGCCGGCGACACCGACCACGCGCCGGAGCTCTCGGACGTGCGGGCCGACGTCGCGTTCCTGCCGATCGGCGGGACGTACACGATGGAGGCCGTCGAAGCTGCCGGGCTGGCCAAGGCGATCTCGCCGCAGATCGCCGTTCCAATGCACTACGGGTTCGTCGTCGGTCGGCCCTCGGACGCCGACGTGTTCGCCAAGGAAGCCGACCCCGTTCACGTCGAGACACTGACGCCAACGAATCCCTTCCCGTCTGAGCCTCTCGATTCGTAGGTAGTAGCCTCGGCGGTATGACGGATCTTCGCGCGGACTCCCTTCGTACCCTCGAAACGGGCGCCGGAGGGGTTTCCTTTCACGCCCTCGCGACGGCCGCGGAGGCGGCGGGCGCCGATCTCGGCCGTTTGCCGCACACGCTGAAGATCCTGCTGGAGAACCTTCTTCGCCGCTCGGGGAGCCGCGACGTGAGCGACGACGACGTGCTCGCGCTGGCGCGGTGGCCCTCGGAGATCCCCGGCGCGCGGCTCGCGTTCATGCCGGCCCGCGTCCTCATGCAGGACTTCACCGGGGTGCCGGCGGTCGTCGACCTGGCCGCGATCCGGAGCGCGGTCGCCCGCGCGGGCGGGGACGCGTCGGCGATCAATCCGCAGGTGCCGGTCGACCTCGTCGTCGACCACTCCGTGCAGGTGGACCTGTTCGGCAGTCGCGGCGCATACGAGGCCAACATCGACTGGGAGTACCGCCGCAACGGCGAGCGCTACGCCTTGCTGCGGTGGGCGCAGCAGGCCTTCGAGGGGTTCCGCGTCGTTCCCCCGGGAATGGGGATCTGCCACCAGGTGAACCTCGAGCATCTCGGGCGGGTCGTGCAGGTGCGCGACGGGGTCGCGATGCCCGACACGATCATGGGAACCGATTCGCACACCACGATGATCAACGGGCTGTCGGTCCTCGGCTGGGGCGTCGGTGGCATCGAGGCCGAGGCGGCGATCCTCGGGCAACCGACGTTCCTGCCCCCGCCCGTCGTCGTCGGTGTTCGAACCACGGGCGAGCTCCCACCCGGGACGACCGCGACCGACCTCGTGCTGACGCTCACGCAGATGCTGCGCGCGCACGGCGTGGTCGGCATGTTCGTCGAGTTCTTCGGCGCGGGACTCTCCTCGCTTCGCGTCGAGGACCGCGCGACGCTCTCCAACATGTGTCCCGAGTACGGCGCGACGTCGTCGTTCTTCCCGTGCGACGCGCAGACGCTCGTGTACCTGCGGGACACGGGTCGTGGGGACGTCGCCGATCTGGTCGAGCGCTACACGAGGGAACAGGGACTGTTTCGCGAGGACGGCGACCCCGAGCCCGTCTTCAGCGAGACGCTCGACCTCGACCTCTCGTCGGTCGAGTCCTCCGTGGCGGGTCCGCGCCGGCCGCAGGACCGCGTCCCGCTCGCGGCCGTGTGGACGTCGTTCACCGAGACGTTCAAGGAACGGCTCGACGTCGACGCGCTCGAGTCGCGACGGCAGGACGGGTACGAGGGCTTCGGGACGAGCGCGCCCGAGTCGCGGCTGGAGAGCGAGCGGGAGGCGGGGATCGTCCCGCCGGAGAACGGGGCGAAGGTCGACCACGGATCGGTGGTGATCGCCGCGATCACGTCGTGCACCAACACGTCCAACCCGTCGGTGATGCTGGCGGCGGGGCTGCTCGCCAAGCGAGCCGTCGAGGCTGGGCTCACGTCGCGGCCGTGGGTGAAGACCTCGCTCGCGCCCGGGTCGCGCGTGGTCACCGACTACCTCGAGCGAGCGGGCCTGACGCCGTACCTGGACAAGCTCGGGTTCTCGCTGGTGGGGTACGGGTGCACGACCTGCATCGGGAACTCCGGACCGCTGCCGGACGAGGTCGCGAAGGCGATCGACGAGCGGGACCTCGCGGTGGTGGCGGTGCTGTCGGGGAATCGGAACTTCGAGGGCCGCATCCACCCGCAGGTGCGCGCCTCCTACCTCGCGTCGCCGCCCTTGTGCGTGGCGTACGCCCTGGCCGGCCGCGTCGACGTCGACCTCACCCGGGATCCGGTGGGAACGACGCCGGAGGGCGCCCCGGTGTTCCTCCGCGACCTCTGGCCCTCTCCGGACGAGATTCGCGAGGCGATCCTCGCGGCGATCTCGCCCGACCAGTTCGACCGCGAGTACGCGCGCATCTTCGACGGCGACGAGCACTGGGCCGCGATGTCCGCGCCCACCGGCGCGATGTACGACTGGGACGACGAGTCGACGTACGTGCGCGAGCCGCCGTTCTTCGCTGCGGCCGGCGACGCGTACGCCGTTCCCGTCGACACGATGCGCGACGTCGAAGGCGCCCGCGTGTTGGTCAAGGTGGGGGACTCGGTGACCACCGACCACATCTCGCCGGCCGGATCGATCAAGGCCGACTCGCCGGCGGGACAGTGGCTCCAGGAGCACGGCGTGAAGGCCGGCGAGTTCAACTCCTACGGCGCCCGCCGCGGCAACCACGAGGTCATGATGCGCGGCACCTTCGCCAACATCCGCCTTCGCAACGACCTCGCGCCCGGCACCGAGGGACCGTGGACGACGCACCTCCCCTCCGGCGAGCGGATGAGCATCTTCGACGCGTCGGTGCGCTACCGGGCCGACGGCGTGCCGCTCGCCGTGCTGGCGGGCAAGGAGTACGGCTCGGGATCGTCCCGGGACTGGGCCGCCAAGGGGCCGTCGCTGCTCGGCGTCCGGTTCGTGATCGCCGAGAGCTACGAGCGCATCCATCGCGCGAACCTGGTCGGGATGGGCATCCTGCCCCTGCAGTACCGGGACGGCGAGAACGCCGAGTCGCTCGGGCTGACGGGAGGCGAGGAGCTCGCCGTGCGCGGCCTGACGGGGGGGTTCGAGCCCCGGCAGGAGATGACCGTGGACGTCGTTCGGCGCGACGGATCGCGCACGTCGTTCTCGGCGGTCGCGCGCGTCGACGGGCCTGCCGAGATCGAGTACTTCCGGTCGGGCGGGCTCCTCCAGATGGTGCTCGACCAGGTGCTCGACGCCGGCTGAATCCGGCGGACCGTCCGGCGATCGCAGAACGTCGCGAGGGCGCGCCCCCTTGGCGGGGCGCGCCCTCGTCGTTCGGCCCGGGGGAGGGGGAGGGCCGAGACCTACGCGGCGTCGGGGAGATCGACCGCCGCCGCCGGGAGCTCCGGCGACGGCTCGGTGTCCGGTGGTTCCCGCAGGATCCAGCCGTATCCGGCCGTCGCGAGCCCTCCGAGCGCCGCGACGACTCCCGCGAACATCACCCAGTCTGCCGTCGATGCTGCGAACATGTTCCGCTCCTTCCGCTCGTGTGCCGCTCGTGGCAAAAGCTAAGCGGACGAAGGTGAGGGCTCGCTAAGCCCAAGGTTGGAGCGGGATCAGAGTTCGGCAACGGCCGGCCGGACAACCCGGTCGCGAGCGTGCGAGCCGGGTCGTCCACCCGTCCCGATAGAATCCGACCGTGCCGGTCACGATTCTCGTCGGAACGCAGTGGGGCGACGAGGGCAAGGGGAAGGCCACCGATCTCCTGGCTCGAGAGTCCGACCTCGTCGTTCGCTGCCAGGGCGGCGACAACGCCGGACACACGATCCTTGCCGGCGACACGCTGCTGAAGCTCCGGCTGGTCCCCTCGGGGGTCCTGTATCCGCACGTCACGCCCGTGATCGGTGATGGCGTGGTGGTCGACCCCGAGGTGCTGCTGGAGGAGATGGACGCCCTCGCCGGGCAGGGGATCGACGTGTCACGCCTCGTCGTGTCCGGCAACGCCCACCTGACGATGCCGTACCACCGGGAGCTGGACCGGGTGACCGAGCGGTGGCTCGGCAAGTCGCAGCTGGGGACCACGAAGCGTGGGATCGGCCCGACCTATGCGGACAAGGCCGCCCGGATCGGGCTGCGCGTCCAGGACCTGACCGACCCGAAGATCTTCCGCCAGAAGCTGGACGTCGCGCTCAAGGAGAAGAACCAGGTCCTGACCAAGGTCTACAACCGCCTGCCGCTGGACGCCGCCACGATCACGCACGACTACATGGCGATGGGCGAGCGCCTGGCGCCGCACATCCGCGATTCCAGCGCCCTCCTGCACGGAGGGCTCAGGGACGGGAAACGGCTGATGCTCGAAGGCGCGCAAGGAACGCTGCTCGACATCGACCACGGCACGTACCCCTTCGTGACGTCGTCGAGCACCGTCGCCGGCGGGATCCTCGCCGGCGCGGGCCTCGGACCGAAGGACGTCGACCGCGTCATCGGGGTGGCGAAGGCGTACGTCACCCGGGTCGGCGCCGGTCCGTTCCCGACCGAGGACGAAGGGCCGGCCGGGCGCCACATGGGCGAGATCGGGCGGGAGTTCGGGACCGTCACCGGACGACCCCGCCGTTGCGGGTGGTTCGACGCCGTCCTGCTCCGGTACGCGCTTCGCCTGAACAGCCTCACGGAGCTGTTCGTCACGAAGCTCGACGTCCTGTCGGGCCTCCCGGAGCTGAAGCTCTGCGTCGGCTACCGATCGGGCGAGGAGACCTTCGAGGACTTTCCGCCGCACCAGTCGATCGTGCACCACGCCGAGCCGGTGTACCAGGAGATGGAGGGATGGACCGAGGACGTCACCGGGGCCACGCGGGCCGAGGATCTTCCCCCCGCCGCGCGCAAATACCTCGATCGCATCGCCGACGTGTCGGGGATCCCGGTCCGGTGGGTCTCGATCGGTCCCGACCGCGACCGCACGCTGGAGCTTCCGGCATGAGAGGCGGCCGGCCGTGAGGGTATTGGTGGTCGGCGGCGGCGGGCGCGAGCACGCGCTCTGCCGGGCCCTCGCGCGCAGTCCCGCGATCGACCGCATCTACGCGGCGCCGGGCAACGCGGGCATCGCCGAGATCGCGACGCTCGAGCACCTTTCGGTCGGCGACATTCCCGGCATCGCGGAGTTCGCGGAGCGAGAGTCGATCGATCTGACCGTCGTCGGCCCGGAGATGCCCCTGGTCGCCGGCCTTGTCGACGAGTTGCTGGAGCGGGGGCTCGCCGTCTTCGGGCCGACCAGGGACGGCGCGATGATCGAGGGATCCAAGGCGTGGGCGCGCGAGCTGTGCGCGCGTCATGGCATCCCGGGCGCCCTGTTCGGGCAGTTCACCGAGGCGAGGCCGGCGGTCGAGTTCCTCGATCGCCTCTCGCCACCGTACGTCGTGAAGGCGGACGGCGTCGCTGCCGGCAAGGGGGTCACGATCGCCGAGGACCGGGCGGCCGCCGAGAAGGCCATCACCGACTGCCTGGTCGAGCGATTGTTCGGCGACTCGGGGGCGCGGGTCGTGCTGGAGGAATTCCTCGTCGGCACCGAGGTCTCCGCGTTCGCGCTCACCGACGGAAAGACCGTGTTGCCCCTTTCGACGGCGCAGGACTACAAGCGGGCGTTCGACGGCGATCTCGGTCCCAACACCGGCGGCATGGGCGCGTACTCGCCCGTTCCCTTCGTCGACGACGCGCTGACCGAGCGAATCGACGAGACGATCCTGCGAGCGACCGTGGCGGCAATGGAGCAGGAGGGTGTGCGCTACCGCGGCGTGCTGTACGCCGGCGTGATGCTCACCGACGAGGGACCGAGGGTGCTGGAGTTCAACGCCCGGTTCGGCGATCCGGAGACACAGGTCTTGGTTCCGCGGCTCGAGTCGAACCTCGGCGAGCTCATGCTGGCGTGTGTCGAAGGCAACCTGGCTCCGTACCGAGCAACCTGGAAGCCTGAGGCGCGGGTGGGCGTGGTGCTGGCATCGGCCGGGTATCCGGGCTCGCACGAGACCGGCCGGGAGATCACCGGGCTCGACGCCGCGGGCTCGGTCGAGAGCGTCCACCTGTACCACGCTGGCACCGTCCGCCGCGACGGTAGAGTGGTGACGTCGGGTGGGCGCGTGCTGACCGTGAGCGCCGGAGGAGCAACGCTCGGGGAAGCGCGCGAGCGGGCGTACGAGGCGGTGGACCGCATCCACTTCGACGGGAAGACGAGCAGGCGGGACATCGCCGAACGAGTGTCGAAGGGAGCCGGGTGAGCGCGATGCGAGAAGCGGGGCAGCCGCTGGTGGGGATCCTCGTGGGCAACAGCAACCACCTCCCGCAGATGCAGCAGGCGGGAGCGATCCTCGAGCGCCTCGGCGTCCCCTTCGAGCTCCGCGTGATGTCGGCGCACCGGAGTCCCGACCTGGTGGACGAGTACGCGCGAACCGCCGAGGAGCGGGGGATCGTCACGATCATCTGCGGCGCGGCGGGCTCGGGTTCCGGCGGCCTGGCCGGCGCGGTGGCCGCCCGGACGGCGCTTCCGGTGATCGGGGTGCCGATCGCGTCCGAGACCCTCGGGGGCGCCGACGCGCTGTACTCCACGGTGCAGATGCCCCGGGGCGTTCCGGTCGGGACGATGGCGATCAACGGGGCCGTCAACGCCGCCGTCTACGCGGCGCAGATCGTCGCGGTCATCGACCCCGAGGTGCGGACCCGGATGCACGAGTTCAAGGACTCGCTGGACGAGGGGATGCGCGCGTGATGCCGGCGTGATCCCGCGCTACACCCTTCCCGAGATGGCCTCCGTGTGGTCCGAGGAGGCCAAGCTCGGCCACTGGCTCGACATCGAGGTTCTCGCGGTTCAGGGGTGGGCCCGCGTCGGACGCGTGCCCGAGGAGGACGCCGCGACGATTCGGGAGCGCGCGGTGGCTCCGACGCCCGAGCGGGTGGAGGAGATCGAAGCGGTCACCAACCACGACGTCGCCGCGTTCGTCCAGGCGGCCGCCGAGCCCATCGGCGAGGCCGGACGGCGCTGGTTGCACTTCGGCCTCACCTCCAGCGACGTGCTCGACACCGCCCTCGCGCTGCAGCTTCGCGACGCGGCGGACATCATTCTCGGTCGGCTCGACACGCTGCTGGCGACCGTACGGCGGCGTGCGCTGGAGCATCGCGACACCATCTGCGTCGGCCGGACCCACGGCGTGCACGCCGAGCCGACGACGTTCGGCCACAAGCTCGCGCTGTGGGCGTTCGAGCTCGACCGCGACCGCGAGCGGTTGCGCCGGGCGCGCGAGGCCGTGAGCGTCGGCAAGCTGTCGGGTGTCGTCGGCACGTACTCGCAGATCGACCCGCGCGTCGAGGAGTTCGTCTGCGGCGAGTTGGGCCTCCGGCCCGCCGAGGCGGCGAGCCAGGTCGTGCAGCGCGACGTCCATGCCGAGTACGTGGCGGCGCTCGCGCTCACGGCGGCGACGCTCGAGAAGATGGCGCTGGAGGTCCGCCACCTGGCACGGACCGAGGTCCGCGAGGTCGAGGAGCCGTTCGGGCGAGGGCAGAAGGGATCCTCGGCCATGCCGCACAAGCGCAACCCGATCCTCTGCGAGCGGATCTGTGGGCTGGCGCGGGTGGTCCGGTCGAACCTGCAGGCCGCGCTGGAGGACGTCGCCCTCTGGCACGAGCGCGACATCTCGCACTCGTCGGTTGAGCGCGTCATCCTTCCCGACTCGACGATCGCGGTGGACTACATGCTGTCGCTCGCCGAGCGGGTGGTGGTTGGGATGCGCGTGTTCCCCGACCGCATGCGCGCGAACCTCGACGCGACAGGCGGGTTGATCTTCTCCCAGGGAGTCCTGCTCGCGCTCGTCGACGCGGGACTCGACCGCGACGAGGCGTACGAGCTGGTGCAGTCGGCGGCGGCCCGGGGCTGGGACCAGGGCGAGCCGTTCCGCGACGTCCTGTGGAAGGAGATCGCCGCGCGCGGCCTGTTGGAGAAGGACCGGTTCGACGCCCTGTTCGATCCTCAGCCGTTCGTGCGGAACCTCGACGGCGTGTTCGCGCGCCTGGAGAAGCTCGACACCCCCGATAGCCCGAAGGAGTAGGCGCAGACGACACAGAAAGGAAGGGGAAGATGGCGCTCGCGGAGCGGTTCGCGCAAGGGAAGGTCCGCGACATCTACGAGGCCGGCGAGGACCTGTTGCTGGTCGCCACCGATCGGATCTCGGCGTTCGACGTGGTGCTGCCGACGCCGATCCCGGACAAGGGCCGGGTGCTGACCGGCCTGTCGCTGTACTGGTTCGAACGAACGAAAGACATCATTCCCAACCACGTCCTGACCGCCGACGCGCGGTCGTTCCCCGAGCCCTACGCGGCGGAGGCGGCCGAGCTCGCGGGGCGGGCGACGCTCGTCCGGCGCGCGGAGGTCATTCCGGTCGAGTGCGTCGCGCGCGGCTACATCACGGGATCCGGCTGGAAGGACTATCAGAAGACCGGTGCGGTCTGCGGGATCGCGCTGCCCGACGGGCTGGTCGAGTCCGAGCGGCTTCCCGAGCCGATCTTCACGCCGACGACCAAGGCCGCGACCGGCCACGACGAGCCGCTCACCTTCGACGAGACCGCCGAGCTGATCGGCAAGGGGCTCGCCGAGAGGGTCAAGGAGCTGACGCTTTCGCTGTACGAGTTCGGCGCCGCGCACGCGCTCGAGAGGGGGATCATCCTGGCCGACACGAAGTTCGAGTTCGGCTTCGCCGGCGGGGAAGTGATCCTGATCGACGAGGTTCTCACGCCCGACTCCTCGCGGTTCTGGCCCACCGACACGTACGAGGCCGGACACGGCCAGCCGTCGTTCGACAAGCAGTACGTGCGCGACTGGCTCGACGCCAGCGGCTGGGACCACGAGCCCCCGCCGCCCGAGCTTCCGGACGACGTGGTCGAGCAGACGGCCGCGCGCTACCGCGAGGCGTACGAGCGGATCACCGGCGAGTCGTTCGGCGAGTACCTCGGCCGGATGGGTGTGGCATCGTCGCGATGAACGTCCACGTCGTGGTCGGCGTCCGGCTGAAGGAAGGCCTCCTCGATCCGCAGGGGAAGGCGGTCGAGGCGGCGCTGCCGTCGCTCGGGTGGACCAACGTCTCGCACGTTCGCGTCGGCAAGGAGATCGAGTTCGACGTGGACGCGCCCGACGAGGCGGCGGCGCGCGCGCAGGTCACGCAGATGGCGGAGCGGTTCCTCTCCAACCCGGTCATCGAGACGTTCGAGATCCTTCAGGTGGGCGAGATGATCTCCCTGTCTCGTTCCGACGAGAGGCCGGGATGAGCGAGCATCGGCCGCGGATCGGCGTCGTCACGTTCCCGGGCTCGCTCGACGACCGCGACGCGCTGCGCGCGGTCGCCCTGATGGGCGGCGAGCCCGTCTCCGTGTGGCACACCGACCGGTCGCTCGCAGGGGCGGACGCCGTCATCCTTCCCGGCGGCTTCTCGTACGGCGACTATCTGCGGACGGGAGCGATCGCGCGGTTCGCGCCGGCGATGGAATCGGTCGCGGCGTTCGCGGAGGCCGGCGGTCCGGTCCTCGGGATCTGCAACGGATTCCAGATCCTCTGCGAGGCGGGACTGCTTCCCGGCGCGCTCGTCCGCAACCGTGGCCTGGCGTTCGTCTGCCGGTGGATCACGGTTCGGGTGGAACACGGACCGGCGGGCCCCGCAGAATCGTCAGGTCGCCTGACGATCGGCCCGGTCGGCGAGCTTCTTTCGGTCCCGATCAAGCACGGCGAGGGCCGGTTCGTGGCGTCGGCGGCGGAGCTCGAGCGGCTCGAGGCGGCCGGGCGGGTCGCGTTCCGCTACTGCTCGCCCACGGGTGAGGTATCCGACGACTTCAACCCGAACGGGAGCGAGGCGAGCATCGCCGGCGTGTGGAACGAAACGGGGAACGTGCTTGGGGTCATGCCGCACCCCGAGCACGCCGTCGATCCCGACCTCGGGCCGACCGGGGGGCAGGCGATCCTGCAGTGGCTGCTGTCGGCGGCGCGGGCCCGGGTGCCGGCGTGACCGACACCGTCGGGCGGCCGGCCGCACCGCCGCTGCACCGCACGCTCGGGCTCACCGACGCCGAGTACGAGGCGATCGTGAGCGAGCTCGGGCGCCCGCCCGAGCCGACCGAGCTGGCGATGTACTCGGTGATGTGGAGCGAGCACTGCTCGTACAAGTCGAGCAAGATCCACCTTCGGACGCTGCCGACCGAGGGACCGCAGGTCCTGGTGGGGCCCGGACAGGACGCCGGCGTCGTCGACGTGGGCGACGGGATGGCGTGCGTGTTCAAGATGGAATCCCACTCGCACCCCTCCGCGATCGAGCCGTACCAGGGAGCAGCCACCGGCGTCGGGGGGATCGTGCGCGACGTCCTCTCCATGGGAGCGCGGCCCTCGGCGCTGCTCGACCCCCTGCGGTTCGGGGGCCTCGACGACGAGCGGAACCGGTTCCTCTTCGGCGGCGTGGTCGCCGGGATCGGCGGCTACGGCAACTGCATCGGCGTTCCGACCGTGGGCGGCGAGGTGAAGTTCGCCGACTGCCACAGCGCGAATCCGACCGTGAACGTCATGTGCCTGGGGTTCGTCCCGGCCGACGGCCTCGTCCAGAGCCGGGCCGGCGAACCGGGGAGCGTGCTGCTGCTGATCGGCGCCGCGACCGGCCGCGACGGCATCGGCGGCGTGTCGGTCCTCGCGTCGCAGACGCTCGAAGAGGACGCGCACGAGTCGCGTCCGAGCGTCCAGATCGGCGACCCCTTCCTCGAGAAGCTCCTCATCGAGGCGTGCCTCGAGTTGAAGGATCGCGGGCTCCTCGAAGGCCTGAAGGACCTCGGTGGGGCCGGACTGACGTGCGCGGTCTCGGAGGCGGCCGCGGGCGTTCGTCTCGGCGCCGACCTCGACCTCGATCGGGTCGCGCTGCGCGAACCGGGGATGGAATCGTTCGAGATCCTGATCTCCGAGTCACAGGAACGCATGCTCGCGATCGTCCGGCCGAAGGACGTGAAGGCCGCGCAGGACGTGTGCGCCAGGTGGGGACTCACCGGCGCGCCGGTCGC
>Ga0335080_10002824_pt1 | contig 17463 bp, 13 predicted proteins | sample Lox_Sample_34_FD_206720 | JGI IMG/M metagenome (GOLD analysis project Ga0335080, IMG submission 206720) | Soil microbial communities from Loxahatchee National Wildlife Refuge, Florida, United States - Lox_Sample_3.4 | ecosystem: Environmental > Terrestrial > Soil > Wetlands | place: USA...
TCCTGCGCGGCGGCGCGGCTCCCGCCGTGCTGATGGCCACCCTCGGCTTCGCCGCGCTGGCGGTGCTGTTCTTCGCGCTCGGACCCGCGCTCAAGCTGACCCGCGCCGACCTGGTCACCGATCTGAAGGAGAGGACGGGCCAGGATGCCGCTCCGCGCCGGCGCCGCTGGCGGCCACGCAATCCGCTGGTGATGGCGCAGGTCGCCCTGTCGCTCGGCCTGGTGACCGTGGCCGGGCTCTTCATCCGCGGCGCCCTCAAGGCCGGCAGCGTCGAAACCGGCTTCCGGGCCGATTCCACGCTTCTGATCGAAGCGGACGCCAGCCTGAGCGGCTACGACCCGGCCCGCAGCCTCCAGCTCTATCGCGCCGCGACCGACCGTCTGGCCGGGCTGCCGGGGGTCGAGGCCGCGAGCATCGCATCGGTCGTGCCCTTCGGCACCCTCACCATCAACCGTCCTGTCGCCCGGGCTGGAGTGAAGGCCGCGCCCGATTCTCACCCGGCCACGGCGGCCGAAGGCCTCGCGTTCAGGGCGCGCTGGAACAGCGTCGGCTCGGACTACTTCAGGACCCTGGGGCTGCCCGTGTTGCGAGGGCGCTCGTTCACCAAGGCCGAGACCGAGGTTGCCGGCGCGCCCGCCGTCGCCATCGTCGACGAGGTGCTGGCGAAGAAGGTGTGGCCCGGGGGCGACGCGGTGGGCCAGCGCATCCAGTGGGCGGAGCGCGACGCGCCCACGGCGGCCGGCGGAGGCAACGGCGCCATGGGTTCGAACGACGACCTGGCCAGAGCGGCCCAGGATCCCGGGTCGGTCGAGGTCGTGGGGATCGTTCCCGCCACCCGCTCGGAGTTCTTCGAATCGGAGGTCGGCGGGCAGGTCTTCGTGCCCTTCGCACAGGGAGTGCGGAGCGCGGTCTTCTTCCAGGTGCGGATGGCGCCGGGAGGGCCACGGCCGGACGGCGGGCTGTTCGATCTCCTGCGCCGCGAGATCCGGCTGGCCGCGCCCGGCGTGCCGGTGCTGGCGGTGAGGACGTTCGCGCAGCACGTCGATGCCAGTCCGCAGCTGTGGATCGTGCGGACCGGCGCCTTCACCGTCTCCGTGTTCGCGGGCCTCGCGCTGGCGCTGGCGATCGTCGGCGTCTACGGAGTCATGGCCTATGCGGTGGTCCGGCGCACGCGCGAGATCGGAATCCGCCGGGCGCTCGGCGCGGAGACGGGCGAAGTGCTGCGCATGATCCTGCGCGAGGGGCTGAGCATGACGCTCGGGGGCGCCGTGCTGGGCGTCCTGCTCGCGCTCGTCCTCGCCCGCGGGCTCGGCAGCATGCTGTACCAGGTCAGCCCGGTCGACCCGGTGGCCTTCGGCCTCGCTCCCGCCGTGCTGGTTGCGACGGCGGCGGCGGCGTGCTGGGTTCCCGCGCGTCGGGCGGCCAGAGTCGCGCCCTTGGTGGCGCTGCGCTTCGAGTAGACCCGAGTGCCCGGCGAGCGGATCGCCGTCGTCGAGCGGCACGCTCGAGGGGCGCTACACGGACTCCTTCGGGTGGATCGATGACGCGGGCGAGCGTACCGCGATCCGGTCCCGTCCCGACCCCACCAGACGGAGGCGTCCCGCGGCGGCGAGCTGGCGCAGCGCCCGGTCGACCTCCTCGAGCGAGAGGAGGTGCTTGAAGAGGCCGGCGAGCCTGCCGACCCGGGCGAACGCCGCGCCCTTCAGGTACCCGTCCAGGAGGATCTCGGCGGCCGAGGCCAGCGTGAGGCCGCGGGCGGCGGCGGCGAGATCGGCGTGCACCTCGTGAAAGAGGTGATGGGGATAGCCCTCGGTGCTGAGATAGGGGATCCCCCTCCGCGGCACCTCGAACGGCCCGCGGTCCACCAGCATCAGTCGCGCGAGCTCGCCGAGCGCGCCGTAGGCCGGGTCGCGGCGCGGGTCGAACCGAACCCCGAGCCGCTCGCGCACGTCTCCGGCCGTGACCTGCTTCTTCTGGTGCAGCAGGGCGAGGGCGAGGCGCGCCGGGCCGCTCAGCCCGTCGAGGTCGTCCACCGCGCGTCCGCGCCGGACCAGCGCGTACAGGGCGGGGACGAGCGAGCGATGGACGACGGTGACGCGGTCGGCGACGACGTGGACTTCGATTCCCGCCCCTTCGCCGAGCAGCTGGTTCGTGAGCGCGATGCACCGCGCGAGCGAGGCTCGGTCCGTGCCGACGCCACCGAGGGCGCGGTAGAGGCTCGCGAGAGGCAGGCCCTTCGTCGGTCCGTAGCGCAGGGCCACGCCCACCCGGGCCAGGAACCGCTCGGCGGCCCGCGCACCTTCGACGGGGCGGGAGCCGGTCCCGAACGCTTCGTCCTGATGCCGCTGCAACGCCTGCAGGTCGACCGCCGGCCGCTCTCCCCTGGCCATGCGCCCCCCCTCCCCGACGAGCGACCGGCTCCGGAGCGGGTCGCCGTCAGCGGGCGTGGATGCGCTCGAGCGCGGCGATCGCGGCCCCGCGGGCGCCCGCCATGTCGAGGTGCGGCACCATCTCGAAGCGCGAGGCCCGGACCTGCTCCTCCCGCAGAGCCGTGTTCTCGCGCACCTTCGCGAGGAACCACTCGCGGAAGTGGGGAGCGGCCTCGAGGACGCCCCCGCCGAGGAAGTACGCGTCGGGGTCGGTGAAGTTGGCGGCGATCGTGAAGAGCCGCCCGATCGCCTTCGCCTGCTGCTCGAAGATCTTGAGCGCCATGGCGTCGCCGTTCTCCCCGTAGGCCCGCACGAGCTTGGCCGCCTTGGCGACCGACTCCGCCTTGCCGAGCTCGTGGCCGGGGTAGCGGGTCAGCCAGTAGGGGAGGAGGTTCAGCTCGATGCCGGTGAGGGAGGCGAAGCTCTCGGCGTCGCCGTCGAAGCCGCAGTTGCAGTGGGGCATCGGCTGGTCCGGCTCGAGGAGGCCGTGGGTCGGGATGTGGACGTGGCCGAGCTCGCCCGCCATGCCCGCCGCCCCCTTCACGACCTGCCCCTTCTCGATGACGCCGCCGCCGAAGCCGGTCCCGATGATGGCCGAGATCGATCCCCGCTGCGCGGCGAGGGGGCCGAAGAGCTGGTAGTGCGCGTAGAGGGCGGCCGCGTTCCCGTCGTTGTTGTAGACGACCGGGAGGGAGAGCCGCTCCTCGAGGGCGCCCCGGAAGTCGTAGCTGCGCCACCCGGGGTGGGCGAAGTTCGTGGAGCCCTTCGACGAGATGACGCCGTCCGCGCTGGACGGGCCGGGCGTGTCGAGGCCCACCGCCCGCACGCGCTCCCGGGCGGTGCCCGTCCGGCGCAGGACGTCGTCGAACGTGGCGACGAGCGCCTCGACGGCGACCTCCGGACCCTCGGTCACCCGGCTCGGGCTCTCGAGGAGCTGGTGGACGAGGAACTTCCCCGATGCGTCGAGGACGGTGGCGTTGTTCTTGTTGCCCCCGTTGTCGAGCCCCACCACCACCCACGCGTCGCTCTGCATCGCCGCTCCTTCCTCGGACGGGGGATTCTAGTCTACGATCGGCCCCGCGTCCGCACGGGCCCTTCCGCGCCCTCGGAGGAGGATCGGCATGAAGACCGCGCCGCCGGGCCTCGCCCTTCTTCTCGCCCTCGCCGCCCCGCCGCCGACGAACCCCGCCGGACCCGCCGCGCCCGCCCGGCTCTCGGCCGTCCCCTTCACGCGGGTCACGATCGACGACGCCTTCTGGGCCCCGCGCCGGAAGACGAACTGCGAGGTCTCCGTCCCCCACCAGTACGCGATGAACAAGGAGACCGGCCGCATCGACGCCTGGCGGCTGCAGTGGAAGCCGGGGACCGAGCCCAAGCCCCACATCTTCTGGGACTCCGACGTCGCGAAGTGGATCGAGTCGGCGAGCTACTGCCTGGCCGAGAAGCGCGACCCGGTGATGGAAGGGCACATCGACGACGTGGTCGAGCTGATGGCGAAGGCCCAGCTCGCCGACGGCTACCTGAACAGCCACTTCATCCAGGTCGAGCCGGAGATGCGGTGGAAGAACCTCGGCCACTGGCACGAGCTCTACTGCGCCGGCCACCTGATGGAGGCGGCCGTCGCCTACTTCCAGGCGACCGGCAAGCGGCGGATGCTGGACGTCGTCGTCCGCTACGCCGACCACATCGACTCGTGGTTCGGGCCCGGGAGGCACGACGGCACCTCCGGCCACCCGGAGGTCGAGCTCGCCCTCGTCAAGCTCTACCGCGCGACCGGCGAGAAGCGCTACCTCGACCTCGCCCTCTTCTTCCTGGACCGGCGCGGGCAGAAGCCGAGCGTCTTCCAGCGGGAGATGGAGCACCTCACGCCGGAGCAGGCGGCCAACCACCGGGCGTTCTTCGTCAGGCCCGACGGCTCCTTCGACACCGAGTACAGCCAGGACCAGCTGCCGGTGCGCGAGCAGACGGTGCCGGTGGGCCACGCGGTGCGGGCCATGTACCTCTACAGCGGCATGGCCGACGTGGGCGCGCTCACCGGCGACCGCCGCCTGATCGACGCGGACCTGCGGATCTGGGACGCCCTCACCACCCGCCGGATGTACGTGACGGGCGGGATCGGCCCCTCCGGGAACAACGAGGGCTTCACCGCCGACTACGACCTGCCGAACGACACTGCCTACTGCGAGACCTGCGCCAGCGTCGGCCTCGTCTTCTGGGCCCACCGGCTCCTCCAGATCGAGAGGGACGCCCGCTACGCCGACGTGCTCGAGCGAGCGCTCTACAACGGAGCCCTCGCCGGCATCGCCCTCGACGGCAAGCGCTTCTTCTACGAGAACCCGCTCGAGAGCGACGGCACGCGCCACCGGCAGGGCTGGTTCGGATGCGCCTGCTGCCCCGGCAACATCTCGCGCCTCCTCGCCTCGCTGGGCTCGTACGTCTACTCGGAGGCCCCGGGGGAGGCGTGGGTGCACCTCTACGCGCAGGGCCGGGCGACCCTCGACCTCGGCGGACGGAAGGTCGTGCTCGCCCAGAGGACGCGGTACCCCTGGGACGGGGAGGTCGAGGTCGCCGTCGAGCCCGAGACGCCCGGCCCGTTCGCCCTCCGCCTGCGGGTGCCGGGGTGGGCGCGGAGCGCCACCGTCTCGGTGAACGGCGGCCCGGCGCGCCCGGCCTCGCCGGTGAACGGCTACGCCCGCATCGAGCGCGAGTGGAAGCCGGGCGAACGGGTGACGCTCGTCCTGCCGATGCCGGTCGAGAGGGTGCGCGCGCACCCGGCGGTGCGCCAGGACGCCGGCCTCGTGGCCCTGCAGCGAGGGCCGCTCGTCTACTGCCTGGAGGGCGTCGACAACCCGGCTCCCCTGCACCGCCTCCTCCTGCCCTCCGGCTCGTCCCTGACGGCGCGGCACGAGGCCGATCTCCTCGGCGGGGTGACGGTCGTCGAGGGCCCGGCCGAGCGGGTCGGCGATTCCGGCTGGTCGAGCGCCCTCTACCGAGTGGCGGAGCCTCCGAGGGAGGCCGCCCGCATCCGCGCGGTGCCGTACTACGCCTGGGACCACCGGGCCCCCGGTGAGATGCGCGTCTTCCTCCGCGCCGTGGAATGACCGGGCCCGCCGGGGAGGCCTCCTTCCGATGAGCCCGATCGTTCTCCTCGCCCTCGTCCTCGCCAGCCCGGCCGTCGCGCCCTCGATCGGCGCGGCGCCGGCGCCTCCCGGGAGGCCGGGCGAGCGTCGTCTTCCTCGGCGACAACGTTGGCTCTGGCGCGAGCGGCCGGGGCCGGACACGTCGTGCTCCGCTCGGTCGGAGCCCGAGGTCGTCAGCGGGCTGCGGGCCGCGCTCGACGGCGCGGGCAGGCGCGACGTCCTCGTGCTCGCCCACCATCCCCTGGTGAGCGGGGGCCCGCACGGCGGGACGTTCGGCGTGAAGCAGCACCTCTTCCCGCTCACGGAATGGCGGAAGGCCCTGTACCTGCCCCTGCCGATCGTCGGCTCCCTCTACCCTCTCGCGCGGGGCGAAGGCGTCGTCCCCCAGGACATCCCGAGCGAGCGGTACCGCAGGATGCGCGACGCCCTCGGCGGCGCGATCCGGGGCCGCCCGCCGCTCGCCTGGGCCTCGGGCCACGAGCACGGACTGCAGGTGATCGAGAGCCCCGAGTGGGGCCGGGTGCTCGTGAGCGAGGGTGGATCTACGGCCACACGTCCTACGTGAGGAGGGTCGAGGGCTCCCTCTACGGCGCGGCGCGGGCCGGCTTCGTGCGCGTCGACTTTCCGCCGGGAGGGCCGCCCCGCCTGGGCGTCGTCGAGGTGGAAGCGGACGGCCGCTACCGCGAGGCGTACGCGAAGCGGATCGAGTAGGGCTCGGGCCGCGACCGCGCGGCCGCCGCCGGCCGAGCGATCTCCTCGCGCTTCTCCGGGTAGAGCGCGGTCAGGCTCCCGTCGGGTCCCACCTCGAGAGCGGCGAGGTGCGTCCCGTAGATCTCGCCCATCCCGACGTCGATGCGGATCACCCGCCCCCCGAAGCGGGCCTCGATCCGTCCGGAGCCCGTCACGCTGTGGCCGATCACGATCGTGCGCGCTCCGAGGGACAGGAGCGCCTGGTCGACGCGAGGAGCGAGGGTCGCCTCGTCCTCCTGGGCGAGGCCGCGGTACCAGAGGGGCCCGCTCTCGCCCATGGCGAGGGTCGAGCGCAGGTCCTTCATCGTCTGCGCCGCGTCCTCGTTCAGCTCGCGCCGGACGCGGGCGTTCACCTCCTCGCAGCCGAGGGCGGCCACCTCGGGGGTGAGCCCCCCGTGGAGGAACACGACCCCGTTCACCCTGGCCATCACCGGAAGCTGGCGAAGCCACGCGCCGTAGCGGCCCTCCTTCGAGAAGGCCTGCACCCGCTCGACGAAGCCGAGGGGCACCTGCTTCTCGAACGCGGTCCGGAAGGCGCCCTCGTCGAAGGGCTTGCCCTCGGCCTTGGCGCTCTTCCGACCCTCGTAGACCCTCGAGTCGTAGAAGTGCTCCCGGCGCCCCGTGGACGCGGGCTCCTGGTAGGACGCGTACTCGGCCGGGTTCACGTCGCGGAGCAACCCGAGGATGTTCATGGCCTCGTGGTTGCCGAGAAGGGCGACGACGCGGCCGCCGGCCTTGCGCGCGTCGCCCTCGAGGCGCATCAGGAGGTCGAGGACCTTCCGGGTGTCCTTCCCGCGGTCGAGGAGGTCGCCGGTCTGGACGAGGACGGCCTTCCCGCCCGCCCACCGATCCTTCGCGTCCAGGATCCCCGCGAAGCGCAGGATGGACACGAAGCTGTCGTACGCGCCGTGGACGTCGCCCACGGCCACGACGCGGGGCGCATCCGGGACGCGGCAGACGTCGTCGGCGGCCGTGACCCCGGAGGCGGGGACCGGGAAGAGCAGGGCCGCCGCGAGCCCCGACGCGAGGAGGGGCGTCCAGTGGATCCGGGGACGGCGGGGGGTGTCCATCCGGGTGGCCTCAGAACGGAAAGACGGCGGCCTCGCCCCTCTCCCGGGCCAGCGCCTCGAAGTGGGCGACGATCTTGTCCCGCCGCTTCAGCAGCTCCCGCAGCTGGTTCTCGGCCAGCACCCACTTGCGGAGGTGCTTCTCGAGCCCGGGCTCGTCGAGTCCCTTCAGCCGCGCGAACATCTCCCGGTCGATCCGCGTCGTCTCCTTCTCGAACGGCATCCGGTCGGAGGCGAAAGCGCGCGAGTGGTCGATGAGGATGAGGTTCCACTCGGCGTCGACCAGGATGTTGCCGGCGTTCCGGTCGATGTTGGCGATCAGGTTGTCGAAGACCCTCTGGCGGCAGACCTGCTTCGCCCACTCGATCGGGTTCGGACAGGCGGCCTGGTCCACGTCCTTGAGGTTCCGGCAGCCCTGGACCCACAGCTGGACCGAGCAGAGCACGTTGTCCACACGCCGCTCCACCGTCACCGGCACCATGTCGAGGCCGAGCAGACGGTCCAGCTCGTAGGCCGCGATCTCGGACTGGTGGGCTTCCCAGAACCCCGACCGCACGGCCATGGGGAGGTTCTTGACGATGGCGCTCGCCGCGGGGCCGCCGGGCGCGAAGAACACGCGCTTCGGGTGCGTGACGCCGACCGGGATGGGCTTGGAGCTCTCGATCGGCGCCTGCCGGAGGTAGTCCTCGATCTCGGCGTAGCGTCCGATCCAGATCTTCGCGCCCGTCGCGGCCGGGGCCGCGGCGACGGCCGGGGCGGGCGCGGCCTTTGGCTCCGCCGGTGCGGGCGCCTGGGCCGCGAGAGGGACCGCTGCGAGAGCGGCCGCCGCGAACGGCCATGTCTTCCTCATGCGTCGTCCTTTCCGACGGATCCGGCTGAAGTGTACACCGCTCGTCGCCTCTGCTTTAATGGCCCGTCTCGCGATGCTCGGCACCCTCGAGCGGCTCCTCCGTCTGCAGCGCGGGGACCTCTACCGCGGGCTGCCGCTCTTCGCCTACCTCTTCCTGGTGATCGCGGCGTACCTCGTCGGGCAGGTGGCCCGGAACGCCCTCTTCCTCGACCGCTTCGCCGCCTCCCAGCTGCCGTTCGTGGACGTCTCCCTCTTCCTCCTCGTCGCGGTCACGGTGGCCCTCTACCTGCGAGCCGGGAGGCGCTGGGGCCTCGAGAGCCTCCTCGTGGGGAGCCTCCTCCTCTTCGGGTCGACGAGCCTCCTCCTCGCCGTGCTGGCCTACCGGGCCTCTCCCTCCTGGCTCTATCCGGTCGTCTACCTCTGGGTGGGCGTCTTCGGCGTCGTCGCTCCGGCCCAGGTCTGGACGCTCGCGAGCTACGTGGTGACGCCGCGCGAGGCCCGGCGCCTCTTCGGCTTCGTCGGCACCGGGGCGACGCTCGGGGCGACGGCGGCCGGCTTCCTCTCGAGCGCGCTCGCTCGCATCTTCGGCGCGGAGAGCCTCCTCGTCCTCATGTCGGTCCTGCTGCTCGCGGCGGTGCCCCTCGTGCCGATGCTCTGGCGCCGCCGGCCGCAGCCCGCCGCGACCGAGCGGGGAAAGGAGACCCGCGGCGCGTCCGGCGGGGGCCTGCGGCGCAGCCTCCGCCTCGTCCTCGGCTCGGCCCACCTGCGCACGATCGCCGGCGTGGTCGTCCTGTCCTCGTTCGTGACCGCGGTGTGCGGCTGGCAGTTCAAGGCCATGGCGCAGCAGAGCGTCGCCGGCAAGGACGCCCTGGCCGCGTTCTTCGGGATGTTCGACGCCTGGGTCGGCCTGGGCTGCGTCGGCTTCCAGCTCCTCTTCACCGCCGGCCTCCTCCGCCGCCTGGGCCTCGGCGCGACGCTCGTGCTCCTCCCCCTGGGCCTCCTCGCCGGATCGGCCGGCTTCCTCGTCTTCGGGACGCTGGCTTCGGCGATCCTCCTGCGGGGAGCCGACAAGGTGTTCCGCTACTCGATCGATCGCCCGGCGGTGGAGCTGCTCTACCTGCCGGTGCCCCCCGCCCTCAAGCTCCCCGCCAAGTCCTTCATCGACACCGTGGCCTGGCGGGCGGGCGACGGCCTCGCCGGCCTCGCCGTGATGGCGTTCGCGACGGCGGGCGGATTGAGCCCGGTCCAGCTCGCCCTCGTGAACATGCCGTTCATCGCGGCCTGGATCGTCCTCGCCGCCCGCGCCCACCGTCGCTACGTCGTCACCCTCGGCGAGAGCCTGCGCCAGCACCGCCTCGACGCCGAGCGCGCCTCGACCGCCGTGCTCGACCGGGAGACGACCGAGATGCTGACCTCCCGGCTGGCGGCGGTGGACCCGCGGGAGATCCTGTACGCGCTGGACCTCCTGGCGCTGGGCCGTCCGGGGAGGGCCGCCCACCCCTCGGTGCGCGGCCTCCTCGGCCACGAAGACGCCGAGGTCCGTCGCCGGGCGCTCGCGATCCTGAACGAGGCGGGCGACCGCTCGGTCGTCCCCCAGGCGGAGGCACTCCTGCACGACCCGCAGCTCGAGGTGAGGACGGAGGCGCTCCTCTACCTCTCCCGCCACGCCGACGTCGACCCGGTGGCCCGCCTGCGGGACCTCGGCGACTACCCCGACTTCTCCGTCCGCGCGGCGGTGGTCGCGGTGCTGGCCCGGCTCGGCGAGGAGCGCCTGGAGGTGGCCCGCCTCCTCTTCGAGGCGATGGTGGCGGAGGAGGGCGAAGGGGGGCGACGGACCCGGCTCGAGGCCGCGCGGCTCGCAGAGAGGCAGGCCCTGCCGTTCGAGGGCGCGCTGCGGCGCCTCGTCGCCGACGAGGACCCCGACGTGGCTCGGGCCGCGATCCGGGCCGCGGCGCGGCACGGGCCGGGCCCGTTCGTCGACGCGCTCGTCGCCCGCCTGGGCGAGCCGGCTCTCCAGGCGGAAGCCGCCCAGGCCCTCGTCGCCGCCGGCGACGCCGCCCTCGGCCCGGCCTCGCGCACCCTCGCCGACCTCCACTCGGCCCCGGCCGTGCGCCGGGCGCTGCCCCCGGTGCTCGAGCGGATCGGGAGCGACCGCGCCGCGGCGGCGCTCGCCGAGCACCTCCTCGACGGCGACGCCGGGCTCCGCCTCGCCATCCTCGTCGCGCTCGCCCGCATGAGGGACGAGCGCGCCGACGTGGAGATCGACCCCCGTCCCCTCGACGCCGCGCTCGGGGCGGAGGTGCTGGGCCACTACCGCTCCTACCAGATCCTGGGCCAGATCGCGGCGCCCGACAGCCCGGAGCCCCTTCGGCAGGGCCTCCGCACCGCCATGCGCGAGGAGGTCGAGCGGATCTTCCGCCTCCTCGACCTCCTGCACTACCGCCGGGGCTTCCGGTCGGCGTGGGTGGCTCTCCAGTCGGGCAACGCGATCGTCCACGACCAGGCCCTCGACCTTCTGGAGAGCGCGCTGCGGCCCGAGGTGAAGGGGCTGCTCGTCCCTCTCGTCGACCCCGAGGTGAGCGAGGAGCAGCGGACGCGGATGGCGCACCGTCTCGTGGGGGCTCCGGTGGAGACGCCGGAGGCCGCGGTCGCGGCCCTGGCCAGCACCGGCGACCCGTGGCTCCGCTCGTGCGCCGCCTACGCGATCGGCGCCCTGGGCCTCCGCGCCCTGGCGCCGCACCTCGACGCGTGGCGGGATGACCCCGACCCCCTGCTCCGCGAGACCGTGCGCCAGGCACGGGCGCGCCTCGCGGAGAGGGCCACGTCGACCGCCCCCCCGCCTGCTGAGTGGAGGCGATGAGGCGGGTGGTCGGGCGGCGGAAGCCCCGGCGCCCGACCTTGACAGGGGGGTGGCGGTTGCCTACTATTTGATCGTCCGTTTGATTAAACCAAACGTATGATTGATACCCAACACGCCTCCGCCCCTCCCCCCCGGGAGCGGCGGGACCCCGAGGCCACCCGGCAGGCCCTCCTGCAGGCGGGGGCGGAGCTCTTCTCCGAGCGAGGCTTCGACGGGGTCCCGATCGGGGCCGTGGCGGACCGGGCCGGCGTCAACAAGGCCCTCATCAGCTATCACTTCCGGGGCAAGCGCGGCCTCTACCGTGCGATCCTGGAGGCGGGCTTCGCCGTGATGACGGCCCGCCTCAAGGCGATCGAGGCGGAGGCCCCGACCGCCCGCGACGCCCTGCGCGCCTTCCTCGACGCCTTCCTCCAGGTGACGCGCGACCGGCCGGGCTTCCCCACCCTCTTCCTGCGCGAGGTCCTCGCCCAGGGCATCGAGCCGACGGTCGTGCCCTACCTCGCCGAGATCGTCGGCGTCTCGAGGCGGCTGGCCGCGCGCGGCGCGCGGGAGGGCCTCTTCCGGCGGGTCGATCCCCTCCTCTTCCACTTCGGCCTCGTGGGCGGCCTCGCCTTCTTCTTCGCGACCGAGCCCGCCCGGCGGCGGGCCGCCGAGGAGCGACGGCTGCCGTTCGCGATGCCCGACCCGGCGGCCTTCATCCGCTACTTCGAAGAGCTGACCCTCCGGGGGATGGCCCCGGATGTCCCGTCCCGCCCTAGGCCGGGGCCTGCCCCGGAGATCCCGTCCCGCCGTACGCCGGGGCACGCCCCCGGAGGCCGTTCCTCCCGCCCTCGCGGCAAAGGAGCGCGCGCATGAAGCGCAACGTCCGAGCCGTTCTCGCCCTCTCCGCCTTTCTCGTCCCCGCGGCCGCCCTCTCCCCCGCCTGCCGCGGCAGGGACGAGGCCGGCTCGATCGTGGCCGCGGGCCACGTCGAGGCGACCGAGGTCGTCGTCTCGACGAAGGTGGCGGGCACGATCGAGAGCCGCGCCGTGGACGAGGGCTCGGTCGTGGCCGCGGGCCAGGAGATCGCCCGCATCGACACCACCGACACCCGCCTCGCCCTCGCCGCCGCCCGCGCCGAGCGCGCGCAGGCGGAGGCCGAGCTCCGGCTGCGCGAGGCCGGCTCGCGCGTCGAGGACGTGCGCGAGGCGCGGGCCCAGGCGGCGCGGGCGGAAGCCGACCTCGACGGCGCCCAGAAGGACCTCGACCGGATGGAGGGCCTCCTCGCCACGGGATCGGGCACCACGAAGGCGCGCGACGACGCCCGCACGCGTCGCGACACGGCCCAGGCCAGCCTCGACGCCTCGCGCGAGCGGCTGCGCCGGCTCGAGGCCGGCTTCCGCCCCGAGGAGAAGGACGAGGCGCGGGCGCGCCTCGACGGCGCCGCGGCGCGCATCGCCCAGCTCGAGCAGCAGCTGAAGGACGCCCTGATCGTGAGCCCGGTCGCCGGCGTGGTCACGCAGAAGCTGGCCGAGAAGGGCGAGCTCGCCGCGCGCGGCACCGGCATCGTGGTCGTGACCGACCTCGCGAACGCCTGGCTCAACGCCTACGTGGCCGAGCCCGACCTCGCCCGCCTGCGCCTCGGCCAGGAGGCCCGGGTCGTGACCGACGACGGCCAGTCGCGGAAGGGCCGCGTGTCGTACGTGGCCGCGCAGGCCGAGTTCACGCCCAAGAACGTCCAGACCCGCGACGAGCGGGTGAAGCTCGTCTACCGCATCAAGGTCGCGCTGGAGAACGCCGACGGCCTCTTCAAGCCCGGAATGCCGGCCACCGCGCACCTCGCCGCCTCGGCGGGCCAGCCGTGACGAGCCCGCCGGGGCAGGACCCGCCCGTCCGGGTCACCGCGCTCTGCCGCCGCTTCGGGGCGGTCCGCGCGGTCGACGGCGTCACCTTCGAGGTCCGGCGGGGCGAGATGTTCGGCCTCATCGGGCCCGACGGCGCCGGCAAGACGACGACCCTGCGCATGGTGCTGGGCCTGCTGGAGCCGGACTCGGGCGAGGCCCGCACCTGCGGCCTGGACCCGGTGCGCGACCGTCGCCGCCTGTCGTCCCGGGTCGGCTACCTCTCGCAGCGCTTCTCGCTCTACGGCGACCTCACCGTGGACGAGAACGTCGCCTTCTTCGCCGAGATCCACGACGTGCACGACTACGTGGCCCGGCGGGACGCGCTCCTCGACATGGTGCGCCTGACGCCCTTCCGGGACCGGCTGGCCGAGAGGCTCTCGGGCGGGATGAAGCAGAAGCTCGCCCTCGTGTGCACGCTCGTGCACACCCCGGAGCTCCTCGTCCTCGACGAGCCCACGACCGGAGTCGACCCCGTCTCCCGCCGCGACTTCTGGAAGCTCCTCGCCCGTCTCCAGCGGGAGGGCCTCACCCTCCTCCTCACGACGCCCTACCTCGACGAGGCCGAGCGCTGCAGCCGTGTCGCCCTCGTGGACCACGGCTCGCTCCTCACCGTGGCGGAGCCCGACGCGCTGCGCGCGGAAGAGAGCGGGGTCATGGTCGAGGTCGTGGCCGAGCCCCGGCGCGAGGCGGTGTCGGTCCTGAAGGGGGCGACCGGCGTGGCAGACATCGAGGTGTTCGGGGAGCGGCTGCACGTGAGCCTGCCCGACGAGCCGCCGGCCGCCGCGGCGGAGGCCGCCTCGCGGCTCGCGGCGCGCCTGCGCGAGGCCGGGCTCGACGTCCGCTCCGCCCGCCCCACCACCCCGTCGCTCGAGGACGTGTTCATCGGCCGCCTCCGCGCGCGCGAGTCGGCCGCCGCCGAGGTGAACCCATGAGAGCGTCCGCCGTCCCGCTCGCCGTCCTCCTCGCCGCCGGGACCGCCCGCGCGCAGGTCGTCGCCTCGCCCACGGTCACCGCGCCGCCTCCGGACACGGGCCGGGCCGAGACCGTCCGCCTCACCGTCGACGAGGCGGTGGCGCGCGCGGTCGCCGCCTCGCCCCGCCTCGCGCGGCTGTCCTCCCTCGAGGCCGCGGCCGAGGCGCAGGCGCGGGGCGCGCGGGCCGACCGCTGGCCGCAGGTGGACATCGCCGCTGGCTACACCCGCCGCTCCGAGGTCCCGGAGTTCGCGGTCTTCGCCCCGACCGGGAACCCGGCCGTGCCCGTGCAGAGGATCGTCGTCTATCCGAACATCCAGGACAACTGGCGCGTGCAGCCGACCCTCAGCCTGCCCCTCTGGACGGGCGGGAGGATCGGGGGGCACATCGAGGCGGCCGAGCAGTCCCGGATGGCGGCCGGCTTCGATCTGCAGGCGGGGCGGGCCGACCTCGTCCTCGAGACGAAGGTCGCCTACTGGTCCCTCGTCACCGGGCGCGAGAGCGTGCGCGTCCTCCAGGAGGAGGAGCGGGCCTTCGACGCCCACCTCGCCGACGCGCGGAACCGCGAGCGGTTCGGGATGGCCGCGCGCAACGAGGTCCTCGCGGTCGAGGTCGAGCGTGACCGTGTGGAGCTCGACCGGCTGCGGGCGGGAACGAGCGCCGACGTCGCGGAGGCCAACCTGCGGCGCCTGCTCGACCTGCCGGCATCCACCCTCGTCGAGACCGCGGAGGCCCTCGAGGCCCCTCCTGTCCCGGCGTCCGACGTCGCGGCGCTCGTCGACGAGGCCCTGGCCGCCCGGCCGGAGCGCAAGTCGCTCGCCTCGCGCGTGGCCGCGGCCGACGCCTCCGCGACCGTCGAGCGCGGGGGCCGCCTGCCTCAGGTGGCGCTGACCGGGACCTACACCTACGCGAGCCCGAACCGCGACATCTTCCCCCCGACGACGGACTGGAAGGACACGTGGGACGTCGCGGTCGGCGTGTCGTGGAGCGTCTTCGACAACGGCAGGCGGTCGGCCGGCGAAGCCCGGGCCAGGGCCGAGGCCGACGCCGCGCGGGCGCAGCTGCGCGAGCTCGACGCCGGGGTGCGGCTCGAGGTGACCGAGCGCGCCCTCGAGCTGCGCACGGCCGACGCTCAGCTCGCGGTGGCGAACCGCAGCGTCGTCTCCGCCGCCGAGAGCCGGCGCGTCGCCCAGAACCGCTACCGCGAGGGCGTCATCCCCTCCTCCGAGCTCCTCGACGCCGAGGTCGCGCACGAGAGAGCCGCCCTCGCGCGCACCGAGGCCCTCGCGTCGCTACGCCTCGCCCGGGCCGCGCTCGACCGGGCGGTGGGACGGTGAGGCCACTCCGAGGGCGGCTCCGGGGCGGCGCCCGCGGAGGTTCTGGTCGCTCGGCATCCTGGCCCTCGGTCTCCCGTCGTTCGGCGGAGCTCGGCGGGCGGGTTCCTTGCCCCTCATTCAGGCGGAGCCACCCGGAATGACGGCCGTCGAGCTCCGCGACCTGTGCAAGGACTTCGGGGCATTCAAGGCCGTCGACCGGATCTCGCTGACCGTCGGCGAGGGAGAGATCTTCGGGTTCCTCGGCGCCAACGGAGCCGGCAAGTCGACGACGATCCGCATGCTGTGCGGCCTGCTCAGGCCCACCTCGGGCACCGGCCTCGTCCTCGGTACCGACGTCGCGCGGGACCCCGAGGGCGTGAAGCGGAGGATCGGCTACATGAGCCAGCGCTTCAGCCTGTACGACGACCTCACCGTCGTCCAGAACCTGCGCTTCTTCGGCGGCGTCTACGGGCTGCGGGGAGAGGCCGCCCGCGAGCGGGCGGCGTGGGCGCTCCGCATGGCCGGCCTCGAGGGGAAGGAAGGCCGGCTCACGGGCGAGCTGCCCGGCGGCTGGAAGCAGCGCCTCGCTCTCGCCTGCGCCGTCCTCCACGAGCCCCGGGTCGTCTTCCTCGACGAGCCCACGAGCGGGGTCGACCCCATCTCGCGCCGGCTCTTCTGGCGGCTCATCGACGAGATGTCGGCGGCCGGCGTCACCGTCTTCGTCACCACCCACTACCTCGACGAGGCCGAGTACTGCCACCGCCTGGCCCTCATCCACTCCGGCCGCCTCGTCGCCCTGGGCACGGTCTCCGAGCTGAAGAGCGTCTTCGCGGGCGACGCGGTGCTCGAGGTGACGGCCCCGCGTCCGGGCGACGCGCTGGAGGCGATCGACTCCGCCCCCTGGGCCCGCGAGACGTCGATCTTCGGCACGCGGATCCACGTCGTGGTCCGCGACGCGGAGGAGGGACGGAGGCAGATCGAGGAGCGGCTCGCCGAGGGGGCGAACGTGCCGGTCAAGGTCGAGCGCATCCTGCCCTCGCTGGAGGACGTCTTCATCCACCACGTGGAGAGGGCGGAGGCCGAGAGCCGGGAGAGCCGGCCGTGAGGCGGCTCCGCGCGGTGATGGTCAAGGAGCTCCGCCAGATCCGCCGCGACCCCTTCTCGCTGCTCATGCTCCTGGCGTTCCCCGGCTTCATGCTGGTGCTCTACGGCTTCGCCCTGAACTTCGACGTCCGCCACGTCCGGCTCGCCGTCCAGGACCGCGACAAGAGCCCGGCCAGCCGCGATCTCGTCGCCTCGTTCGTCCACTCGACCTACTTCGACCTCGTGGCGACGCCCGGGGCGGGCGACGACCTCGAGCGCCTGGCCGAGACCGGAGTGGCCCGGGCGATCCTCGTCATCCCGGAGAGGTTCGGCCAGGAGATCCGGACCGGACGCGGGGCCGAGGTGCAGCTCCTCCTCGACGGCGCCGACTCCACGACCGCGGCCACCATCCTGGGCTACGCGAGGGCCCTCGTCGCGGACGCCAACGCCCGGGTCGTGGGCGAGGCCCTCGCCCGGAGAGGCCGCCGCCCCGAGCCGCCCCTCGACCTCGCCCCCCGCGTCCTCTACAACCCGGAGCTCCAGTCCACCCAGTTCCTCCTCCCCGGCCTCATCGGCCTCCTGCTGATGATCACCGCCGTGCTCTCCACGGCCCTGTCCGTCGTGAGGGAGAAGGAGCGCGGCACGATGGAGCAGCTGCGGGTCGCCCCGCTCCGGACCCTCGAGCTGATCCTCGGGAAGACCTTCCCCTACCTCGGCATCTCGCTCCTCGGGACCCTGATCGTCCTGCTGACCGCACGCGTGCTCTTCGGCGTCCTGATCCGGGGCCCGCACCTCGACCTGCTCGTGGTCGTGCTCCTCTACCTCTTCGGGGCGCTGGGCTTCGGCCTCCTCATCTCCACGATCGCCAACAACCAGACTTTCGCCTTCCAGGCCGGGCTCATCGCATCGCTCCTGCCCGCCCTCCTCCTGTCCGGCTTCATCTTCCAGATCCGGATCATGCCGCCCTGGCTCCAGGCCATCACGTACGTCGTCCCCAACCGGTACTTCCTGGTCGTCCTCCGCGGCATCATCCTCAAGGGGGAGGGGCTCGCCACCTACTGGCACGAGGTGGGGGCCCTCGCCGTCTACGGCCTCGTGGTGACGGCGCTCGCCT
>Ga0335080_10002825_pt1 | contig 17461 bp, 10 predicted proteins | sample Lox_Sample_34_FD_206720 | JGI IMG/M metagenome (GOLD analysis project Ga0335080, IMG submission 206720) | Soil microbial communities from Loxahatchee National Wildlife Refuge, Florida, United States - Lox_Sample_3.4 | ecosystem: Environmental > Terrestrial > Soil > Wetlands | place: USA...
CAACCTGCCGGTGCAATAAGCAGCGGCTTACTGGCGATACCACACTGGGAACTCGACCGCTGCGTACCGCGTCCCGGCCCGTGCCAGCAGGTGCACCACGTGCCCCGGCTCGCACGAGCCCCGCACCTTCGCCAGTGAATACCTCCGCCCCTCCTCCTTTACGCGAACCGCCTCCTCGATGCAGGCGTCGTTCGTGAACAGCTCCGCCGGGCCTCCGCGAAGCAGAATTGCAAACGTTTCGCCCGGCGAAGCGCGCCCGTCGCGATTGCCCTCGCCCAACTCGTGCCCGTAGCCTTCCACCTGCCTGCCATCCGCGATCTCGAAGTCCGATGTCGCTTCCGCCGCGGGAAACAACGGCACATCGATCGCTGCACGTCCCCCAGCCGTCACTGCTACAATGCGGGCTCTCGATAGCCAGGAGTCCGTCACCGTGAACGTGATCGGCAGCGGCGCCGATTCCCCCGGCGCCAGCCCGAACACCCGTGCCGGCGCGTTCTCGAACTTCAGCCCTGGAGTCGGGCTCTCCCACTTCAGCGGCTCCGTAACCGATCGCGCCCCGCCCTTGTTGAGAAATGTCACCTTCAGCTTGACCGGTTTGCCGGCCGTTGCCCACGCCGCATCCGCAATCGTGTAACCGCTCGCCGACAGCACTGCGCCCGCCCCCACACCGACCTCGTATTCGTCCCCCTCCACCTCGAACGTGAGCCGGCCTTGCGCGTCGGCGCGCTGCGACACATGCCGCACCTTCCCGTCCGCCACCCGTACATAGGTCACCGCAACCTGCGCACCCGGCGTATACAGCCGCGGCGAAGTGATGCTCATCTTCACGTCCGGCACGGGCGGTCCCGCGGGCAGCCACTCGCGCACCGCGCTGCGAAACCCCGATCGCGAAACGTTCTCCAGCACCGTAAACCCCGGGCTCCGCCGCGACGACGCCACCTCCCAACCCCACACTCCCAGGTTCGGATATGGGTCCGCGATCGAGAAGACCTCCGCCTTCGGCGGCGGCTGCGCGAAAGTCTTCACATGCAGGTCGAGTGCGGCGCCAATGTCCGCGCCGGCCGTCCACGTCTTTGCCTCCGCCAGTCCGCTAAACAAGTCCTCTACCGACAGGCTCACCGGGAATCCGCTCGGACCCGCGTCCGCCTCACGATCGCCCGCAAGACTCGACGCGCTCCCCACCAGTTCCGGCGACCGCGCCGCTTCCCACAATGCCAGCAGGCCTGCCGGACCGAATCCGGTCACCGCGCGGTGCGCCCGGTCCGGGATGGTGCGCAGCGTGCCGTCGATGTGCTCGATCAACTCCGGAAGATACAGCGGAAAGTTGCCCGTCAGGTCCGCCGGCCCCGAATCGACCAGGATGACGTCATGCGACCCCACCCAGGCCCGTAGGGCCTTCTCGCGCTCCTCATTCTGACCTTCGTACCCATGAAGCCAATAAATGACCCCAAATCGTTTTCCCGGAGTCTTATACGTAGCCGGCAGCAACACGCGATACGCCCGCGCCCCGCCCATAACCAGGCTCTGGTGCGTCTCCTCGCGCACCACTGCCTGTCCCCAAGCCCCCGCAATCGCAATCCACGCCAGCAGTACCCGCACCCTTCAGGTCTACCATGTCGAAGCTAGAGCCTGACGCCTGACGCCTGACGCCGGATCAACGGCTTCAGCAACGCCATCGCGATCAGCACGATCGCGAACGTGCAAACGATGGTCGCACCCGTCGGCAAGTCGATGAGCAGCGAGAGGTACACGCCCAGCGCCGAAACCAGCGTCCCCATGGTCCACCCGATGGCCAGCCGCGTTCCCACGTGCTCCGCATACAGCATCGCGCCCACCGACGGCACAATCAGGTAGCAGAACACCAGCAGCACTCCCGCGATGGCCACGCTCGATGTCACCACGAACCCGAAGGAAGCATAGAACAGAAAGTCCCACATCCGCGTGTTGATGCCCTCGGCTTCCGCCTTCTCCGGATTCATCGAGATCGTCAGGAACTTGCGGCGGCAGAGGTAGTGAAACAGCCCGATGAGCCCGTAGAGCGCCGCGGTCTTTTCCACCTCGAACCACGAGACGGTCAGAATGTTTCCCACCAGCATCTCTTTCAGATGCTCCGTCTGCTCGGCCGATTTGCTCATCGCCAGAATCGCCGCCGCGCTCGCCACCGCGTAGCAGATGCCGATCACCGCTTCCTGCGGAATCCGGGCATTGTGGCCACGGATAGTCGAAAAGACCGCCGCGCCGATGAACGTGAACACGAGACTGACTACGTAGGCCGTCGTGCTGTGGGGCTCGATGCCGTACAGCACCGCGATGGTCGTGCCCAGCGCCGCGATCTGCGCCAGCGAGAGATCCACGAAAATTACCCCGCGCTCCACCACGTGCACGCCCAGGTACGCGTGAATCCCGGTCAGAATCAGGCTGGCAATAAAAGGCGCTAGCAGGAAAGATAGTGTGCTCATCGGGTCTCTCTATTTGACCTTCTGGAACGCATTCACCAGCAGATTGATATCGAAATCGAAAAGCTGGAAGTAGTTGGTGATCTCCTTGACGCCGCCAACGCTGGGCATCAGCACCACCACCTGCCCGCCGACGTCCGCCGCGATCTTGTTGGGCGCGCGCAGGTCGAAATACGGCTCCACCAGGATCAGATGGACGCCCTCGCGCTTCATCAGGTTGATCACATCCAGGGTGTGGTTCGGCGTCGGCGGAATGCCCGGCTTGGGTTCCACATATTCCACTACGTTCAGCCCGAAACGCTCGCAGAAGTTCGGCCACGACCGGTGATAGGTCACCACCTTGCGACTCCTGTAGGGCGCCATCTTCGCCTGCCAGCCTTTCTCTGCCTCGCTCAGCCTCTTGTCGAAATCGGCGTAGCGCGCCGCGAACGTGGAGGCGCTCGCCGGCTGCATTGAGCTGAACTTGTCCGCGAGCGCCTTCGCAATCCGGCGTCCGTTCTCCGGATCGAGCCAGTAGTGCGGATTGCCCAGCGGATGCACGTCGCCCATGGCGCGCGTCACCTGCCCCTGCGGGATCTCCAGAATCTGGCAGTACTGCGACATGTCCATATAGCCCGAACCGCCCGGCTGGATCTTGCCGTTGCGGCTCTGCGTGATCAGCGGCGGCAGCCAGCCGATCTCCAGTTGCAGGCCGACCACCAGCAGCAGGTCCGCCTTCTGCAGCTTCAGAATGAAGCTCGGTTTGGGCTCGACGAAGTGCGGGTCCTGGTACCCCTTGGCGATCGAATCGACCGTGATCTGGTCGCCGCCTACCTCGCGCGCGATCGCCGCCAGGTCCTCGGTCGCCGACATCACGTTGATCTTGGCGGCCGCATGAGCGCCCGTGGCGGACGCCAGCGCGGCCAAAACAGCAATGACACGATTTGGTTTCATCAGAATTCCTTAGAACGGATGCGCTCCGTGGGCGCCCATCGAGAATTGGAATTGGAACAGCAGTTCGTTGGCGGTGATGCTGTCGCCGTACCGCGTGCGCCGGAGCTGGCCGCGAATCTGGCTGAATTCGCTCGGCCAGTAGGTCACAATCAGCGACCCCCCTGTATCCTGAACGAGCGAGGTAAACGGCAGGTTGCACACCGAGGTCGTGGCCGGGTTCGTGGGCTGGCAGGCGCCGCGCTGCGACCGGTCGAACCGGCCGCCCAGAAACCAGCGCCTCCGGAACTGGTAATCGCCGGACACGTAGAAGCCGAAGGGCGTGATGATACTTCGCACTGCCCCGGGAGCGAAAGGATTCGCCACCGCCGGGCTCACCGCCGTCCGCGCCCAGATCACCTCCGACCGCCCGACGAACGAGCGGTAGACAGCCCGCCGCAACGGCTTCCAGTGCAGCGTCGCATCGAACCCGTAGAGCTGATTCCACTCGTTGGCGAACGGGCTTTTCCCGCGCGCGAATGACCCGCCCAGATCCAGGTTCGTCGATTCGGTCAAGTCCCGGTACAGCCGGAGATGCTCCACTGTTGAAACATCGGTGCGTTTGCGCGCGGCGAATACACCGTCACTGTCGCCGCGATAGAGTTGCGCCGTGCCCTCGAGGAAGAATCCCTTCGGAGCAGGCAGCAACCGGCTCAGGGACAGGCCGGCGTCGTCGATGCCATCCTCACCGCCCACCAGGTTCTGGTTCACCAGGGGCCGGTCGGTCCAGGACAGCACGTGGTTATGCAATGTGTTCACCTTTCCAAATGCCGCGCGCATCTTGCCTACCTTGATCTGCAGTCCCGCCGGCAGCGACGTGAACGTCAGGTAGCCCTCCTCCAGCTCGACCCCCTGCTCGCCGAAGCTGATGAAGAAATCCGCGCGCGCGTACGGGTCGATAATCTCCTGGAAGCCCACCTCGCTCTCGTGCATCTCCAGCGACGGTGTATAGCGGTTCGCCGGGTTTCCCACCGCGCCCAGGAAGTCGCCGATCACGCTGATGTCCGGGTTGAGCGCCTTAGCGGCGGCTCCGCCCGCGCCGCCAAGCTGCTGAGGCATACCCGCAGGCTCTGGTGCGGCCGGCACAATCGGGGCGGCCGCTTGCGGGGCGGCTGCTTGCGGAGCAGCCGCTAACTGCGTCGGGGCCGGAATGGCCGGCGCCGGCGCCGCAGCCTGTTGCCCCTTCAGCGTCTGCACCTCCGCTTCCAGGGCCTTGATTCGTTCCTCCATCGCCTTCATTCGATTCAAAAGCTCGGCGTTGTCCTGCGCCGCCAGTGTTCCGGCAAACCACAAGGCTGCCGGCGCCACAAAGGACGCTCGCGCAACTCCTGAGATTCTCAAGGTTATCCTCCTCACGATCCAATAAACAATTCCCCGGACCGGCACGTGGCCGGGTCCGCCCGAAGTGCCTACGCCGTAAAGAAGGATGGAGGTGCGCGCGAAGAGGCCGCTGCGAAAAGCGCCTCGTGTGCGGTGCCGATTTCGGTCGATCCGCGGAACCATTCCATGGCCACCACGGGCACGAACTGCGCCACCGGCGCCGGTTCCAGAAATGGCAGCGGTCCCAGGTGGCGGAGCTGGCAGCAGTGATCCGACGAGTGCGGATGCTCGAACGCAAGCCACGCCGCCTGCGCGCAAACCACCGCGCACAGAAACAGCACGACCGCGAACAGCCTGGAGCTGGCGCCCCTAAAGTGCATTAGCGCACATTTTAACAGACGCTCACTGCCCCTAACCGCCCGCTCGACGCTCAGACCTGTCCGGCTGCCGGAAAAATCAAAGGGCCCCCGTCGCCGGGGGCCCTTAGGTGACTACCGAATTTTGGATAATGGGGACTACGAGGCCTTGGACACGTTCTCGGCTTGCAGTCCCTTGGGGCCCTGCTTGACCTCGAACTCAACCTCCGAGCCTTCATCTAGGGTGCGATAGCCGTTGGCCTGAATCGCGGAAAAATGAACGAACACGTCGTCGCCGCTAGACCTCTGGATGAATCCATAACCCTTGGCGGCATTGAACCACTTCACAACACCTTTTTCCTTCACTACACATCTCCTGAAATCAAATCGTTCGTCGTGCTCTTGGGTCTTTCAGGCGAGGAAAGCGGACTTTCGAGGCTTGCCGACTTGCGAGGCGCGTCCAAACATCGTCGTAACTTGCTGCAACTGCGTAAGGTATTCTCTCAGATGGCGCACGTATGGTCAAGCACAGTGAGCCCGCCTGGGTAGAGGCGCTCCGCCGAAAGGTGAGACTCCCCCGCCGGTCCGAGCTGATTCTCGGAATCGGGGACGATTGCGCCATTTTTCGCCCGCGTGGCGCTTCCGACGACCTGCTCTTCACCACCGACATGCTCCTGGAAGGCGTCCACTTCGAGCGCCGCACCCACACCGCCGCCGACGCCGGATGGAAGGCCCTGGCCCGCGGCCTGTCCGACATCGCCGCCATGGGGGGATCACCCGCATTCTGCCTTCTCTCCCTCGCCATCGCCCCCTGGGTCACCGCCCGCTGGCTCGATGCCTTCTACCGGGGCCTCCTCGCCCATCGCGTACCGCTCCTGGGTGGCGATCTCGCCCGCGCAGGCCGCGTGATGGCCGATATCGTGGTCGCGGGGTGCGTGCCCCGCGGCGAAGCACTCCGCCGCGACGGCGCCCGTCACGGCGATCCGGTCTACGTTTCCGGTGCGCTCGGCGCGTCCGCCCTCGGACTTGCCACCCGCCGCGGCCGCGCCTGGAAGCTTCACAAGCGCCCTCAGCCCCGGCTTGCGCTCGGCCGTTTCCTCCGTGAAACCCTGCACGCCACCGCCGCCTTGGATCTCAGCGACGGACTCTCGCTCGATCTGCACCGGCTTGCGGCGGCCTCCGGCCTTCGCGCCGACATTGCCCTGCCCCCGGTATTCCCCGGAGCCACCCCGGATCAGGCGCTCCATGGAGGCGAAGACTACGAACTGCTGTTCACCGCCTCCCCCAACGTCCGAGTGCCACGCTCCTTTCGCGGCATCGCCCTGACCCGAATTGGTACCATGCGCAGAGGCACGCCGGGCGCTGTCACGCTGGACGGACGTTCGCTGCCCCCGCTCGGCTATGACCACTTCCGTAAATCCTGACCCCGATCCCGTTCTTGACCTGATTGAGGCCTTTCGCCGCTCTCAAACCATGTTCACCGCGGTCTCGCTGGGCGTGTTCGAGGCACTTGGCGCCGCGCCTTCCGCATCCGGGCCGTTGGCCTCGCGCCTCAACGCCAACCCCGATGCGCTCGAGCGCCTGCTCGATGGCTGTGCCGCTCTCGGCTTGCTCGAGAAGCGCGACGGCTTCTACACCAATGCCCCCGTCGCCGCCCGTTACCTCTGCGCCTCGAGCCCGCACTCGATGCACGGCTACGTCCTCTACTCCCGGGAAGCGCTGTATCCGATGTGGGGCCACCTCGACGACGCCGTCCGCGAAGGCGCCCACCGCTGGACCCAGACCTTCGGTCTCGAAGCCCCGCTCTTCAGCCATTTCTTCCGCACCGATGCCGCCATGCGCGACTTCCTCATGGGCATGCACGGGTTTGGCATGCTGACCTCGCCCAAAGTCGCCGCCGCCTTCGACCTCAGCCGCTTCCGCTGTCTGGCCGACCTCGGCGGCGCCACCGGCCACCTCGCCATTGCAGCCTGCGAACGCTACCCCGAGCTGCGCGCTGTCGTCTTCGACCTTCCGCGGACCGCGCCCCTCGCCCGCGAACAGGTGGCCCTTTCGCCGGCGGCGGCACGCATCGAGATCGTCTCCGGCGATTTCTTCCAGGATCCGCTTCCTCCTGCCGATCTCTATACGCTCGGCCGCATCCTGCACGATTGGGCCGAGCCGAAGATCCTGATCCTTCTCGAGAAGGTCCGCCGCAGCCTGCCTCCCGCCGGCGCGGTGTTGATCGCGGAGAAACTGCTCCACGAGGATGGCGTCGGCCCCGTGCCCGCCAACATGCAGTCGCTCAACATGCTCATCTGCACCGACGGCAAGGAGCGCAGCGCCGGACAATACGAGTCCCTTCTTCGCCGCGCCGGGTTTCGTCATATCGAATCCCGCCGCACCGGCGTAGCGCTGGACGCGATCCTCGCCACGTAGCTCGGGCTACAATACTCACTTGATCGTCACCTTCACCATCAATCCAACGATCGACCGTGTCATCAGCGTCGACCGGCTCGCCTTCGAGGATCGCGCCTACATCAACTCCACTCACGAGAGCCCCGGCGGGCGCGGCATCAATGCCTCGCGCGTGATTCACTGTTTCGGCGGCAAGACCCTCGCCCTCCTCACCTCCGGCGGCGATTCCGGCAAGCGAATGGAAGCGCTCCTCGCCGGTTTCGGATTCCCCTTCCTCGCGATTCCAATCGAGAACCAGACGCGAACCAACCTCACCATCACCGACCGTCACGGTCTCACGGTCAATCTCAACGAGGCGGGACCGCCGCTCTCCACTCCCGAGGTCTCGCGCGCGGAGAAGGCCGTGAAGGACGCTCTTTCCGGCGCTAAATGGCTGATGGTGTGCGGCAGCATTCCTCCGGGAGTGCCGTCCGACTTCTATGCACGGCTGATCGCCGCCGCCCGCAAGAAAAAGGTCAAGACTCTGCTCCACGCCGACGCCGATTCACTGCGCCACGCTCTGGAGGAGAAGCCCACGGTCGTCACCCCGAATCAGCAGGAAGCCGAACGCCTGCTCGGACGCACCCTGATCACCCGTACCCACTACCTCGAAGCCGCCCCGCAGATTCGCGCCATGGGCGCCGAGGCGGTCGTTCTCTCGGTCGGCAGCCGCGGGGCGGTGGGCGCCTTCGACGTCGGCCTCGTCGAAGCCATCCCACCCCGGGTCGATGCCGTCAGCCCCATCGGCGCCGGCGACGCGCTCTCCGCCGCCTACACCTGGGCCATCGAGCGTCGGAGCACGCCGATCGAAGCCATGCGCTGGGGTGTAGCCGCCGGCACCGCTTCCGCCTGCCTGCCCGGCATGAGATTCGCCGACCTGAAACAGACCGAGGAGATCTTCCGCCAGGTTGAGCTCCGCCGCGGCGAGTAGAGGGCGTCACAGCTTTGCCCGCGATTCCGCGTGCAGCGGCCTCGTCCACGGCCGTTTCGATGAACCCACGCATCTCCGCCACGTTACGCGCCCCGCCCCACCGCCCGCGCGCCTTGGAGTATAGTAATCGGACATCGAGTCTCACTCTCAGGAGCGGTTACCATGAAGAAGTCTCACCTCAACTATGCGCTGGTCGCGGCCGGCGTGTTAGTACTGATCTCCAGTTCTCTTACCGGAGGACCCGCGGACGGCGTTCCCGCATCATCCCCAGCCCGGCCCGCCAAAGCAAACTACGAGCTGGCTGGGCGCTGGACCGGCGCCAAAGTCAGCAAACTCCTGTTCGACACCGCGGTGACGCCACACTGGATGGATACCGGCGACCGCTTCTGGTACACGTTCGAGAACTCCGCCGGCCGGAAGTTCTACCTCGTAGACCCGGCGAAGAAGACCAAGTCGATGGTCTTCGATCCGGCCAAACTGGCAGCCGCGCTGACTACCGCCACCGGCCTGCCGTACGATTCGCAGCATCTGCCCATCACGACCATCCGCTTCGTGAAGAACGAGAGCTCGATCCAGTTCGAGGTGAACGTGCCGCGCGATGCCGTAATCCCCGGCGAAAAAAAGCCTCCGGCCGCTGCCGCCACCGACGCCAATCAGCAGCAGGACGACGCGGAAGCCCAGGACGCCGAGACCCCGCAGCAGCAATTCGGTCTGCGCGGCGGCGGCAACTACGGGCCCCCTCCCGGACGCAATCAGAAGCAGCTCGTCTTCGAGTACGAGCTCGCGGCCAACAGGCTGACCCTGCTCGACGATCCGCCGAAGCGCAAGCCCACCTGGGCTTCCGTGTCGCCCGACGACAAGACCATAATCTTCGTGCGCAATCACAACCTTTATATGATGGACGACCAGAACTACGCCAAGGCGCTCAAGAACGCTAACGACGCGTCCATCCAGGAAACGCAGCTCACCACCGACGGCGTGGAGGACTTCGGCTACGGCGGCCGCGGCGGTCTCGGCGGCGACCAGCAGGAGCAGCAGCTGCAACAACAACAGCAGCAGCAGGAGCAGAACCAGGAAGGCCAGCAGCAGGACAACACGCGGCAGCGGCAGGCGGCCGGCAACATTGTCTGGTCGCGCGATTCCAGGAAGTTCGCCCTCATCCGGCGGGACTCGCGCAAGATCCCCAAACTTTGGGTCATTAACGCTCTGGCCAATCCGCGCCCGACGCTCGAGACCTACCCCTATGCCATGCCCGGGGAGGCCAACACGCCGCAGTCTCAGCTGGAGATCTTCGACGTGGCCGCGAAATCGCGCCTGCTCGCCAAGGCCGAATCGTTCAAAGACCAGACGATGCAAATCGAAATGGACCGGCCGTCCGCCCGCCAGCGCGAGCACGAAAAGACCGAATCGCTCTGGGCGGGACCCGGCAGCGACAAGATCTATTTCCAGCGCCTCAGCCGCGATCTCAAGCGCCTGGATATTTGTGTCGCGGACACGGCGAGCGGCGAGGTCAAGCCTGTCATCCAGGAGCGGATGAACGTCTATATCGAGACCAAGCCGCTAAAGGTCATCAATAACGCCAGCGAGCTGATCTTCTGGAGCGAGCGCGACGGATGGGGCCACTATTATCTGTACGGCTCCGACGGCACGCTCAAGAACCGCATCACTTCCGGCGAGTTCGTGGCGGAGGACATCTCGAACGTCGATGAGAAGTCGCGTGAGGTGTACCTCACCGCCAGCGGCCGCGAGGATGGCGAGGATCCGTATTACATGCACTTCTACAGCGCCAAACTGGACGGCAGCGGTATGAAGGTGCTCGACGCGGGAGACGCCTCCCACACCGTCAACATGAGCGATTCCGGCCGGTATTTTGTCGATACTTTCTCGCGCGTCAACACGGCACCGAAATCCGTCGTGCTCGACAATGCCGGTTCCAATGCGATGCCTCTCGAAAATGTCGACGTCGGCCCGCTGATGGCAGCCGGCTTCAAGTTTCCCGAGCCGTTCAAGGTCAAAGCCGACGACGGCATCACCGACCTGTACGGCGTGATGTACAAGCCGTTCGATTTCGATCCGTCGAAGCGGTACCCGATCATCGCCTACGTGTATCCCGGGCCGCAGACCGAGAGCGTGAACAAGACGTTCACGGTGAAGAGCCAGACCGGCCAGGCCAACAACCAGATGTTCATGGCCAACTTCGGCTTTATCATGATCGAGATCGGCAACCGCGGCGGCAACCCGCACCGCTCGAAGTGGTATCACACCTTTGGCTACGGCAACCTGCGCGACTACGGTCTCGCCGACAAGAAGGCGGCCATCGAGCAACTGGCCGCGCGCTATCCGTGGATCGATATCGACCGCGTCGGCATCTGGGGGCATTCCGGAGGGGGCTTCATGACGGCTGCCGCGCTGCTGATCTATCCCGACTTCTTCAAGGTCGGATGGAGCGAAAGCGGCAACCACGAGAACAATATCTACAACAACACCTGGAGCGAGAAGCACCACGGCGTCAAGGAAGTGACCGACAAGGACGGCAAGGTCACCTTCGAGTACTCGATCGACAAGAACAGCGAGATCGCCAAGAATCTCAAAGGGCACCTGATGCTCGTCACGGGCGACATCGACAACAACGTCCACCCGAGCAATACCTACCGGATGGCCGACGCGCTCATCAAGGCCAACAAGCGGTTCGACATGATGGTGCTGCCGGGCCAGCGTCATGGCTACACCACCGACGGCGAGTACGTGACCTGGCTTCGCGCGGATTACTTCGCCAAGCACCTGCTCGGCGATTACGACCAGAGCATCGACATTTCGGAGATCAACCGCGACCGCCAGCAGGCCGACCACTCGCCGCAGCAGGGCGCTGCCGGGCGTGGCACCACGACGCAGAACCAGCAGCAGAACGGCCGGGGCGGACGCCGCGGAAGCGGCGGTAACTAACGCAAAGCCAGCCGGGCCGGACCCGTGAGCTTTCGCCCGCTTGCTTGGTTCGTTATAACACACTAGAATGGCCTGGGTACCAGGCAGCACAAACAGCCCAGGATCATTCTCGTGAAGGTCGGCCTACTCTTTACCGTTTGTGTGCTGCCCCGCCTGGCGGCACAAGTTTCGATTACCAGTCCGCCGACCCTGCCCGCGGGAGTGGCGACGGTTGGTTACTCTTTTAGTTTCAGCGCGTCGGGAGGCAATCAGCCGTACACCTGGACGGTGACGAGCGGACCCCTCCCCGGAACACTAAACCTTTCGTCCGGGGGAGTTCTATCCGGGACGGTCAGTACCTCGGTGGTGGTGGGATTCACTGTCAAGGTCACCGACAGCTCGGCCGCTCCCCTCTCCGATACGAGGGGCTTCTCGCTAACCATTGTTCCGAACATCACAACCGTCTCCCTGCCGGCATCGACGGTCAACCGCCCTTACCCGAACACTGCCTTGACGGCCGCGGGACTTTCGGGTACGCCGACCTGGTCGGCCGTGAATCTGCCCAGCGGAATGTCGATCACGGCAGCGGGCACGCTCACCGGTTCCCCCGCGGTCTCGGGCTCTTTCACCCCCACGTTCTCGGTGCTGGATGGCGGCAGCGGCGCTACCGGATCGGCGGTCCTATCATTGACAATCAACCCGGCGCCGGCCATCACCGATCCGAGCCCGCTGCCGTCGGGCTCCATCGCGTCGCCGTACAGCTACCTATTCGGTACCGCGTCGCCGGTTTCGGGCGGCACGCCGCCATATACCTGGTCCACTCTGAGCGTTCTGCCCCAGGTGCTCGGCCTGGACTCGAGCGGAGTTCTCAGCGGCACACCCGCACAGACCGGGCTATTCACATTCACCATCCAGGCGACGGATAGCGCCGGGGCGACCGGCTCCAAGACATTTGCGCTCGTCATCGGAACCTTGCCGGTCTTGGTGACCACCCTTCGCAACCCGCCTGCCAGCACGGCCGGCGTTCCTTATCCGCCGCCTCCCCCGGCGGCGCAGGCTCCCTATTTCCAGGCCTCGAGAGGAACCGGCACTTATGCCTGGACTGCCAGCGGACTGCCAGGCGGCTTGTCAGTCAGCCCAACCACCGGCTCTCTCGCCGGCATCACCGGCACGCCGAGTGCCTCGGGCACGTTTCCCGTGACCGTGACGGCAACCGACCCGCTGAACGAGAGCGACTCCGCCACGCCGACCATCGTCATCAATCCTGCGCCCGTTATCAACAGCGATCCGCCGCCGCAGGCTTGCACGGCTGGGACTGCCTGCACGCGGACACTTAGTCTTACCGGCGGCACTCCCGGTTTCACCTGGGCGCTGGTCAGCGGTGGAGTGCCGGCGGGAATGTCTTTCAGCAACACCGGCACGATCAGCGGAACGCCCAATGCGGTGGCCTCGCCCACAACCTCGAACTTCACGGTGAAGGTGACCGACAGCGCTACCGCCTCGAACACGCAGCCGCTCCTTCTGGTGGTGAATCCTGCCATCGTCATCTCCCCGTCCACGCTGCCGGCGACAACGTCCGGAATCTCCTACTCGCAGACACTCACCGTCACCGGCGGGACCGGCACGATCACCCTTACCACCACGGGTCTTCCCGCCTGGCTCACGCTGAACAATGGCGTGCTGAGCGGCACCGCGCCCTCGGTTGCGACGCCGACCAGTTTCCCGTTTTCCATAAGGGCCGCCGATATCAATAATGCTTCAGCCACGAATCTGTACACCGTGATCGTGAACCCTCTGCCTTCGATCACGAGCGCCTCACCTCTGCCGCAGTGGACGATCGGCCGGCCCTATCAGCAGACGATCACCGCCACCGGAGGCACGGGCGCTTATGCGTTCGCCGACGCCGGAAATACCTTGCCGTCATGGCTCAGCATTAGCACTGCCGGACTGCTCACGGGAACACCGACGGCGACCGGAACGGTCGGCTTTACTCTCAAAGTGACCGACTCGCCAGGGGCCACCGGCACCAAATCCTTCACGCTGACCATCAACCCCGCGCCGTCGGTGACGACCACCACGCTGCCGGCGACCACGTCGGGAATCGCCTACAATCAGGCGCTCTCCTCGACAGGCGGCACCGCGCCCCTGAATTGGTCGCAAAACGGGCTTCCCGGATGGCTCACGCTCTCCACTACGACCGGCGCCCTCACGGGCACGGCTCCCGTGGTTGCGTCCGCCACCCCGTACAACTTCTCGGTCACTGCGACCGACGCCGCCGCCGCGGCCAGCGCACCGCAGAGTCTCACGGTCGTCGTAAACCCGCCGGTTCTGATCACCACCTCCAGCCCGCTGCCCCCCACCACGAGCGGACTTGCCTATTCGCAGCAGATCACGGCTAGCGGCGGCACGGGCAGCATCGGGTTCTCCAGCTCGAATCTGCCGGGTTGGTTGACATTGTCCGCCGCTGGCGCGCTGACCGGCACGCCCGCCGTAGTCGTCCAAACCACCTACACATTCAACGTAACCGCGACAGACGCGGTGGGCGCGTTGAACACCAAGAGCTTCAGCGTAACGGTGAATCCCGCGCCCAACATTACCAGCGGCTCGCCTTTGCCTCAATGGACGGTGAACCGGCCTTACGTGCAGACTATTATCGCCACCGGCGGCACCGGCGCCCTGGTTTTCACGGACAACGGATCGACTCTCCCGGCGTGGCTCGCCATCAGCCCCGCGGGAATTCTGGCTGGAACTCCCACCGCCACCGGCACCGCGAGTTTTACGCTCCGCGTCACCGACAGCCTCGGCGCGTTTGCCACCAGAACCTTCGCCCTCACGATCAACCCCACACCCTCCGTGATTACGACCTCGCTTCCGCCGGCCGGTTCGGGCGCAGCCTACAGCCAGCCTCTGGCCGAGACCGGGGGGACGCCGGCCTTCGCGTGGCAAGGCTTCGGACTGCCCGCGTGGCTGACGCTCGCTCCCGGCACCGGCGTGCTGACCGGTACCGCGCCCGTGGTGACCACCCCAACTCCTTTCAGTTTTGCCGTCACGGTCACGGATGCAGCGGGCGCGGCCAGCGCTCCGCAGAGCCTGACCCTCATGGTCAATCCGGCGCTGACGATCACCACTTCAAACCCCCTGCCGCCCACCGAATCCAGCCTGAGCTACTCGATAACCCTCACGACGGCGGGCGGCGCGGGAAGCGTTACCTGGTCAGGCACAAATCTACCAACCTGGTTGAGCCTGTCCGCCGCGGGAGTGCTCTCCGGAACCGCGCCCGCGGTGCCTTCCGCGACTCCGTACAGCTTCACGGTGAGCGCGACGGACAGCGTCGTGGGCCCGGCGAGTAAGGCGTTGAGCGTCACGGTATATCCGGCCGTAGCAATCGCGACCACTTCGCCGCTGCCGCCATGGACGGTCAACCGTCCCTACGCGCAGACGATCGCCGCCACGGCCGGGCTGTCGCCCTACACGTTCGCCGATGCGGGCGCCACTCTGCCCGCCTGGCTCGCGATAACGGCCGCCGGCGCGCTCACGGGAACGCCGTCCGCTTCCGGCACCTTCAACTTCTCGCTCAGAGTCACCGATGGCCTCGGCGGCACGGCCACCAAGGCGTTCGCGTTGACGATCAATCCGGCGCCGTCCGTCACCACGACTTCCCTGCCCGCAACCACTTCGGGCCGCCCATACAATCAGACCCTGACCGCGACCGGCGGCACGCCCTCACTCACGTTTGCGGCGCAGGGTCTCCCCACATGGCTGACCTTGAGCGGCGCGAACCTGACCGGAACGGCGCCGGCGACAGGCGCCTCGATCCCGTTCAACTTCACCGTCACGGCATCCGACAGCACCGGCGCCGTGAGCCCGCCGCAAGCGCTCTCCGTGACCGTCAATCCCGCGGTCGCCATCACCACCGGGAACCCGCTGCCACCCGCAAGCTCCAACGCTTTCTATTCGCAAACTTTCGCCGCCTCGGGCGGGACCGGATCCATTTCGTGGTCATTCGCCGGCCTGCCACCGTGGCTCGTGCCGAGCGGCGCCACGGTCAGCGGGACCGCACCCGCCGAGACACAGTCCACTTCGTTCCCCTTTAGCGCCACCGCCACCGACACGGTGGGCTCGTCCAATACCCGTTCCTTCACGGTGACCGTCGTTCCCGGGGTCGTCATCACCAACAGCCCGGCGCTCGGCCCGTGGACGGCCACCCGCCCCTTTTCCGTAACCCTCACCGCGGCCGGAGGAACACCGCCGTACCGATTCCAGGACCCGAACACGACTCTGCCCTCGTGGCTGCCCCTCGCCGGGAACCTGCTCAGCGGGACTCCGCCCGCGGCCGGCACGTTCCCATTCACCATCCTGGCTACGGATTCCCTTGGGGCTACGGGCTCGGCGAACTTCACGCTGCTCATCAATCCGCTTCCATCTGTCACTACCACGTCGCTGCCGCCGACTACGTCGGGCTTGGCGTATTCCCAGGGCCTCGCGGCCGCCGGCGGCACCGGGACGCTGGTCTGGGGCTCCCCGAGTCTTCCCGGCTGGCTTGCGTTCAACGGCTTCGGGCTCGTAGGAACGGCGCCCGCGGTCTCTGCGGTGACGCAGTATCCTTTCCCGGCGAGCGTCACGGACTCCACGGGCGCATCCAGCGCGCCGCAACCGCTGTCGGTCACCGTGAACCCGCCCGTAACCATCACGACATCGCCGCCTCTGCCGCAGGCCGTTGTTCAGACGCCTTATAGCGTTTCTTTCACCGCGACCGGCGGAACCGGCGGGATCAACTGGAACTTCTCCGGTGTCTTGCCTTCCTGGCTGACCGTGACCGGCAACACCATCAGCGGAACTCCGCCGGCGAGCGCGGCGAGCAGCGCCGCGAACTTCATCGCTCGGGCGACCGACACGCTGGGTGCTTTCGACTCCCGCGAGTTTCAACTGGTGGTTGGCACCGGTGCTCCGATCATCACCGGCACCCTGCCCGCCTGGACGGTCAACCGCCCCTATTCCGCCGCGCTGACCGCGAGCGGAGGCGTACAGCCCTACAGCCAGTGGACCGTGGCCGCCGGCTCGCTGCCCGACGGCCTGCGCCTGGATTCCAATACCGGCGCCGTCACCGGTATGCCCACGGCCGTGGGCACGGCATCGTTCACCGTCTCCGTGACGGACGCGAGCGGACGCACTGGTTCTGCCCCGTACACGCTGCCCATCAACCCGGTGCCGGTCATTCCGCCGCAGACGCTTCCCGCAGCGGCGCCCGCCTCGGCGTATTCGCAGCCACTGAGCGAGACCGGGGGCACAGCGCAGTTCACCTGGAGCGCCGCGGGGCTTGCGAATACCGGATTCACCGTGACTTCCTCGGGACTGCTCACCGGAGTGCCCACCCTGACGCCGCCGGCCACAATCGATTTCACAGCAAGCCTGCGGGACGCCGCGGGCGCAACCGCGTCGCAAGCGTTGTCGCTGACGGTAGCGCCGGGTATCACCATCACGACCGGCCCGCTGCCGGCGACCACGTCCACGGCGGCTTATTCGGCTTCCCTGACGGCTACGGGCGGCACCGGCGCCATCACGTTTTCGGCGCCGCCGAACAGCCTTCCGCCCGGTATTGCGCTCAGCTCGCAGGGAGTGTTCAGCGGGACTGCGCCCGTAGTGCCGGCGCCGCGCAACTTCACCTTCACTGTGACGGCCACCGATTCGCTCGGCATCGCAGCCACGAAATCATTCAGTATTCTGGTGAATCCGATACCCAGGGTGCTCACGGTGACGCTGCCGGCCGGGACGGCGGGGGCGCCCTATTCGTTCCAGCTCCGAGCCAGCGGCGGCACGGGGGCTCTGGTGTGGTCGGCGCAAGGACTGCCGCTGTGGGCCAGCCTGAACCCCTCGTCCGGAGTGATCTCGGGTACGCCGCCGGCCGTGGGAACGGCAACGCTGGCCGCCATCGCAACCGACACCCTGGCCGTCGCTTCGCCGCCTGCCCCGCTCGCGTTGGCGGTCAACGCGCCGGGAGGGCTTCCGTCGATTACGACGCCCTGCCCGCTACCTACGACCACGGCCGGGCTGCCGGTCAGCCGGGCGCTCAC
>Ga0335080_10002828_pt1 | contig 17460 bp, 12 predicted proteins | sample Lox_Sample_34_FD_206720 | JGI IMG/M metagenome (GOLD analysis project Ga0335080, IMG submission 206720) | Soil microbial communities from Loxahatchee National Wildlife Refuge, Florida, United States - Lox_Sample_3.4 | ecosystem: Environmental > Terrestrial > Soil > Wetlands | place: USA...
GCTTTCTGCCATGAAACACGCGCGCTTTCACGCTGGAAATCGAAAGCCCCAAGCGCTGCGCCGTCTCTCGAGAAGATAACTCGGCGAATTCACGTAGTTGCAGCACCACACGGATGCCTGGTGTGAGCCGTTCGATCGCTGACGCGACGATTTCCGCTAGCTCGCGGCGCGAGTACTTGACCTCTGGATCTGGATTCGTGTCCAGTAAGCGCAGATTGAACGAAGGACCGTTCGCACTGCTCACGTCTTCCAAAGATAGCTCACGCCGTTTATGGTCGTGACGCAGATGCATAAGAGCTTCGTTTATGGTAATGCGTGTCAACCAGGTCGAAAAGGAGGATTTCCCTTCGAAGGTGTGCAGGTACAGGAACGCTTTCTGCAGCGCCTGTTGGACAACGTCCTCCGAGTCCTCTCGGACTCGGGTATAGCGAAGTGCAACCGCAAAGATGCGGCCATGGTAACGCTTGATGAGGATTTCGAATGCCAGATCGTCTCCGAGTTTGGCGGCCGCAACGAGTGCGGCATCCGGACTATCGAACGAAATTGTGTTCACGGCAGACTCTTTGCTTTCATCGACGCAGGTCAGTGACATTCTCTTTCTCCGCACACGTTTTGTCGCCTAGCAATTCTCTAGAAGAAGACCAGCCTGAGCGTTTCCACATGTGAACTTCGGTTCCTCCTCGTTCAAACGAAACGTCGTCCATCGTTGACTTCATCAGGTAAATGCCCCGGCCGTGCTCTGCCTTGAGCCCGTCTGGCCGCATAGGATTGGGAACTGTGGTTGGGTCAAACCCCGTTCCCTCGTCCTTGATTACCAGCCAGATTCCCTTTCGTAGGTCACAACGGCAGTGAAGCTCAACGAATTTCGCAGGATCCAAACGGTTTCCATGGAGCACTGCATTGTTTAGGGCTTCACGAAGGGCCAATTCCACAGCGAATTCTCTGCCGATAACACATCCTGATGCCTCGATGGCTTGCATCAACTGCTCGACCATCGGCGAGATGATTTCGACGTCACTCGGCATCCGTGCATCGATGTCGAGCCGCGAAGAGCCGTGCCACCTTCCGAAAATAGGAGGGCTGAACGTTCGCGTTGCGTTCACATGGTTCGATGTGATCGCCAGATCATCTTGAACGAAAGTGTGCGTATGTGACATATCGTGCTCCTGTCGATCTTTACTCGCGGCCGAGTTGAAATGTAATCGTCACAACCAGCTCCACCGCGACCGGCTGGTCATTTAGATAGGTTGGTTCGTATTTCCACTTTCCCAGCGCGTTCAGGGCCGCTTGGTAGAGCAAAGGCGGACCAGAGACAATCTTCATGTCCTGGACATTCCCCTTTTCGTCCAAAACTGCATCAATCGTGACGACACCCTGCATGTGTGTTTGCAGCGCTAACGGGGGGTAGGTGGGTTCCACGCGCACCAGCAGTTTCGGAGCACGGATACTGCCTCCAACGCGTATCGGTGCTTTCGGCTTCTCTGTTGAGACGAGAGGTGCCCTGGGAATCACAGGCGCGACGCCGCCGATAACGCCACCGATCACGCCTCCCATGCTGCCACCAGGAACCCCTCCGGGCACGCCACCTGGCACACCTGTTCCGAAATCCGGTTCGGAAATTGGCGCTTCTTTGATGGCTGCGATTTGCTTCGGTACAGCTACCGGAGCAATTAGCTTGCCGGCCTGCTGAAACACACGATGAACTTGCTTCTCCGGAGCAACTGCGATTGGCGCCGGAGGTGGGGGCGGGGGTGGGGAAGGGGCGACGAGGAATGTCGTTTCGAACTGCTTCAGGTTAATGGTATCGGTAAAGTAGAGGCCTGCTAGTACGGGCGCCCCGAGAAGAGACGCATTGACTAGCAATGCGACAAAAAAGTCAATTGGCCGAGAACGCCGGACCATGCGATTGCATTCCAACATTGACGCGCGAAACGTGAGCTCTGGAGTTTTCGATGGATCCAGAGAAGACTTGCGTTCAATTTCTCGCGTGCCATGAGGCTTGTGGTCGGGATCGGGGTTGCTCGGGTTCCCGGCATTCACGGGCTGCGAAGCAGGAAGTTCAGCCAAGACGGACGGACTCATCGAATACCTCCCACGAAAACACGCCAGCACACGCGATCCTCCAGGCGTAGGGAAACCGTGGTTTCATCACGTCTGAGAGTGCTTGGAAACTCCGTCTACTCTGTTTGGTCGCATTTCGATTGCCAGGGATGAATATCGGTAAGCCGTTGTGTTGCAATGATCTAAAGGCCAGAAACTCTTTTAGGTCTGCCGGGATTATGGCAGTGCCCGAGTGAGGGCATTCACAAGGTATGTCCTCTTAACGCAACAGCATGACTTGCCGCAGAAAGGGAAAGGACTAGCGGACTTCTACGATCACCAAAGAGACGTCATCGGCAAGCGGGCCATGCCTCCACGAAGTCACACCTTCGAGGATCGCCTGGCGCATCTCCGGCAAGGGAAGCTTTGCTGAATCGGCGACCAATTGAGAGAACCCTTCCGTCCCAAGCATTTCCTGACGACTGTTAAAGACCTCGACAAGGCCATCCGTGTAGAGCACGAATCGATCACCCGGTGAGAGCACTACTTCGTTCGCGGACTCGGATGGCGCTGTCTCATCGATGCACCCAAGGATTCCATTCTGGGACTCCAGTAAATGAACACGACCATTTGATATGTGCATCGCCGGTGGATGGCCTGCCGCAGCGAACGTCGCGCACCGCCCGCCCATTGTGAAACGAACAGCAGCCATGGTGAAGTAAAAGCCGTCCGTGGCGAGGTGGTTGTGCACGAAATCGTGAACTCGTTTCAGCACAGCGGTCGGTCCCGTTTTTCGTTCGAGTTGATGGAGTGTTTCGGAATAAATGCGGTTGGCCATAAGCGCAGAACCAATCCCGTGACCGGACACATCGCACATCAGGATACTGAGAGCTTCATCGCCGTGGGGAAATACCACACCAAAGTCGCCGCCGATGGTACGCGCTGGATTGAAGTAGGTCTCGACCGAAACATCGCTCCAAATCAGATTTTGCGGGGCGAGCGACTGTTGAACGCGAGCAGCGAGCATGAGTTCTGCTTCCATTTCTCTTTGCCGCTGTTCGAGAAGAGCATTTGATTCTCGGAGTCGTTCCTCGATTCGTTTCTGTGCGCTGATGTCAGTCACAACGAGCAGCACATATTCCTGGCCGTCAGGTCCCTGAATCTCTCGACCGCTAAAAATCGCAGGAATCTTTTCGCCGTCTCTCCGAGGAAAGTAGAACTCATTTCGGGTATGCCTCTGTCGCTGACCCGATTCGTGTTGCTGCATGATGTACGGGATGTCTTCCGGCGGGAATATCGCATCGGGCGTGCGTCCCTGGATCTCACCTTGATGGTACCGGCCCAATCTAAGGAGTGCCTCATTCGCAAAGACTACGCGAAGCTGATCATCCGTAATCACTACTCCCTCATTCAGCTCTTCGAGAATACTCTTAGTCTGTCGAACCCAATCCGGGGTCTGGAAATCGGCATTAGCCATGGCTGTATTCCCTCGAGTGCGCCGCTGAATTTCTTGCGTGGCTGCCGGATTTCAGATCAGCTGTTTTTAGCGGGCCCGATTTTTTGCGACGTTCATGAATTGCGATCGACCGGGTGACTATGGCAAAAAGAACAGCTACTGATACGCCGCACATCAATACGCCGGTCATGCTTTCCAGAGGCCCCAACAACCGCCAGTTGGAAGGTAGCGTTACCTCGCCAGATCCGAGCGTTGTGTAAGTGCCAGAGGAGAAGTAGAAGGCCAGCTCCCAAGACGAAAAGCAGCGAAATCGATACCAACTCGCCCAAAGCATAATGACCAGCCCATGCAGGACGATCACCGCGACCGATGATTTCACCACTAGAGCGGCCGCGTGAAGCGGACCAAAGTCGTGAGTGTCTCTTGTTAAAACCCGCTTCAACCATTCAATTAACCCAGCCACGCCAGCACACTGCAGCCAGAGCGTAAGGATCAAAAGCAGGACCGCCGTAGCGACTTGATTGAAAAGAATCATCGAAAAGCCTTTTAAACCAACTCAGCGTGCTCGCGTTCCATAAAGGTTGGCCATCCAATGCAGACCAACCGACGTTCGCAAATCAACTGGTGTGAGATACCAGCTCCGCTGCGGGGTCAGCCTCAGCTTGTACCGGAGCTTCTTTTGACTCCCAGCGGATGATCTTCAGATCAAGAACGAAGATGCTGTACAGCACGGGCACCAGAATCAACGTTATAAAGGTGGCCACCGCGAGTCCTCCGATCTGCGCGTAGCAGAGAGGCTGCCAGAGGGGTCCCCCTTCGAGCGCCAGTGGAAAGAGCGCCAAGATCGTCGCTAAGACGGTGATTATTACGGGTCGGATACGTTGGATGCCGGCGTCCGGAAGGGCCTGCTCCAGAGGCTCGCCCTTCTCGTGCATTTCCTCGATGAAGTCGAAGAGCACGATTACGTGGCTGACGATCACACCGATCAAGCTGGCGATGCCCAGGAAAGCCATAAACCCAAAGGGCGTATGCATGATCGAGAGGGCAATCAAAGACCCGATTACACCGTAAGGAGCCGCGGCAAACACCAAAAGAGGTTTAACGGCATTATTGAACTGAACAAGGAGTGCCAGATAGATCCCGAGTAGGGAAATCAACAGAACAACCTTAAGATTGTCGAAGCCTTCGATTTGTTTGGCCTGTTCTCCGCCAATCCTGAGCTGATAACCCGGAGGGAGATTTTTCTGAAATTGCTGAATTTTTGGAAGAATCTGGTTCAGCACTTCGGAGGCGAGAACTCCGGGCTGGGGATAGCACAGAATGGAAATGGTACGAAAATGCTCGCGACGCCTGACGCGACCGGTTTCTAAGGAATTTCCTACCGTGGCAACCGACCGGAGAGGCACCCGGTTGTTCGTCTGTGAAGAGTAGACATACAGGTTTTTGGTATCGGCGAGTTGGGCGCGCTCCTGCATGCGAAGGCGAGCGACGATTGGAATGTTCTTGTCCCCTTCTTTGAAGAGGCCGACCGTTTCGCCGCTCATGGCGGTGGTCGACGCCCTTGCCACATCCGCATTGGTGATAGCTGCAACGTTGGCGCGGTCTGGGTCGATCTGTATCCGTTGTTGAACATTGTCCGGGAACCAATCATCGCGAACGACAGCAATACCGCGAGCTTGGCTGACGATCTCCTGGGCTTCTCCCGCAATCTGTCGTAAGGTGCGAATGTTGTAGGCCTCATTTCGCGAGTCGACATCCTCCTGCCCGGAGATCAGTAGCTCGACTGGATTGTCCACTGGATTCGTTTGGAGCTGACGAACGGTAACCCACGCCCCTGGTACTTCTTTATCCAGTGCATCTTGGATCGGGCGAGCTAACTTGGGCGATGCTTCCTTATCTGTGATTTCAACAATCATCTGGGCGTAGTTGGTTTGAGGCATTTCCGGGGAAACGGAAAACCAGAAGCGCGGACCTCCGCCACCGTCAAACGTCGTCAGTGACTTAAGGAGGTGTCCCCGATGCTCCTTGGTGGTAACTTCAGGGGAATTTTCGATCACCTGCCGGACGACACTCTCGGCGCGCATAACGGTATCATTGGTGACGCTCAATGGAGTGTCATTAGGCAGCCAGACATCCAGATAAAACCAATACTGGACATCTTCGGGAAAGAACTGCGTTTTAAGGCGCGAACCGAACAGGCCGCCTCCAATCAGGAACACCAAAGACGCACCGAAGACCGCCCATCGATGTTTAATGGCCTTGCCGACGAGTCGGTTGTAAAAGCCGTAAAATCCTCGCTGCCGCATTTCCTCGATGGTTGGTTCTCGTTTGGCGGGGGCGCGCAAGATGTAGTAACCCAGGAAAGGAACAAAGGTCATCGCAACGAAGTAAGCACACAGCAGTGACGCGGTCATGACCACCGGGAGGCTCTTCAAGAACTCTCCGGTATTGCCGGTCAACATCAGAAACGGTAGATACGCGATGACGTTTGTGATGGTCGCGTAAAAAATCGCTGTTGCAAGCTTGGTAGGACCAAGCCAGCAGGCCGCCTTGCGTGGAAACTGTTCGGCCAAATGGCGTTTAATGCCGTCACCAGAAACCACGGGAACGTCGACGAGAAGACCGAGAGCGATGATCAGAGATGCGATCGAGACTTGCTGGAGATCAATTCCCAACATATAGACGATGCCAAACGTCATCGCGAGCGTGATCGGTATTGCCAGCGCCATGATCAGCGCGAGCCGCCACTCCCAGAACCCAATCAATGACACCAGAACGACGAGGATAATCGCTTCGAGAAGAGCCCGCATGAACAGGCTAATGTTTTCTTTAACCTGGAGCGGCTGATCGGACGTATGCGCGAGAATCAGGTCGGCGGGGAGAATTTGGCGAAGACCCGAAAGCTTCGAAGTGACGGACTGCCCAAAACGTGCAATTTGTCTCCTATCGCGCATATAGATGGCTAAGGTGATCGCGCGGCTCCGTTGCCAGTGGCCATTCGCGTCGCGCCTGGTGTAGTAATTGAGGTATGTGGCGGGAGCCTGGTACCCGCGGCTGATTTGAACAAGATCCCGTAAATAGACGGGGGTGCCCTGCGCCGTAGTCGACACGGCAACATCCCCGATGCTCTTGACTGAATCGAACTGTCCGGAAGGGATCAGAGTAATTCTGCGCTCACCGGTTTCCACGGTTCCGCCGGGAGCAATGATGTTGCGAGCCGAAAGGACTCTGGAGAGATCAGCTGGACGCAGGCCGTAGGCTGCCAGGCGATCATCGGAATAGTCGAGATACACAGTTTGCGACAAAACGCCGCGCCGTTCCACCTTGGAAACCTCAGGAGCTCCCTGGACAGTTCGGCCTATCAAGTCCGAGAAATTGTCGAGTTCAGCGTAGCTGTACTTGTCGCCCGCAACCTTGGCGAGTTTCGTTCGTGTCTCGCTCGGATCGCGAATTATGGCCGGCTCCCATGTGTCGGGGTGCAACTCAGAACGCTTTAGCTGCTCGGACATAAACCGGCCGATAAACGCTTGAATGACATTGTCATTGGCATCGGAGATGCCATCCAGCCCGATGAACCCGCCGCCTTGGATGATCTTCGAGTCTCGAATGATTCCGGCCGCCTGCGCTTCCTCTTGAAACACATATTCCGTGTCCAAAATTTGGCGTGCTGAAATGGATTGCGGAAAGGCATCAACCACCGTAATTGGCTGGCCTTTTCCACTTGACTGTTTTGGATCGCGAGCATTGCGAATCGCTGCTTCGACGGAGTTGGCGCGAGCTGAGATTTCGACTTCGTCGGCCTTTGGGCTCGCGACTGTCAGCATGAGCGCAGCGGTATCTCCAAAATCGCTCTGGAAGCTGATCGGCCCAGCGCCCTGCGGCAACTGAGCGTTGAGGGCGTTGAGCTTTAGATTGATGTCGCTGAATTGCCGCTTGGTATCGGTGATCCCCTCATCTAGTTGGATCGTGACAAACGCGTATCCTGGGAGAGATATGGATTTAATTCCGTAATCCGCATCCGTTCCAGGATGGATGGTCTTATTCTCAGCGGCCACGTCCTCAATCCGGCGGGTAATGAACTGTTCGACCTGCTGCGCGGTGGCGCCGGGCCAGGGACAAGCTGCCACACCGAGACGCACAGGAATGTCAGGATCCTTGCGCTGGGGCATCGAGGTATAGCCAAAATAGCCCCAAAGCAACACGCCGAGAAGAAGGATCCAGGAGATGTGCGGGTGGTCCACGAAGAAACGCGGGATATTGCGGCGATTCTGGATGTCTTGAGCGTTTTCAAATGCCATTTTTCTGGACCTCTTTACGGGACAACCTGGATACGCTCGCCGTCTTTGAGACCAGCGGCTCCGACAACAACGACTTTTTCGCCTGGGTTCACTCCACTTACTGCGACGTCACTTTCATGGGTTTCTCCGAGAGTAACTTCGCGCAAGTGAGCCACCCACTCGTTTCCTTCTTCTCTGGCGACGAAAACAGCGTAGTGGCCAGAAGAACCTGGCGCAGCGACAACGGCGCTCAGAGGCACCGATGGAACGGGGTCTTTGTGGACACCCGTCAAACTGAGAGAGGCAATCATCCCTGGTTTTAACGAAGCCTTGGGGTTGGGCACCGTCACTTCAACGGCGAAAACGCGGTTTTTCTCGTCCGCGCTCGCGGCAATACTAGTCACACGGCCGCTGTATTCCTTCGGGTCGTCCTGCAAATGAATACTGAATTGTTGTCCCAAGCGGAGGCGCCTCACGGCATAGTCGGGAACACCGAAGCCGATTTTGACGGAACTGGTATCGGCAATAGCAAACGCTGGAGTCCCCGGTGCTGCAAGGTTGCCGATTTCAATATTCCTGGCAAGGATATAGCCAGCGAACGGTGCCGTCAGATCCGCGTCCTGAAGGGCCAGCTGCGCTTGATGTACATTAGCCTGGGCCTGATCCACAGCTGCGAGCGTCGAATCGAATTTGGCCTGCGCGCGATCGAAATCGGGCTTGGTCAAGCTTTCTGACCCATAGAGGGTCCTTGCACGATCATAGTCTTTCGTTGCCTCGAGATGCTGCGCTTGGGCGAGACTCAGCGTAGCATTGGCCTGGTCGAGTTGATTCCTCAAGTCCTGATGTCGAATCTGGGCGAGAACAGCCCCCCGCCCAACATAATCTCCGGAACCGATGTTGCGAAGACGCCCGTCAGCAGCGACGAGCTGTTTGATCTCTGTGACATATCCCGCCGACTTGAAGGACAGAACCGCTTCGGCAAATGGGAGAACGGAAGCCGAGTACCGCAGATCCTCCGAAGGCGAATACAAAACCGCGTTAACCAAATGAACCGGCGTCGGTGATTTGGCCGCAGCTTGCGTAGGCTGGTTGCAGCCGTTGACGATAGCCGTCACGCCGAAAAGCACTGCAGTCAATACGAGCCCTAGTCCCTTCTTCGATTCGTTTCTCGTCATCTCTACTGCCCTCCCGTCGCGTGCTCTAGCTCTGTGGTGACTAGTTGTCACTCCAAAAGTTTTGCCCATGAGTCACTCTTCTCCCATCGCTTTGCGCAGCTCGGCAAAGGAGCTCCAATAGGACGAAAGCGCTTGCTGATATTGGAAGTTGGTCTCTGAGCTCTGAGTCTGCGCCTGAAGGAGGTCTCGTAAGAGTGCGGCCTGTTGCTTGTATTTATTGCCCGTGACGCGAAGCTGTTCCGCCGCTGCTTCATGGGCGGTCCGAGAGGCCCTCAGCAAGAGCGAAGCGTCGTACCATTTACGGTATTTGGCGCCCACCTCAACTGCGATCTTCGATTCCGTCTCTCCGATTCCGTTTCGCGCTTGCTCGATAGTCTTCGCTGCCTCGACGATCCGATTGTGACGGCGTCCCCAATCGAAAGGCTCCCAGGTCAACAGGAATCCCGCCGTGGTCACGTTGGATGGAAGAACCTGCACGTTGTAGAGCCCTTGATAGCGAATAGAGAGACTGAGGTCTGGAATATATTCGGCTTTCGCGAGACGCCGTTCATATTGGGCTTGCTTTTCTTTAAGGTGCGCCTCGCGGCATTCAGGGCGGTTCGCAAGAGCTGCCTGTCTGGCGGAGGCGAGACTCAGATCAGTCGCATCTTGCTCGGCGACGTACTCGACCCGAAAGGCTGTCGCGACATCGCGGCCAAGCAGTTGGTTCAGAGCCTCACGCTGTGTGGCGAGGCCATTCTCCGCAACTGACAACTCATAACGCGCTTTGGCCAGACGGGCGTCTACGTCCAAAGACTCGGCCCGCAAAACTGTCTTTTCGGAAACATACTGGATTGTGACCCGCTCTGCTTCTTCGAATGTTTTTACAGCCTCACTCGCTGCATCCACCCCGGCTTGGGTCGCGAAAAGATTGAAGTAAGCATCGCGGACTTCGGCGGCGACCTTTTGACGCTCAGCGCGGACGTCTTCTCGAGCAATATCGCGTCCGAGCTCGGTCAAGTGAATGCCGAGCCCGATCTTGTACTGCTGGGAAAGGGGTTGTTCCGCATTCGCGGTAATGTAAGTTGTGAAGACCGCGGGCGTGTGGATTTTCGAGTTGGTAGATGGAATCGGCCCGACCCCCGGATATGTGCCGAACGAACCGGCGGGGAATGTAAAGTCAAACGGGTGTAGAAGCTCGCCTCCCAGCATCGTGAATTGAAATTGGGGCTTCCGCCTACTCCGCGCTGTGCTCACTTGAAAGTCGTTCTTCTGAACCTCGAGCACGGCGTTCTTCACAAGCCGGTTATGTTGGAGAGCCAGGGTCACCGCTTCGTCCAGAGTGAGCAGTGGCGCCTGAGCGTCGGAGTCCGCCCGTTGCTCCTGGCCTGATGAGACCATCGGCAAAGCGAGACCGATCGCGAGGAACATTACTGATAACGATTTGAATCTCATATATTGATCCGCCGTTGAGCTCCCCTTCCTGTAAGCCCTTGAAGAGTCGATGTGTATCCAGTTGTGGACTATCCGCTCGACTGACAGGTCAGCCTTGTGTAATGCAGATCGCATACCAATTTCGACCCGTGGTAAGTTCTTGAATCCTCGTCGGCAGAACCCAGTTATCCGCACGGCTCTGCCCTAATGAGGGCAGCGCCCGCTGGCAGATTCGAAGGCACAGCAGATTCCGTGTCTTGAGGCTCAAGCCTCAAGGCCATGACAGAAATCGTCAGGAATGGACCTTCCGCGGGGGGAGGATGCTATTGCGGACAATCGAACGGATTCTGACCGGAGGTGTTAGCCTCCGCACTTCGTAGCCGAACGCCTAAGCCTAACTCGTTTGCCATCCGTGAGCGATTCTAGAAGAATGCAATACCTCAGCTGCAACGTAAAATTCAGCTTTTTGAACTGTCGACCTAAGCGTAACAATCTCGACTGATATTCAGTCTGCGCATTTTGTTTTGCAGCGTAGTGCGTTTCATTCCCAAACGCTGGGCCGCTCCGCCTTGCCCTGCTATTTTTCCGGCGGCGCCCTTCAACGCATTGATGATGACCTGTCGCGTGGCGGTTTCGAAAGTGGATCCGGCCGAAGCAGCAGAGCGACTCAACTCTGCTTGAGGAACATGCAAGGCCTCGCCTTGGGTGAAAATCACACAGCGCTCGATGAAATTTTCCAACTGCCGAATATTGCCCGGCCAGTCGGCGTTCACCAGCGCCTCCATCGCTTGCATTGGAATGCAATTGATATGTTTTTGCATTTGCCGCGCGTGGCGCAAAACGAAATACTGCGCCAACAACGGAATATCCTCGCGCCTGTCGCGAAGGGGAGGAATCTCGATCGGAAAGACATTCAAGCGGTAAAAGAGGTCTTCACGAAAGTGGTTATCTCGTATCATCGCCGACAGGTTTCGATGCGTTGCGGCAATCAGCCGAACGTCCACGCGAATGGTTGATGTGCTCCCCAGCCGTTCAAACTCGTATTCCTGGAGGGCACGCAGCAGCTTTGGTTGCAGATCGAGACCGATGTCGCCGATCTCGTCGAGAAATAGAGTGCCGCGATCGGCCAATTCGAAGCGGCCCCGTTTCTGCATCAAAGCCCCGGTGAATGCGCCCTTTTCATGGCCAAAGAGCTCGCTTTCCACCAAACCCGACGGTATCGCCGCACAATTCAACCGCACAAACGAGCGCTGCCGGCGCGGACTGAGGTTATGAATAGCCCGGGCAAAGAGTTCCTTTCCTGTACCGGTCTCCCCGTAGAGCAGTACCGTTGCCCCTGTTGGTGCCACAATCGCTACCTGGTCGAGAACTTTGCGAAGCGTGGCGCTCTTGCCCACAATGTTCTCAAAGCTGTGTTCGGACGGAGTCTCTAATTCGAGGTACGCGAATTCTTCTTTGGACCCGGCAGGATCGAGAGAGCGTGTCTCTGCAAGGTTTTCGAGATCCGTAAAGGCAACAGCTGCCGCCATTTTATCCTCCTGGCTCAACGCTTAGAATTTGAGCCTAGCCGCCCCGGTGATGCACATTATTTAACCCAGTTGCGTTCCGGGGAAAACCCTACAATGGTGTCTCCCGGGCGTCATTTCGATTCGCTGTATGCACCAAATAGGGGTAAAAAGTGGACTCTGGCGGGCAAAGGACCGCAGCTAAGTCATCTGTTTCGGTCTGCAAGCTCCACGCGCTTCCATCCAAATAGGCGTGCATCGACCGACCATCCACCGGGTCCGAGCAGTGCCAAAGCTGCGCCTACCGTGGACAACAAAATCCAGCTCAACAGGTCCGCGGGACGCAGGAAGGCGCTCAAGAACGCTAAGATCGCCAGAAGGGTACCCGTCACGGGCGTCCACAAACCAAGGAACAAGAGTATTCCTACAACGCCTGTAAGTGCTTCAAGCATCGCTGACCCCAGCGGCGGGTCGCCGCGTAGTGCCATGGCTGCGTGGATGACCAAGGTGGTACCCGCTACAGTCCGCAGTAAGAGAAGACCGGCCCCGGGTGCACCGTGGGCAAAGGTTGAGAAGAGTCGGCGCACGACATAGCTAGGATATAAATGGCGGATTTTCCGTTAAAGCCTCGAAAGGCACAAACCAGGGACTCTTTCGGGGCTACGCATCAATAATTCCCCGTTTCAGTCCGATCATGGCGGCGTGAGTGCGGTCTTTGGCACCCAATTTGGACAGAATGTTCCGCACTTGGCCTTTCACTGTTTCTTCGCTTATGGATAGCTGTTCGGCTATCTCTTTGTTGGCATTCCCCGCGGCAATCAGGCGCAGTACTCGCACTTCCGCCTGTGTAAGGGCCTCATCGGTCGCATGCTCGGTAAGTTCGTAAGAGGCGTCGGCAGAGATGGTTTTCCGGCCGGCATGGACGGCACGAATCCTGTCCAGCAGTTCCTTGTGTAACGTATTCTTGAGCAGGTATCCCTGAGCACCAGCCTTCAACGCACGGAGAATCTGCGCATCGCCCACATACGTTGTCAGCATTATTATTCTTGCGTCGGGAAATTCATTTCGAATCGCAATCAGCGCGTCGAGGCCGTTCATTTCCGGCATTTGTAAGTCCATCAGCGTGACGTCCGGGTGCTGCGTCCGGAATTGTTGCATGGCTTCGCGACCGTTTGACGCTTCACCCACTAAAATCATATCGGGCTGAATACCAACCAGGCGTGCAATCCCTTGGCGCACGATTGGATGATCGTCGACGGCGAGAATTCGAATTCGCGGGCCGCCCGTGCTCATGGCTGGCCTCCGACTTGATGCCTTCGCCAAACTTTCGTGAAAATCACGAACGTCTCTGAGCTGTGCCGTAAGCGGCGCTGGCAGGAAGGCACACTTCTATTTCCGTACCTGACCCGACATTGCTCCGCACCGTCAGTTTAGCACCTATGAGTTTGGCGCGTTCCTGCATACCCGGCAGCCCATAGTGTCCCTCACCTCCTCGACCCGAGAGAATCGCCGGTTCTATACCTTTTCCATCGTCGCGCACACGCAATCGGAATTGCTCCTGCTCATAGCGGATCTCAACCTCGACCCGCCGTGCCTCTGCGTGCCGAAATGTGTTCCGCAGCGCTTCGGCAGTAATGCCGTAGATTTCTTCACGAACGACGGGGAGAAGATCTCGGAACTCGCCTTCAACGGCCAGACGGAATACAGGCTGACCGTTCTCTGAACGCGTCGTCAGTTCTTCTCCGAAGGTGCTAATGGCCAGCGCGAGGTCGCTGCTCTGAACTGTAAACTCTCTCAATCCCTGGACCGCATTGCGGCCTTCGGTGATCGCCTCGGCCACCTGCTCAATTATGTTGTCTAGTTCGTCTTGTGCTTCCTCCGGCCGCTCTCGCAGGAGTTGTGAAACAGTTTGGAGCCGCAGAAGCACGCCGTGAAAGCTTTGCAGCAATGTGTCGTGAAGCTCGCGCGCGATCCGTGTGCGTTCGGCTACGCGCGCCTCCAGTGTCATTTCAAATTGATTATGCAATTGTCGGGCTGCATGGTTGAACGCATTGCCCAGTACAGCCAATTCGTCACTTCCACCGACACTAACTTCGTGCCCAAAATCGCCTCGCGCCAGTGCCTGGGCGGCAGTGGTGAGCTTGGAAAGTGGCACAATAATGGTGCCAGTGACGTACCAGCCCAGGATGGCAGCCGCGAACAAACTCAGCAACCAGGCGACGGGGACGATAATGAAAAGGCGGTGGCGCACCCGCTCTGTTTCCTGGTTCACAGTTGTCCGTCGCCGAAACACCCGTTCCTCCACACTCTCGACGAGCGACGAACTCAGATCGAGCAGATCCTGGATCTGTCCTGTCAATCGGAGCTGAATAGCAGCCCAGTCGCCTGCGCTCGCCAGTTCGATCTCGGCGTCAATTTGTGAGGGCAGCGTTGGCTTCAGAGTCTTCAGGGCACTTGAGATGAACGCGTCTTGCGCGATTTCCGGTGAGGAGGTGAGTATCTGCTCGGCGTCTCGAACATGCTGCAAAAACGTCGCTCGCAGCAAAGCTGCTTCTTTAGCGAATTGATCAGTGTCGCGACTCCGCGTCAGCCTAGCTACTTTACGGCTGAAGCTATTCACGTCCAAGTGCACACGCACAATGGCAGACGAAGCTTTATCAGCTGTATTCAACATTTCTGTGTGGGCAGCCATTTCACGGAGCTGCCATATCGCAACTGCGTCGGCGCCGATCATCAGCACGACAATTGTAAGGAAACACGCAGTGAGACGTACGCCTATCCTCAGATCGCTCTGGTGGAACATCTTCCCGAAAATGTGACGCGCGTGTTTCAAGGCTTTAAAGCGATCGACTTCATGCTGAGCCTGACATTCGCCCGAGTATATCGCCGGAATTAACTACCTATGCGGCAGTTGTTGAGAAAGACGCGCGCTCGCGCCGCCCGCATCTTTTTCGAGTATCTGCTCTAGTTCCTGCTGCAATTCAGCAGCGGCTTGAGAAGCGGATTTTTGGTGTTTGAGGACTGCATTCACCTCTTCATAGTAGGCACGCGAAACATCGGGATATTTCTTGCCGGCCGCCGTCGACGGCCGCATCGCCGCACCTCGGTCAAACGCTACCAATATTGTGGAAAAATAGGGATTTCGCGCCAGAACCTCGGGGTCCCGATACAGCTCAGGTATGGTCGGCGGATTAGAGGACCTGTGGCATCTCCTGGCTTGCTCGTTGCGACTACTCAGAAAGCGAACCAGCAAAGCCGCCTCGCGGGGATGCAACGAATAGCGTGACACCCCATAGCTCTGTCCGCCAAAGGTTGTGGCTGAACCAGCCCTGCCTGCCGGCAACGGCGCTATAGCGGACGTCTCTCGAGTGGGAGAGCTTTCAGCACGGACGGCCACGTACGCGTTGGGCCAGTTGCGCATGAAGGCAGCCTTTCCCGCTTGCCAAATGTTAAAGGCATCCCACTCCTTGTAAGCGACCACTCCCGGCGGTGAAATTGACCCCACCCAGCGTGCAGCTCTGTCCCAAGCGCGGATCGAATCTAAATTGTTTACCGCGGGCTTTCCGTCCTGATCGAGAATGGCTCCGCCGCCTTCTGCAACTTGCCATTCCAAGGCGTTGCAAGTTAAGGCCTCAGACGGCGCCCCTTGCCACACATAACCCCAAAAGTCTTTGTCCCCCTTGGCGCGCTCCCCAACCTGAATCCGCTTGGCCATCTTCTCAAGCTCTTCCCAGGTTTTCGGTGGCGAAGTGTATCCGTATTTCTTTAACAGATCGACCCGATAAAAAAGCAGGCCTTCGCCGAGGTTGTAGGGTAATGCCACAAGCCTTCCGTTGACGGTATTGTTTTTGATGAGCTCCGGAAAGTGCGCTGCGATTTCCTGCTGAGGCACGTAGAGTTTGAGATCGACGAGGTTGTCTGCCAGAATTCCCGGCCAGATGACATCGATGGCATAAACGTCTGGGACCTTCGCCCCGCTTTCCAGCAGGTCGCGCCATGTTTCCAGTTGGTCGACTGCCACTTCTGGTGCGGGCATGAACTGCACCCGAACGCCAGTCTCTTCGGTAAACTGCTTGAGTTCTTCGCCGAGAAGGGCCTGAGATTCCTTGTCGACCCACGATTGGTCGATGATCGTGAGTGTCATGTCCGGAGCAGCTTGGTTTTTCTTGTTACAACCTGGTGCTAGCGAAACGCCGAAGACGCAGATCATTCCTAGAAAGACCGTACCGGCTTTTTGAGAGAGAAGGCGCAATGACCTGATCAGGGACATCAGCATCACGGTCTCCTGCTTCAAGCCTTCACCTTGCGAGCGAACACTCGCAATAACCAGGAATCTCTTGAGGTCGTCACATATGCGGTGCTGGCAGGGAGACGCACTTCCACTTCGGTACCTGCGTCAAGCTCGCTCCACACCGCGAGCTTACCTCCAATAAGCGTGGCGCGTTCCTGCATGCCTGGCAACCCATAGTGTCCCCCACTCCCTCGACCCGAGAGAATCGCTGGATCAATACCTTTTCCATCGTCGCGCACACGCAATCGGAATTGCTCCTGGTCATAGCGGATCTCAACCTCGACGCGCCGTGCCTCCGCGTGCCGAAACGCGTTCCGCAGGGCTTCGGCAGCAATCCTATAAATGTCGTCGCGAAGAATGGGATGGAGACTTCGCGACGTTCCTTCCACATGCACGTCAAAGACAACAGGATTCGAATTCACGGCAAGCTCTTCGCCGAGCGTCCGAATTGCCAGAGCCAGGTCGTTCGTTTCGATGACGGACGAGCGCAACCCTTGTATCGCTTCTCGCCCCTCGACAATCGCACGCTTCGCCTGATGGATTGCTTTCTCAAGTGCCTTCTTGGCTTCGGCAGTCTGGAACTCGGCGGGATGTTCCGGGAGCAGGTTAATGCCTGTCTGAAAATACAGCAGAATACCGTTGAAGCTTTGCAGCAGAGTGTCGTGCAGCTCGCGTGCGATGCGCGTACGTTCGCCGACGCGCGCGTCCAGCGTCATCTCGAACTCATTGTGCAACTGCCGGACACGGAAGCGATAAGCCCCCCAGACTAGTGCCAAAACCACAACGATACACAGCACGCGAAACCAGTTGGTCTGATAGTACGCGGGGCTCACCGAGAACTCCAGCGTATCGCCCTGATCGTTCCACACACCACTGTTGTTGCTCGCGATCACGCGAAACCGGTAGTGGCGGGGAGCGAGATTGGTGTACTGCGCCTGGCGGTCGTTGACGACTTCTTTCCAGTCCCGATCTTGCCCCTCGAGCATGTACTTGAAATGCACTTTTTCTGGCGCGACCAGGCTCAGGGCGGTGTAGTTAATCGTCAGATCACGCGTCCGCGCGGGCAGACGAAGGTTCGACACAGCCGTGCCCGTTATGTTCTGCCAATAATTCTTGCGGTCGGCAACGATTTGCTCGATGTGCAGGGGCGGCGGGACGTTGTTGAAAGCAAGATGGTGCGGATCGATGACCTGGATGCCTTCTCCCGTCACAAACCACAGTCTGCCATCGGTGGACTTGGCGGCGCGAGGTCCGTATTCACTCGTCGCACTCGAACGGAGTCTGACGCCGTCCGCGGCACTCC
>Ga0335080_10002830_pt1 | contig 17457 bp, 14 predicted proteins | sample Lox_Sample_34_FD_206720 | JGI IMG/M metagenome (GOLD analysis project Ga0335080, IMG submission 206720) | Soil microbial communities from Loxahatchee National Wildlife Refuge, Florida, United States - Lox_Sample_3.4 | ecosystem: Environmental > Terrestrial > Soil > Wetlands | place: USA...
TATCATCGAGTTCAGGAACGGCCTGCGCATCGGCGGCGACGATGTGGTCGTGATGGCCGGCCCGTGCTCGGTCGAATCGCGGGAGCAGATCTTCAAATCTGCCGAGCAAGTGGCGACGGCCGGCGCCCGGGTGCTTCGCGGCGGCGCTTTCAAGCCGCGCAGCTCGCCTTATTCGTTCCAGGGCCACGGCATCGACGGACTCAAGCTGCTGCGGGAAGCGGCCGACAAATACAACATGCTGGTCATCAGCGAAGTCATGGAGATCGCGCAGATCGAGCCCATGCTTCCCTACATCGATATTTTCCAGATCGGCGCGCGCAACATGCAGAACTTCAACCTGCTGCGCGAACTGGGCAAAGTAAAGAAGCCGGCGTTGCTCAAGCGCGGCATCGCCGCAACGCTGGAGGAGTTGTTGCTCTCGGCGGAGTACATCATGTCGGGGGGGAATTACGAGGTCATCCTGTGCGAGCGCGGCATTCGCACCTTCGAAACTTACACGCGCAACACCCTCGACATTTCCGCGATCCCCATCGTCAAGAAACTTTCGCACCTGCCCATGACGTCCGATCCGTCGCACGGCACAGGCCTGCGCGATAAGGTTCCGCCCATGGCGCGCGCGTCGGTGGCGGCGGGCGCGGATGCCTTGTTGATCGAGGTGCATCCCGATCCCGACAAAGCCTTTTCTGACGGCGCTCAGTCGCTATTCCCCGATCAGTTTTCGAAGCTGATGGACGAGTTGCGCATGATCGCGCCAGCGGTGGGGCGGAAGATCGCATAGGCTCGACCGAGAGTGAAGAGAGCCGGGACCTGCTGTTCTCACAGGAAGTTTTTTCACCACAGAGGCACAGAGTCACAGAGAAACCTGTCTTTTTCACTGGCGATTGGCATGAGCGTTATCGGGTGCCGAGATTTTTTGCCGGTCAAGACATGTTGTTTTGCTTTTGTGCCTGGGTTTCTCTGTGGCTCGGTGCCTCTGTGGTAAGAAGGGTCCCGTCCCACGCTCCAACATGCCCATCCGCCAGATCACCATCATCGGCACCGGCCTCATCGGCGGCTCGCTCGGGCTGGCGCTCAAGAAGCGCGGTTTTCGCGGACGCATCATCGGCAGCGATCGCGCCCCGGTGCTGGAGCAGGCTCGCAAACGCGGCGTGATCGACGACGGTCGTGTGCATCCTGCGGAAGCATCGCTGGGCAGCCAAGTTGTAGTCCTGGCAGCGCCGGTGGGCGGCATTATCGATCTGATCAACCGGCTGGCACCCTCGCTTCCTGAGAAGTGCCTGCTCACCGATGTGGGCAGCACCAAGCTTGAAATCCTTAAGACCGCTCAAGCGGCCTTTGGCAAAGGTGCGAATACGCGCTTTCTAGCCGGGCATCCGATGGCCGGCAAGGAGCAGCAGGGCGTGGAGTATGCCGATCACGAACTGTTTCAGGACGCGGCCTGGCTGGTCACGCCCACATCGGGCCAGAAGATCAACCAGGGCCTCGCAGGCGAGTTTTTGGGTTGGGTTAAAAAGTTAGGCGCGCACGTCGCCACCATGGACGCGCAGGAGCACGACGAACTCTGCGCCTGGATCAGCCACGTCCCACAGTTCATTTCCACCGCCCTGGCCGCCGCGCTGGTGGAGGAGTACGGTGAAGACGCGCCACTTCTTGAAGCGGGTGGCCGGGCGTTGCGCGAGATGACGCGCATCTCCTCCAGCCCGTACTCCATGTGGCGCGACGTGGCGCTGACGAACAAGAAAAACATCGCAGATGCGCTGCTGAAGCTGGAGCAGCGCCTGGCTCACCTCCGGGAGAATCTTGACAGCAAGGAGCTTTCCACAGAGTTTGACCGGGCGCATCAGCTGCGGAAGCTGCCGTTGAAGAAGAGATAGTCCACTTCATACCTAAATTGTCATCCCTGAGAGCCTGTGACTTTTTGCTTAATGAACACCAGGGCCTGTCATCTGAGCGCAGCGAAGGACCCATGCCCGCCTGTGGCTGCATAAGCGCTGCCAGGCATTCTGCTCACGGCTGACATAAGCATAGTAGGAACTCCCTGCGGGCCGTAGCAGCTGCATAAGGGCATGGGGTCCTTTGCTTTGCTCAGGATGACACGTAAAAATTCTAACTGCTCAGGATGACCTAGGTTGGCGTTACCAGAGGCATGATCACCCGTCCCCAGCTTTCGGGTTAGAATTCTTACGCGCATGAACAAAGTGGTCGCCAACGCCGACGAGGCCATTCACGACATCTTGGACGGCGCCACTCTCATGTGTGGCGGTTTTGGGCTCTGCGGCATCCCCGAAAATCTGATTCGGGCGTTGGTTCGCAAAGGCACAAAGAACCTCACCACCATCAGCAACAACGTCGGCGTGGACGGCCTCGGCATGGGCCTGCTACTCGCCAACGGACAGATCGTTCGCCACTACGGCACCTATGTCGGTGAGAATAAGTTGCTCGAAGAGATGGTGCTCAACAAAACCATCGATCTGCACCTCATTCCGCAGGGAACTTTTTCCGAGCGCATTCGCGCCGGTGGCGCCGGTATCCCGGCTTTCTACACGCCGACGGGAGTCGGCACGGTTGTGGCAGAAAACAAAGAAACCCGCGAGTTTGACGGCCGCCTCTACCTGCTGGAGCACGCGCTCAAAGCCGACTTTGCCTTCATCAAGGCCTGGAAGGGCGACAAGTGGGGCAATCTCATTTATCGCAAGACTGCGCGCAACTTCAATCCCATGATGGCGACTGCGGCGAAAATCACGATTGCGGAGGTAGAACACCTGGTCGAGCCCGGCGAACTCGACCCCGAGACGGTGCACACGCCAAGCGTTTACGTGCAGCGGATTTTTCAGGGCGAGTTGTATGAGCGGAAGATCGAACGAAGAACCGTGCGGAAGGCGCCCTGACATTCTTTGCGCTTGATGCGGTTTGCGATTGATTCGGCACAACCTTGAACGCAAAGTACGCAGAGGACGCATAAAAACCCTGAAGACTGAAGACCGACGACTGAAGACTGAAAGTGCCTAAAGACAGCGACAAACGCGACCGCATCATCAAGCGGATCGCCCGCGAACTGCGTGACGGCTTCTACGTCAACCTGGGAATCGGCATGCCCACGCTGGTCGCCAACCACGTTCCGCCAGGGATGCAGGTCGTGCTGCAGAGCGAGAACGGCATGCTGGGCATCGGGCCTTATCCCATCGAAGGCACCGAAGATCCCGATCTCATCAACGCCGGCAAAGAGACCATCACCGAGATGCCCGGTACCGCATACTTCTCCAGCGCGGATTCTTTCGCCATGATCCGCGGCGGACACATCGACCTGAGCGTGCTGGGCGCGATGGAGGTCGACGAGGAAGGCAGCATCGCCAACTGGATGATCCCGGGGAAAATGGTGAAGGGCATGGGCGGCGCGATGGATCTAGTAGCCGGCGCCCGCCGCGTGGTCGTCGCTATGGAACACACTACGCGCGACGGCCAGCCGAAGATCCTGCACAAATGCACCCTGCCGCTGACCGGCGTGAAAGTGGTGGATACGATCGCGACCGAACTCGCCTATATCCGCGTGACCTCCACTGGTCTGGTGCTGGAAGAGATCGCCCCTGGCGTTACCGCCGATGAAGTACAGCGCGCCACCGAGCCTACGCTGATTCTCAGTCCGAATCTGAAGGTGATGGAAGCGTAGGGCGTTAATCCTTCCCACCGGCGCTTTTCAGCCGCGCCGCCTCGAACTCATCGCCCCTCTGCCAGCCAATCAATTTAGGTTGCGTCGCAGCCTCCCATCCCAGGGCAAACCCGAAGCGCGCCATCACGGCATCGCCAGTGAAGTTCATGCTGGGATGATATTCGTCGCTCGGCTGGTGGTAATGCTTCTCGGTATACTCGGCCGCTTGCTGCATGCCCCAAGCGTCGTCGTGGCCTTTGTACTTGATCCCCTCGGCTACGGAAAACGCAGGAACTCCCACGCGGGCGAGGCTGAAATGGTCGGAGCGGTAGTAGTACCCGGCGCCGGGGTTCGAGTCAGGGCGAATCTCCAGTTTGAAGTCGGCGGCCATGGTCTGGACCATGGGGTAAAACGTCGTCCGCTCCGATCCTGAAACTTCCACCTGCTCCGGGGTTCCCAGCGGCGGAATGTCATCGAAGTTCAAGTCCAGCGTGATCTTGCGCGCCGGAATCGGCGGATGTTTACCCAGATACTCCGATCCCAGCAGCCCCTGCTCTTCCGCCGTAACTGCCGCGAATAACAGAGACCGGCGCGGCTTCTGCCCCGCCTGGGCGAAGGAGCGCGCAATCTCCAGCAGTATCCCGCAGCCGGTGGCGTTATCGTCTGCGCCGTTGTAGATGTTGTCTCCCGGCATGTCAGGCCGTATTCCCAGATGATCGTAGTGCGCGGTGTAGAGCACGGCTTCGTCTCGCGCTTTGGCGTCGGCGCCCGGAAGCGATCCGACGACGTTGTTGGACTCGAACGGCCGCACCTTGCTCACCATGTGCGCCTGGAGTCTTGCCTGGACGGGCACGGGGCGGAAGTCGCGCGAGGCCGCGTCTTTCATGAGCTTGTCGAGATCGAGCCCGGCGGCGGAGACCAGTTGTTTTGCGACGTCGAGCTGTACCCACGAGGCGACCTTCAGCTTGGGCGTGCCGTCGAGCTTCAGGTAGGATTTCTCGCCCGAATTCGAGTTGCGTACCACCTCCCACGGGTAGCTCGCCATGTCGGTCTTGTGGATCAGGATGGCGCCAACCGCGCCTTTGCGCGCGGCTTCTTCGTACTTGTAGGTCCAGCGGCCGTAGTAGGTGAGGGCCTTGCCCTTGAAAAACCTCTCCTCGTCGGAGGGCGGCTCGTTCACCAGCATCAGCAGAACTTTGCCCTTCACGTCGACGCCTTTATAGTCGTCCCATCGATATTCAGGCGCCTCGATGCCATAGCCGACGAAGACGATGTCGGCGTCCACGTCGGATTGCGCCTGCTGCGTCTGATCGGTCGCAACATATTCGTCGAGATACTTCAGATTGCGGGCATCGCCGCGCCCGGAAGCGAGCGCGAAGGTTGTGCTTTCGGGAACGGTCGAGATTCCAACCATGGGCACACGTTGCATGTAAGTGCCGTTGTCGCCGGCGGGCTTTAGGCCATAGAGGGCGAACTGGGTGGCAATGTAGGCGGCGGCGATATCGCCTCCACGTTGGCCGGTGCCGCGGCCTTCGAGGAGGTCGTCGGACAGATACTTCACATGGGCGCGAATGCTCTCAGGATTGATGTTGGCCATCGCCGCCGTCGCCGACGGAGGAAGTGGGGTAGCCACGCGCTGCTTACCTGCGGCGTGGGCGCTAACGGCGGCAGCGATTGAGACCATTAAAAACGTAGCCCGCATCTTTCGCATGAGGCACGATGCTCCTGATGAGTATGAAAAGCGTGAAACGCCGTTTCATTGTAAAGGAAGCTCTTGCGTAACCTTCTCTGCGCAATTGCGGTAGTGCGGCGTGACCGTAGCGCCGGCGGCCCGCCGGCACTTGTGGGCAACACGTAGCGCTTTGAGCTGTACACATGCCGGCGAGGCGCCGGCGCTATAGTCACCACAGCCAGGTAACACAGGCCGCAGCAAGCGTTCCCAGAAAATTTACCGCGTCGTTATTCAGCAGCTCCCGCCTTTCCAGCCAGGCTCCGAGGAAGCTGTCCGTCGCCACACCGATCATCGCAGCCAGAACGGCAACCACCATTTGCCGGGATGACAACAGTCCAACGCCCAGGCAAACGGCAGCGATGACGCCAGCCGCCGCGGCTCCCGACATGGTCCCCGCCAGACTGACTCCGCCGTCGGTCCCGGCCGGCACGCTCCGCCAGGTTGTAACCAGGCGCGCCGTGGGGCTCAGCGCCTGCCCAAGCTCGCTCGAAACCGTATCCGCACCGGCTTCGCAAAGAGCTGCCGCCATCGCCAGCAGCCACGCGGAATTGTCGCGCCATGCAAACATAGCCGCGCACCCCGCAGCCACAGAGAGATTCGCCAGCACCTGCGAAGCTCGCCGCCCTTCCCGCCGCTCCGCAGTCCCCAGGTTCTGTTTTCTTCTATAGCCGCATCGCGTCGCCACCCAGGTGATTGCAAACAAGACAACCAGCGCCACAAACGCTCCCGGTCCCGCCCCCACATACAACAGGAAGCACATTACCGCTCCCGCCACAGCCCCGGAGACACTCACTCCCCGAAGCCCGCGGGCCAGCAAGGCGAAACCCGCGGTCACGACGACCGCCCAGAGCAGGGAACGCCCGCCTCTGCCCAGCCCCAGGACGGTTTGTGCCAGTATCCTCAATTTCGCCCGCTGAATCTCTTAGTCTTCTATCCACAACACAACTGAGAAAATAACAACTGAGAACTGGTTGGCACCTCAAGAGTCCGTCCTATGAGGCACCGTTCGCTGGGAATCGTAGCCCCTACTCATAGTATTCTCTCGAAATTACCCCTACATGTAGTGCTTCGATTCTTGGCAACCTTCGCCCAGTTTAATGAAGCATCCAATTCCCGGTGTAGTCTAAACTCACTTTGCCGGGCACAGCGCGCCGCTCTGCCCCAGGAGACCCTGATGGCCTCTTCGGTTTGGTCGGGATACCTCACTTTCGGTCTAATCTCCATGCCGGTGCGCCTGTTCTCCGGTGCACGCAGCTCCGGCATTTCCTTCAACATGCTCCATCGCGACGATCTGCAGCGCGTGAAACAGCAACTCTACTGTCCCGCCCATGAGCGCGTGGTGGAGCGCGACGAGATCGTAAAAGGCTACGAGTTCCGCAAGGGCGAGTACATCGTCATTGAACCGGAAGAGATCAAGAAGATCGAGCCCAAGACGGCGAAGACCATGGAGATCCTGGAGTTCGTAAAGACCAGCGAAGTGGATCCGGTGTACTTCGAATCTTCCTATTACATGCTTCCCGAAGAAGCCGGACGCCGTCCGTATGCCCTGTTGACGAAAGCTCTCGAAGAGAGCGAATACGTCGCCATCGCCAAGCTCACCATGCACAACCGCGAGTACACGGTTTTTCTTCGCCCCCATGAAGGCGGCATGATGCTCCACACCATGTACTACTCCGAGGAGGTGCGCAAGGTGGAAGGGTTCGGCGCGCCCGACGTGGAGCTCAAAGACGCGGAAGTGAAAGTCGCCCATCAGTTGATTGAAGCCCTCGCCGGCGACTGGGATCCGGAGAAATATCGCGACGATTTCCAGGAGAATCTCAAGAAACTGATCGAGACGAAGCTGGAAGGCGGCACCATTGCCGAAGTGGAGAAGCCCAAGAAACTGGCGCCGGTGGTGGACTTGATGTCAGCCCTGAAAGCCAGCCTGGCCGAAATGGAAGGGAAGAAGAAGCCGGCAGCAAGCACGGCTCAGCCGACTCCACCGGCCGCCAAGGGTTCCCGCAAGAAGGGGTGAGGCAGTCTTCGGTGATCAGGCTTCGGTCATCAGTCGTCAGCCCCACGGAGGCGGCGTCCGAGCCCGTGCCGTAAGCAGCGATGTACTCTCTGGAGTGACCACTCACGGGTCTGCGATCCAATGGTCGCTACAAAATGCCACCCCTGTTGCTCCGCGTAGGCAACTTTCCCCGCCCATATCTGCTCCTACACTAGGTAGCTCGGTTTCGCTACGAGTGTTCTCCGCGTACGCGGCGAAGTCTTCTCGGCGTGCCCGGCGATTTAAGATTTTGATCTCCCGACACTTGCACGGAATCTGACCAAGAGAGTCACACCAGAGTGGCGCCAAACCCACGCGGCATTTAAAATGAGCGATTCGCCACCGACGACCATAGAAATCATGGATTTTTCCTTTCGGATGCTGAAGATCGCGCGCCCTACCGTCCGCCTCTCGATTCTCCTGCTGGCGCTGCTGGTGTGCGTAAGTTGCGGCGACGTCTTCCGCCCCATTGCCATTCCCATCATTCCCACTCCGCCGAACCCTGCGGGCTTTCACACTGTCTTCGTCCTGAGCAACAACGGGTCCAGTGATCCGGGCTCGAGCTTCGCCATCAATGTCTCCGGAGATACCGATACCGGAGTAGCCAAGACCGGGATTGCTCCTGTTCACGCCGCCATCCTCCCGAACCTGAGCCGGATTTACATCGCCAACAGCGGCGAGGACACGCTCTCGACCTATGCCCCCTCGAGTTTCACCAATGTCACGACAATCAGCCTCCCCGCTGGCTCGAAGCCAAGCTTTGTGGGGACAGCGCAGAACGATGTCATCTATGTAGCCGATACAGGACTGAACACGGTATCGCTGGTCTCGACCTCCAGCAACATTGTGACTAAGACGCTCGCGGTTGGAGCCAATCCTGTTGCTCTGGCCGAAACCCCGGATTCAAAACAAGTGTTTGTCGTGAATCAGGGCGACAACACCGTCAGCTTGATCAGCACCACCGATAACACTGTTGTCCGAGCGATACCGGTCGGTGTAGCACCGGTGGCGGCGGTGGCGCGTTTCGACAGCCAACGCGCTTATGTCTTGAATCGTGACAGCGGCACGGTATCAGTGATCGATACCACTCTTGCTACGGATGTGTCACAAAATCCTGTGATCAGCTCGGCGACGGTCGGAGTGGGGGCGAACTTCATGTTCTACGACCAGCACCTGAGCCGGCTTTACGTGGTGAACCCAACGACCCGGCAGGTACCGGTTCTGGACATCTCAAAGGATCCGCCCATCGCTCTGCCAACCATCGACCTGGGTGCGGGCCCGAGCCCGCCCTGCCCGGCTGGATGTGTGGTTTCGGCAGTGACCGCGCTGGTGGATGGCACGCGTGCGTATGTGGTGAGTTACCAGCAGAGCGCCACGTGCGCGGTGACTACCGATACTCCGCCTTGTATCAGCACCAATGTCACGGTCGTCAGCACCACCGGAAACAGCATCATTAAGACGATCAACGTGGATCCGGGGGGGACCGGTGAAGTCACGGCGGTTCCTGCCTGTGACCCGGCGCGGTTCCGGCGCTTCATCGTCGCATCGGGGGATACTTCCCGGGTGTATGTTTCCAACTGCGATGCCGGCAACGCCGCCATTATCCGCACCTCCGACGATACCTACGTCCTCAATCTCACAGCGCCCAACGGAATTCTCTCTCCCACAGCTCCGCCCGGAGCGCAGCCGCCCCCGCAGAATCCAGTCTTTATTTTGGTGGGAAACTGAGGCAACTTGCCAGTTGCAACGAACTAATGATGCAAGCAGTAATGATTGCCAGGACGCGCAGTCATCTCGACCGAAGCGATCGGGGATTGCGTACGCGCGGGAGGTCCCGCCTAATTCTCAACTTGCACCCGTTACCTAAAATCTATTTCCCCGCCTTGGCCGCCTGACCCTTCTTCTCCGCCGTCTTCATCGTATAGCGCAGCGCCATGTTCATAAAAATGCTACCCATCTCGGTATCGAAACAGAACACAATGGCTTCGGTATCTTCGCTGCTGCCGGTGCCTTGCTCGGCCGTGTGCAGTACCGGGGGATGAACCCGGAAGTGAAATCCTTGATCGTTAAGGGTGGTGATTGCGTTCCCGATCACCTGGTTGGCCAGTTCGCAAAGCGTCTCCCGCACCAGCATGTCGGACTCGGGCATTTCTGCATTTGCCATGCGGCTGGCAATCTTCACCGCAGTCTGGGGGTCCACATCAAAAATCACGCGGCCTTCAATATCTCCAGTCAGCCAGACCAGCGCAGCCAAGCCCTTGCGCCGGTAGGTTTCCTCCTCCATGCTGATGCTGCCCACGGAGATCGGGAGGTTGAGACCCTGCGCCAGCACAGCGTCGGCGGCGTTGATCAGCGGCTGGATCAGCTCCATTTTCATGGCTGTGCTCCTGCTGCCGCGGCAGCAGCCACGGCGCCGTCTTCCCCGAGCACGTACTTGATCACCTCGTACAGTACCTCCGGCTTCACGGGTTTCTGCACGAAATGGCGCGCCCCGCGCTGCAAAGCCGCGACGATATTTTCCTGGTAGCCGACTGACGAGACCATGACGATCCGCGCCTCGGGAAACTGCTGCACGATCTTCTCGGCCGCCTCGATGCCTTCCATGCGCGGCATGGTGATGTCCATAAGCACGATGTCAGGGCGCACTCGCTCATATTCGGCGATGGCCGCCACGCCATCGCCCGCTTCGCCGGCGAGCAACCCGCCGAACTGTTCCAGAATCCGGGTCAGGTTCTTGCGCGCGAACACCGAGTCATCTACCACAAGGTAGCGGACCGGCTGGCCGTCTTTACTTCGTCGTACCGGGGCAAACTGCTCCATGTTGCAACCTCCTCCTACCTGGAACCTTCTTCCTCTCTGCGGAGGGCTGGCCCCCGCAGTCCATCCCTCGGCTAGCCCTGCTTTGCCGCCATTCCAGCTGGGCTGTCCTCAACTCCCACCCGGCGGTCTTCCGAACAGATTGAAAGCAGCACCTTCGCCAGCATGTCTAAACCCACTACTCGCGAGGCATATCCACGCTCAATCGCGACCTTGGGCATTCCAAACACCACGCAGGACTCTTCGCTCTGTGCAATGGTCAGGCCGCCTGCCCGCTTGATGGCACCAAGGCCCTCCGCTCCATCGTCCCCCATGCCGGTCATGATCACTCCGACGCACTTACTTCCAAACTGCGTCACGCTCTCAAAGAGCACGTCGGCGGAAGGCCGATGCCCGTTTACCCGCTCTTCATCGGTCAGCAACACCATGTCGCCCATGGGCAGCCTCTTGATTTTCAAGTGGCGGTTGCCGGGAGCAATCAGCACCCGTCCCGGCTGGAGCGTATCTCCGGTTTGTGCTTCCTTGATCTGCAGCCCGCAGATGTCGTCCAGTCGCCGGGCAAACATCTCCGTAAAACCCTCCGGCATGTGCTGCACCACCAGGATGGTAGCGGGGAAATCAGCTGGCAATTGCGACAGTACATACTGGATCGCCTGCGGACCTCCGGTGGACACTCCGATCGCAATCACATGCGAAGGAGCGGCTTTCAGATTCGGAACAGCCTTTTCCTTATGCCCGCCCGCCTCCGAAACCGGACCCACGCTGATGCCCCGGCTCTGCGCCGCCGCCTTGATCTTTGCAATCAACTCCCGGCCAATCTCGGGCATACGAGCGGTGACATCCACCGGCTTAGCGACAAAATCGAACGCTCCCAGAGAAAGAGCTTTCAATGTGATCGACGCTCCTTCGGTGCTGTGCGAACTCACCACGATCACCGGCACCCGCTGCCGGCCCATGATCTCCTTCAGCATGTCCAGTCCGCCCATGCCCGGCATCTCCAGGTCGAGGGTCACCACCTGCGGCTGGAGCTCTTCCAGTTTCTTCAATCCGAAGTTGCCATCCATCGCCGTGCCCACCACGCGGATGGAGCTGTCGGTTTGCAAGATCTGAGGTATCAGCTTTCGCATCAGAGCGGAGTCGTCCACTACCAGCACCCGGACAGGATCGTTCACGATTGCCCTCCGGTGTGGGCTTGCGCCAGCGGCGCCTGGCCCAGAGCGGCAAACCGCGCGCGGTCCGCTTGGGTCAGCAAGAGGCCGAAGAGAACTCTCCCGGATTCCGTGCTTCTTTCCCGGCTGGCGCGCTCCACAACCGCAGCCAGGTTCAGGATCAGCACCACCCGCCCATCTCCCAGAATTGACGCGCCGCTCACCAGGTCAGTCGCCATGGTCTGGTCATCCAGGGCCTTGATCACCAGTTCTTCTTCGCCTTCAAGCGAGTCGACGATCAATCCCAGTCTGCGGTCGCCGACTGAGATAACCAGGACGAAAATCTTGTTCGAGCGCTTTTCCTCCGAATCCGCCGGCGGCCGGCCCAGCCGGACCAGCGAAAGCGACTGCGTCCTTAGCTGTAAGACTTCGTAGCTGCCCACTTGATGAAGGTCGGACTCCCGTGCCCGGGTAATTTCAGCCACACTGTTAAGCGGCACCGCATAGAGCCTCTGCTCGATGCGGAACAGAAGAGCTTTGATGATTGCCAGCGTCAGGGGCAGCTTCAGCCGGAAGGTGGTGCCCTTGCCAATTTGGGTGTCTATTTCCACCACACCCTTCAAGCGATGCAGGACACTCTGCACTACATCCAGTCCCACGCCACGGCCGGCGACCTCCGTGATTCGCTCAGCGGTGCTGAAACCGGGGCGAAAAATGAGTTCCAGAGCCTCCCCATCACTGAGCACGGCGGCACTTTCCGCCGATGCCAAGCCCTGCTGGATGGCTTTTGCTCTGACCTTCTGCACGTCGATCCCGCGGCCGTCATCGCTTGCCTCAATAATTACCTGGTTGCCCTGATGGTAGGCATTCAGACGAATGGTCCCGTGTGCAGGTTTGCCGATGCGAGTTCGTTCTGCGGGTGATTCGATGCCATGACCGATCGCGTTCCTTACCAGGTGCGTCAAAGGCTCGGAGATGGCATCCAGCAGGCTCTTATCCAGGTCTGTGTCCTGGCCGCTGATCGCCAGTTCCACTTTTCGCTCGCACTGCTTGGCCACATCACGCACCATGCGCGGAAAGCGCCGGAACAGTTGTTCCACCGGCACCATGCGGATCTTCATCACCGAGCGTTGCAGGTCGTTGAGCACGCGCGCCTGGAAAGCGAGAGCGTCCGACAGGCGCCCGCGCAATGCCTCCCGAGGGTAACGTTTGCCCAGTTCCTGCAGGGACTGCTGCAGCATGGACTTTCCGATGATCAACTCGCCCACCAGGTTGAGCACGCTGTCGATGCGTTCGGCGTCCACGCGCAAAATGTTTTCTGCGGACCCGGTCTGCGCCGGCTGCGTTCTCGTGGAGGTTTCCCCTTCGACGCCGGCATTGGCCGCGCCCCGCTCCGGAGCCGAGGCCTGATCTTCGGTTTTGGCGGTCAGCCCCGATACTGGCACAGATCTCTCACTGGACCGCTGGACTGTTTCCACCTTCACCGTGGCCGTGACCGTCGGGATGCGGCATTTTCCCGCAACCTTTTCTGGCGGCACATGGCTCGCGAGCCAGAACCACAAGCGTTTGTTCCCGGTATTGCCCGTCTCTTGCCGCTCGCCCAGCACATCCCCCAACTCACTCAACGCAACCAGGATCAGCTGGCGCGCTGCAATCGGCATCGCGCACCGTGAATCAATCTGCGCCGAGATGCTGTAAACTTTTCGTCCTCCCGCGATCGCGGCATCGATCAAGCGGTGCTCGTCCTCGGTGGGTACAAAAGAGGCTGGTGCCAAGGCGGCTTTCGCATCCTGAGCGCCGGACTGACTTGCATGCTCTCCGCCTTGATTCGCCAGCAGCCTTCCTACCAGCTTGCGCAGTGGCTCCGCGCTGGGGGGAGAAACGTTCTGCCGGTATGAAGCCACCATGGCGCCGAACGAATCGGCGGCGGTAAACGCGATTTCAGGGAGCGAGGTTGCGCTGGCGCCCACCCCGATGGCCAGGGCATCCTCCAGTTCGTGGGCCGCCTCGCTTAATTCGCGGAACCCGCAAGCGGCAGCATCGCCCTTGAGCGTGTGCACGGTGCGCCGGATGCTGCGCACAATCTCCACATCGCCCGGCTGTTTTTCCAGCTTGAGGGCGTCTTCATTCAGCGACTGCAACAGCTCGAGCGCGCTCTCGAAGAACAGCTCGCGCAGCTCGGCGTTGCGATCGTCCGATAGCTGGCTCACGAAGTCGCCTCCACCCGCTGGTATGCTGTCCCATTGTTGCGATGTACCAGGCTGAATTTGTCGGTCAACCCCAGCAGGCTCTCCGCGTGTCCTACAAACAGGTACCCTCCCGGGTTCAGGCAGCGGTAGAACTTCTCAACCAGCCGCTTCTGTTCCGCCTCGTCGAAATACATCATCACGTTTCGGCAGAAGATCGCATCATTGTTCTGCGGCAGATACTCGGTTTTGAGATTATGAAAGTCGAAGCTCACCACTTCCTTGAGCGCTTTTTTGATGGCGTAGCGGTCGTTTACCTTGTCGAAGTAACGCAGCCGGTAGTTGTAGTCCACCGTCGCCATCTGCGGTTCGTTGTAGATGCCTTCCTGCCCGGCCCGCAGAACGGCATAACTGATATCGCTGGCCAGAATCTCCACCTTCCACGGTGGAGGTATGAGGGGCTTGGGTAGAACCGGGGACCCCGAAATCGAATTTCGCAGCTCAAAGTACCCCAAAGCATCCGCAACCAGCATCGCCAGGGTGTAGGGCTCCTGTCCGGTGGAGCAGCCCGCGCTCCAGAAACGCAGCGAATACTGCCGCCGGAAGTGCCGGTGGTGCATCACATCTTCCAGAATGTGCTTGTGGAAGAGCTCGAGCTGCGGCTTGTTCCGGAAGAAGCTGGTTTCGTTGATGGTGAGATCTTCCAACAGCTGTGCCAGTTCGCCCTTCCCCTGTTCACTCACCAGCATCCGGTAGTAGGTGTAGAAGGACTCGAGATGCCGCTCTTTGAGCCGGCGCTGCAGGCGCGCCTGTAGAAAATCGATGCGGCGGTCGTCGAAATACATGCCGCACTCCTGGTACACCAGGGTCTGCAACAGTTTGAGTTCCGCTTTCGTCAGCGGCGCCGGGGCGAGGGTGGTGGTAGTCATAGGCTTCGATTCCGCCGGGGAACTGGAATTCACGACCGTCCGTGTGCGGCCCGGTGCGCCGCCGTTGCGGGCGTGCGTTCCGTTTCGCTTTCCGTAGTCGCATCTTGTTTCAGCCCACTGAACTGGAGCAGTCTTACCGTGTCCAACAGCACGATCAACCGGCCTTTGTACTTTCCCAGCCCGGTTACGGCGTTCAATCCGCCTTCATGAAAAACCGCAGTGGAGGGCTCGATATCGCCAGCCGGAATCTTGATTACTTCCGTCGCCGAATCCACGATGAGTCCGCACAAGCGCCCGTTATGCTCGACCACCAGAATGCGATTTCTTCTGGTAGACGCGGTCTCCTTCACCCCAAAGCGTTTGCGCAGGTCGATCACGGAAACAATTTTCCCGCGCAGATTGATTACGCCTTCCATGTAGTTCGGTGCATCGGGCACGGCCGTGACTTCGGGCACGCGGACGATTTCGTGCAGAGAGGTTATAGGCACGCCGTACGTCTCCCGCCCCACCTGGAATCCCACGATGTGAAGTTCGCGCTCCATGTCGTGACTCCGTTCTCAGCGCCCGCCCGCCGATGCTGTCCACGCGGATTCTCTCGACGGTGACCTCTCCTCGTGCTGGGAATCCTGCTCGCGCGCGGTCTGACGGGGATCCTGGTGACGCTCGTCTTGATAGCGCGGGTCGTAGCGGCCGTCGCGCCTCCGATCACCGTACCTTTCCGGACGCCCATCATTGGAGCTGAAGCGGTCCCCTTGCTGTTCCAGCGTGAAGCGGTCCATGTAGTCCAGCAAGCCACGCGACATCTTGGACATCTGCTCCGCCGAGGCCGCCAGTTCGGTAGAACCCGAAGTCGTCTGCTGCACCAGTTCCCGCATCCGCTCCATGGCGCGTACGACTGCCTGTGCTCCCGACGCCTGCTCTTCCACCGCCGAGTTGATTTCGTGCGTGATTTCGTTGAGACGGGTAGTAGCCCGGGCAATCTGCGCCGATCCGTGCGATTGTTCGTTGGTTGCCGCGCCGATCTCCTGCGCGAACTTGTAGACCTCGGTCACCACGTTGGAAATCTTCCGTAACGCGCCGTTTAGATCCTGCCCCAGAGTCAGTCCCTGATTCACAATGCCGGTGCTCTGATCCATGTTCTCCACCGCCTTGCGCGCTTCTTTCTGAATGCTCTGGATCAGTTCGGAAATTTCTTTTGTGGACTGCGCGGATTTCTCTGCCAGCTTGCGGACTTCATCGGCTACCACGGCAAACCCAAGGCCGTGCTCGCCCGCCCGGGCCGCTTCGATGGCTGCGTTCAATGCCAGCAGGTTGGTCTGCTCGGCCAGATCGTCGATCACCTCGATGATCTTGCCGATGTCGTCCGCGCGCTGCCCCAGCACATCGATGATCTGCCCCGACGAGCGGATCGTCTGGTTGATCTTGGTGAGGCCTTCGGTGGCCTTCTCCATGGTGGTAATGCCGCTCTGCACTTCTTCGCGGGAGCGGTTGGAAATGTCGAGCAGGACTTTCGCCGTGTCAGCGACGCGTTGGATGGAGCTGACCATTTCGTCGATCGAGGCGGAAGTTTCGCTCACGCTGGAGGCCTGCGTCTGCGTGCTCTTCACCATGTTCTGCACGTTCACGCTCATCTCGTGCATGGTGCTGGTGACCTCGTCGATGGCGGAGGAGGTCTGCAGGCTGATCTTGGCCGATTCATCCGATGCGCCGGCCACCTGGTTCGAAGCGCTGGCTACTTGCGCGGCAGCATCGCGCACATTCTTCACCAGTCGCGACAAACCCTGGGTCATGCGCTTGAACGCATTGCCCAAAGTGTCTTCCTTGGAACGCGGTTGAGCCTCCACCGCCAGATTTCCTTCGGCAATGGCTTCGGAAATTCCCGCCATTTCTTTCAGGTAAGTGACCATTCCAGAGAATGTCCGCGCCAAGTCCCCGATTTCATCCTCACGCCGGATATCCGGGTCGTGGTTCAAATCGCCGGCTTCGCCAATCTGGCGCGACACCGTCATCAGGTCGCCCAGAGCTCCGGTGATGGACTTCGCCGTCGTATACGCGATCGCCGCGCCCAGCGCCACTGCCAGCAGAGTGCTGAAAAATGCAATCACGATGGTCGCGGTGGCCGCGGTCTCGTCCGAACGGCGCCGTTCCTCCAGCGTCCGCGCATTGTCCTTGTCGGCAATGTCCAGAAACTCCGTCGCATTCTTGGTCCAGGTGGAGGCATCTTTTTGCAGGTAGAAAATCTGCAACTCGGCTACGGTGGCGTTCCCCGAATCCACCTGTTTGCGTTTCTCCACCAGCGGGGCGGCAAAATCCTGTGCCCAGCTTTGCTCGGATTGCTCCACCCGGCTCAGTGCTGAGCGTTCCTGATCGGAAGCGGCCATTACCTGCGTGCCCTGCAGGAGTATGTCGAGCGAGTGGATTCCCTCGTTCATGTAATCCACCATGCGGGTGTCGCCGCTCAACAGGTAGTTGCTGAGGTAGAGCCGGTTCTGCATCATCTGGAAGCGAACTTTATCGGTAGCCTGGGTAAGCTGCAGGGTTTGCTGAGCCGCGGCTTTGGCGCGATGCTCGCGCTGCACCGCGGTCAGGTTCACGATCAACAGCACCACCACCATCGCGAGCACGGCGCCGAAACTCAGGTAAAGCCTTTTGCCGATCTTCATTTGCTGCTCCTTGGCCCCCTCGCCGACATTTCCGCCCCCGCACAACTTCGGCAGGCACACTTCTAACTCGCAGGCGGTTGCGCTACACTTATGCCAGGTTCCCGCTGGTTTGCGCGCAAGGTTGCGCCGCACTTTCCTATCGTTTAAGTACCTGTTTTCACTGGATTACCGCAAGTTACCTTCGGAACCAGACCGCTTGCATCTGGCTCAATTCGCTCGTCGACCGCGGGCATTCAAGATTGGGGTCCAGGTAAGCAGTGATTAGAACGGCTTTATGGAAGGCTTATGGAAGATACAAACTTTC
>Ga0335080_10002831_pt1 | contig 17456 bp, 5 predicted proteins | sample Lox_Sample_34_FD_206720 | JGI IMG/M metagenome (GOLD analysis project Ga0335080, IMG submission 206720) | Soil microbial communities from Loxahatchee National Wildlife Refuge, Florida, United States - Lox_Sample_3.4 | ecosystem: Environmental > Terrestrial > Soil > Wetlands | place: USA: Florida...
GCACAACGTGTGGGCGCAGTTCAATGCGGTGAGCAACTATTACCGTCCGGTTTTTTTGTTGTGGATGCTGGTGAATTTCAGCCTGTTCGGGGCGAACCCGGCGGGCTGGCACGCGGCGTCGATAGGCCTGCACTGCGGGGCGAGCGCGCTGGTTTACTTGTTGGCTCGCCGCGACCTGAAGGACGAAGCAAGCGCCGGTTTCTGCGCGGCAATCTTCGCGGTGCACCCGATCCACGTGGAGTGCGTCACCTGGATCTCAGGCGTGACGGAACCGCTGCTGGCAGTTCTGTTCGTCGGATGCGTGCTGTGCTTCCGTCGCTGGCAGGACGGGAACGATGGCCGCTGGTATGCGGCATCTGTGGCGTTATGCGCGCTCGCGCTGCTCGCGAAAGAAACTGCGGTCATGCTGGCGCCGACGCTGGCGTTCTATGAATGGCGGCGGTATGAAGGGCGGGGGAGCCACCGCCCAGGCGAGTTGCGCAGGGCGGTCATGGCGGTTGTTCCCTTTGCCGCGCTGACGGCGGTTTATCTGGTGGTGCGCGCGCTGGTGCTGAAAGGATTTGCTCCGGATATCGGCAGCCATGTCACGAAAGGCACGGTGCTGCTGACCCTGCCGAATGCGCTGTGGTTTTATCTGAAGAAGCTGGTCTGGCCGTTTTCACTGAGCGTCTTTTATCCTTTTTCATTTGTGAACAAACCGGGCGTGGGCGATTTTGTTCTGCCCTCGCTCGCGCTGATCGCTGTCTGCTGCGGGCTCTGGCTGTGGTGGCGGCGCCAACCCGAGGTATTACCGGCGTGTGTCTGGCTGTTCCTGCCGCTGCTGCCACCGTTGATTGCGCTGGGGCGGTTCGTCCCGAGCGATCTGGTGCATGACCGTTATCTGTACCTGCCATCGATCGGGTTTGGCATGCTGCTGGCGATGGCGCTGCGGCGCGTGCGGTTTCCGGAGCAAAAGGTGGCGGGACTGGCGGCAGGGCAGATCGCGGCGCTGGCATGTGTGGTGGCCGGGATGAGCGCGTGCACGATTGCGCAGTCGCGATATTGGAGCAACGGAGCGCTACTGTATGGGCGAGGCATTGAGATCGCTCCTCATAGCATGGTCGCGCTGCATCAGATGGCGGCGCTGATGTCGGAACAAAAGGACTATGCAGCCTCGAGAAAGTTTCTGGAACAAGCGCTCGAGGCCGAACCGGATGACTACCAGACATTGGTCTCGGTATCGGTGCTGAGCGTTTACCTGCGGGACTACAAGGGGGCGCTGGCGCCGGCGTTGCATGCGACGGAGGTTAAGCCGGGCCAGGGAACCGCCTACTTCTATCTGGGAATGGCGCAGATGGGCGTGGGGGAATTGGCGCAAGCTGAAACATCGTTCCGCCATGCCATTCAGCTTTTGCCCCGCAGTCCCCGGATCCATTACGCACTGGCGCTTACATTGCAGGATGAAGGCCGAGCGGAAGAGGCGCAAAAACAATTCATCGCGGAGATGCTGGTGGATCCGAATTCAAACGCGGCAGAGAAAATTGAGACCATGCGCGCGGGTGCGAAGACGGGGGCGCGCGCGAGTTCTCCGGCGGCGGCCGAAACGGACGTCTGGAACCGTGTGCTGGGGAGCGAGCCATGAGCCGCGCCAGAAAGACGGCAAAAGCGCCCGCTCAACTCCGCAAGACAAAGATGCCGGCGAAGGCAGCGGGCAGCAAGAATCGCCTCGGGGTGGAAGCGCTTTTCGGCGTTGCGCTGGCAGTGGCGACAATCGCGGTCTATAGCCCGGTGCTTGGGCTCGGGTTCGTGAAGTGGGATGACCAGCATTACGTCACCGGAAACAGCCACGTACGCAACGGGCTGAATTGGAACACGGTCAGGTGGGCATTCACTTCGACGGAGGCTTCGAACTGGCACCCGCTGACGTGGCTGTCGCACGCGCTGGACTACCAGTTGTTCGCTTTGAACGCCGGCGGGCATCACCTGGACAGCATGGCGCTCCATGCGGTGAATGCGGTGCTGCTGTTTGCGGTGCTGGCGTGGGTGACAAAGCGCGCGGGCCCGAGCCTGTTGGTCGCCGCGCTGTTCGCCTTGCATCCGATCAACGTGGAGTCGGTGGCGTGGGTGGCGGAACGGAAGAACGTGCTGAGCACGTTGTTCTTTTTCCTGGCGATTGCAGCCTACGCCTGGTACGCGCACAAGCCGGGCTGGCGGCGCTACGTTCTGGTGGGAGCCATGTTCGCGGCCGGACTGATGGCCAAGCCCATGGTCATCACGCTGCCGTTTGTGTTGTTGCTGCTCGACTACTGGCCGCTCGGAAGAATGCTTCCGGTGGGAACCGGGGACAATGGGGAGGCAGATGGCGGCACGGCAGGGCCGCGGCTGAAGCATCTGGTGCTCGAAAAGATACCTCTGCTGTTGCTTTCAGCGGCCAGCGCAGGGATCACTTTGATTGCACAAGAAAGTGCGAAGCGGACGATGGAAGAATTCCCGCTTGGCGTGCGAATTGAGAATGCCCTTGTCGCCTATGGGCTGTACCTGTGGAAGATGCTGTGGCCGGCGCGGCTGGCGCTCTATCCCCACTCGGCGATTGCGGTCCCGGCATGGCAATGGATCCTCTCGACGCTGGTTCTGGCGGGGCTCACAGGGTTCGCGATCAAGTTTCGCGCGAAGCGTTACCTGCCGGTGGGCTGGTTCTGGTTTCTGGGGACGCTGGTGCCGGTGATCGGCCTGATACAGGTGGGCGAAGCAAGCATGGCGGATCGCTATGCATACATCCCGCTGATTGGGATCTTCATAATGATTGCGTGGGGTTTTGCGGATTGGGCGGAGGCGAGGAACATTGGCACGGCGTGGCGAGTAGTTCCGGCGGTGTGCGTATTGGCCGCGCTGAGTTCTGTGACCATTCACCAAATCGGCTATTGGGCGAGCGACTACGATCTTTGGTCGCATGCGCTGGCGGTTGGAGAGAGCGGGTTTGCGGAGAACGCGGTGGCGGCCGACCTGATGAACCCGGTTCAGGCCATGACGCCGCAGGATCAACAGAACTTCAGTTCCGAGCAGGAGCGGATGGACGAAGCGCGGCGTCACTTTGAACGCGCTCTGGAACTGCGCCGGCCAATGGCGCAGGAAAATCCGGACGTATATCTACCGGAGATGGCTTCGACGTTGACCAGCCTGGGAACGATGGATCGAATGCGGAACCGGATGGAGGATGCGCGGCAGCATGATGAAGAGGCGTTAAGGATCGTCCGGCAACTGGCACAGCGGGATCCGGAGAAGTATCAATCGTATCTGGCAAGCCCGCTGGATAACCTGGCGGAGCTGGATCGGGCGCAGAACCGATGGGATGAAGCACGACGCCACTATGAGGAGGCGTTGGAGTGTTACCGGCAACTGGCGCGGCGAGATCCGGACTCGTACCTGCCGAATATGGCCACGACGCTGAGCAACGTGGCGGAGCTAGATCAAAGCCAGAAGCGATGGAGCGAGGCGCACCAAGAGCTGGAAGAGGCTGTAAAAATCTACCGGCAACTGGCGCAGCAGAATCCGGACAAATACCTGCCGGATGCAGCGCGCGCGCTGTATAACCTTGGGTTCCTGGATGGCATGCAGAACCGCCTGGAACAAGCGCGGCCCTACTACGAGGAGGCCCTGAAATTGTACGGGCAACTGGCGCAACAGAATACCGGGTACTTGCCGTTCCTTGCGGCGACTCTGAACGATCTGGGGAGCGTGGATCGCCTGGAGAACAGGATCGACGACGCGCGCCAGCATGGTGAAGAGTTATTGAAATGTTACCGAGCACTGGCGGAGCGCGATCCCGGCGGGTATCTGCCGCAGGTTGCGAGGGCGTTGAGCAACCTGGGATTCCTGGACGGACGTGAAAATCGGGTCGAAGACGGGCGCAGACACTACGAGGAGGCGCTGATGCTGTTCCGGAGGTTGTCGGAGGCTGACAAGCGTTATGCGGGCGACGCGGCCCGGGTGGAAGGGAGCCTGCGCGCGCTGAGCAGCAAGACGCCCCGCTCCCAGTAAGGCAGAGGAAATGAGCCGTTCCCGGACACTCGCGAAAACACGCGCGCAAAGCAGGAGGCCGCGATCAAGCGGGGCCCTGAAAACCGCAGGTCCACTCAGCAGCTCACATCTGAAGGGGATTCTGTGTGTACTGCTTGCGGCTCTGACGATGGCGCTCTACATCCCGGTTCTCGGGCACTCGTTTATCGTGCTGGACGACCGTGAATACGTGACGGCGAATTCGCACATTCACGACGGCCTGGGCTGGACGACCATAGAGTGGGCGTTCACCTCACTCGAAGCTGCGAATTGGCATCCGCTGACATGGCTTTCGCACGCTCTCGACTGTCAACTCTTCGCGCTCCATCCGGCCGGGCATCATTTCGACAATGTGCTGATTCACACGCTCAACGCAGTGCTGCTATTCCTGCTGCTGACTGGAGGGACAAAGCGGACGGGGCCGAGCCTGTTTGTAGCCGCGCTGTTCGCCTTGCATCCGATCAACGTGGAGTCGGTGGCGTGGGTGGCGGAACGGAAGAACGTGCTGAGCACGTTGTTCTTTTTCCTGGCGATTGCAGCCTACGGCCGGTACGCGCGCAAGCCGGGTTGGGGGGGCTACGTTCTGGTGGGAGGCATGTTCGCGGCAGGACTGATGGCCAAGCCCATGGTCATCACGCTGCCGTTTGTGTTGTTGCTGCTTGACTACTGGCCGCTCGAAAGGATGGGGGGGAAGGCTTCGGAAAGCACGGCAACGACCGGTGACAGGCTGCCACAAGTGAGTTTCTGGGAACTTGTGCTGGAGAAGATTCCGCTGCTGGCGCTCTCTACGGGCAGCGCATGGATCACATTGATTGCGCAACGACCCGCCAAGCGGACGCTGGCAGAACTCTCGTTTGGCGTACGAATCGAGAATGCCATTGTTTCCTATGGGCTGTATCTATGGAAAATGGTGTGGCCGGCGCACCTTTCGTTTTACCCGCACGCTGTGGGATTGCCGACGTGGCAGTGGGTGTTATCAGCGCTGATTTTGATGACGATCACAGCGTTCGTGATCGTTTTTCGAAGCGAGCGTTACCTGGTTACAGGGTGGTGCTGGTTTTTGGGGACGTTAGTTCCGGTTATCGGCCTGGTGCAGGTGGGAGAGTACGCCATGGCCGACCGCTATGCGTATATCCCGCTGATCGGAATTTTCGTGATGATCGCCTGGAGCCTGAGCGATTTGGCAGATGGGAAGAAAATTGGCCGAGTCTGGCTGACAGCTCCGGCATTGTGCGCGCTGGCGGCATTGGGCTATGCCACCAACAGACAGATGAGCTATTGGGAGAGCGATTACGATCTTTGGTCGCACGCGTTGGAGGTGAGGGAAGATTCTCTGACGCTGAACGCGCTCGGAGTCACGCTCATGCACCCGGACTCGGAGATGACAAGGGAGGATGTGAGGAATTTTGGAACGGAGCAGAGCCGGATGGACGATGCCCGCCGAGACTTCGAGCGGGCGTTGGAATTGCGGCAGGCATTAGCGCGGCGAAACCCCGGCGCATATCTGCCAGACATAGCAAGGACCTTGAACAACCTGGGGAACCTGGATCGGCTGCAGAACCGGCCGGAGGATGGCCGCCAGCATGGTGAAGAAGCGCTGGATATTTACCGCCGGCTCGCGCAGCAGAATCCAGACGTATATGTGCCATACCTGGCAGGAGCGCTGAACAACCTGGGATCGCTCGATGAAGCGCAGAACCGGAAGGAGGCAGCGCGGCGGCATTTTGAGGAGGCGGTGAAGATAGATCGGCAGCTCGCCGAGCGGAACCCGAACAAGTACCTGCCAAACCTGGCCATGACACTGAATGAGTTTGGATTTCTGAATGCGGGCGAAGGGCGTATGGATGACGCCCGGCAACATTATCAGGAAGCTTTGAAGATAGACCGGCAGCTAGCCGCGCAGAGTCCTTCCGTTTACCTGCCGGACCTGGCGATAACTCTGACTGAGTTCGCGCGCCTGAATGCAATTCAGAACCGAATGGAGGAGGCGCGCCAGCATTATGAAGAGGCGTTGAGGATTCAACGGCAACTGGCGGCAGAGAATCCGCCGGTGTACCTGCCAGCCGTAGCGATGACGCTCGAGAACCTGGGGAGAGTGGAGCGGCTCGAGAACAGAATCGAAGAAGCGGGAGCTCACTACTCGGAGGCCATGAGCCTTTACCGGAGACTGGCCGAGAGCGACCCGAGGAAGTACGCCGGGGAAGTTGACAAGGTGCAAGCCAGCCTAGAGGAACTGAAGAAGAAGCCGCGCGCGGAAGCGAAATAAAGAGGATTCGGGTAATGACCGGCGGAGTCGCAGGAGAGCGATCCGGTCAATGATTGGAGGCTGAATTCAACCCTGCGAGGACGCTCAGGACTCGTTCGGGCATCTGAAAGAGTCGAGCGCCGCCCGCAGGGACACAATCAAAACTAAAACCTTTCACGCTCGCGATGCTCAGGCAAGGTCGAAACGATCAAGGTTCATTACTTTGTTCCAAGCAGCGACGAAGTCCTTCACAAAGGCATCTTTCGCGTCGTCTGAGGCGTAGACTTCGGCAATTGCCCGGAGCTGCGAGTTCGAACCGAAGACGAGATCGACGCGGGTGCCGGTCCACTTGGCCTTGCCCGTCTCTCGATCGCGCCCCTCATATACGCCTTCGGCAGAAGAGGCTTGCCACTTCGTATTCATATCGAGCAGGTTGACGAAGAAGTCATTCGTCAGCGTCTCGGGCCGGTTGGTGAAGATACCATGTTTGGTTTGCCCGAAGTTGGCATTGAGGGCGCGCATACCGCCGATGAGTACCGTCATCTCGGGAGCAGTCAGGCGCAACAACTGCGCACGATCGAGCAGCAACTCTTCCGCGGAAAGGACCTGCCCGCCCCGGAGATAGTTGCGGAACCCGTCCGCGACCGGCTCCATGACTGCGAAGGAGTCCACGTCGGTCTGCTTCTGTGAAGCATCGGTGCGCCCTGGCGAAAAAGAAAGCTTCACTTTGTGGCCGGCCTTTTTGGCAGCTTCTTCGACCGCAGCGCAGCCGCCCAAAACGATCAAGTCGGCCAGCGAGACCTGCTTTGCCTTGGCTTTATTTCCGTTGGTGGATTGAGAACTGTTGAATTCCTTCTGGATGGCTTCCAGTTTCTTGAGAACCTTCGCCAGGGCGGCGGGCTGGTTCACTTCCCAATCCTTTTGAGGAGCGAGGCGAATCCGCGCCCCGTTCGCTCCGCCGCGCTTGTCGGAACCGCGGAAGGAGGAAGCCGAAGCCCAAGCGGTGGTAACCAGTTGGGAGATGGACAGTCCGGAAGCAAGGATCTTGGCCTTAAGAGCGGCAATCTCCTTTTCCCCGATCAATTTGTGATCCACGGCGGGAACCGGGTCTTGCCAAAGAAGAGTTTCTTTCGGAACGAGCGGACCAAGGTATCGCGAGATGGGCCCCATGTCGCGATGCGTCAGCTTGAACCAGGCTCGCGCAAACGCATCTGCGAACTGATCCGGATGCTCGTAGAAGCGGCGCGAGATTTTTTCGTAAGCCGGATCGAAGCGCAGGGAAAGATCGGTCGTCAGCATAGCGGGCGAGTGGCGTTGGGAGGGATCGTGGGCGTCGGGCACCGTACCGTTGCCCGCGCCATTCTTGGGCGTCCACTGATGGGCGCCAGCCGGACTCTTCGTCAGTTCCCATTCGTAGCTGAAAAGATTTGTGAAGAAGTTGTTGCTCCACTTTGTAGGCGTGGTGGTCCAAGTGACTTCGAGGCCGCTGCCGATGGCGTCCCCGGCTATCCCAGTCTTGAATTTGCTCTTCCAGCCGAGGCCCTGCTCCTCGATGCTGGCGGCTTCGGGTTCGGGACCGACATTGGCGGCGTCGCCGGCGCCGTGGGTTTTGCCGAAGGTGTGACCGCCGGCGATCAGGGCAACGGTTTCTTCGTCGTTCATTGCCATGCGCGCGAAAGTCTCGCGGATATCGCGAGCCGCGGCGAGCGGATCCGGCTTGCCATTGGGTCCCTCCGGGTTGACGTAAATCAGACCCATCTGGACGGCAGCGAGGGGATTGTGAAGATCGCGCTCGCCGCTGTAGCGCTCGTCGGCGAGCCACTTGCCCTCCGGGCCCCAGAAGATGTCCTCTTCGGGTTCCCAGACATCGGGACGGCCGCCGCCGAAACCAAAGGTCTTGAAGCCCATCGACTCCAGAGCCACGTTTCCGGCGAGGATCATGAGATCGGCCCAGGAGATTTTTCGGCCGTACTTCTGCTTGATCGGCCATAACAGCCGCCGAGCCTTGTCGAGGTTGACATTGTCGGGCCAGCTGTTGAGAGGAGCGAAACGCTGCTGACCGGAACCGGCTCCGCCGCGGCCATCGCCGATGCGGTAGGTACCGGCGCTGTGCCAGGCCATACGAATGAAGAGCGGGCCGTAGTGGCCGAAATCGGCGGGCCACCATTCCTGCGAGTCCGTCATTAAGGCATGGAGGTCCTTGACGACAGCGTTGAGGTCAAGAGTTTTGAATTCTTTGGCGTAATTGAACTCCTTGTCCATGGGATTGGACAGCGGGGAGTGCTGGTGGAGGACGGTAAGATCCAACTGATTGGGCCACCAGTCGGCGTTGGTCGCGGCGCGGGCACCGGTGTGCGTGAACGGGCACTTTGCTTCGGTTGACATGATTGCTCCTTTTCTTAAAGAAATTCTGTTGGCCCCAGGTTGCGCGGACTGGGCGCAGGATGGGTTGCCTAAGTTTCAGCGTGGCAGCGGCGACAGAGACCAAAGACCTCGATCAACGGCTGCGTTATATCAAAACCGTCCGGCAGTAGCCGGGATAGCCGCTTCAAGTCGATGAAATCTCCTTCAATGTCCTGAACCGATTTGCAGCGGGAGCAGACCAGATGGTGATGAGGGTCGAGATTGCCGTCCACGAGCAAGGTGGAGGCATGCGGACTGACCTCTCGTAGCAAGCCACGCTCGATAAAAAGGCGCAGATTGTTGTAAACAGTGGCAAGAGAAATGGATGGTATGCGGCGGCGGACCACCGCGTAAATGTCTTCCGGAGAATAGTGCCCGTGGGCGGCAATGACGGCCTCATAGACGACCTGGCGCTGGTGGGTGACGGCCAAGCCGTGTTGGGCGGCCAGTTTACGGAACTGCTCAGGGCTAAGACGCATGATTATTGTATGAGAATGATTATAAAACAATAGATGGCGGTGTCAAATCGAAGGCTGCACTATTCTCCGGAAGGCGGGAAGCTTTTTTCTTGACACTTTGTCTCAACGTCGCGTAAACAAGCTGATGGCTGAACTGTTGGCGTGTGCACGACCCACGGCAACTTTCAGCCGGAAGTGAAAGGAAAGCGCTGTTCTGCAGTTTTGATCCGCTTTAATTAAAATCCTTTCCTCTGCGGTGCAGGTTCTTGCACAAAAGCGGTCATTTTCGCTTGCAATCACCAGCGAGTGTGATCGGCATCACAAACAAAGCGGCGGTGCAAGGTCCATAAAGAGAGGCTGAGTTACCGGAGCGTCAACATCTTTCGAGCTCTGCCGGCGGGCAGGGAAAGCGAGTGAAGGCGTTCCGAGAAGGCCCTACGTGGATGGCCATATGTGGGGTGGTTTGAGTACCAGGTTCGGTCAAATTTTCGAGTCCCAAGGTTTCCAAAAAAGTTTCGAAGTTCGCAGGAGAGTTTAGTCATTAAGAGAAGTTCGTTCAGGCGCCCCCGCCACACTCAGAACCCAATTCCCCCTGAAAAGCAGAAAAAGGGAAAAGTGTTGTCTCGGGGCGCCGCAGTTGCGGGTTAGGCAAGTTTGGGCCACATGAATTCACCAACAGGCAAATGATTCCAGGAGTTCCGATGAACCGGAGGAAAATTGTGAGATCGACAGCACGCTTCATATTGACACTGGTAGCAGGGCTCGCATTCATAACGGCGATGAGCCTGTGCTCTTACGCCCAGACGCATAACCTGATCACGGAAAAGATCGTGGAGTCGAATACCGTTCCGCTGCAAGGTTCGGTCCACCCGCTGGCGACGGCCAAGAACGATCAGGGCGCAGCGGGCGACGACCAACCTCTCGGACACGTGTTCCTGATGCTGAACCGCAGCGCGGAGCAACAGCGAACACTGGACGCAGTTGTCGATCAGCTTCACGACACGAAGTCGCCGCTGTATCACAAGTGGCTGACCCCGGAAGAATACGGGCGGCATTTCGGCATCTCGGACTCCGATCTGCAAGCGGTGGAGTCGTGGCTGCAATCGAAAGGCTTCACGATTGAAGAAACGCCCGCCAGCCGAAACGAGATCATCTTTACGGGCACGGTGGGACAATTGCGGCGCGCCTTCAACGTCGATATCCACAACTACAACTGGAACGGCCAGACATATCAGGCAAACGTCGGCATCCCTACGATTCCCGCGGCTTTGGCTCCGGCCGTAATCGGCTTCAAGCAATTGCATAACTTCCCACACAAGCCCAACGTGGTGCCAGCCGGGGTGGTCAAGAGAGATGGAAAGACCGGGCAGTGGTCGAAGGTCAGCGGGCCGCCGTCGGCGCCTGAAATCACGTTCAACTACAGCGGTTACATGAACTGGGACGTGACGCCGCAGGACTTCTACACGATCTACAACGAGAATACGGCTCTGACCTCGGGCATCACCGGCGCGGGCACGACGATCGCCGTCATCGAAGAAACCGGGCTGAAGAACCAGTCGGACATCGCCAATTTCCGCTCGGCGTTCGGGTTGCCAGCCTATCCGGGAACCCCGAACAGCACGCAAGGCGGCTACAACTACATGAACGGGAATACAGGCGGAAGCCCGGCCTGTACGGCGGCTTCCACGCCGACATCGACCGATGAAGAGGGCGAGGCGCTGCTGGACATCGAGTGGGCGGGCGCAGTGGCTCCCAACGCGATTATCGACTTCGTGGCGTGCAAGACCGGCAGCGGAGTCGGCAGCTACGGGACCGATATTGCGGCAACATATATTGCCAACCACCTCTACTCAACCGTCGCCGCCACCAGCTTGAGCTACGGCATCTGCGAAACGTCAGCGGGCACAACCGGCAAGACGTTCTACACCAACCTGTGGGAGTTGATGGCGGCTGAGGGCATCACGGCGGTCGTATCTTCCGGTGACGCCGGGTCGGCAGGCTGCAATCAGAACGCGTCCTACGAGTCGAGCAACATAGCGTCGAACTCGATGTCGAGCACGGCCTATAACATTTCGGCAGGCGGCACCGACTTCAGCGACGTATACCAAGTGAGCGGTGGAACACCCAGCACGTACTGGAGCAACACCAACAGCAGCACGTTTGCTTCGGCACTATCGTACATTCCGGAAATAACCTGGGGCGCATATTGCTCGAACCCGCTGTTTCCTTCGCTGGAGCAAGCCAACGCGGTCACGACATTCGGAACGACATATACCACGCAGGCGTTTTGCAACAACACGACCGCCGGGAGCGACGGCTTCAGAGCAGTCGCGGGCGGGGGCGGAGGCATCAGCGTATATAACGCGATTCCCACGTGGCAGAGCGTGTATGGCATCGGCAAGGCGAACACGTCGACGACATTCCGCAACCAGCCTGACATTTCCTTTTTCGCGTCGTCCGGATGGTGGAGTCATGCGATCGTGTATTGCCAGTCCGATGCGGGCTATGCCTGCACCTACACGAATACACAGGATGCTTATTACCTGAGCGCGGGCGGCACGTCCTTTGTGGCTCCGCAAATCAACGGCTTGATGGCGTTGATCAACCAGAGATACGGCCGCCAGGGCCAGGCCAACTACACGTTCTATAACCTCGCGTCGCAGCAGTACGGGACCACGAGCACTGTAAGTGGAACGATTGCGAACTGCTCGGGTTCGGCGCTGGGTCCGAATGTGTCACCATCGTGCATTTTCCACGACATCGCCAACGATACCCCTTGCCTGTCGGGTGGAACGACCATGTGCGGTACGGCGAATGGCGCATTGAGCGCTTCGACGATTGCCTCTGACATCGTGCAGGCATGCCGCAGCACGGTAACGACTTGCTACCATCCGAGCGGCACTTACGGGTTGAGTTCGGTGTCGAACACCGTGAATACGCTGGCTTACCAGTCCGCGCAGGGCTATGACCTGGGAACGGGGCTGGGCAGCGTGAACATCACGAACCTGCTGAACGGGTGGAACACGACCTCTGCGACGTTCACTTCCAGCACGACGTTGTCGGCGAACCCGACAACGATCGCTCAAGGCGGCAGCACAGTGCTAACCGGTACGGTGACGGCAAGCCAGAGAGGCGGCGTTCCGTCCGGAGTGGTCAACTTCTATATCGGAAGCAGGACCGGCACCAGCCTGGGCAGCGCAGCGCTTGTGGCGAATGCGTGCACGGGCACGGCTCCCAATGTGGTTTGCACGGCGAGCGCGCCTCTTACCGTACAGGGTACGGCACTCGCTTGTGGCAGCAACAGCCTGATCGCGTATTTCCCGGGCGACGCGGCCAACGACGGGCCATCGACATCCACGGCCGTGGCCGTCACGGGCAACGACAACTGTGGACAGTCAGCGCAGACCATCTCGTGGGCGACTCCTCCTCCGGCCAGCGCGGTCTATGGCAGCAACTTTACCGTTTCCGCAACGGCAACGTCGGGGCTGGCGGTAACGTTCACCAGCACCGGGTCTTGCTCGAATGTGGGTTCGACCTACACCATGACCAGCGGCACCGGCACCTGCTCAGTGATCGCGAACCAGGCCGGCAATTCCAGTTGGCTGCCTGCGCCAACGCTCACGGGCTCGACCTCCGCGACGCCGGCTGCGCAGACGATCACGTTCACGACGAACGCGCCGGCGAGCGCGGCATATAACACCAGCTTCACGGTGGCGGCCACGGGCGGCGCCAGCGGGAACCCGGTGGTGTTCACCAGCGCTGGAGCCTGCACGAACACGGGCGCGGTCTACACCATGACGAGCGGCACGGGCAACTGCTCGGTGATTGCGGATCAGGCCGGCAACGCGAACTATGCGGCCGCGACCGAAGTCACGGAAACGACGGCGGCGGCTTCGGCCAACGGCAGCGTGAGTGTGGCTTCGAGTCTGAACCCCTCGGTCTACGGACAATCGGTAACCTTCACGGCGACGATCACGAGCGACACCGGGCTGCTCCGGGGTCGCAACGGAGCACGCCGGAACGGCGGGAAGCCGATGGATGTGACCGGCGGCGTGACGTGGAGCGACAACACGGGATGCGGCACGACCACAGTGACGCCGAATGCGGGGACGGGAGTCGGGACGGCGACGTGTACGACCTCGAACCTGTCCGTCGGGAGCGACACGGTCACGGCGAACTACTCCGGCGACAGCAACCACAACGCCGGCAACGGTTCGGTGATGCAGACGGTCGAAGCGTCGACCGTTTCTTCCGCGACCACGGTTGCTTCCACGGCGAATCCTTCGACCTATGGTCAAGGGGTCAGCTTCACGGCAAGCGTGTCAGAGCAACTGAGTTCACTGAAGAAGCGGAACCCGGCTGGGAAAGCGAAGCTGGATCAGCCGGTTCCCACGGGAACGGTGCAGTTCAGTATCGACGGGAACGCCTTCGGTTCACCGGTAACGCTGGTATCTGGTTCGGCGGCGTCGGGCAGCACGTCCACGCTGACGGCCGGGACACACACGGTGACGGCGGCGTACTCGGGCGACGCGAACTATCTGGCCAGCACGGGCACGCTGAGCGGCGGTCAGTCAGTGAATCAAGCGAGCCAAACGATAACCTGCGGCGGGCTGCCGGCGAGCGAACCTTACAACGGCACCTTCACGATGTCGTGTAGCGCGAGCTCCAACCTGGCAGTGACTTACGCGAGCAGCGGGTCGTGCTCGAACGCAGGTGCGGCCTACACGATGACGAGCGGCGCGGGCAGCTGTCTGGTAACGGTTAGCCAGGCGGGCGACAGCAATTACTCGGCTGCAGCTCCGTTTAACGGAAGCGTAACGGCGACACCCGCCAGCCAGAGCATCACGGTGAGTGTGGCCGCTCCTCCAACGGCGGTGAACAAGACCAGCTTCACGGTCGCGGCAAGCGCGAGCTCCGGGTTGCCGGTCACGTATGCCGCCAGTGGCGCGTGTACGGTTTCGGGCTCCACCTACACCATGAACTCAACGAAGGTTGGAGCGGTTTGCACTGAAACCATGACGCAGGCGGGCAACGGGAACTACGCGGCTGCAACGCCAGTGGTGGAAACCACCAAAGTAGCGACAGCGATTGCCCCGACGGTAAGCGTCACGGTTCCGGCGAGCGCTCCGTACCAGTCGACGTACACGGTGGTAGCAACCACGAATGCCAGCACAACTCCAACTCTCACAGCGGCGCCGGCTACGGTCTGCACGATCAGCGGGACCACGGTGACGATGTTGAGCGGGATGGGGACGTGCACGGTAACTGCAAAGTGGGCGGCGGACGACGTCTATAAGGCAGCCACGGCGACCGGAAAGACCACGGCCACGAAACTGACAAGCGTGATCACCTGGGCCTCACCGGATCCGATCACTTATGGGACAACATTAAGTGGGGTCCTGGATGCAACGGCCAACGTTGGCGGCAAGTTTGCGTATCAAGCCAACGGGGTTGCCGTAACGGCGACGAAGGTGTTGGCAGCAGGCAGTTACACGCTGTCGGTCACCTTTACACCGACCGAGACCACGCACTATACGACGGCGACAGCAACGGTCACGCTGGTAGTCAACCAAGCGGCCACCACGACCACGATCACCACAACCAGTCCCAACCCGTCAACCAGCGGGAAGGCGGTGAAGGTGAGCTACACGGTGGCTCCTGGCAAGCCGACGGGGCACGTCACGGTCACAGCGAGCACCGGGGAAACCTGCACGGGATCGCTGGCGAACGGAGCGGGCTACTGCAGCATTACCTTCACGACGTCGGGAGTACGGACGTTGACAGCGAGCTATCCGGGCGACGCCAACAATGAGGCGAGCGTTTCGGCCGGCTTCACGCAGACCGTAAACTAACGAGTCGCCTGCCGGGCGGCAGGAGGCGCGCTAGCCAACCATAAACCAAGGCGGCCCAGGTAACCTGGGCCGTTCTTTTTTGGCTTCGCCCCTCCAGCGCTACTTTGCGATCACCTCTTGTGCTCTCCGCCTCCATAACTGCAAACCGCTGCGACCTCTGAAAATTCTTTTCACATTGACGTGGTCCAGAGTTGCGTAGACAATGACGGGACATTCGTGGGGTGAGAGAACAAGTCACCATCACATCAGATCGGAATTCACGGAAACCTATGAAGCTATCGTCGGCGGTTGCAGTTACCCTTGTGCTTCTCGTAGTGAGCATGGCCGCAACTGCATTCGGCCAAACCTGGACGCCGTTAACCAACCCCGCTCCGGTTTCCATGGGCGCGATGCTGTTGCTTACCGACGGCCGGGTTCTTGTGCACGAGGAACCCAATTGCAGCGGCGCCGGGTGCGTGGGGAGCGACTACACGGCGTGGTACACGCTGACCCCCGACGTCAACGGCAGCTATATCAACGGCACGTGGACCAAGGTTGCTTCCCTCCCCACTGGCTATTCGCCGCTATTTTTCAGCTCCGCGGTCCTGCCTGACGGAAAAGTGGGGGTTCAGGGCGGCGAATACAACTGTCCCAGCGGCAATTGCGCAGATGCTTGGCAAAGCCTGGCAGCGCTGTACGATCCGAGTTCAAACACATGGACGAGCATCACGCCGGCGGTGACGAATTCCTGGAAAGCCGATGGAGACGCGGAATCGGTGGTTCTAGCTAACGGGAGCTGGATGGTGGCGGCGTGCTGCGCAGTTGTAACGGGACACAGCACGTTTCCACTCTATTTTTATTTCAACGAGAGCGGGCTGAACTTTACCGGCGAGGCGAGCTCGAGTGACGGGAAAGCGGACGAGTTCGATGAGGAAGGCTGGACGCTGCTTCCGAACGGAAAAGTGCTGACGGTGGATGCTTATGTGGGTTCGTACAATTCCTCGGGGAAGAACTCAGAACTCTACAATCCAGCCACCAATACCTGGGCATCCGCGGGAAGCACGCAGGTACAACTGTGGGACGACGCGTGCGGCAATTCGAGCAAGGCCAGCTACGAGGTGGGGCCCGCAGTCCTTATGCCGAACGGCACGGTCTTTTACACGGGCGCCAGCGAATGCCAGGCCGGCAACACCGCGACATACAACTGGAGCACCGGGACGTGGACCGCGCAATCGGCTTTTCCCAACAAGGGTGCTGCCAACGATGCGCCAGCGGCGGTCGAAATCAATGGCAATGCGATTGTGATGACCAGCCCATATACGGGGACGTTCAGTTCTCCCTCGACTTTTTACGAATGGAATGGCACGTCGTTAAGTACGTTTCCCAATCCGGCGAACGCGGCCAACGATGCATCTTTCGACGGCCATCTGCTTGTGCTCCCCACCGGGCAGATCATGTTTACCGATTTCACGACGGGAGTGGAAATTCTGACCAGCGCCGGAACCTACCAGGCGGCGTGGCAGCCGACCATCACGAACGCGCCATTCAGTTTGGTTCCAGGGCAGACCTATTCAATCTCAGGGACCCAGTTCAACGGGTTGACGGGGGGATCGGCCTATGGGGACGATTTTCAGAATGCCACCAATTATCCGCTGGTGCGGATTGTAAACAACGCCACCGGGCACGTGTATTACGCGAAAACGCATGGTCACAGCAGCATGGGTGTGGCAACTGGAGCGACGGCGGTTTCGACGAACTTCGATGTGCCGGCAGGGATTCCGGCTGGAGCCTGCGAGCTGTATGTTGTGGCAAACGGAATTCCGTCCGCAGCCTCGGCGTGCAGCGTAGGCGCGTCAACGCCATCGACGACGAGCCTTTCGTCGAGCGCCAATCCTGCGACGTATGGACAAAGCGTGACATTCACCGCAACAGTGAGCGGGTCTTCGGGAACGCCCACCGGCACCGTACAGTTCACGGCAAACAGCAGCACGATTGCCGGATGCAATAGCGTCGCACTCTCTTCGGGAATCGCGCACTGTACGACCACGGTGCTGTTCGTTGGCAGTGAAACCATCGGAGCAGCCTATTCCGGCGACGGCACGTATGTTTCCAGCTCAGGATCGTTGACACAGACGGTAAATCAGGCGAGCGTCAGCGTGAGCGTTGGATCGAACAAGAATCCCTCGACGTATGGACAGCCGGTGACGTTTACGGCCACCATTAGCGGCGCAAACGGACAGGCAAGAGGACCGAGGGCCGGCCGGATGAGAGCGAGACCGATGACCGTAACCGGCAGCGTGACCTGGAGCTCGAACACAGGTTGCGGCACGACACCGGTAACGGCTGGCACTCCGGGAGTCGCGACCTGTATGACGTCGATCCTGCCGGTCGGAACCGACACGGTCGGAGCGACCTACGGCGGCGACAGCAACCACAACGCGGGCTCGGCTTCGACGAGCCAGGTTGTGACGCAGGTGAGCACGG
>Ga0335080_10002834_pt1 | contig 17444 bp, 15 predicted proteins | sample Lox_Sample_34_FD_206720 | JGI IMG/M metagenome (GOLD analysis project Ga0335080, IMG submission 206720) | Soil microbial communities from Loxahatchee National Wildlife Refuge, Florida, United States - Lox_Sample_3.4 | ecosystem: Environmental > Terrestrial > Soil > Wetlands | place: USA...
GTATGTTTCGGCCATTTACAAAAACAGGACAAAAGCGGGTGCGGATCCTTTTCCACACTGTCTTGCGGTCCAGAATCGATGATCCTGCGAGCCGTTGTTCATTTTGCTCTCGGGCGGCTCGTAACGTGCAAGCTCGCGTCACTTCCGGCAATGAACAAACAGGAGGAAGAAATGGGTAGAAGGATAGCCTTGACTACAGCCGTGCTCGTCGTCGCCAGCCTGGCCTCCGCGCAGCTTCAGCGGGGCCAAAGCGTCGTTCCCAAATCGAGCGTTCAAAGGCCGGAGGACCTCGGCAAGAGAATGCATACCAACTACATCATCTATGTGCCGGAGAAGCCAGTCCTGCCACCCGCCCAGCCTGCCGGCGAAACCCCGGCCTCGCTGGGGTGCGTGTATGGCCTGGTTGCCAACCCGGTCAGCGGCTGTCCCATCGTTGGTAGCTCCTCCGTTCCTACAGGCGGCAGCGGGGTCATCGTTATCGTCGACGCCTATGACTATCCCAGCGCGGCGGCCGACCTGGCCACGTTTTCTTCCCAATGGGGTCTGCCCTCGGCCAACTTCTCGGTGCAATACGCCAGCGGCGTCAAGCCCCAGAATGGCTGCTCTTCGGGCTGGCAAGGCGAGGAGGCGCTTGACATCGAGTGGGCGCACGCCATGGCGCCGGGCGCTCAGATTGTGCTGATGGAAGCAGCCTCGCCCACTAACGCGAACCTCTATCTGGCCGTGAGAAAAGCAAACTCCTACATCACCAGCCATGGCGGCAAGGGAGAAGTATCCATGAGCTGGGGTGGAGGCGAGACCGCAACCGAGACCGCGTCGGATTCCAACTTCACCACGTCAGGCGTGGTCTACTTCGCTTCGTCGGGCGACTCGCCGGGCGTCATCTATCCCAGCTCGTCGGTGAATGTAGTCTCGGCAGGCGGCACCCAGGTGAATCGTAGTGGCGGCAACTACACCAACCAGACGGCATGGAGCAGCGGTGGCGGCGGCGATAGCCGTTACGAGCCCCGGCCCGCCTTCCAGAACTCGATCTCGGGTATCGTCGGCAGCCATCGCGGCACCCCGGATCTTTCGTTCGATTCCAGTGGCGGCTCTCCCGTGGCCGTCTACAATTCCAACTGCTACCACGGGTGGCTTCAGGTCTACGGCACCAGCGTGGCTTCGCCGTCGCTGGCCGGCATCATCAATAACGCCGGCACCTTCAACACCAGCAGCAAGAACGAGAATACCGAGATCTACGCCAATAGAACCAACACCTCCGAATTCACCGATGTGACCTCGGGCAGCTGCGGTACCCACAGTGCCGCTGCCGGCTGGGATTTCTGCACCGGCGTCGGAGTCGATCTGGGATTCTTCGGCAAGTAAGAAAACCTCTTTACGCTGCAGACCCGCCCCGAACAGGGGCGGGTTTTTTCTTTTGGGCGCGGATGTATCGTGCCCTCACTCACTCTCTCGTCGTAGCCCTTCGGGCCAGCTTCTTCAGCGCCGCCACGTTCCGCTTGTCGTCTCCGAGTTTATCGATGGGCGTCTCAGCGATGAATGCCGCGTGGGCCAGCCGGGAATCGTTGAGCAGCCGCTGGAAGGGTTCGGGGCCGATCATTCCCTTGCCGATGTGCTGGTGCCGGTCCAGCCTGGATCCCCGCGCCGCCTTGGCATCGTTGCAATGCCATACCCGTACGTTCTTCAACCCGACCGTGGCATCGAGTGCCGCCAGGGTCTTGCGCATGCCCTCCGCGGTCACGATGTCATATCCCGCCACGTGCGTGTGGCAGGTATCGATGCAGGCCGCAATGGGCACCAGGTTCTGCAGCCGTTCGAGCACTTCGGCTACCTGCTCGAAGCTGCCCCCAAGGGAAAACTCGGCGCCGGCCGTGTTCTCAATCAGGATGGTCAATCCGCCTTTTGCCAGATCGAGGCCCTGGGTCGCCGCTGCGATTGCCGCCGAGGTCCGTAATAATCCCTGCTCACGGTCTGCGCCGCGAAACGACCCCGGATGCAGCACCAGGTACTCCGCGCAGAGGCCCAGGGCCCGCTCGACCTCGCCGCGGAACGCCTCGACCGACTTCTGGAGAAACAACTCGTTTGTGCTGGCCAGGTTCACCAGATAATTCACGTGAACGGCCAGAGGCCGGAGGTCATATCTCTCCCGCAGTCGGTTCATCTCCTCACACTGAGGCCGGCTCAGTTCGTACGGCGCCCACTGGCGCGGGCTGGAGGAGAAAATCTGAAAGGTATTGCACCCCAGGCGGTACGCGCGTTCGGCGGCATTGGCTACTCCTCCGGCGCTCGAGGTATGAATACCGATCCGTCTCAGAGTCTGCCGCGGCGGCTTTTTCGGCGGCGGCAGCCTGAGGATATCTTGCTCACGCGCCATCGAACGAGGCATCAGAGCAGTATAGCCATGCTCGCAGGAGAGCTGCGCCTCGGGCATACGCATCCGGCAGGCTCTTCCCGCCCCCCCGCCAGGTTTGCGCGCGCCTGCTTTCAACGATAAACTTGCATGTTTTGAGGTTGATCCCATGTTAGTGGTCATGCAGGCGCACGCGACCGAGGAACAGGTGCGCGCGGTTTGCCGGAAGATCGAGTCGCTCGGTTACCGCGCTCATTCCATCCCCGGCGCCGGGCGGACCGCCATCGGCATCACCGGCAACAAGTCCGAAGTCGAGCCCGGGGCGATGGAGGAGATGCCGGGCGTCCAGGAAGTAATCCGCGTCACCAAGCCGTACAAGCTGGTCAGCCGCGACATTAAAGAGGACAACACCGTCATCCGCTTTCCCGGCACGGATGCCGTTATCGGCGGCCCTGGCCTGGCCATCATTGCCGGCCCTTGCGCTATCGAGAGCCGTGAACAGGCGTTTGCCGTGGCCGAGCGCGTCAGCCGCGCCGGAGCCCAATTTTTCCGCGGCGGGGCCTACAAGCCCCGCACCTCGCCCTACTCGTTCCAGGGCCTGGAAGAAGACGGCCTGCGCATCATGGCCGAAGTCCGTGAGCAATTCGGTCTGTGCATCGTCACCGAGGCGATCGATAAGGAATCGCTGGAACTGGTCGAGGACTACGCCGACGTAGTGCAGATTGGCGCTCGAAACATGCAGAATTTCTCCCTGCTGAAGCACGCGGGAAGAGGCAAGCGCCCGGTTCTGCTGAAGCGCGGAATGTCGGCCACGCTGGAAGAGCTCCTGATGGCGGCCGAATACGTGATGAGCGAGGGCAATTACAACGTAATCCTGTGTGAGCGGGGTGTCCGCACCTTCGCCGACCACACCCGTAACACGCTCGACCTGAGCATCGTTCCCGCCGTGCAACGGCTCAGCCACTTGCCCATCATCGTCGACCCCAGTCACGGCACGGGAAAGCGTAATAAGGTCGCCCCCCTGTCGCGCGCCGCCATCGCTGTCGGGGCGGATGGCCTCATCGTCGAGGTGCACCATGATCCCGATAGGGCGCTCTCCGACGGCATTCAGTCGCTCTATCCCGATCAGTTCGACGAACTGATGAACCAGGTGCGGCAGATCGCGCCGGTGGTGGGAAGGACGGTGGCGGGAGTTCGAATACAGCCGGAGTTCCTCGGAAAGGTCCGCGTCAGATAACCCGCAGTGAAAGGACACTGGAGAAATGTGCCTGGGGCCCTCAAAGTCCGCCTTTCGCCTGGGGCTGCTCGTAGCCATTTCCCTCTGTGCCTCGTTGTGGTCCTCTGCTCAAGCCCCGGCCTCGGAAGACGTCCATGATATTCACGAGCATGGTCTGAAGCCTCCCAGGGCGATCGACTCCCCAAATCCCAGCTATTCGGAGCCGGCACGGAAGGCGAAGGTCTCGGGAGACGTGATCCTCGAAATCACCGTGACCGCCGCCGGCGGCGTGCGGGATGTCGAAGTGATCAGAGCGCTCGGGTATGGCCTGGATGAGAAAGCCATGGAAGCAGTGCGCCGCTGGAAATTTCAACCGGCAATTTTTGGGGAAAAACCCGTCGCCGTGCGGCTGAAGGTCGCGGTTCAGTTCAAACTCTATTGAGTCTTGTTCCCGCAGTTGCGCAGTTTACTATCGATCCGGGCAATGCTTGAGAAAGCTCCTCCTCATTATTGTTCTGCTGCCGATCCTCGGCGGCCTCGGCTGGTGGTACCTCCACGAGCGCCAGCTTACGGACTACGGCCCCGCCTATCACGAGTACGCATACGTTACCAACGGTAAGAGCAATACCGTAACCGCCATCGACCTGCGCACATTTGAGATCAGCAAAACCATCAAAGTCGGCGCCGAGCCCACCGGTATCGCCGCCAACCGCAGAAAGAATGAAGTCTATGTCGTCAATGCCGGATCGAATAACATCAGCGTGATTGACGCGGAACGCAATGCCGTCGCTGCGACCATCGGCGTTCACGGCAGGCCCTTTTTCATCGACGTTTCCGCCGACGGCAAACGCGCTTACGTGGCCAACTCCGGCTCCAATAATGTTTCCGTCATCGATCTGGAGAGGCGCATCCTGCTCGGCAACATCCGCGTCGGCATCGCGCCCGGTCTCGCCCGCGTTTCGCCCGATGACCAGACCGTCGTCGTGAGTAACCGCGGCGATGGCACTATCTCGACCATCGACGTCAGCCGGCTGGCCGTGCGCTCCACCATCCCCGTTTGCCCGCAACCGGAAGACATCGCCGTTCTTCCCGACAGCAGCAAAGCTTTCATCGCCTGCGCAGGGTCGTCCCAGGTGGCATCGGTTGACTTGAGGAATGACAAGCTCCTGGCGCTGCTCGATGTCGGCAAGACTCCGGTGAACCTCGCCCTCAAGCCGGACGGCGGCGAGATGATCGTCACCTGTTTCGATGCCGACGGCATTTCCATCGTCGAAACCACCACCAACGAGGTCGGCGCCAGTTATCTGGTGGGAACCCATCCCGCGCGCGGCGTGGTCACCGCGGACAACTCCCGTCTCTATGTCAGCAATTTCGGATCGAATACCGTGGCGGTTTACGACATCGACCTGGGCAAACTCATCGCCACGTTGCCCGTCGGCACCCGTCCCGATGGCCTGGCCTTGTCGCAGAGCCAGAACTATCTGCTGGTGTTGAATTCAGGTTCGGGAGATGTGAGCGTGATCCAGAAACGCGTGCCCAAAAAGAAATTCGAGCCCGGCGAGTATTCGCTGCTGACCATGATTCCGGTGGGCGTCCAGCCTAACAACATCGTGGTCAAGTCGTTCGTGTTGGGCCAACACTGACCCTGGAGACGGTGCTTGCAACGTCTTGGCTACCTGTTTTTTGGGATTGTGATCGGGCTTGCCGACACGGCCACATTCGATTACCCGCCTGCCCCGCAGCACTTCTTGTACTTCTTTCCCGAACCGCACGGGCAAGGATCGTTCCGTCCGACCTTCGCCGCTCCGCGAACCACCTGCTGCACAGGTTGCAGGTCGCCCGAACCGGCCATGCGCGCCTGCTCCAGCTCGCGACGCTTCCGCCGCTGAAAAGCTTCCTCGATTTCATCCACGGATGTCGCCACCGTTCGCGGTGGCTTTTGTCCGTTTCCGTCTCCGCCGCCGCGCAACATCGGGACGCCGCTCTCCGGCGGTTGCTCCAGCCCCCGCCCCGGCCCAGGCGCGCCGCCCTCGCCCGGCCGCTCCAGAATCTGCATCAGATACAGGTACCGCACCGTATCTTCCTGGAAGCGCTGCATCATGGCTTCGAACATTTCGAAGGATTCCCGCTTGTACTCCACCAGCGGATCGTGCTGGCCGTACCCGCGCAGCCCGATGCCTTCTTTCAGGTGATCCATGTCGCGCAGGTGATCTTTCCACTGCGCGTCCAGCACACTCAGCATGATCATGCGCTCGTGGTAGCGCATGGCATCCGGGCCGATCAGCTTTTCCTTGGCGTCATAGCGGTTCTTCAGCCGGTCGAAGATCGAGTCGCCCAGTTCGTGGCGGTTGAGCGCCTCCGCTTTGATGCCTTCGGCAAAAATGTCCACTCCAAACCGGGTGAAGATCGCGTCCTTCAGCGCCTTGATGTCCCAGTCTTCGGGATGAACCTTGACCGGGCAGTATTGATCGATCAGGTCGCTCAGGATTCCCGAAACGTAGTCTTCGAGAATCAGCTCCTTTTGATCGACTCCCTCGAGCAGCGAGCGCCGCAGTCCATAGACCGCTTCGCGCTGCTTGTTCATCACGTCGTCGTATTCGAGAAGGTGCTTGCGGGCTTCGAAGTTCTGCGCCTCCACCGCCTCCTGCGCCTTCTCGATCCGCCGCGTGATGAGCCGCGACTCAATCGGAACCCCTTCTTCCATGCCCAGGCGCTGGAGAAGGGTCGAGACCCACTCCTTGGCGAAAATGCGCATCAGGTCGTCTTCCAGCGACAGGTAGAATCTCGACGACCCGGGATCGCCTTGCCGGCCGGCGCGTCCGCGAAGTTGGTTGTCGATGCGCCGCGCTTCGTGGCGCTCCGTGCCGAAAATGTGCAAGCCGCCCGCCGAAATGACCTCATCGTGTTCTCCGTCCGTCTGCTGCTTGTAGCGGCCCAAGACTTCCATCCATTGGTCGATGGGGGCAACGTATTCGTTGCCGCCGTAGTACCAGACGGTATTCTTGGTGTCGTCAACCACCGCCTGCACCTTGCCTTGCGCCGCCCGCTGCGGTTGCGCGATTCCTTTCTTGACGCACTCCACCTTGGCCATGAATTCTGCGTTCCCGCCCAGCAGAATGTCGGTGCCCCGGCCCGCCATGTTGGTGGCGATGGTGACCGCGCCTTTGCGGCCCGCCTGCGCCACGATTTCCGCCTCGCGCTCGTGGTACTTGGCATTGAGCACTACGTGGCGGATGCCTTTTTTCTTCAGCAGCTCCGAAAGCCGTTCGGACTTCTCGATCGAGGTCGTGCCCACCAGCACCGGCTGCCCGGTCTCGTTCAGCTTCTGAATCTCGTCCGCCGCGGCAAAGTATTTTTCTTTTTCCGTGCGGTACACCACGTCCGGATTTTCTTTGCGCAGCAACGGCTTGTTGGTGGGAATTACCATGACTTCCAGCCGGTAGATCTTCTCGAACTCCGGCGCTTCCGTCTCCGCCGTTCCGGTCATGCCCGCCAGCTTGCGGTACATGCGGAAGTAATTCTGGAAAGTGATGGTGGCCAGGGTCTGGTTCTCGCGTTCGATCTTGACGTTTTCCTTGGCTTCCACCGCCTGGTGCAGCCCATCGGACCAGCGCCGCCCCGGCATCAGCCGCCCCGTGAACTCGTCGACGATGATCACTTCCCCCTCTTTCACCACGTACTCGACGTCCCGGTGGTAGAGCGCATGCGCCTTGACCGCGGTCTCCACGTGATGCTTCAGGTCCCAGTTCTCGGGATCGGCGATATTGCCGATGCCCAGCAGTTGCTCGACTTTTTCCCAGCCTTCGTCGGTGACCGTGATGTTCCGATGCTTCTCGTCCACCACGAAATCCCCGGTCATTTGCGCCGGTTCTCCGGGCGGGCCGGGAATCTCCTCGCCCTTTTCCAGCTTGGGGATGATGCGGTTGACCCGGGCATACTTGTCCGTCGATTCTTCGCTGGCGCCGGAGATGATCAGCGGCGTGCGGGCTTCGTCGATCAGGATCGAGTCGACTTCGTCGACGATGGCGAAGTTGTGACCCCGCTGCACGCAGTCCTTGACTTCGAACTTCATGTTGTCGCGCAGGTAGTCGAAGCCGAACTCGTTGTTGGTGCCGTACGTCACATCCGCCGCATAGGCGTCGCGCCGCTGCTGGTCGTCGAGATCGTGGATAATGACCCCGACTGTCAGGCCAAGAAAGGTATACAGTTTCCCCATCCACTCCGAGTCGCGCTTGGCCAGGTAATCGTTGACGGTGACCACGTGCACGCCGCGCCCACTCAATGCGTTTAGATACACCGGCAGCGTGGCCACCAGCGTCTTGCCTTCGCCGGTCTTCATTTCGGAAATCTTGCCCTGATGCAGCACCATCCCGCCAATCAGCTGCACGTCGAAATGCCGCATGTTGAGAACTCGGCGGCCGGCCTCGCGGACCACGGCAAAGGCCTCCACCAGAACGCTGTCCAGCACCTCCTGGGTCGCCTGATAACGCTCGTCCTCGAGAGCCTTACGGCGATCCGGATCGGCATCGGGCTCCCCCGGAATCTGACCGATCCGTTCCTGGATGCGGCGCCGAAATTCTTCGGTCCTGGCGCGCAGTTGCTCGTCGGAGAGTTTTTTCATCTCCGCTTCAAGCGCGTTGATCTCCGCCACCCGGGGCATCAGACGCTTGATTTCGCGCTCGTTCTTGGTCCCGAAGACCTTGCCTAGCAATGCATTGATCAACTCGTGAGTCCTTTGGCGGGCGGGCAGGAACCTCAGCCTGATACTCTAAAAGCCTAGCACATTAGATGCCGCGCGAGGGGCGAAGTCGCGGGTTGAACCGGTCTTGCGCGTACTCGCCCGGCATGGGGGAGGCCCGGAACGCAATCCCGCCGCCGCATTCGCGTGAACCCGCGCCATCAGGTATATTTTCCCGCTGGCCCATGTCCACCTTTTATCATCTTTTCTGCGAGTGCGCCGAACGCTGGCCCGAAATTATCGCCCTGGAGATCCAGCGCCGCGACCGCGTCGAGCGCTCCACCTACTCCGAATTGCGGAACATGGCGGATGCCATCGGCCGATGGCTGACCGATCGTGGTCATTCGCCGGGCCAGCGCATCGCCATCCTCGCCGAAAACCACCCGCGTTGGGTAGCGGCCTACCTCGGCATTATTGCCGCCGGCTGCGCTGCCGTCCCGCTGGATACGGCCTTCCATGTCGAGCAGGTGGAGACCTTGCTCAAGGACAGCGGCAGTTCGCTCCTGTTCTGCGACATAAAGCATCGCGGCATTGGCGAAGCCGTGACCCGGTCGTTATCCCTCCCCCTCGTTCTGATCGACGGGCCCGCCGCAACCTCATCCGCGGCCTCCGCCGACCTTGACGGCATTCTCGCCGCCGGTCCCGGGAAATTATCGTCCGCAGCCCGGGACCCTGCCGATCTCGCTTCTCTTCTATACACCTCCGGCACAACCGCCGACCCCAAGGGCGTCATGCTCACACACGCCAACATGCTGGGCGAGATTCAGGCTGTGTTCTCCTGGGTCGACATCGGTCCCAATGATGCCATCCTGGGCGTCCTGCCGCTCTTTCATGTGCTCTCGCAGATGGCGAACCTCTTGCTTCCCCTGGTGATGGGTGCCCGCGTCGTCTACCTGGAGACTCTGAACACCACTGAACTGCTGCGCGCTTTGAGTGAGCGCGAGATTACCGCCTTCGCCGTCGTGCCCCAGTTCTTCTACCTGATCCACGAACGTATCTTCAAAGAGATTGCCGCACGCGGCGCACTGGCTACGAAACTGGTTCGCGTTCTGATGGCAACCACGCGCGCGTCCCGGCGCCTCGGCTTCAACCCGGGCCGGCTTTTCTTCGGCAAAATCCACAGACTGTTCGGCCCCAGGATGCGCTTCCTGGTGACGGGCGGGTCCCGCTTCGATCCCGAGATCGCCCGCGATTTCGCGGCCCTGGGCATCGACGTCCTCCAAGCCTATGGCCTGACCGAGACCACCGGCGCGGCCTGCGCCAATCATCCCGGGAACAACGTCATTGGCTCGGTGGGACCGCCACTGCCCGGCGTCAGCGCGCGCATCGTCGAAGCCCAGCCCAACGAGGAAGGTGGCCCGCCGGTTGGCGAAATCGCCCTTCGCGGTGCCATCGTCATGAAAGGTTACTGGCAACGCCCGGAGGCCACCGCGACCGTGCTCAAAGACGGCTGGCTCTATACCGGCGATCTCGGCTATCTCGACCCCCAGGGAAATGTCTTCATCACCGGCCGCAAGAAAGAAGTCATCGTCCTCAGCAATGGTAAGAATATCTATCCCGAGGAGATCGAAACCCACTATCTCAAGTCTCCCTTCATTAAGGAAATCTGCGTGCTCGGCCTCGAAGGCCGCCCCGGCGATCCTGCTTCCGACCGCCTCCATGCCGTAGTCGTTCCCAACCTTGAGGTATTGCGGCAGCGGCAGATTGTCAATGCAAAGGAGGTCATTCGCTTCGACATCGAAAGCCTCTCCGCGGATCTCCCCTCCACCAAGCGCGTGGGTGGCTATGAAATCTGGCAGAGCGACCTCCCGCGGACGACCACCCGTAAACTCAAACGCTTCGAGATTGAGAAACGTGTGCGCTCCAGCCATGCCAGGGGATCTTCCGGCGAGGACATTGCCTCCGATAAGCCGCTCACCGACCAGGACCAGGCCTGGCTGGAGCAGCCCGAGGTGCGGCGAGCGCTCACCGTCATCCGCGCCAACGTCCGCGCCAGAACCGGACAGATTCGTCCTGGCCACAGCCTTGAACTCGACCTGGGGCTCGACTCCATGCAGCGCATCGAGCTTCTCGTCGCCCTCGAGCAGGAGCTGGGAGGTGATCTCGGAGAGTCGCAGCTTGCCTGTATCTATACTGTGCGCGAACTCGTCGACGCAGTCCTGGCCGCTTCGGATGGCTCAACCGCTCCTGCGGCAAAGCAGTTCGCCGGGTGGAGCGTGGTTCTGCGGGAAGATCCCCCAGCCGAAGAGGTGATCGACCTCATCCGGCCTCGGCGAGCGGAGGAAGGTTTCTGGTTCACCCTCAGCCGCCTGGTGCAGCTCGTGGCCCGGGACCGCTTCCACTTGCGTGTGAGCGGCTTGGAGAAGCTGCCCGCCTTCGGGCCGTTCATCCTTTCCTCCAACCACCAGAGCTTTCTCGATCCTGCCATCCTGGCAGGCCTGCTCCCCGGGCCGGTTTTCCGCAACACCTTTGCCGTCGGAACCAGCGAGATCTTCGGCTCGGGTTTCATGCGGCGGCTCGCCCGTTGGCTGCGCGTGGTGGTGGTCGACCCCGATGCCAATCTGGTGCCTGCCATGCGCGCCGCGTCCTTTGGCTTGCGCCACGGCCGCATCCTCATTCTCTATCCGGAGGGTGAGCGCAGCATCGACGGCCTTCCCAAGACCTTCAAGAAAGGCGCAGCCATTCTCTCCATTCACTTGCAGGTCCCGATTGTGCCCATTGCCATTGAGGGTTTCCACGAAGCCTGGCCGCGCGGCAAGGGATTTCAAAAGTTCACGCCCCTGCAAGTCTTGTTCGGAGATCCCATCTTCCCCCCGCCGGAATCGGACGCGTCCGAAGACGCCTACCTCGCGCTCACAGAGAAGGTCAGAAGCCGAATCGTGGCCATGTGGGAACAGCTTCGGAAACGGAAAGAGCGCTCGCCGTGACCGCGCCTGCCCGCGAATTCATTCGACGGACTCCTCCAGCCACTGCAGATATTCGGGGCTGCCGTTCTCGATCGCCAGGCACAGACACTCCGGAAGCTCATAGGAATGCATTTCCCGGATGGCGTCGCGTACGCGCTCAAAGGCGTCGGCCGTGGTCTTGATCCACAGCAGCCATTCTTCCGCCTCTTCCGTCTTCCCCTTCCAGCGGTAAATCGACTCCACTCCCGAAACGATGTTCACGCAGGCTGCCAGCTTGCGGTCCACCAGCGCATCGGCGATGCGTCGCGCTTCATCACGGGAGCCGGCCGTGGTCAGGACCAGTCTTTTATCGGTCATAGCAATCAGCCTTTTAAGTTCCTGTTTTGCTTGATGAAGTCCAAGGTAACACTTTGGACGAATTGTAGAAAAACGTCATCCCCAGGCCGATGCGAGGAAGATTTCCTTCCACCGTTGCAGTTTCGCCACCAATTCCGGCGCCGACTTGTCAAAGTTGATTCCCTCCCGGTCTTGCCGGCAACTTCCCCTTGACGTAGCGGGCACGGCGAAGTTCACTGGAACAATCGGATGCGAATCCTCGGCAGCCCGGCGGGCGGGCAGCAGGGAAGAGCCTGGCGCCACGGAACAATCATGGGTCTTCGGGTAGTTCATCTTCGCAACATTCGTGCCTTGCCCCGTCCCGAGGAGGGGTTGCGCAGCTTGGTGGAGCGCGCCCCGCAGGCCGAAGCCTGGGCCGACCGCACCATGGAGAGGCTCCGCCCGACCCTTACCTTTCTCTATAGCATTCGCCGCCGGCTGGCTACCGCGGGAGTGGTCACGTTCACAATATGGCTGTTTGTCCACGTCATGTTCGGGGCGAATGGCATGGTGGTGTACCGCCAGAAAAAGGCTGAGTTCCAGAATCTCCAGCAGGAAATCGGCGTCCTGCAGAACGAAAATGGCCACTATACGCAGCAGATCAAGGCGCTGCAGACCGATCCCGGCACCATCGAAAAGGAAGCCCGGGAGCAGTTGCACTACGCCCGTCCCGGCGAGGTGGTCTACGTCTCTCCGCCGCCTCCCAGTTCTCAAACGGAACGAACTAGCTCCGCGCGCAAGTAAAACTCCGGCGATTCCTGCCTGTACCGTTGGAAGAGTATGGTATATTTCCAGCCAAATTACCAAACTGGAAAGCAAGGCGCTTGCCGTTGCGGCTGGCGTCTTACCAGGCTTGAGGCTTCCGGCGCGACCTGCAGCGGATATCGTGGGCCGGGCGCTCTTCGTTGCAGTTAAAAAATCTGCGGTTCGACCGCTAGAAACTTGAGGATTCACCATGAAAAAGTTACTGCTCGGGTGTCTTGCGTTATCGTTGCTGCTTTCCGTGGCTTCCCTCGTCTGGGCCGCCGGTTCCACTACGGTCAACGGATATGTCAGCGATTCCATGTGCGGAGCCAAGGGCGCCAAGGACGCGCATGCGGATTGCATGAATAAGTGCGTCGCCAAGGGCGCGAAGTATGTGATCGTCACCGATAGCGACCACAAAGTTTTGACCGTCGATAATCCCGATGCGCTGAAGGGCCACGAAGGGCATCATGTGGCCGTCACTGGACAGGTTTCGGGCAGCTCGATCCACGTAGAAAGCACAAGCATGATGTAGCGCTTAGACTGGCGAGGCGGCCTCCTGCCGCCTTTCCGGTCACCATGCCCCTTAGCCCGGCTTTCTACTTCACCACACCTTCCAACGGCGAACTGGCGGTCGCGTACAGCTTCCGCGGCATTCGTCCGGCGAGATAGGCCTCCCGGCCCGCCATCACCGCATGTTTCATCGCCGCAGCCATCAGCGCCGGATCCTGGGCGTTGGCGATGCCCGTATTCATCAATACCGCGTCCGCCCCTAATTCCATGGCGATCACCGCGTCCGAGGCAGTTCCGACTCCCGCATCCAGAATGAGCGGAACCCCCGTAACCATTTCCCGCAGAATCCTGATATTCGCCGCATTCTGCACCCCCAGCCCGCTGCCGATCGGCGCTCCCAGCGGCATGATGGCGCTTGCGCCCGCGTCCAGCATGCGTTTGGCGAACACCACGTCATCCGAAGTGTAGGGCAGCACGGTGAAACCCTCTTTCGCCAGGACTCGCGTCGCTTCCAGCGTGGCCTGGACATCCGGATAGAGCGTGGCCTGGTCGCCGATCACTTCCAGCTTCACCCAATCGGACAAACCTACCTCCCGTCCCAGGCGTGCCGTCCTTATGGCCTCGTCTGCGCTGTAGCAGCCGGCGGTGTTCGGCAGCAGAAAATACTTCTTGGCGTCGATGTAGTCAAGCAGCGACTCCTTACTGCGGTCCAGGTTCACGCGGCGCACCGCAACGGTTACCATTTCCGCCCCGCTCGCTTCCAGGGCGCGTGCGGTTTCCTGGAACGACTTGTATTTCCCCGTTCCCACGATAAGCCGCGAACCAAATTCGCGGCCGGCAATCATTAAGGAGTCCGGCATGAGCTTATTGTACTGCTCTGGCCGCGGTCCGTTCAGTGCGGAGATGCGCCGGCAGCCATTGCGAAGTGGTATTACGAATTTATATGAAAATGGTACTTTTTAAATACCAAAATGCAGAGCATGCTGAGGGTGTCGATTGTGCCGCCGGCAAACGCGTGCGGTGAAGCCCGGCCGACGCAAGCCGCAAGGTTGCTCGTCTTGGCGGAGGAAACTATGAAGCTTAGGGAAAGAAGCCAACTGCGCCGCTTGCCCCAGCGGGGCTCGCATGACGAGGCAGCCATCTCCGGCATTCTCGATGAGGCATTTCTGGCCCACGTCGGCTTCAGCCTCGACGGCCAGCCCTTTGTCATTCCTACGCTCTTTGGGCGCGACGGCGGAAAGTTATACCTGCATGGCTCTGCGGCCAGTCGCATGCTCCGGGAACTCGATCGCGGCGTGTCCGCCTGCGTCACGGTCACTATCGTCGACGGCCTGGTGCTGGCCCGCTCCGCCTTCCATCATTCGATGAACTACCGTTCGGTGGTCGCCTTCGGAACCGCGCGCAGGATTGAAGAACCGGAACGCAAGACCCAGGCTCTACGCGTGATCTCGGAGCACCTGATCAAGGGCCGCTGGGACCAGGTTCGGGGTCCCGCCGAAAACGAATTGAAAGCCACCGCGGTGCTCGAGTTCACGATCGAAGAAGCCTCGGCTAAGGTGCGCACCGGTCCGCCGCTCGATGACGAAGCCGACTATGCCTTGCCGGTCTGGGCCGGCGTCCTTCCCCTGGCCCTGGAGCCCAAGCCACCGCTCGCGGATGAGCGCCTGCATGCCGGCGTTGACATTCCCGAATACGTTTTACGGTATCGCAACTAGTCGGGGGTAAGGCTCCCATGCTGAAGATCGGTTGAACTTGAAACTGGGGTCAGGAGTCTAAGTGCTTCGGTTTTTCCCGTTGCCTGGGTTTATTTCCGCCTGCTCGTACAGGTCTTCGATCTGCCGCCGGTAGCGTTCTTCCACCACCCGCCGGCGCAACTTCATGCTGGCGGTTAGCACGCCATTCTCTTGAGTAAACTCCTCGGCGATCAGCACAACCTTTTTCAACTGTTCGAAACGGGCAAGGCTTCCGTTGAGATCGGCCACGATGCCGTCGTACATCTCCTTCACTTTCCGGTGGCCGATCAACTCCGCGCGGGAGCTGAACAAAATCTGATTGGCCCGCGCCCAGTCCTCCAGCAGGGGGAAGTGAGGCAAAATCAGAACCGAAGGAAATTTCCGCTTCTCTCCGAGAACGACCGCTTCGGAGATCAGCGCATTGTGCTTCAGCGAATTCTCCAGCGGTTGCGGCGCAATGAACTTCCCGCCCGAGGTTTTGATCAGGTCTTTCTTGCGGTCCGTCACCGACAGGAACCCGTCCTGGTCGATCGTGCCAATATCGCCGGTTTTGAACCAGCCATCCACCAGCGCGTTGCCGCTCTCTTGCGGGCGGTTCCAGTAGCCGCAGAAGATCGACGGCCCCCGCGCCAGAATCTCTCCATCTTCGGCGATCCGGACCTCGACATTCGCCAGCGGCTTTCCCACGGTTCCGATCTTGTGGGCCTTGGGCGTGTTTACCGCGATCACGGGCGAGGTCTCCGTCAGTCCGTAACCCTCGTGAATGCGGATGCCGATGTCCGCGTACCACTCCGCCAGCTCCCGTCCTAACGGCGCGCCCCCCGAAACAAAAAGCTCAGCCCGGCCTCCCATTCCCGCCCGCACCTTGGAGTACAGAAGCCGGTTGGCCAGCCGCCACCGCAGGGAGTCCGGAGTCCGCCCCGCAAGGACCTCCGGCTTGTGGGCCTGGCCCACCGCGAGCGCCCAGCGGTAAACCCACTTCTTGAAAAAGCCCTTGGCCTTCTGCTCGACTTGCGAATGAACCTTCTCATAGACTCGCGGCACGCCCACAAAGATGGTTGGCCGCACCTCCAGCAAAGCCTGCGGCAACTGCTCGAGATGCGATACATAGGCGAGCGTAGTTCCGTGGTACAGCAGGGCGAAGTCCAGGTGCCGCGCGGTCACGTGCGACAAAGGCAGGAACGAAATGCTGATCGATCCCGGTCCCAGTTCAAAATCCCGCAACGAGAAGTTGATGTTCGCCGTCAGGTTGCCATGCGTAAGCATCGCCCCCTTGGGCGTTCCCGTGGTTCCCGACGTGTAAATAATGGTGGCCAGATCGTCAGGCTTGACCGAGCGTGCGCCGGCCTCGAATTGCGGATCGCGTTCCGTCGGGCCGCTCCGCATCAGCTGCTGGATGTGGAATGCATGAGCCGTCTCGACTGCATCCATGACCACGATCTTTTCCAGCGGCGTCTGCTCGCGGATCGCGCTGACCTTGGCAAAGTGGTTCTCCGTGGAGACGAAGATCGCCTTTGCCCCCGAGTCCTGCAGCGTGTAGGCGGTCTGCTCTCCGGTGAGGGTGGTATACACCGGAACCACTACCGCCCCGATCAGCAGGCAGGCGAAATCCGTCATCGTCCATTCCGGGCGGTTCTCGCTGAGGATCGCTACCCGGTCGCCCTTACCGACTCCCCATCCGCACAAGGCCCTGGCGATGCCGAGAACGTTCCGGTAAAACTCCTGCCAGGAAATCGATACCCATTGGATCGCCTGGCGGTGCATCACCACCACGCGTTCGTTGCGATCGATGATGGCAAAAAAAATGTCGTTGAGAGTACGTGCGCCTGGATGGGCGGAAACCGAGAATCGAGATTGCGTGCCCGGCAGCTGGGTCTCGTTCACATATACTCCGCGTCCCGCGGCCCGTTCGCGGCTGCAGGACGCTCCCACAAAACTCTAATCGCATTTCGAGCCTTTTAGCAATGACTAGACAAGTGCATCCCACGCCCCCTGCGGTTTGTGAGAGGATGATTGATCTGAACCATTCGCAAGGGAGTGCATGTCCATGAAGAAACTGGTTGTGATTGCTTTTCTTTTCTGGCTGCTCGCGGCCTGCGGGGTAAGCGTGTGGGCCGCGGACGCCAAATCCGCGCCGCCCCCGCCCGCCTTAAAGGTCGGGGACACGGCTCCCGATTTCAAGCTGCAATACTTCGACGGGAATGACCTCAAAGACGTTTCCCTCAGCCAGTACCGGGGAACGAAGAACGTGGTGCTCGCCTTCTACATTTTCGCCTTTACCGGGGGTTGAACCCAGCAGATGAAAAACTTCCAGCAGAATCTGCAAAAGCTGGAAGCTACCGACACCCAGGTCCTGGGTGTGAGCATGGATAGCCCCTTCGCCAACCACGCCTTCGCCGAACAAATCGGAGTGACGTTCCCTCTGCTCAGTGACTGGGGCGGAGACGTGACCCGCCAGTACGGCGTGTATCTGGACAAATACAAGGCCGCCCGCCGCATCAATTTCCTGATCGGCAAAGACGGCAAGATCATCGAGGAACAGCTGGATAGCGCCGCCATCGATCCCACCAAGATCGTGGACGCGTGCGAGCGCCCCAAACTGAAAAACTAGCGCGGACTACGGAAGCCGAAAGACGATCGCGTGCCGCGCGCACCTCTCCCGCGTGCTGCACCCGCCCACGGCACTCGCTTGCCACGCCTCTGTGGGCCGCGCGTTTGACGCTGCCGGATGCGATTGTTATCATGACTTCGCGGGGTGGAGCAGTCTGGTAGCTCGTTGGGCTCATAACCCAAAGGTCGGTGGTTCAAATCCACCCCCCGCAACCACTTACAGATTTGAGGGACTACGGGCGTAGTCCCCAATTCCCAA
>Ga0335080_10002835_pt1 | contig 17444 bp, 16 predicted proteins | sample Lox_Sample_34_FD_206720 | JGI IMG/M metagenome (GOLD analysis project Ga0335080, IMG submission 206720) | Soil microbial communities from Loxahatchee National Wildlife Refuge, Florida, United States - Lox_Sample_3.4 | ecosystem: Environmental > Terrestrial > Soil > Wetlands | place: USA...
AAACAGGGAACATTACCTTCCCGGTGAAACCATCGACCTATGAAAATTTCCCCACACTGGCTCCGCGACTTCGTCGACCTCCCGGTCGACTACCGCCGTCTTGCGGATGAACTTACGCTCGCTGGCGTGGCGGTCGAGGGCATTTCCGGCGAGGGCGAATCGACCGTTTATGAGATGGAAATCACCACGAATCGTCCTGACGCCATGAACCACTATGGCGTGGCGCGCGAGGCGTCGGCGCTCTACGATCTTCCGCTGCGAGTGATCGAGCCGAAACTGCCCGCTGCGCAGGGCAAGTCTGAAGTTACGGTCGAAATTCAGGAACCGGAACTTTGTCCGAGATTCACCGCTCAGGAAGTTCGCGGATCTCAGGTCAAGCCGTCACCTGCGAAGATAGCGCAACGCCTCGAATTGCTCGATCAACGTCCCATCAGCAACGCCGTGGATGCGACCAACTATGTTCTGTGGGAGAGCGGCAAGCCGACGCACGTATTCGATCTGGATCTACTCGAAGGCCGGCGCCTGGTGATTAGAAAAGCGCGCGCCGGAGAAATACTGAAGACGCTCGATGGTGTTGAGCGCAAACTGACACCCGAAGATCTGGTCGTCGCCGATGCCGTGAGGCCAGTTGGCCTAGCGGGCGTGATGGGCGGATTCGACACCATGATTACGGAGAAGACGCGGAACATCCTGATCGAGTCGGCATGGTGGGATCCGGTGACGGTGCGGCGGATGTCCAAGCGGCACGGGCTGCACACCGACGCGTCCCATCGATTCGAGCGCGGGGCCGATTTCGAGTCTACGGTAGCTTCCACGAATCGCGTGGCGGAGCTGATTCACAACTCGGGCGGCGGCACGCTGGTCGGAGAGGTGATTGACGTCGTCGCGCGCCGGCTCGATCTTGCCCCGGTGGAGCTCGATCTGCGCGAAGTGCGCCGTATTCTGGGTGAAAATCTTCCCATGATCGAGATCAGCCGGATTCTTTCGCGTCTGGGATTTGTGCTCACGGCGGGCACCGAAGACCGTTTTCTGGTGCAGATTCCGAGCTGGCGGCTGGATGTTGAGCGAGAGATCGACGTCATAGAAGAGATCGCCCGGCTGCATGGTTACGACAAATTTGCCAATACCCTTCCGGCATACAGCGGAGAGGTGCGCGACCTTCCCGACGCGCGCAAAGACAAGCGGCTGCGGTCGTCCCTGCTCGCGCTCGGCTATGACGAGGCCATATCGCTGACGTTTATCTCGAAGGAGGATGCGCGCCAGTTCTCGAAGGCGACAGAGCTCGATCTGGCGAATCCGTTGAGCGATGAGGCTTCGGTCATGCGGACCTCACTCGTGCCCGGCATGCTGAACATGCTGGCTTACAACCTGAACCGCGGGAGCGCGAACGTTCGGCTGTTCGAGGCGGGGAATGCGTTTGAGGCGGCAGGCGAGAAGGCTGCCGAACACAAACAGATTGTGCTCGGCGCAACCGGGAATGTGGACGCGGGCGTGGTGCGCGGGCTGACGCCGGGAGCGGAGACGCGGCCGCTGTCGTTTTTTGATCTGAAGGGCGACCTTGAAGATTTGCTGGCGGCGTTCGCATACTGGGAGCTGGGTTTCGATGCGCAAACGGCGGACTACTACCATCCGGGACGGTCGGCGCGTGCAGTGATGGACGGCGCGACGGTCGCACAGTTCGGGCAAATTCATCCGGATGTGGCGGCGGCGCGCAAGCTGAAGCAGGATGTATTTGTCGCCGAGATCCATCTGGACCAGCTCTACAAGCACGATCTGCGGCAGCCCCGCTATGAACAGCTGCCGAAATTCCCTGCGGTGGAACGCGATTTCTCGTTTGTGTTCGATGACGGGGTGGAATTCGAGAAAATCCGGCAGAGCGTGGCGGGGCTGGAGATCAACGAACTTCGCGGGTTTGCGCCGGTAGAAGTTTTTCGCGGCGATAAAGTCGGTGCGGGGAAGTATTCGATTCTCATGCGAGCCAGATTTCAGTCTGGTGAACGGACGCTGCGGGATGATGAGGTCGCAACATGGTCAGGAAAGATCACAAGAGCCCTGGAGGCTTTGGGTGGAGTGCAAAGAGCTTGAAGACCCGAAGCCTACCCTCAGTAAGGATTTGCCCGCAGCCGAGCCAATAACTTGCCCGCTATTGGATGATCGTGGTCCGCGTCAGCACGTCGGAGTAATCTCCTCGCTTTCGTAAGCGATCTCTCTAACCCAGCACCTTCGAGATATGAAAGTCCAAGAAAGAAAAACGCGTCGTCTCGTCCATATCCCGAAATGCAGTTTGAATTGATTGCCTTGCGAAAACAACGGACTGCCGCATTCGGATTTTTCCTTACTCCCTTTCCCCAATAATAGTGAATTCCCAGTTGAACCAGTGCGTCGCCATCGCCCAAATTGCAAGCTGTCTGCAGCCATTTCACTGCCCTTCGCAGCTCTCCGATCTGCCGATATGTAAGCGCGATGTTGTGAGCAACGCCAGCATCCCTGTCGCGGAAAGCTCTCTTTAGCCACCAGAGTCCCTGTCTCACATTTCTTCGGACGCCATCTCCGTTTGTGAGGCAAACTCCGAAAGTGTTTTGCGCCGGCCTGCAACCGTGGTTCGCGGCTCTTCCCAGCCACAGAATCGCTTTCTCTTTCGAGCGTCTTACAATAACTACTCCCTTCTTATTCTTACATCCGTCATCATAGATGCCAGCTACCTGCCACTCCGCCTCAGACTCGCCTCGCGTCGCGCGCGTGTGTAATTCGCGCCACTCAGTGATTGACTTCCGGTACGGGTGAATCGAATGAGCATGGGCCCTCAGAGTGGCCCTCCACGGCGACTTTGAGTCGATCGGAAGCACAACTTCGGCGGCTTTCTTGTTTGTTTTGATAACCATGAGTGTCGGGATTGGTGGTCGCTATCGGTTACTAAGCGTTCGTATCGTTCCCAATCCAAGCAATTGTTGGTCCGCTGTCACCAAAGTGAGGTCGAGCACTTGTGCGGTCGCGGCGAGGAAACGGTCTAGCGGGTCCTGGTGCATCTGTAGCCGCCTCGCCACGAGCGCGATTTCGTGATTGAAGGGCGCCTCATGAAGGCCGGCTGTTGCTCGCAGGAACCATCGATCAATGTCTTCATCGATTTCGAATCGCCCTTTGTAGTGCAGGGTCAGCGCCTCCCACGTACTTGCCGGCGAGAGCCATAATTCGTTAGCCGGATCCTTAAGGTGAGCGGCCGTGACTCTTCCAATCTTTTTGGGCTCGCTTAACGACCACAGCCAGATGTGGGTATCGAGGAGCAGCCTCAATCGCGAAGTACCTCCCATTCATCGAGGTCGTTGCCGGGGGAGACGATGTCTCCCGTAATTCGCATGGAGTCCTTCATCGACCCGAACCACTTTTCGCGATCAATCGCCGCCGGGGATGGTGGGACTATCTCCGCTACTGGCTTGCCAAAGCGCGTAATACGAATCGGGCGTTTCGTTGCCCGCACCTGTTCGAGGAGCGCCAGGCACTTTGCTTTGAATTCTGAAATGGCCACTTCGTGCATGAAGATTCTCCCTGAAGTCAATATTTTAGACCATGGTCATAATGATGGTCAACCCCTTTCGAACAATCGATTTTGGAAGTCGATGATTGAGCCGTGCGCGCCTCATCCAATCGCATGAGGCGCTGTGCTAGCCTTTCTTCCATGACTCAGGTTTCTTCCCTTCCCAAACATTTTCTAAGCGACAAAGTCGAGCACTTCACCGAGTCGGTCATCCGCGACATGACGCGGCAGGCTATGCAACATGGCGCGGTCAATCTGGCGCAGGGGTTTCCGGATTTCTCCGCACCCGAGGAGATCAAACGGGCGGCACAGCAGGCGATTGCGGACGATGTGAATCAGTACGCCATTACCTGGGGCGCGAAGAACCTACGCAACGCGATTGCCCGGCAGATGAAGACCTGGCAAGGGATCGATGTCGACCCGGAGCGTGAGGTGGTGGTCTGTTGCGGGTCGACCGAGGCGATGATCGCTACGCTGCTCGCGGTCTGCAACAAGGGCGACGAGGTGGTCGTCTTCGAGCCGTTCTATGAAAACTATGGGCCGGACTCGATTCTGAGCGGAGCCAAGCCGCGGTTTGTCAGTTTGCGGCCGCCGCAGGCCGGCGACGGGGAGTGGACATTTGATCCGCAGGAATTGCGCGAGGCCTTCCATGCGCAGACGAAAGCAATTATCGTCAACACCCCGAACAACCCGACCGGCAAGGTGTTCACGCGGAAGGAACTGGAACTGATTCGCGATTTGTGCGTCGAGTACAACGTGCTCGCCATTACCGACGAGATTTATGAGCACATTCTTTATGACGGGGCGCAACACATTTCGATTGCCGGCCTGGAGGGGATGCGGGAGCGGACGATCACAATCAACGGGCTTTCGAAGAGTTACAGTGTGACGGGATGGCGGGTGGGATGGGCGATCGCGCCTCCGGCGATCACCAACGCGATTCGCAAGGTGCACGACTTTTTGACGGTAGGGGCGCCGGCTCCCTTGCAGGAAGCGGGAGCGGCCGGTTTGAGCTTGCCGGATTCGTACTACACCGAACTGGCGGAGCGCTACCGGACGCGGCGCGATCATCTGATTCCGGCGCTCGAGCGGGCGGGCTTCAAGTGTTATCGTCCGCAGGGCGCGTATTACGTCATGACCGACATCGGCGCATTTGGATTCAAGAGCGACGTGGACTTTGCGGCTTACCTGGTGAAGGACATCGGCATCGCCTGCGTTCCGGGATCGAGTTTTTATAAGCACGCAAAGGATGGAGGGCAGCAGGTGCGGTTCGCGTTCTGCAAGAAGCCGGAGACGCTCGATGAAGCGGGGCGGCGGCTCGAGAAGTTATCGCGACGATGATGGGAATGTGCGCGTAAGTCGCGAATGATGAGAGGTGTCGTGCTGAGGCGAGCGGTAGTTTCGGGCGACAGCGCCTAGCCTTTCGCGCGACACCTTTGGGCACTCCCTCCGCCAATTCACAGCAATCTGAGCTATACTCGCCTCAAAGATTTCCAAAGTCCTTCCGAAAGCGAGTTGTGCCCATGTCTGTTAAAGGCATTGAAGAGGTATCTGCGCAGGTTCCTGCTGAAGATTTTCAGGCGCTGGAAGAGAAAGTTTATCGCACCATTGAGTTATACAAGGCCGCCAAGGAAGCACGGGCGCATGCGGAGCGCGATGTGATGCGCCTGCGGGAGCAACTGGAACAGCGTGAGGAAGAGAATCAGGCGCTTCGGCGGGAGCTGGTGCAGTTGCGCAAGGATCGGGAGGACATCCGCGGCCGGGTGGAAAAGATGCTGAATCAGATGGAAGGGCTGGGCCAGGAACAAGCGGCGAGTTAAGCGGGCGGCAAGCTGCGACGCTTGTGCATCATAAGGGCCTGGAACCGGGCGGAATCCGCCGAGGAGTGACATGGCGACTGCCAGCAAACAATCTCCGACGAAAGATCCGGCAAATGGAAGCGTGCGCGTCGAAATTTTTGACCAGGTTTATAACCTGCGTGGCTCGGATGCCGACTACATTCTGAAGCTGGCCGAGTATGTGGACGGCAAGATGCGCGCGGTATCGGAGCAGACGGCGACAGTGGACTCGGTGCGGCTGGCAGTGCTGGCGGCGCTGAATATCGCCGACGAATTTCATTTGCTGAAGCGGAGCCTGCCGGCAGCCGCGCTGGAAACCAGGCAGCGAGCAAGCAAACTGGCGAGCGCGCTCGACGAAGTTTTGCAGGAAGACCGGCGAGCGGGATAGCGCTCTCCACCGAGTGTCCTCCGCAAACGACGGTAACATCGCGTTCATCCAGCGTTCATCGGGCCCTATTGCGCGGCGCGCCTCTTCTAGCAAGCCTTCTGCCAACTATTTTGTACTTACCACTTGCGCATCGTGCGCTAGTTTCCTAGCATCGAACGTGAAAGCCGGCCTGCAACGTTGGTGTTGGTGGCAACCGATTTTTGAACCAATGCCGAATGAACGGGGACTCGACTCGCAAAAAGATCCGGTGTGCTATGTTCCGCCATGCGGAAAAGCCTAATGGGTCGCGGCGGGTTCCCACCGTCTGAGACGGGTTCATTCTCGGCCCATCACACGGCGACGTGGGTCGGTTTTTTGAGTTCTCAGTTGCCGGTTCCCAGTTCCCGGTAAAACCCAAGCGCCCAGGCTTGTTCTCCGTCATCGACCCATCGGAATCTGCTTTAGGACTTGCGAATGCGTGAAGCCTTGAGCGTCGTGAATTACCGAGAACTAAGAGCGGAGAACTGCTAGACTCGTTGTTGTAATCCATCGCATCTAAACAAACGTGTTCCCTCGACTCTTTCAAATAGGCAATTTCTACCTTCCGACTTATGGTGTGCTGGTCGCCACCGGCGTGCTGCTGGGGCTCTGGATCAGCGTTCGCAATTCCGAGAAACAGGGCATCAACGGCGATGATGCGTGGAACCTCGGCATCTTCATGGTGCTTGCCGGCATACTGGGCGCGAAGGTTCTTTACATCATTAACGACTGGAGCAGCTACGTCCACCATTGGGGAGAGATTTTCAGCCTCAACACGCTGCAGGCGGGCGGAGTTTTTTCGGGCGGGCTGATTGGCGCGCTGGTGGTCGGCGCGTGGTACATGCGGAAACGCCATATGCCGCCGTTGCGTACGACCGATGCGTTTGCTCCGGGATTGGCGTTTGGGCACGTGCTCGGGCGTTTCGGATGCTTTTCGGCCGGATGTTGCTACGGCAAGCCGACCGATCATTTCTGGGGCGTGACGTTCACGAACCCGCTGGCGAATCTGGTCAGCCAAACGCCTCTCGGAGTGAGGCTGGAGCCAACGCAACTGATCGAGGCGGCGGCGGAATTTTTTAATTTCGTTTTTCTGATGTGGCTGCTGAAGCGCAAGAAATTCGACGGGCAGGTGTTTGCGGCGTTCATCATGCTTTATGGAGTCGAGCGCTTCTTCATCGAGTTTCTGCGCGGCGATGAAGGGCGCGGCGTGGTTTTCGGCGGGCTGATGTCGGGAACGCAGCTGATCTCGATTTGCCTGGTGATAGGCGGCGGGCTGATCTGGTGGCTGAAGAGCGGTTCGTCGCTGAGTTTGCCGGCGCCGGGTGGTGGGCAGCCCTCGCTCGCATCGCCGAAGACGCGACGATAGGCGCGCGCTGCGGTAGCATTTTCCAGATGGCTGAATTCCCTCTTACCTTGATTGTGTCTTCCGAAGATGCGCCGCAGCGGCTCGATCAATATCTGGCTGCGCAGATTTCCGACGTCAGCCGCGCGCGTTTGCAGCAACTCATCGGGAAGGGCGAGGTGCTGGTAAACGACGTAGCGGCGAAGGCTTCGCTGCGGCTCAAAGGAGACGAGCGGATCACGATCGTCGGGCCGCCCCAGGCCCCGCCGCTGCGCGCAACCGCAGAGGAAATTCCACTCGATATTGTCTACGAGGACGACGATCTGGCGGTCATCAATAAGCCGGCCGGCATGATGGTGCACGCCGGAGCGGGTGCGAGCGAGGATGCGCGCAATCGCGGAACCCTGGTCAATGCACTCCTGCATCACTTCAAAACACTGTCGGGAGTGGGCGGCGAGTTGCGGCCGGGAATCGTGCATCGTCTGGATCGCGCGACCAGCGGGTTGATGGTGGTGGCAAAGAATGATGCGGCGCACCGCCAACTGGCCCGGCAGTTCAGCGGGCGCGAGGTGCATAAGACGTACCTGGCACTTGTGCATGGCTGGCCAAAGCGAGAGCGCGGAACGATTGAGAGCGCAATCAGCCGGCACACGCAGAAGCGGACGCGAATGACTACTCGCGGATTCGGCGGCCGCGATGCGGTGACTCATTACGTCGTGACCAAGAAAATCGATTCGCCGTACGGCAAGTTTGCCCTGCTGGAGGTAAAGATCGAGACGGGGCGTACCCATCAGATTCGTGTGCATATGTCGTCATTGGGGCATCCGGTGGTGGGAGACTCGCTTTACGGTGCGCCGGGTGAATTGCGGTCGCAGTCGAACAAGCGGCGGGCCGCCGGCAGTCCGGCGACGCTCACTCTGGAACGAAATTTTCTGCACTCGGGGGCGCTGGAATTTATTCATCCACGGACGAAAGATCTCCTCAAGTTCTCCCGGCCGCTGCCCGACGAATTAAAGAAGCTGCTGGCAAGCCTGGAAAGCAGCGCGGAAGAGCCCGCCCAGGGCGTGGTTGGGCGGTGAACCAACGTTATCTCCGGGCGCGCGTTTCCGTCGTCGTGGGCGGAATCCGTTCTGGATATAATGATGTCAATCCTGATGAAACCACGTATGGCTTCGTTTCGCCTGGCACTGCTTTTCGTGTGCGCCTCATTGCTTGCCGGGATGAACTCGGCCGCATATGCGCAGAGTGGAGCGGCTGCGCCGAATCTGGCTTCGGCTCCATCGTCCCAACAAGCATCGCCCCAAGCTCCTGCCCAAACCTCGGGACAGCCTCCGGCGCCTCCCAGCTCGGGGAACGATTCTCAATCCGACGAGGCCATTACTACTTTCAAAGCCATCACCAACGAGGTGCGTGTCGTTTTCACCGTAACCGACAAGCATGGCCACTACATCAAGGATCTGAAGCAGGCGGACTTCAAAGTTATCGACGACAAAAAGCCTGCTGAGATGCGCAGCTTCCACAGCGAGACGGACCTGCCCTTGCAGGTGGGCCTTCTGATCGACGCCAGCAACTCGGTGCGCGATCGCTTCAAGTTCGAGCAGGAGGCGGCGATCGAATTCCTGAATGCAACAATTCGCCGCAAGTATGACGAGGCGTTTGTGGTCGGCTTCGATGTGACGCCCGAAGTGGTGCAGGACTTTACCGACAATACCGAGAGCCTTTCGATTGGAGTGCGCGGGCTGCGCGCGGGCGGCGGCACGGCAATGTACGACGCGCTCTACTTCGCATGCCGCGACAAACTGCTCAAGCATGAGCAGACGCACCAGGTACGACGCGCAATTATTCTGCTGAGCGACGGCGAGGATAACCAGAGCCACGTGACGCGCGAGGAGGCCATTGAAATGGCCGAACGCGCGGAAACAATTGTCTACACAATCAGCACGAACATCAGCGGGATGAAAGGCGCGGGCGATAAAACACTGGAGCGCATCGCGGATGCAACCGGCGGGCGCGCATTTTTCCCCTTCCAGATGCGCGAGGTTTCGGACGCGTTCTCGTCCATCCAGGAAGAGTTACGCAGCCAGTACGCGGTGGCCTATAAGCCGGAGAGTTTTGCCGCCGATGGACGGTATCGCACGATCGAGATCCAGGCGCCGGGCAAAGGCTTTAAGGTGCGGACGCGCAAGGGATATTACGCGCCGAAGCAGTAGAACAGTTCTCAGTTCTCAGTTCTCAATGGCGTAGTGAAAGGCCCGCAGAGTCCAATGCCTGGATACTCTGGAACTCCGTTAGAGAAGAAGCTTGGTATCAAGGATGGCTTTCGGGTCGCGCTTTTGCACGCGCCAGCCGAGGTCAGGAGTGAACTGAGCCATGCCTTCAAAAAGTGCGCTCTCCTGAAGCCCGCGGGGGGCGAGCTCGATTTTATTTTTCTCTTTGTCAAATCGCGCGCTGGGTTGGAACTCGACCTGGCGCCGGCCGCTCGCGCACTGGCTCCAGCAGGCATGCTTTGGATTTCCTGGCCCAAGAAGAGTTCGGGCGTTTCCTCTGACCTCGACGAAAATATCGTGCGCCAGAGCGGACTCGACGCCGGGCTGGTGGATATCAAAGTCTGCGCCGTCACGGACATCTGGTCGGGCTTGAAGTTCGTGATTCCGGTCAAAAGCCGGCGCGCGGCAAAGTAACCTTCTCGCTCCTGTTAATCGTTTATGTAAGCGGTTTGCCGAGCCCTTCCCGGATCGTGCTACCTCCTTTCCATGCCCACCCCGCAACTCGGCGCCAGGAAATGTGTTTGCACTGCAGAAAGGAGTATTGCAATGAAACGTACGATTGCGGGAGTTTTGCTACTGATGGTTTTGGGCGCGGGAACGATGTTCGCCGACAATGGCTACCGGCGGGGACGCTCGGTCCGGCGCGACGAGGCGAGGATCGCGCACGACCGGCGCGAACTGCGCCGCGATGAGTATCGCGGAAACTATCGGGCGGCGCGGCATGAACGCTATGAGCTGCGCAGGGACTATCGCGACCTGCGGCAAGATCGGTACTGGGGGCGGTAGGCTCTCACGCGCCCCTGAATGCATTTCGGGCAGTGGGGCTTCCCCGACGTACGTAACTTGCCGGGGACCGCACATCCGGGTTCTGATTGCCCTGGGAGAGAGAAGCAATGCGCATCGGAACCCGGTTGGCGGCGCTGGCAATGGTGGGAATTGGAGTCTGCGGGGCAGCACAGAGCCAGCCGCAAGGCCGAACCGAGGAAGTTCGAGTGGAGATCGGGCGGCCGGCGGCGACGCTTACCGAGAAGGAACTGTTCCTGGCGGTGAATGAGGCGCGACAGACTCAGGGATTGCCTCCTTTGCGCTGGAATGAGTCGCTGGCAACGGCGGCGCGACGCCATGCCGTAGTGATGGCCCAACATGGGAGTGCTCAACATGGATTTGAGGATGAGCCCAGCCTTTCCGTACGAGTGAAGCAGACGGGCGCCCATTTCAGCTGGCTTTCGGAAAACGTCACCCAGGGACCCAAAGCAGAGTTCATTCACTCACAGTTCATGAAGTCGCCCAGCCACCGCGCAAACATCCTGGACGCGGATATGAATTCGATTGGCATCGGGGTGGTTGAACTTGGCGGGCAGTTCTACACGGTAGAGGATTTCGCGAACGTGAAGTAACCGTCTCACGCTGGTTTTATCCAGTCAGTTCTGGACGCAAAAGCGAAGCGGGCCGTTTAACGCGGCCCGCTTCTCATTGATTGGTCTCCGCACGACTGGCAGTTTAGTGATGCTCTTGCCAATGGCAGCGGTGTCTGACGTCTTCGAGCTCGCGACGGCGTTTTTCGGCCTGCTTGCTGTGTTCTCCGTGTTTCTCGATGGCGATGCGCAGGTTGTCTTCCGCCCTGTGAATGTCGCGCTCACATCTGTCCTCCGCCCGAGCGGGCAGCGACGATCCGACCAAGCCAACCAGCGTCAGCAAGGCAATGCAAAGAATTCTGATAGTACGAGTCATATCGCTTTCTCCTTTGGAACTTGTGAATAAACCCCGAGGTGGCTCCGATGTTGCGTTTTCGGTGCGTATATTCCCGGTTTCGATGCGGAGCGTATGAGGTCTGTTGTATTCGACTTTGCGGGCCGGGTCAAGAGTCTGGCGTTAGGTAGCGGGAGTCAGGTATCACGGGTCAGAGTTCGCCGGATGAGACCGGAAAATTCTCCGATACCTGACTCCCCTTGGTTCCTATTGGCCCGTTCCGGTGAGTTTCATTACGGCCGGGCTCAAGGGTGCGCTGTTCGTCACCGTTACCGCCCCGCTGATCGAGCCTTTTAGATTCGGAGAGAACGTCACGCTGAACGTGCAGGTCGCGCCCGAAGCGACGGTCGCGCCGCAAGGAGTACCACCCGATGGCACCGCGGAGTAATCGCCACTCGCTACCAGGCTCGAGATTGACAGAGTTCCCCCCGAGTTATTGGTAAGGGTAACCGTCTTGGGTGCACTGGTTGTACCCACGGCCTGGGCTGAGAACGACAGGCTGGTGGGTGAAAGGGGAACCGGCACCGCTCCCGTGCCCGACAGGGCCGCGATCTGCGGGCTGCCCGGTCCGGTCGTTGCAATCGCGAGCGCTCCCTTCGCTGATCCCGTATCCGAGGGCGTAAACGTGACGGAGAGAGTGCAGCTCGCGGATTTCGCGAGCGCTCCCCCGCAGGGCGTGCTGCCGCTGCCAATGGCAGTAAAGTTCGCGCTGGCACTGATGCTGTTAATTGTGAGCGTGCCGGTGCCTTTGTTGGTAACAGTGATTGTTTTGGCGGCAGCCGTGGCTCCGATGCCCGTCGAGGAGAAGGACAACGAAGCCGGGCTCAGCTTCAAAGGCACTTTGGGACCGCCGGTCGCCGCTCCGCTGAGGCCGACCGTGAGCGGACTGAACGCGCTATTCGTGGTGAGAACCAGCGCGCCTTTGATAGTGCCTTTGTATTGGGGAGCGAAGGTAACCACGACCGTGCAGCTCGCACCACCTGCCAGTGAGCTGCCGCAGGTTCCACCGGTTACCGAATAATCAGCGCTCGCGCTCGCAGTCAGGGTCATCGCGGTCGTTTGCACGTTCGTCAATGTGGCGGTTGCCGACGATGTTGATCCGACGGCTGCGCTCGGCAGCGTCAGGCTGGTCGGGTTCACCGTCAGGGGAGCTTCCCCCGTTCCGGTCAGCTTTACGAGTTGCGGGCTGGTGGAGGCGCTGTCGTTAAAGGTCAGTGCTCCGGTCACGGCGCCGACTGCGCTGGGATTGAACGTGACGTTGACCGTGCAATTGGTGCCTGCAGCCAGCGAACTTCCGCAATTGTTCGTCTGACCGAAGTCGCCACTGGCCACGATCGGACCAATCGCCAGCGCTCCCGAGCCGGAATTTGTCAGTTTCACCGACTTGGACGCGCTGGTTGTGCCCGCGGCCAGCTTTCCAAACGCCAGAGTTTTTGTGCTGACGGTTGCCGTGCCACCGGACGCGATAAGCACGTAGAACGTGGTCGGAACGTAGGCAGCGCAACTCGCGCCAGAAGGGAAATTTCCTACGGCTACCTGGAACGCGCCTGCCACGGCGATATCGGAAGGATTGATCTGGACAGTGAGTTTGCTGGAATTCACGAAGGTGGGCTGCCGATAAACGCCGCCGATGTAGGTTGCCGTCGACGAGGTAAAACCGGCTCCGTTAATGGTAAGCGTGAAGGCCGCGCCACCCTCGGTAGCGTTTTGCGGACTGATGCTGGTGAGCTGCAAAGGTGTTGACGTGGTGCTGTAGTCCGCGGCTACCAGAACTTCATCGTTCACGGTCAGATTCTGCGGATTCGTCGTTCCGCTCAGGTCGTACACCCAGCCGGTGAAGATCCATCCGGTTTCGGGAGTCTGGGTAAATGTGAGCAAGCTACCGGTGGGATAGAATCCATCGCCGGTCGGCGAACCAGGCGAAACGCCGATTGAGCCGGCGCAGCCTTCGAGTGGATAGTCCGTTACGTAGTAGTCGCCGGTGATGTTGGCGGTGTACGACGCGCCGCCGCTGGAGGGCAGAGTAATGCTGTGAGCCTGCGCGCCGCCATCGCTCCAACTGGAAAAGTTAAAACGCGTGTTTGAACTCAACGGGTAGATCGGCGAGTCGATGCTCAAAGTATGTGAACTGGAGGCGGTCCACGACGAGTCATAGGGGAGCGCGAAGTTTCGTGGCGCATACCAGAACGTATTGTCGACTTGCACGCCCAGATTCGACTCGACGGGATTCGTCGTTACCGTGTAGACGGGACTGGTCGTGAAATACGTTGTCAGGTTGACGGAGCTGCCATCGTCCATCACATAAAACGTCTTGGGATTCGCGCCGATGCCGCCCGGCAGGTAGAAAGGCGAGTTGATGAAATTCCAGAAGTGCTGGCCGCCTCCCGGATTCGCCGTAAGGGTCACAAGCTGGCGGACGATGTAGTACTGGCCGGAAAGTCCCGAATAGGTTTGCGGGTTGGGCGAGGTGGCTACGCTGCCGCTGCCGCTCGGCGAAATCGCGTTGACATAGGGAACGAGCTGAATAAAGTTTGCCGAATATACCGTCACCGCGGGGTTGGTTGCGGGTTGCGTGATCTGATTGTTGCCGGGCGTGACGGTGATGGTGTGGCTTTGCGACGCCGAGTCATTCCAGCGCCCGTAGATGTAGCTGACGCCGGTGCTGCTCAGAGTCTGAGGGCCGGAGGCGACATTCAGCGTGTGCTGGGAATTGAGCGCCCAGTTGAAAACCTGCGGGGTGGTGATCGTCGCGCCATCGACCATCACCTGCAATCCCGGAGGATTGCTCGTCACGGTAACCGCGCTTGGAATTGCGCCGTAGAGGCGGTCGATGCCATCGATGTCGGCGGCACTATAACCGTTTGGATTTGACAGCGGAATCCCGGCGGGAATGGATTCGATGCAGGGCTCTCCGTTACGCGAGAACGAGAAGGCGGGATATTCCATGACCGAAGCGTAGTCGAAGGGGCCGAGCACCTGGTTGTCGTCCAGGAACTTGTCGAAGTTTGAGCGCGAGCCCTTGATGACGGCGCCATAGTTTACGGCAACATAAGTATCGCGGTCGGGACGCGAGTGCTCATGCCAGACGCCGACGGTGTGCCCCATTTCGTGCAGAATCGTCGCGACCGTGCACGAGGCCGAGCCGCCTACCGTTTGCTCGCCACCGACGCGGCCTTCGAAGGTTTCGCATTGTCCGCTAAAATTATTTGGGTCGAAATAGAAATTGACGTAGTCGGACTCGGTGGTATGCGCCACGAATTGGATCACGCCCGCAAAATTACTGTTGAACTGGCTGATCGCCGTATTGAGGTTTGTCTGATCGCCGGAAGACGGGTCGATGATGTACGGCACTTGATAGACGCTGCCGACTTTCGGCCACAGGTATTGGGTGTAAGCGAGACCCATACTATTGTGGGTGAAATTGCCGGACGGAATTTGCTCGACGTGGTCGAGAATGATGTCGCCCTGGTAGATAGCCTTGCCGGCGCCGTTATTTTCTTTACCTGGAATCCAGCTGTACGTGACGGTCATGCCGCGGAAGATGCCGGTGCGAAGTTCCGGTTGTTGAGCTTGAACTGTAAGAGTGGCAAGTGTGAGCACGAACACAGACAAGGCAAGGCGGCGCAGCACGATGACACGACCTCCTGGGTAGGCTGTAGGGGAGTAGAGTCAAAAGGACGTGGGGAACGTCCGACAGGTAGTGTCGTCTGGAAGGGTGGGAGCTGTCAAGGCGAGTGGCGACCACTGCGGATCATTGCGGATTGATCAGAGAATCACTGACGAACCCATGACTCGATCAAACAATGATCCACGACTCCCATGGATCAACGGCCTAGTCTTGCGGCCGCGGAACCGCGTAATAGCCGGTGCGCGCCTGGATTTTGGCGTCTCCCTGCCTGGATTTGACCTCAACTTTGCGGAAGCCGCCATCGCGGTTGGAATTGGTTGGGGTATAGCCAATGTTGTATTGGCTACGGAGTTCGGCGGCAATGTCGTCGAAGGCTTTGCGCAGCTTGTCGACTTTGTTACCGACATCGATCACGCGGCCGCCGGTTTCCTGGGCAAGTTTTTTCATGTCCGCGTCGCCGGTGTAACCACCAAAACCATAGGCCCAGGACCGGTCCGCGATCATGATCACATAACAGATGGTGTCGGATTTCTGGGCGGCTTCAATCGCGTCCTTGATCTTGAGCCGGCTGCCCTGGTCTTCCCCGTCGGTTAAGAGGATCATTGCCTTGCGTCCGACCTCGTGGCCCAACTCGTCGTGCGAGGCGAGATACACGGCGTCATAGAGCGCGGTTCCACGCGGGCCGCTTGAAGAACACGGGATCGGGCCTTGCGGGCCAATCGGGCCACCCGAACAACTCACGCCGCCGGTGTTGATCTTGGCCTCATTCAGCGCGTGACGCAGGCGGCTGACCGAATTCGTGAAGTCCTGCAGCAGCGTGATATCGATATCGAAGCTGATGACGAAGGCTTCGTCTTTCGATCGAATGATGTCTTCGAGGAAGGTCGCTCCGACTTCCTTCTCCATGTCGAGAACCCGCTGCTGGCTACCGCTGGAATCGATGAGGATGCCAAGGGTCAGGGGAAGGTCGGTTTCAGCCTTGAAGTATTTGATCGTCTGCTGCTTCCCATCTTCGAAAATATCGAAGTTGTCCTTGGGAAGATTGGGGATGAGTGCGCCATGTTTATCTTTCACGCTAAAGAAGAGCTGGACGACCTCGACGTTGACCTTAAGGGTGGAGGTGGGCTCGTCCTGCGCGGTCTTGTCGGCCGGAGAATTGTCGGGCACGTGCTCGCTGGAAGTATTGGAGGTCGGGGCGTTGGAAGCCTTCGGCATGTCCTGGGCCGACGCCTCCGGGGCCAGGACGAAAGCGGCCAGCAAAACAGCGGTCAGGGAGGCGGCAAACAGACGGGAGATTGCCATCGTGGCGGCGCGGAGACGGGCGTCCGGCTGGTAATTTAGCTTCAGCATGGTCATTTTGCTCGTTGGACTTTGCTAGTCTATCCTGTAGTGGGCTTTTTCGGTTAGATGCGCCCGGGCAAGCCAGTCGAGCATCTTAATGATTGTAGACCGGGCAGGAAAGGGCGAAAACAAGAGCGGGAACAGAGGCCGAATGAAGACGAAAGACACCAGGACGCGGGAAATACCCCCGATCGCGACCAGAACTCGTGCTCTCCTGATTGTGGGATTGAGCTTGCTCCTGCCCGGGATCTTGACGGCGCAGGAACAACAAAAACCGCAGGATATTCCGGACGCTCCCTCGGCTGCGCAACCGCTTCCTCCGCCGAGCCCACGGCCGGACGCCAATCAGGACCAGCCCGACAATGGCCCCGATACGGCCGAGAGCAGCTCCAAAACCAGTTCCCAGGAACCACCACGCAGCGCTCCCGATCTCCCCGCCCAGGATACGAGCCAAACGCCTCCTCCGATGCCGCCGATCAAGACGGTGCCGGCAGGTAGCGTTCCCAAGGATAAGGATTCGGGCCAGGATCTTAACTACACCATCAAGGTCTACCCGAACCTGGTCCAGGTCCCGGTAACCGTAAAAGACGCCGACGGCCGTATGGTCAACGGTCTTCTTCCAAGAGACTTCACGGTTCTCGAGAACGGACAAAAGCAACAGCTTCGGTTTTTCAGCAGCGATCCAATTTCGCTTTCCGCCGCCGTCGTGATCGACCTGGGCATGCCGGATGAGGGTGTGCGCAAGGTGCAACAGACGCTCTCAGCGCTGCAGGGCGCATTCACGGGATACGACGAATTGGCCATCTACACGTACAGCACGACGGCCGGGCGCGTTTCCGATTACGGCACGGTCGGCAAGCAGCTGACCGCCGTCCTCAATCAGGTGAAAAGCTACACGGGCACCAACAACGGGCCTCCCGTCACAAGCGGCCCGCTCGGGCCACAGGGGCCCATTATTAATGGAATGCCGGTTGACCAGCCGGTGATGCCGGTCAGCACGCCGCCCCGCGTGGCACATGTATTGAACGATGCGATTCTGCTGGCCGCCCGTGACCTCGCCAAACGCGACCGCGAACGCAGGAAGATCATCTTTGTAATTAGCGACGGCCGCGAACTGGGCTCTGTCGCCAGCTATAAAGACACGCTCAAAGTGCTCCAAACGCAACAGATCACCGTTTATGCCATCGGATTGGAAAGCGCCGCGACGCCCGTCTATGGCAAGATTCAACATATCCACCTGCCCAAGAGCACCGCTCTTCTCGGCTATAGCGACATCCTGCCCAAATACGTTTCGGCGACCGGCGGTGGCACCGTTTACAACGAGATCACCTCGGCTGCCAT
>Ga0335080_10002836_pt1 | contig 17439 bp, 12 predicted proteins | sample Lox_Sample_34_FD_206720 | JGI IMG/M metagenome (GOLD analysis project Ga0335080, IMG submission 206720) | Soil microbial communities from Loxahatchee National Wildlife Refuge, Florida, United States - Lox_Sample_3.4 | ecosystem: Environmental > Terrestrial > Soil > Wetlands | place: USA...
CTTTGGGAGAATATTCCGTCGGGACGATCAAGAATCTGGCGGATGAGATTCTTGCCAACCGCAATCTTCTGGCGGCCCTGGCTGGACCAACTGTTGCCCTCACAGTCGACGTACAAGGCGGGTGCCTGCCGGTTCGGATGATCTCCGAGGACCTGACACGAATCCTGGTCAACCTGGTAAAGAATGCAACAGAAGCGATGTCGGGAGTGGGGAGGATTCACATCTCCCTTTGGGAGAGTTGCGGCGAGACCTTGAACAGTCCCTGGATCACTCTGAACATCGAGGACAACGGCCCGGGCCTTCCCGAGAACGTGATTGAGAGAATCTTCGAGCCCCAGCCCGCAGCGAAGAATGAGGATCCAATCGCTTCCGGTGACTGGCCCATAGCCCGCCACGGACTGGGTCTATCGATAGCCCGATCCATCGTGGAGGCGGCAGGCGGCACGATTCACGGCGCCAATCGCGATCCCGTGGGTGCTTGCTTTCAGATTGAACTGCCTGTTCAGCTCTGATCCCTCAGACCTTGCAACAGTTGCTATTCCTCACCTTGGAACATTGGTGATCTGGCCCACATAGCTGGAGTGAATGAGGCGGCTACTATGCTTTCAACGTTCTTTTGCTCGCAACAAATGGATACTCATCGTCAGATCTCGACCAACGTGCCTAAGCTTCATGTTCTGGTAGTCGATGAGGACGAGGCGGCACGATGCGGCTGCATCGAGATCGCTGAGGCCCTGGGATACAAGGCAGAGGGTATCGTCAGATTGGACAAGGTGGCATCGACGCTTGCGTTGTTCCCGACTGACATCGTCCTGATCGATCTTCCGAGAAGAAGTAACTCAAACCTCGAAAGTGTGGAGGAGCTTCATACGCTGTTTCCGCGCATTTCGATCATTGCGATGGCCCCGCTGAATTCGGCATCGGCGGCGCTGGCTGCCCTGCACCGCGGCGCTTCTGATTACCTGAACAAGCCCTTCACAGTGGACGAACTGGCCTCCGCCCTCGAACGAGCCGGCACACACCGGCACATCGACAGCGAGACGCGGCTGCTCCGTGACCGCCTGAAGCTGCAGGACGGTATGGGGCGAATGATCGGACGCTCTCCTCAGATGGAGAAGCTCTACCGCATTCTGGCCAAGGTTGCACAATCCACTCATCCCGTCCTGATTCTGGGAGAGAGCGGCACGGGCAAGGAGATGGTGGCGCGCACCATTCACACATTCGGTCCAAACGCTGAAAAGCCCTTTCTGCCGGTTGATTGTGGCTCGCTGGTCCCCACCCTCGTCGAAAGCGAACTCTTCGGCTACGTGAAAGGAGCCTTCACGGGAGCGAATCATTCCAAAGACGGTCTTCTTGTGGCTGCCGGCAATGGAACGGTATTTCTGGACGAGATTGGCGAACTGACGCTCGATCTGCAAGCCAAACTTCTCCGCGCCTTGCAGGAAAAGGAAGTAAGGCCTGTCGGATCGACACACCGCGTCCCAATCAAGGCCCGCATCCTTATGGCAACCAACCGCGATCTAGCTGACATGGTGGAACGTGGGGCGTTTCGCAAGGATCTTTACTACCGCTTGAATGTCGTGAACCTTCGCCTGCCACCGTTGCGCGATCGAAAGGAAGATATCCCGCTGCTCGTGGCCCACTTTCTCAACAAGATCCATCGTGCTCATCCCGGACGCTTCAGCATCCACGATGATGCTTTGCGGGCGTTGACGCTGTACGACTGGCCCGGCAACGTGCGGGAGCTTGAGAACGCCGTTGAACATGGAGCGACCATGGTCACCGGCGGTGAGATACAGGTGGGCGACCTGCCGAAGCCGTTGCAGCAGCAGGCGCTCGCCCGCCTGCGTGAAGCAACAGCTGCCGGCGGTGAGGACAATACTGCTCCCGGGCAAGAAATCGTTCCGCTCGCAGTGAGAGAGCGAAACGAGATCTTTCGCGCAATCGAGGTGACGAACGGCGACAAGCTGATGGCCGCCAAGCTCCTCGGGATCGGGAAGACAACACTCTATCGCAAGCTCAAGGAATACGAAGCGGCTGATGCGCGCCGCGCCAATTGATTCCAGATATTCACATTTGTCCGAGGAGTTGTCATGAGCATCCTCATCGTTAGCGGAATAGAAGGCGTGCGCAATTGCGGCGAGATTGTTTCGCAGCACCTGGGCATGAAGGTGGAGTTCGCTCAGAGCCGTCGCGGCGCCCTGGACGCTTTGCGCAGTCGGGAATTCTCAGTGATTGTAGTGGACGACACTCTTGCCGAGTGTGACCCTTCCGCCGCTGATGCGATCTGGGAACGCTCGGGCCTCGCCATTCCTCTACAGATCAACTTCGCGCTCGCGGGCGCGGCGCGCATTATCCGCGAGATCCGTGCCGCGTTGCTTCGAAGGGAAAAGGAACAGGCTGCTGCTCGCCTTGCGGCGCGAGAGGATATTGGTACCGTGCTGAGAAACATCGCAACCGGATTGTTACTTCAGTCGCAACTCGCGCTCGCGGAAGAGGGCCTGCCAGGTCATGTCGCCCAGAAGCTTCGCGTCGTCGAGGATCTTGCCGGAAAACTTCGCGGTCAATTAACGGCATCGCCTGGAGTAGCCAACCAAACTCCTGGCGCAGGCCTGTCCATGCCGTAAGCTGGAATACCATGAAGGACACTGCCGTTCTGCTGATCCACTGTCCTGATCGCAAGGGGCTCGTGGCTCGCGTCGCCGGCCTGCTCTATGACCATGGAGCGAATATCCTGCACGCCGATCAGCACCAGGACCACGACCTCGGCATGTTCTTCATGCGAGTTGAGTGGGCCCTCAACGCCAACTCAGACTCGGAGGAGGCAGGTTCCATTTCCGCGTTCAACCTCGCGGAGTTCAGAACCGCGTTTACCCCAATTGCTACAGAACTGCAAATGCGCTGGCATCTAGCCGCAATGAACATACCCATTAAGGTCGCGCTGTTCTGTTCGCAATACCTGCACTGCATCGCCGACCTGCTCCACCGCTGGCAGTCGCACGAGCTCGATTGCGAAATTCCGGTCATTGTTTCGAATCATCGCGAGGTGGAAAGGCTCGCTGCATATTATGGAATTCCGTTTCACCACTTGACCGTGGATGCTGCAACTCGAGCCGAAGCAGAAGCGAGGCAACTCGAGATTCTTACGAAGCATAAAATCGAGCTCATCGTGCTGGCGCGGTACATGCAGATTCTTTCGCCGGCCTTCGTCGCGGGATATCCAGCGTCGATCATCAACGTTCATCATTCGTTCCTTCCCGCCTTCACCGGGGCAAAGCCCTATCACGCAGCACATGCGCGTGGCGTAAAACTGATCGGCGCAACAACCCACTACGTGACAGAGGTGCTCGATGACGGGCCCATCATCGAGCAAGACGTGGCGCGCATTTCACACCGCGACCAGGTAGAGGATCTCGTCGCGCGCGGCCGCGATCTTGAGCGACTGGTGCTGGCCCGCGCGGTACGCTGGCATCTCGATCGGCGAATTCTATGCTATGGAAACAAAACTGTGGTATTCGACTGAGAGCTTCTTTTACGTTTCAACGAGCACGTCGGCGATCCCGAGATGGCGATCGAGTGCATCGATGCCGAGGTCGAGTTCCTCCTTCGTGACGATGAGCGGCGGAGCAATGACGAAGTGGCTGACCCAGGCCTGCTGCGCAACGCCATCGGCCATCATCTTTGCGGCGATCTGATCGACGACGAGCGGCCTGCCCTCCACCTTGTCGCGCATGGTGTTGAAGGGCTGCCTTGTGGTTCGGTTCTTGACCAGATCGACGGCGAAGAAGAGACCGAGACCGCGCACATCGCCTACCGATGGGTGCTTCGCTTTCAATGCTTCGAGCTTCTGTCGAACGTACGGCTCTAGCTCGGCGGCGCGTTCAACCAGCTTGAGGCGTTGCATCTCTTCAATCGTTGTCACGGCCGGGCCGAGTGTGATGGGATGCGCTTCGTAGGTATGACCGTGCGAGAAGTAGTGTTCTTCGAAATAGTCAGCGATTTTTTTGGTCGTTGCGCATAGGCCGAGCGGCACGTATGCCGAGGTGATGCCTTTGGCGGTGACGAGGATGTCGGGCTTTACACCCCAGTGGTCGACGGCAAACCATTTGCCAGTACGTCCCCAGCCGGCCATCACCTCGTCGTCGATCATGAGCACACCGTGACGATCGCAGATTTCGCGCAGGCGCGGGAAGTATTCCGCAGGGGGAATTAGTACTCCGTTTGTGCCGACAACCGGTTCACAGATGATCGCAGCCACGTCGCTTTCGTTCTCGATCATGTGCTCGACGTAGTCGACGCAGGCGACGTTGCAGCCGGGATAGGTGTGCTTGATGGGACATTTGTAGCAGTTGGTCTCAGGCGCGAAGACGACGTTGTGGATTTTGCCTGCTGGCTCCATTGCCCAGCGGCGCGGATCACCAGTGGCGGCTATTGATCCGGCAGTGGACCCGTGATAGGAACGGTAGCGCGAGATGATCTTGTTCTTGCCCGTGACCATGCGAGCGATTTTGAAAGCGGCTTCGTTGGCCTCGGTGCCGCTGGTGGCGAAGAAGAATTTTTCGAGGCCGGCCGGGAGCACTTCGAGGAGCTTGGCGCTGAGTTTTGCGCGTGCCTCGGTGGCATAGACGGGGCCAACGAATGCGAGGTCGCGGGCCTGCTGACCGATCGATTCGACGACCGCGGCGTTCTTGTGGCCGAGATTAACGCACATCAACTGCGAACTGAAGTCGAGGTAGCGCTTGCCGGCTCCATCGGTGATCCAGCAGCCTTCGGCGTCGGTAATGGTGAGCGGCTTCCAGGTTTTCTGAAAGCGCCATGTACCATAGTTGGTCTGGCGAGTAAGGCTGCTGATTTCATCGGCGCTGAGCTGAGAGTGGATGAGTGTTTCGGACATGGAGACCTCTCACAGGGATGTCCCATTCATGCTAAGACAGCTTCCAGCTACTGGCTATTGGCTGCCCCGTCAGCTTTCATGCTGTCAGCCATCAGCCCTCAGCCCTCGGCTCCCAGCCTTGACTTCTTCGGGCGACCCCTCCCGGGGGTATTTGGATGGAAATATTTGATTTCAAGAGAGTTAGACAAATATGCTCCCCGTAAATATTTGCAACGAAAGGACTTACACTGCAAATATTCCTTCCATATAGACTTACGGGCGTTCTTGACTGTTCACGCCTACCTTTCCGTGAGCGCCGGGTGCACGTCAGAGCCGGTCAGGACGAGAGAATCGATCCAGGGCATGCTCTTCCAGCTTGATTGTGCGTCATTTTGCCTAAATTCCCTGCAAATAGCCGCCTGGCTCATTCGTCAATGAGATGAAATATTTAGCGGTAACTGGAGGGCGGCGGGACTTGACGAAGTTGAATGCTCGTTCGGATACAGCTCGAACCCTCACATCGGGAGATCCTTGTAGACCTCCCACGGCTTGAGCGCGTGCTCGTATCGCTCCATGTCGACCCTTTCGCCGCGAAACCGGACTCCTTCCAGTTTGAGGCGCGCTCGCTGTTCCTTTGCGGCTGCTCCTCGAAGCTTGATCTCGCCACCGGCGCCCAGCACGCGATGCCACGGCAACTGATCCGGCGGGTCGATTCTGAGCAACCGCGCCACGGCTCGATGGAAGCGAGGATAGCCCGCAGCCGCAGCGACGTGGCCATAGGTGCTCACCTTGCCGGGCGGGATCGAAAGGACGATACGACGAAACGCGATATCCCGCGGTTCGTCCGCGCGCATTGCAGCATAGAGCATGCTTCGCCTGTTCTGAATGGAAACCTGATTGGGGGTAAAGCGGCTGTTTCCAAGTTTTCGCATTTGATTTTTCTTAGTTCAAGCGGCCGTGCGGATGCATGGCTCTCGCGCATTGCGGTCTCCCAGGTCTCCAAAAGAAGGAGACCTGGGGCACCCAAGGTCAGGGGTGGGATTGAGAACCGGCGATGTGAGCCACCCACGCTTCGGTGATCAGTGTACCGCTGCGGGGACAACAGGGAGGCTGATGTAGCTGGCGTGGTCGGGCGTGTGCCAGATACGCTGCGTTGCTTTCTGGTAGTCCTGGGGCTGGGCGGTAAAGATGTTGGGGACAAACTTCTGCGGGTTTCGATCGTAGAGGGGGAAGAGCGTGGATTGCACCTGGACCATGATGCGGTGACCGGGCTGGAAGGTGTGGTTGACCATCGGCAGCGCGAAGACGAACGGGAGAGGCTCGTTGGACTTGATGGCCTCAGGGTGTTCGAAGCTGGTGCGATAGCGTCCGCGAAAGATGTCAGTGGCGATGGGAAGCTCGTAGCCGCTCATCTGCTGCGTGGGTTCCACAACGCTCTCCGGTTGGACGTCGATGATCTTGACGACCCAGTCGGAGTCAGTGCCTGAAGTGGAAGCGATGAGGTGGACCATTGGCTCGCCGGAGAGCTTCATCGGTTCAGTGAGCGGATCGGAGACGTAGGTGAGCACGTCGGGACGGCCGTCAACGAAGCGCTGATCGGTGACGAGCCAGGTGCGCCAACCGGTGTGAGTCACGGGACGAGGCAGATACGGTACGGGGTTGGCGGGGTCGGAGACGTACTCAGTGAAGGCGGCGGGGCCAGTGGTGTTAGCGGAGCCAGGCGTGAATGAGAGCTTTCCGCCGGCTTCAAGGTAGAGGGGCTTCGATGTGACGGGGCATCCCTTCTCGCAGGCCTGCGGGAAGGTGTTGTAGGAGTCCCATTTGTCGAGGCCGGTGTCGTAGATGAGCGCATTTGGCGTGTCGGCCTTCGGTGAGCCGGGTTTCAGATATTGGTTGAAGAACGGCAGCAGAATGTTCTCGCGCCACCAGGCGGTGGTGTCGGTAGCCCAGACAAGTGGACCAAGGTTGCGGCCGGGGCGATTGACCTGGCTGTGGAACCAGGGACCCATGACAATGTGATTCATGGAATCAGGCGTACCGATAGACTTGAGCGCGCGATAGCTGTGGTTTGCGCCCCACATGTCTTCCTGGTCCCAGAGGCCCTGCTCCCACATGGTGGGGACCGTGAGCGGCTGCTTGATGATGAGCTTGTCAAGCGCCTGGCTCTGCCAGTAGCCGTCGTAGTCAGGGTGATCGACGGTGACTTTCCAGAAAGGGAGCTGATCGGCGCCGAGTTCGTGCGCAAAACCGCCGGCACTGCCGGCGTTGAGCAGGCCGGTGTATTCGTCGTAGTTGGGATGCGGAACGGGCACTCCACCGGCGCGCTTCGTGGTCTGGCCGAGCATGTAGTCGATGTTGGGCTGGCGGTAGGCGCCGTAGTGAAACCAGTCGTCACCCATCCAGCCATCCACCATGGGGCTCTCAGGTGCGGCAACCTTGAGCGCGGAATGAGGATGGAGGAGCGCCATCACGACGGTGAAGCCTTCGTAGCTTGAGCCGATCATGCCGACGCGGCCGTTCGACTCGGGGACGTTTTTCACCAGCCAGTCGATGCAGTCGTAGCCATCTGTGGTGTCGTCGGCACCAGAGGGATTGTATCCGGAGTTCACGGGCGGCGGCGTCATGAGGTAGGGCCCTTCGGAGCCCCATTTCCCGCGGACGTCCTGGTAGACGATGATGTAGCCGGCTTTCACGAAGACTTCATCGCTGAGCGGCAGAGCTTCAATCATGCGCGGACTGGCAGAGCGCTCGGCGCGCTTTGCGGCATTGTAGGGAGTGCGATCGAGCAGGATCGGCGCATCCTTTGCGCCCTTGGGAATGACGATGACGGTGTAGAGTTTGACACCATCGCGCATGGGCATCATTACGACGCGTTTTTCAAAGTCGGTCTGTTGTGCGGGGGCCTTGAAATTGGGATCCAGCTCGTCAGCGGGAAGATTGTTCTGCTGGGCGGATGCGGCGATGGTGAACAGTGTGGCGGCAACAGCAAGAACGCAGCGTAATTCTTTCATTGACCTCTCTTTGGATAGTTCGATTGGGGAATGGCAGAAATTACTGAATGACTAAAGCCTAAATCATGAAGCGGGGCAAGGTGCAGACTGAAGTGCAGTCGAAACGCCGCAACCAGCCAGGAGAGACGAATTCCGCACAAAGCTGGGAAGCGGGAGCAGGGCGACTCCAGCGGGCAAGTGGGGGTTGAGACAGCGCAAATCGTTCCAGGCTCGTAAACGCGGGTGCGGATGACGCCGGACGATGGTCACGCAACCACCGGGACGTGGCGGGGTTCACTCGGTGGCTGCGGCCTGTTCCTCATCTCCGGCCGGGCTGGGAATCGGTGTCCATGAATCGTCGGGATTGAAGAGTTCCATCTTCCGGAAGGTGTCGAGAGTTCCATCGCCGAAGTCTTTCTCGTAGACAACTCCATCCTGGCTCACGATGAAGGTCTTGATGCCTGTGACGCCGTATTCAGCGGGTGCGGCAACAAGAGCAAAACCTCCGATCATCAACCCCTTGACGACATAGTCCATTTGCCCGAGGGGAGCGGCGGCGCCCTGCCCTTTCAGGATTTTGAAGAGATACCCATGGTAGGGTTCGAGGTCAAGGGTATAGCCCTGCTCTATGGCTTTGGCGATCTTCTCGCCGATCGGACCGCCCCAGCTGCCGTCGGAATTCTGCCATGCCAGCCCATCCTGCTTATCAGTTGAGCTGATGATGCGCTGCGCATATTGATTCACGTTGTAGCCGTCGCGCGGCTGCAAAGCGTAGGCCTCCTGTGCCTCGACGTAGCCATGACAGATCTGGATGGCGTCGAGTTCGTTGGCGCCGATGCGGCGGAAGAGAAGTTCCTCACGCCCGGCCTTGCTGTCGAAGAACCACTTCTGATTGCTCTTGACGATCGGGACGGGGAACGGCCATTCCTCGTTGCCGACCAGCAGGAATGCCCGATTGCCTGTCTTCGGATCGACGGTGACTTTGATCTTCTCGCGCGCTTCCTTCGCAAAGTTCGCAGCATGTTGCCTGTCCTGGACAACCTCGCCCGTGAAGACAATGTCGTCGCCATCTGGACCGAAGATCTCGGCGAGAGTCCCTTCGTCGTAGTCTTCAGCCGCTTTTACCAGCACATCCGCCGCCTGCTGCGGAGACGTGAAGGTGCGAACGGCGGGCTGTGGAGCCGACTTCGCAGTTGTGTTAGGTTGAGCGGCCTTGGTGGGGGCGGTCTGCTGTGACATGGAAACGGGGACGAAACACATTGTAAAGGCCACTGCGCAGAATTGTGCAACCAGAAGGTTGCTTTTCGTAGAAGTCGAATTCATCTTCATGCTCCTCTTGTTCGTCCCCTCATCTGCGCCGACCACCGCCTCCGCGCATTCCTCCACCGCCGCGACTGCCGCCTCCGCCGCCTCGAGAGGACATGCTCGACATGCCGCGGTTTGAACTGTTCCGCGCACTCGCGCCATCAAAGCCTCTATTGCCACCGCCGAAGGCATCGCGATTGCCACCACCGCTTCGTGAGAGATCACGAGTTCCAATGCGATCGGGTCCGCCGCCGAGACCGGAGGAGCGATTGCCTGCACCTACGCCGCCGGCCCGGTTTGCTCCACCGCCGCCGAGCCCGCGATTGCTGGGCATGTTTCCACCCTGCCTGCCGATCTGCTGGCGAGCGCTGGCCTGCCGCTGTGCGAGGGAGTCGCCGCGTGCCGTGCCGCCGAACCGATCCGCCGTGGCCCGATCGCGGTAGGGCGCACCGCCACGGTGCTGCGGGTTATGCTGCCAGGAGTCGCGACCGCCGCCCGCAGGCAGTTGCGACGGCCGGTTGCCCGCACCACCTGTGCCGCCGGCGGGTAATTGAGACGGACGGTTGCCAGCGCCGCCGACACCTCCGACTCCCCCAACACCGCCGACACCACCTGCGCCACCGACACCGCCCACGCCCCCTGGGCCACCAATTCCGCCAGCGCCACCGACGCCTCCTGCCCCTCCAACACCGCCGGGGCCGCCGACATTCCCGCGTCCGCCGGACGGGAGTTGCGAGGGACGGTTGATATTCGAATTGCGATTGAAATTGTTGTCGCGGTTGATGTAGATGTTGTTGCTACCACCCCAGCCACAACCCCAGCCCCAGCCGCCGGCCCAAAAGGCACCCATCGCCACGCCGAAGCCGAATGAAATCGCCATGCCCGCTGGGTAGTACCACGCCGGTGGATAGTAGATTGGCGGATAGGGATAGACGGGTGGCCCATACACAATCACGGGATCGTACGTGGGCACGTAGACCACCTGTGTGCTGGCCGGCTGGATGACCACTACTTCCTTGTTCTCAATGACGGTGGTCTCCACTTTTTGCTGCTCGGTTGTTTTCAGCGTTCCCTTTGACTGCGCCTTCTTGCGCATGCGCTGCACTGCATCCATCACATCGCTCTGTTGAGCGAGAAAAGCATTGCCAAGATCTGTGGTCCATCCAACGTCGTCGGCGAGGCGCTTTACAGCTTCAGGCAGAGCCGCCAATGCCTGAACGCTTGGATCCCATGACTGCTTCGCGACGGCATCCGCGAGCGCTTTGTCCTTGAGGTCCTTGTTCTTTTCGAGCCACTGCTGAAGTTGAATAATTTCCAGCGGATACGTCGAAGCCGCCAGAACCTGGGCCAGCAGCGGGTCGGGATAGAGCGCAACAGGCGCCACGAGCGAATCCAACTGGTCAGGCGGAATCTTCGCAGCCTGGGTGCTGGATGCGGCTGGCGCCTGGGTCTGGGCCGGACCTGGTGAAGATACCGATGCGAAGGTCTCGCCTGGAACGAGGCAAACGATACAGAGCGCTGCGACGGAGGAGCGGAAGACGCTGCCGCACCACATTGCTTTCATAGCTACCTCTTAGCCGGCTTCTCAGTGCCTGCGGTGCTCGCACCGAGAAACAACGTCTCGGGTGCGGGAGTCCGCATACACTTCGGGAAATCCGGACTGAAGTTAGCTTTGCAAGATGGTGTTGTTCTACTGGTAAAACTTGTAGAGGCACCGGGCGATTTCGATTGCGCAGGAATGGGATTCCCGTGCCCCAATCCAGGCTCGCTGTTTCCTGATCCTTCGTTGATCCTTACGCGGGGATGTGCCGGGCGGATACAATCCAAACGAAATGGAGGTTCAGCCGCCCCCCACTGGCGAGAAGAGGCTATGCCCCCCTTTACGAGAAGACAAGGACATTCGAGTACAGAAGGAAGAGCGCCCATCCTCTGGCGCACGATTCCCCTCAAGACAAGGCTCATTTTCCTTGCTGCGGTGTTCTGTGTATTTGCCGGAATCGGGATTGCGAACGATATCGTCGATATGGGTCGGTGGCCTCTGCAACGATTTGCGCTGTCGGTCGGGCTCATCGGTGTCTGTGCAATGGGTTATGCGGCCAGTGGAATCATCCTGCGCAACCGTTTCTGGAAGGCAATGTTGCCGCTGATGGCTGCTCAGTTTGTCACCATGGGATTTATTGCGCACTCGTTTCCTGATGCGCCACGACCCGCCCAGATGAACGTTGCCGAAACTGACCGCCTTCGTTCGCGGCTCGCGTTCGATGGCGTCGCCGTGATCGTCACGGTATGCCTGGGCTACATCGGATTTGTTCATTCGTCCATCAGTGAGGCTCGAAGGTACGCCAGGACACAGGCAGAGAAGGCCATGCTGGAGGGCGAAATGGCTGCCGCCCGCGAGGTGCAACGAATCATGGTTCCGGAGAGCCTACCGTCAATCGCGGGATACGCGATCGAGAGCGTGTATCGTCCCGCAGCCGAAGTGGGGGGCGACTTCTTCCAGGTGATCCGGCTAAACAGCGGTCGCACCCTTCTGGTCATCGGCGATGTCAGCGGCAAGGGTGTCAGCGCTGCCATGGTCGTATCGATGATCGTAGGAATGTTGTGCGTTGTGACTGCCTCGACAGAAGAGCCCGCGGAGATTCTTTCAGAGCTGAATCACCGCTTATGCAGCAGGAAATATGGCGGCTTTGCCACTTGTCTCATCGTTCGCCTTGAAGCGGAGGGACGGCTCACGCTCGCCAATGCGGGTCACCCACCGCCATATCTGAATGGGATGGAGTTTCCCCTACCCGGATCAACGCCTCTGGGCCTGGTGGAGAATGCCGCCTACAGCCAGACGGCGCTGGAAATACGCGCCGGAGAAAAGGCCGTGCTGCTCACCGATGGCGTTCCCGAGGCACGGAATGAGCAAGGAGTGCTGCTCGGATTCTCGCGCGTTGAGTCTCTGCTTCGGGAAGGCGCGAATGTGCAGGCTGTCGCCCAGACTGCTCAGCAGTACGGCCAGAACGATGATCTCACCGTCATCAGCATTGCGAGACAGAATTAGGTCGTTTCGAGGGCGGCCTGTTTAGCCTCGCCTCCAAGCATCGCCGGGCATGATCCTTTTCATGAACTCATCGAAAAGGGGAACCGTGAATGCTGTATCCCCATGGGTCTGGCTCCAGATCATACCTTTTGCAATGAGGCCCGCACGTGTGGGAGCGAGAGAAGTCACATTCCGTCCAAGCTGGTCTGCGATGTCGCCGGAGCGCTGTGGATCGGGACCCAGTTCGGCTATGGCTCGCAGATATCTCTTTTCGGTTGGCGTGAGGCGATCGAAGCGCACTCGGAAGAAGCTCTCGTCGAGAGCGGCAACGGCTTCGTCAGAGGCGTTGACGACGTCTTCGTATCGGATCGGGCTGGCGGGAGCGAGATCCCAGGCGTGCTTGCCCCATTCCTGAAGGAAATATGGATAGCCCTGAGTCTTGCCGATGATCAGATCGACAGCTCGGTCTTCGATGAAGGCTCCCTCATTCTCGGCGGGGCGGACGATGGCTTCGCGGGCGTCGGGCGGGCTGAGCGGGCCGATTTCGGGGAAATCGAAGAGGCGCTCCGCATAGGATTTGGCGTCGCCCATGCGCGCACGCAACTGCGGGAGGCCTGCTCCGACAATGGTGACGGGGAGCTGCTCCTGCGCGCAGCGGTGCAGGGCGGAGATGAGGGCAGCCATCTGCTCTTCTTCGACGTACTGAAGTTCGTCGATGAAGAGGACCACGGCGGTGTCTGCGGCTCTGGCGGCCGCTCCGACCTGCGTCAGAAGAGTGCCGAGGTCGAGTTCGAGGTCTCCGTTGTCGGCGAGGCCGGGCTCGGGAGCGTAGTCGAGACCGACTTCGATGTCGCGGTAGTGGACTTTGAGCTTCCCGGCGAACCCGGCGAGTGCCTTGAGGCCCCGGATGGCATAGTCCTTTGCGGCCTCCTTCTTGCTTAGATGGAGAAGGGCAAGCCTGAGAGCGGGGGCAAGCAGCGCGGGAAGGGAGCGATACTCGGGGGCCTCGATCCGGACGGTGTGGATGCTGCTGGCTTCGGCGTCCCGACGCATCTGGTCGAGGAGCACCGTCTTGCCTACTCCACGCAAGCCTATGAGCATCATGCTTTTAGCGGGACGGCCGAGGCGGAGGCGCTGGAGGCGGATTTCAATGTCCTTGCGGATCTCATTGCGACCAGCGAGTTCCGGAGGAGGGCTGCCGGCACCGGGTGCGTAGGGATTGCGGACAGGATCCATGGTTATACGGAGTTTAGCATGTTTATTAAAAATCGATAAGTTATGTAATTTTCGTATAATCGACGGCCCAGCACGGATTTGACCGGGTAGAACCATGCGAATCATTCGGATCGTAGCGTAGTCGCGGGATCCACCCTTGATCCGCGCCAAGCGGGAATCCAGCTGGCTAAAGCAGCGACGAGGACCAGAAGAGCCGACATTCCAAACCAGGACAACGGATCCAGCGAGGAGGTTCCAAAGAGCAAGGAAGTGATTGCCCGGCTGGCGACGAGAGCTCCGCATAATCCAAGTCCTATGCCGACTCCAGTTAACCGCATTCCGTCTCGGAGTGCCAAGACCAGAATGTTGTTCCGCGTTGCTCCCAAAGCCATGCGAACTCCAATTTCATGCAGTCGATCTGTGATCGTCCCGGAAAGAACACCGTACAAGCCAATGCCCGCGAGGACCAGGGACACAACTGCGAATGATTCAAACAGCATCAGGACAAAACGCCGCTGTGCTTCACCGATTGCCATCATGCGTTCCACCGTCATGATGCGAACAATTGGTTGATTTCCGTCGATAGACCAAATGGCGGTTTTGACCGCCGGTATAAGCGCCCCCGCGCTTCCTCGCGCACGAATGACATACGAGAGAGTGTCGTCGGCGAACCAACTCTGCCGGGTGGAAAGGTAGACGGCGTTCTCCTCGTCGATCGCGAGAGAAGTCTGCTTCGCATCGCCCACAACACCAACAATGGTGTACCACGGACGATTCCGAGGGCCTACATGGAGCCGGCGGCCAATTGGATTTCGATTTCCGAAATGATGGCGTGCCAGAGATACGCTAATCAGTGCAGCCTGCGGCGCAGTACTGCGGTCCCGCTCATCGAGAAATCGGCCGTTGATCAGCGGAATTCCCATCGTCTGACAATAGCCGGGACTCACCGCATAACGAAATACGTTATATCCGCTCTGCGAATCCTGATCATCGAATTGTGCCCCGTACAAACCTACGACGGGCGGATCATCGCTGAGGGGCAACAGACTTGTGAATGCGGCCACTTCCACGCCTGGTACCTGTCGCACCGCCTCAAGCGCTTCCTCGAAGAAGCGACGTCGACGATCCGCGCCGCCCGGGCTGGAGGGAAGATCGTCGAACTGGTGGCCTGATGTGACTACCTGGACCGTGAGCAATTGCGACGGACTGAATCCCGGGTCTACAGCCGCGAGCCGTCGCATGCTGTGCAAGAGCAGGGCAGCACTAACCAACAGGACAAAAGCCAAGCCAACCTGGGCCACAACCAGAACTCGCCTCGTCCAAAGCTGCGAGCTGGCGATGCGGCGTGAAGCGTTCCTCAGGCCCGATTGCAAGTCATTTCGAGAAACATGGAAGGCTGGCACAACTCCCGCTGCAAAACCAATTATCGTGATGAGCACAGACGCGAACAGAAATGCTGCGGGATCGAAGGCGATAGCGTTGAGCCGCGGTAATTCCGGCGGACTGAGCGCAACGATCGCCCGCACTCCACCCATTGCCACTGCGATTCCGAGTGCTCCGCCGAGAAACGTCAGAAGCATGCTCTCCGTCACTAGCTGACGCAAAATGCGTTGCCGCGAGGCACCCAATGCTCCGCGAACCGCAAATTCGCCGCTACGTTGGGCGCTTCGCGTCAAGAGCAGGTTGATGACATTCACACAGGCGATGACCAATACAATCATCACTGCGCCGAAGACCGCCAAGAGTGCTGGTTTGACGGTGTGCGCGATGTCGTCCTGCAGAGAGTCAACGATGAGACCTCTCTCCAGGGAAGCCCAACGTGGTCGCGGAAACTGCGGCCATGGGGAACGCGCAATTCCAGCCAGCTCTTGAGCGGCTTCGTCGCGCGAGATCCCTGGCTTGACCCGGCCCACAATTCGGATGTGGTTGCCCCACGCCCAGTTGTTGAATTCGCGGGTGATCCGGCTGGAATCATATCCGTCGGGTGCCCAGAGTTCAGCGGAGGGAGAAAGTACATCCTCGAAGCCGCGAGGCATCACACCAATCACTGTGTAGTTATCTCCATCGAGCTTTATCGATTGTCCAATCGCGGAGGGATCCCCGAGAAAAAGGTGACGCCAGAGTTTGTCGCTGAGGATGACTGTTTTGGACGCTTGCGGCCCCTCGTCGGACAAGCGGAAATCTCGACCAAGAAGAGGAGTTACACCGAGCACTCGAAAGAATTCGGCACTTACGCTCTGACCATCAAGACGCATCGGTTCGTCTTGACCCGTCATTGTCGGTTGCCAAGGCTCAAACATTGCCGTGGATTCGAAAGAATGACTGCGCTGTGAAAGTTCTCGGTAAGTGCCGAAGGACATCTCGGATCGAGCACCCTGCCAGGTGTTCCAGATCATGAGAATGCGACCGGGGTGAAGATAGGGCAGAGGCTTGAAAAGAATCGGATTGATGCCGCTGAAAATTGCTGTACTCGCTCCGACGCCAAGCCCGAGTGTCAGCACGCTGATTGCCGTGAAGCCGGGTTTTCGGAGTAACTGACGTATCGCAAAGCGCAGATCGCCAAGAAATGTTTTGAACGTGTTCTCCCACCCGTAGCTCCGCACCTGCTCCTTTGCGGCTTGCAGGTTGCCGCACTGCTGTCGGGCTGCCCGATAAGCAACCTCTTCCGAAAGGCCTCGCTCTCGATAGGCAGCAACGGCTTCTTCGAAGTAATTCTGAACTTCAGCCTCGATCTCGTTCACTCGCTGAGTTCGATTCAGCAATCCGCGAAGGCCATGGGTCAACTGGCGCCATATCGACATTTCAGGCCCCCTGCCGCAGGAGCCTTGCGACTGCAGACGCGCGACGATTCCAGTCGGCCTCTTCGATCTCCAGTTGTTTCCTTCCTGCCCGCGTGAGTGTGTAGAACTTCGCGCGACGAGAACTCTCTGTGTTGCGCCAAGCAGAATCGAGCCATCCAGCGCGTTCCAGGCGCTGAAGCGCAGTCAGGAGAGATCCGGGGTTCACTTTGAATACGTCGCGTGACACCTGCTCGACACGCCGAGCGATGCCGAACCCGTGCATCGGTTCAAGACTCAGCGTCTTCAGGATCAGAAGGTCTAATGTGCCCTGGATTACATCGGTGTTCTGCTCGCCCATGAACACAGCCTTGCATCCCTTCATTATGATTGTCAAGATGTGGAGATCAACAGTAGACGGTTCTTCGTCAGGTGACCTGGTAACCGGGTCCCCACCGCTGGCCCCCCGGGTCTGGGCATCCGGCAAGAGAAACCCCCCGGCTGGTCGGCCGGGGGGTTATCGGTTAACTGGTTTCGATTATGCGCTGTAGAGCAGGATGCCGGCGGGCTTTTCTTCGCTGCCGCCTTCTTCCGAGCTGACGGGGCGATAGAAGAGCTGGTTGGCGTCGAGGTAGACCTCGAGGAAGGCCGGTCGCTGCGGAATGCCACCCGCAATGAGCGCCTCCGAGAGAGGATCTTCCACGTAGCGCTGCAGCGCGCGACGAAGCGGACGGGCTCCGTAGCTGCGGTCTCCGAGAGTTTTATCCAGGATCCATTTCTTGGCTTCCTCGGCGACGGAGATGGTGATCGACTTCTGCGCCAGGTTGGCGTTGAGCTGCTGCACAAGCAGTTCGACGATCTGGATGAGGTCCGCATCGGAGAGCGACTGGAAGAGAATGGTTTCATCGAGCCGGTTAAGGAACTCTGGGTTGAAGGTCTTCTTCATCTCGTTCTTCACCAGTTCCTCGACCTTTTCGCTCACCAGGTCGTCGCGGTCGCTCTGGAATCCGAGGCCCTGCTTCTTCTGCAGATGCCGCGCGCCGATGTTCGAGGTCATGATCAGGATCGTGTTCTTGAAGTCGACCGTGTTGCCTAGGCCATCGGTCAACTGGCCATCTTCAAACACCTGCAGCAGCAGGTTGAACACATCGGGGTGCGCCTTCTCGATTTCGTCGAGCAGGACTACGGAGTATGGAGACCGCTTGACCCGTTCGGTCAACTGGCCGCCTTCCTCGTAGCCCACGTATCCCGGAG
>Ga0335080_10002839_pt1 | contig 17434 bp, 19 predicted proteins | sample Lox_Sample_34_FD_206720 | JGI IMG/M metagenome (GOLD analysis project Ga0335080, IMG submission 206720) | Soil microbial communities from Loxahatchee National Wildlife Refuge, Florida, United States - Lox_Sample_3.4 | ecosystem: Environmental > Terrestrial > Soil > Wetlands | place: USA...
GCCCAGCGTTTCATTGCGCCAGCGGCACGCTGTAATGCGAGGCCACCACCTGCCAGCGGCCATCCAGCTTCATCCAGGTGTCGGTCAGGCGGTCGCGATATTCGTAGCGTTTAGCCTTGGATTCTCCGGTTTCGTGATAGGCGCCGGTGACCACCGCGGTGTTGCCGTGCAGGCGCACCTTCAGATCTGACAGTGCCGCGACCTCCACGTGAACTGTGGAATCGGCGGTGTGGCTGATATAGCCGGCCTTGCCGTAGGTGCTGCCGTCTTCCACGGTGATGACGAAGTCCTCCGCCAGCAGCGTTCCCAGCAGGCTGATATCGCGCACCTTGTAGGCCTCGGTCCACTTCTTTTCCAGAGAAATAATCTTGTCGGCGTCAGCAGACTTCCCTTGTGCGGCGGCGAGTGCCGATAGAAACGGAACCAACAGGACTACGAGTTGGGGAATGGCTTTCCTGTGCATGAGCTTTTCTGGCATAGTTTTGCGGTTCCTCCAAGTTGCTTGTGAGGGACGCCCGCCAACCTAGCGCGCATAGTCCCTCGCCCGGCTGTGTTCAGGCCGGTGGAGGCGGGCGTGCAGTGGCAGGGTCGAGAGCGGTGGTGGAGCACGCCAGATCCCTCGCCCGGCTGGAGAAAGCGCCGGGCTTCGGGATGACGCTCGTTTATCTTGGAGGACGGCTTATTGTGAGGGACGATTCTATCGTGTGAGGGAGGACTCTTATCGTTACGGATGAGTCTCCTGCGGCATTGCGGGTAGGAACCTTCGCAATGCTTGTTGTACATTAATCTCGTTCACACAACATGCCCAGCAAACGCAAATCCAAGGGCGCGTACATGATCTCGGCGGTGGCCGAGATGTATGAGATCCATCCGCAGACGCTGCGGCTGTATGAGCGCGAGGGTCTGCTGAAGCCGTCGCGCACCGAGGGCAATACACGGCTCTATACGGACGAGGACCTGCTGCGCCTGGAGTTCATTCTGTCGCTGGCCCGCGACTTGGGGGTCAACATTTCCGGCATCGCCATCATCCTGCAAATGCGGGAGCGCATGGAAGAGATGCAGCGCCAGATTCAGGACTTCGTGAAGTACATCCAGGAAGAAGTGCTGTCGCGGGCCAGCGCCGCCGCCGACCCTTCCCGAGGTGCGATCGTGCCGGTCCGGCGGCCGATCGTGAGCATGACGCAGGGGAATCGCAAGAAATAGGAACGTGGCTGTTGGCCGTAGATTCCGAATCCAGACCTCTCAGGGCTAAATGCTAATTGCTAAATGCTAGTTGCGGATTCAGTATCGCCGAGTGCGGAATGCTTCCCTTCAAGCTCATCTACAGCGACGACTACTACCTGCCCATCGGGGCGCACGTCTTTCCGGCGGAGAAATATCGCCGCATTGTGGACCGGCTGCTGGAGACTGGCGTGGCGGAGCGCTTAGATTTTGTCGCGCCGAAGCCTGCTTCCGATCAGGACATCCTGCTGGTGCACACTCCCGCCTACGTGCAAAAACTGAAGACGGGAACGCTCTCGGCGCGCGAAGAACTGGAGATGGAAGTTCCCTACTCGCCGGAACTGGTGCGGGCGTTCTGGCTGTCGGCGGGCGGCTCCATTCTGGCGGCCGAATATGCCCTGAACCAGCGGGTCGCATTCAACGTCGGCGGCGGCTTCCACCACGCTTTTCCCGATCACGGCGAAGGCTTCTGCATGATTCACGATGTGGCGGTCGCGATCCGGCGTATGCAGCGCGACGATAAAATCACGCGCGCCATGACCGTCGATTGCGATGTGCATCAGGGCAACGGCACCGCCGCGATCTTCGCCGGCATGCGCGTGCCCACCAAGCCGCTGCCTTCATGGTCGGCGCCGCTGCTGGCTCCTGCCACGCCGGCCAACGTGCGGCATGCGCACGCCGGTGATGTGTTCACCATTTCTCTGCATCAGGAGAACAACTATCCGGCCTGGAAGCCGCCGTCGTCGATCGATGTGGACTTGCCCGACGAAATCGGCGACGACGATTATCTGGCCTGGCTCGACAACGCGCTTAGCTCCGGGCTGCGCCAGTTTGAGCCGGAACTGATCTGCTACATTGCCGGGGCGGATCCCTATCGCGAAGATCAGTTGGGCGGCCTGGCGCTGACGATGGAAGGATTGAAGCGGCGCGATGAGTTGGTATTCCGTGCGGCCAAGGCCCGCGATATTCCCGTCATGGTCACCTTCGCCGGAGGTTACGCCCGGAATGTGGGCGACACCGTGGCCATTCACTGCAATACGGTGGTTGCCGCGAAGGAAGTTTTCACACCGTCATCTTGAACCACTGCCGGAACGCGATGCGATGGCGCGCAGAGAAGGCGGAATCGTCGTAACATCGCCGCACCGCGACTGCGCTTCGGAAATTCTCGCCTACGATGGCTCGTAGTAAACGCCGCCAACTTCCCTGGCTGGAAATGGCTCGAGCGGCTTGAGGTCTGCAATTCCCCAAAGCGGAAAAGTTGAGTCTAAAGTCTCTAGTGCTTTTCTCTATTGAGTCGCAAAATCTTGCAACAAGTTAGCGAACCGGCTGCTTTGACGGGAAATTTACATCGGTTCTCTAGGATTCTAGTTGACACTGCAAAGAAGCACTGTAGAATCGGGTCGCCTCGATTCGGACTCGTCCTGCGCGGCTTGCGTCGGCGAGGCTGATTCAGCCCGGGGAGAAATATCCAAGCTAGCCGGATGGCCTTCCTGGTTTTTATCGCTTCGCAGTCTGGCAAGCGTCAAGAAGCAGTGAATCTGGCTGGGGATTCCCTGGCCATCACCAAAGCATTGGATTTCGAGAAGTAAACCTCAGGAGGGAACTCGTGAAGAAGACTCTGTTAGCAGTACTGTTGTGCGTAACCGTACTCTCGCTGTGCAGCTTGGGCGTAGCCGCTGATCGGCATCCGGCCGGCGCTTCCACTGTCGTCCGCAACGCTCATCCCGTAAACCCGAACGCCGATACCGGCCTCAAGAAAATCTTCACCAACCTGGGACCGAGCGGCGACCTGTACGATGCGGCCGTTGGCTATTTCGTTTCCGGCATCAACAACGGCTTCAACGGACAGAAGCAGGACATCGCGATTCCGTTCACCCCGAAGAAGGCTTCTACCGTTACCAAGGTTGAGGCAGCCCTGCAGTATTACAACCTGGGCACCAACGCCGCCGTAGTCGGAATCTACAAGGATGCCTCCGGCCTGCCCGGAAAAGTATTGGCCTCCAAGCTGCTGAAGAACTTCAGCGACTTCGGAACCGGCTGCTGCGCCCTGGCGAACTGGAAGCTGGCGACGCCGCTAGCGGTAAAGAAGGGAACGCAGTACTGGATCGTGGGCACCACCAACAAGAAGTCGGCTGACGCAATCAACACGTTTGATTGGGTCTACAACGACGCTGCTGGCAACTTTGCTTTCCAACAGGATGATGGTGGCTGGATCTACCTGAGCGCTGCTTATGGCTATCCGCCGTCCGCTTGCGCAGCCCTGGGAACCCAACCGTAATTTTGCTTTTCGATGGACTGGAACCGCTGGCGCTTCGTCAGCGGTTCTTTTTCTTGGTTCAGACGTCAAATCGAGCATCCAGATTCCGTACTTTCTGCGAAATTCTTTTTTTTCGCATACAACTCCAATCCAGTCGATTCACGTCTGACACCGCACGCAAGCGACGCATATCTTCGAGGGGACGGACCAGCCGATTGCGGGGTCCGGATCCTCGAGTCCACCACACCAGCGCTTAACGATTCACCAAGGAGGACAAGTCGTGAAAACAACGTTGCTCGGATTAACCCTGTGCCTGACCCTCATTTCTCTTTGCAGCATGGCGGCACTGGCTGCCGATCATGGCCGAGGACCCCAGTTCGCCATCACCAAGCCTTTGCAGCAGATCCATCACAATGGCGGTTCGGATGCCGTCGTGGCTCCCATGAAGATCTACAGTAACCTCGGACCCAGCGATGACATCTACGACGCGACGGTTGGTTACTTCGTCTCGGGCATCAACAACCCGTTCAACGGCCAGAAACAGGACATCGCCATCCCATTTACTCCGAGTGCCAACGCCACGGTGACCAGGGTGAAGGCGGCTCTTCAGTATTACAACATCGGCTCCAATGGCGCGATGCTGGCCATTTACGACGATGCCTCGGGCCTGCCGGGCACGGCACTTGCCCAGAGACTGAGGGGAAATTTTTCTGACTTCGGAACTGGTTGCTGCGACCTGGCGCTCTGGACCCTGAAGTCGCCGCTCTCCGTGACCAAGGGAACGCAGTACTGGGTGGTGGGAACCACCAACGGCAAGACTCAGGATGCCATCAACACCTGGGACTGGGTGTTCAACGACGCTCCCGGCGCCTTCGCCTTCCAGCAGGATGACGGCGGCTGGCTCTACCTGAGTGCTGCGTATGGCTATCCGCCTTCGGCGGTTGCGGTGCGCGGGACCATGCCGTAATTCTGCGGACAGGGTGCGGACATGGAAAACCGCTGGCATATGCCAGCGGTTTTTTGTTCACGATCAAACCTGGCGCTTCCCTTGCCTCACTTCATGAAGTAGCTGCCAAGCAAGCCGAAGACCGCGTCCTGGACAAAGTGTGCGGCCATGCCGGGCCGGAGGCTGCGGCGCCAGGCGGCGAGGATTCCGAACATGGTGCCGAAGACGGCGATGATGAGCATGGACTTTGTGCCCTGGTAGCCGTGGGCCATTCCGAAGGCAATCCCCTGCAGCGCGACGCCGAGGGTTGCGCTGCGCGTCACAGCCGCGAACTGGCGTTGCAGATAGCCGCGAAAGATTACTTCTTCGCAGATTCCCGCGGTCACGGTCAGAAGCAGATAGACGGCAATCTCCGCGGTCCCGTGCGGAAACAGGTCGCGCAACACCCGGCTGGGACCACTCTTTAGAAGGTAGCCAAGGAGTCCCAGCACCAGGTTGGCCACGACCAGGAAGCCAATGGCTATGCCAATATCGCGCAGAATCCCTTTGCCAGGAATCCAGTTCGGCCCCAGCAGGTCGCGCAGGCGAAGATTCCGCAGGCTGATTCCCCACGCGATAAACCCTACCACCAGCCATTCGACCGCGATTACGAAGACATAGCCGACGGCGCGACCGTGCCAGCGCTGGAAAGGAGAAAGTCCGTGGGATCGGGCGCCAAGCCAGGAAAGCAGCACCACGGTGGCTAGGGTGACCACGCTGTGCCAGGCTGGCGCGACCGGCGAGTCAGCGTGTTGAACCTCAAGAGGTGTTGCGGACATGTTATCTCCCATGCGTTATGTAACCGAAGGCCGACATTCAATCGATTTCTCGAGAAGTTTAGACTGGCTATGAGGAATATCGTGAGCGCAAGGACGGATCATACCAGCGCCTAGCGGAGGCCATCGAGGATCAAATGCCGGCGCCGAGTGCCGATAGCGGAATGCTTGCTAGAATAGTGCCTGCCTATGTTTGAGAATCTCCAGGAAAAACTGCAGCGGGCGTTCAAGACCCTGCGCGGGCAGGCGGTCCTAACCCCGGAAAATGTCGAGGAGGCGCTGCGGCAGATCCGGCTGGCGCTGCTCGAAGCCGACGTTAACTTCAAGGTGGTCAAGCAGTTAATCGACCAGATCCAGGCCAAGGCGGTGGGCCAGGAGGTGCTGACCGCGCTCTCGCCGGGCGAGCAGGTGATCAAGATCCTGCGCGATGAACTGGTCGAAGTGCTGGGCCACGACACAGCCAAGATGAAGTTTGCCTCGCAGCCGCCAACCGTGGTGCTGATGGCGGGCCTGCAAGGATCGGGCAAGACCACGACCTCCGGCAAGCTGGCTAACTGGCTGAAGGTCGGCGGGCACCGTCCGCTGCTGGTTTCGGTCGATGTGTATCGCCCGGCGGCGCGCGAGCAGTTGAAAGTCGTCGCCCAGGCGATCAAGGCGAATATCTACGAAGGCGAAGTCACCGAAGCCAGTACGGCAACGGTAGAGCGTTTGGCGAAGGAAGCGCGGCGCGAGGCCATCATCTCCGGCTCGGACGTGCTGATCGTCGACACCGCCGGCCGCCTGCACATCGATGAGCAGTTGATGGATGAGATGCAATTGCTCAAGCGGATGCTGAACCCGCAGGAGATTCTGTTCGTCGCCGACGCCATGACCGGGCAGGATGCAGTGCGGTCCGCAGACGAGTTCCACAAGAAGCTGACCCTCACCGGCGTGGTGCTGACCAAGATGGATGGCGACGCGCGCGGCGGGGCGGCGCTTTCGATCCGGCAAGTCACTGGCCAGCCGATCAAGTTCATCGGTGTGGGCGAAAAGTACGACGCGCTGGAACCGTTCCATCCGGATCGTATCGTGTCGCGCATTCTTGGCATGGGCGACATTCTCTCGCTGATCGAAAAGGCTGAGCAGCAAATCGACAGAAAGAAAGCCCAGGAGATGGCCACCAAGGCCATGGTGGGAGATGGCTTCTCGCTCGAAGACTTCCGCGACCAACTGCGGCAGGTGAAAAAAATGGGCTCCCTGCAGAGCCTGATGGGCATGCTGCCGAATATCGGACCGTTCGCGGGCATGCAGAAGGCCGCCGATAAAGTCGACGAGAAGCAGATCAACCGGGTGGAAGCGATCATCAATTCGATGACCGCGCACGAGCGCGATCATCACGAAGTCATCAACGGCAGCCGCCGCAAGCGCATCGCCCGCGGCTCGGGAACCACGGTGCAGGAAGTCAACAACCTGCTGCGCCAGTACGCCCAGATGCGGAAGATGTTCAAGCAGATGGGCAAGGCCAGCTTCGGAAGGAAGCTGGCGGGGATGAAGTTACCCGGAATGTAGGAGTGGCCAGTGGATAGTGGCCGGCGGTCAGAAAAATGTGTCAACAGCCACTGACCACTAGCCACTAACCACTGATTCTATGAAATGGCGCTCTCTCGAAGAAGCCAGTCCCAATGCCGACACGCGCACGCTGCGGGAGCAATTTGCGGAGCGGAAGGCGCTCATCGCTCAGTATGTTCCAGCCGAGACGCAGGCGATTCATGCGCGGGCTGTGGCGGAATTGAAGGAGCGGCGACTGGCGGAAAGCGCGCTGCGCGCCGGCTCCCGAGCGCCGGCGTTTGAACTTCCGGATCACAGCGGAAAGCTCGTTTCTTCGTGTTCCCTGTTCTCGCGCGGTCGCCTGGTGATTTGCTTTTTTCGCGGGCGCTGGTGTCCCTTCTGCTGCGGGCAGATGGAGGCGATGAATTTCATCCTGCCTGCGATTAAGGAAGCTGGCGCCTCACTGGTCGCAATTTCCCCACAGACTGTCAGCCAGTCGTTCTTCATGGTGGACCAGCACAAGCTGCGCTTTCCCCTGCTGAGCGATGCCGGCAACCAGGTGGCACGACAGTTTGGGCTGGTCTATCGGGTACCGGATTATCAGCAGGCGGTGTATCGCCGGGTCTTCGTCAACTTGCCGTTCGCCGATGGCGATGAGAGTTGGGAGCTACCGATTCCGGCGACGTACATCCTGGATGAGTGCGGGGACGTGGTCTATGCATCCGCGGATGCGGACTACACGGAGCGACCGGAACCGGCGGAGATTCTCGCCAAGCTGCCATCCTGATCGGAGCGAACTTGCGGCTTATCGTGTCATCCTGAGCTCCGCGCGGCTCGCAAGGCGAGCCGGGCGAAGGCAAGGAGCTCTGCAATGGGCTTGCGTCGAAATACTGGGTCCTGCGGATGGCATGGTTCTTCGGCCGTCCCTGACAAAACAGGCCGGAGGTCCGACGTCCGAGGTCGGGTTCCACCCCTTGCCAATCGCCCTAAATTCTGCAAAAATAATGGTTTGTCTTATCCCTGCCGGAAGCCATAGGAAAGGACCAAAGACTCTGTGTTAACGATTCGTCTGGCGCGCACGGGTGCGCGCAAACAACCGCATTATCGCGTGGTGGTAATTGAGAAGGAGCGGGCGCGCAATGGCCGTCCGGTGGAAGTGGTGGGAACGTACAATCCCCGCACCAACCCGGCCAGCATCGAACTGAAGCGCGACCGAATTGACTACTGGGTGTCGAAGGGCGCCCAGCTGTCGGACCGCGTCGGCAAGCTGGTGTCGAAGCCGGCACCGGCCAGCGCCGGTTCGGCCGCCTGATCGCCCGCACGAGAGGCATTCTTACCCCACAGATGAGGAGATGTGCATGACCGAACCGACTGGGGACTTGCGCGCCTTGGTGGAGCAGATCGCCAAGTCGCTGGTGGACGCCCCGGACCAGGTCACGGTAACCGAGGCGGGCAACGAACGCGATGCGGTGCTTGAGCTGCGCGTGGCTCCGGGCGATGCGGGCAAGGTCATCGGCAGGCAGGGGCGCGTGGCGCGGGCCATGCGCGGGCTGGTGGGTGCGGCGAGTTCGAAGACGGACCGGCGCGTGACCCTCGAGATCGTCGAGTAGGAGACGGGCATCGACGACCAGTTCATCACTCTGGCGCGGGTGATCAAGACGCAAGGGCGTCACGGCGAAATTGCTGTCGAGGTACACAGCAGCATTCCCGACCGGTTTCGCCAAGGGCAGCGGCTCTACGCGCTGGCGGAGGACGGAAGCCGGCGCGAGTTTCAGATTGAAGAGCTGTGGCCGCACAAAGAGTGGCTGGTGCTGAAGTTTGCCGGGATCGATTCGATCTCGGACGCGGAAACGCTGTTGCGCTGCGAGTTGCAGGTGCCTGGCGAAGAGCGCAGCCAGCTTGACGCGGGCTGGACGTACGTCAGCGATCTGGTGGGCTGCAGGGTCTTTGATGGCGAGCGGGAGATTGGGCAACTCAAAGATGTGCAGTTTGGAGCCGGTGAAGCGCCGTTGCTGATTGTGCGTTCGGGATCGAAGGAGTACGAGATTCCCTTTGCCGCGGCGTACTTAAAGACAGTAGACCCGGCACGAAAAGAAATTCGGATGTCGCTGCCGGAGGGTCTGCTGGAAGTGAACGCGCCGCTGACGGCGGAGGAAAAGAAGGAAAACAAGTAGTCAGGAGCCGGTAGCCAAGAGTCAGTGCAGCGGCATCGAGCATGGGCTGACTACTGACTCCCGACCACGGACTCCTGACATGCGCGTCGATATCTTGACCATCTTTCCCGACTTCTTTCGCGGACCGCTGGATTACGGGATTGTCCGCCGGGCGCGGGAAGCCGGTCTGGTGGACGTCAGAACTCACGATCTGCGGGCGTTTGCGCATGACCGGCACCGCACCGTGGATGACCGCCCGTTCGGCGGCGGCGAGGGCATGGTCCTGAAGCCGGAACCGATCTTTGAAGGTATTGAAGGGCTGAACGTCGCACCGCGCTCGGAACGGGTCGGCGAGTCGGTGCTTCTGCTATCGGCTCAGGGACAGCGTTTTAACCAGCGCATGGCGGGCGAACTGGCGTCGCTGGATCGCATGGTTCTGATCTGCGGCCGCTACGAAGGGGTCGACGAGCGTGTAAGCCAGTTTCTGGCTGACCGCGAGCTCTCGATCGGCGATTACGTGTTGAGCGGCGGCGAACTGGGCGCGGCGGTGATCGTCGACACGGTCACGCGGCTGATCCCGGGCGCAGTGGGCAACGAGGCTTCTACGCGGCAGGAATCGTTCACTGCCCATGCCGAGGTCGAGAGTGACGGACCGGTTTCCACGTGCGTTTCCGGGGGACTGCTCGATTATCCGCATTACACGCGGCCAGCGGATTTTCGTGGAATGACGGTGCCGGAAGTGCTGGTGAACGGCAACCACGAAGAGATTCGCCGCTGGCGGCGGCGGACGGCCCTGGAAAAGACGCAGCGCAACCGTCCTGACCTGCTGGAGGGAACGGTGCTGAGCGGGGAAGACAAAGAGTTACTGGCCCAGAGTAAGGGCGAAGAAATCCGGAGAGAAGGTACAAGAAAATGTCGAACCTGATTATTGAAAAACTTCTGGCCAAGAGCCAGCGCACCGATATCCCCAAGTTCGTGGCCGGCGACACCATCCGCGTGCACGTGAAGATCAAAGAAGGCGACAAAGAGCGCCTGCAAGCATTTGAAGGGGTGGTGATTTCGCGCACCCGTGGACCCCAAGCTAGCTTCACCGTGCGCAAGATGAGCTTCGGACACGGCGTGGAACGCATTTTCCCGCTGAGCTCGAAGGTAATCGACAAAATCGATTTGATCCGCTCGTCGAAGGTCCGTCGCGCCAAGCTGTATTATCTGCGCGCCCTCAAGGGCAAAGCGGCCCGCCTGCGTGATGTGGAGCGCGAGCGCGAGCAGCCGGTTGCCGAAGCAGCGGCGAAGTAGCCATTTTCAAGGCGTGCTGCCAAGCGTCATTCCGAAGTGCGCGTTCTCTCCAGTGGGATCGGCGTGTAGCGACTGGTCTTAGGAGTCAGTGGTCGGGAGTCAAGCAGAACCCTCCGGCTGACTACCGGCTCCGGACTGCGTGCTCCCGGGCAGCGAAACATTTCTTCCCTCCACTGCATTCCTTCGCTAACCTATTTGCACTCTCCTCATGGCTGAATTTTGCGACGTTGCGCTGGCGGTGCCGCTGGACGCGGCCTTTACCTACCGCGTCCCCGATGGCATGGAGCCGGTGGTCGGCGGGCGCGTGCTGGTTCCGTTCCGGCAGCAGCGACTCTCCGGCATCGTTGTCAAGCTGCATGATACCCAGCCTTCCGTGCAAACCAAGAATCTGATCAGCCTTCTGGATTCCACGCCGGTACTCGATGATCAACTTCTGCAACTGGCAAAGTGGATCGCCGGTTACTACCTGGCGCCACTGGGAGAAGTCTTCAGAACCATGCTGCCGCTGGGCGCCGAATTCAAGCGAAGCATCGCCTATCGCATCACGGACGCTGGACACCTTGCCTTGCATCAGGCGGGAATGTCGGGATCATCCGCGCGGGCGCGCCGGACCCCGGAAGAACAGTTAGCCGAATTCCGTGTGCTTGACTACTTATCCGAACGCGAAGAGGTGCCGGAGCAGCGCCTCAGATCGGCGACCAAAGCTGCGCGAGCGTTGCTGGCGGGCATGGTGCGCAAGAAGTGGATTCAGCGCGAGGATCGGTCGGATGTTCAGGACGCGGCGCGGAGTATTCGCGTCGCGGTTCTCAAGAGCGCCGAAGGAAAGCTGAATCAGAATCAGCGCACGCTGGTCGACACCCTGGCGGCGGCCGGCGGCTATGTCTCCGTCGAAACTCTGCAGATGCTGGAGATTCCGCGGACGACGCTGGGCACGTTGGTGAAGCGTGGGCTGGTGGAGATACATGAAGAAGCCGCCGACTTTACCATGTCGAACCTGAAGCCGCGGCCCTCGCCATTCGATTTCGAGTTCAACGCCGCGCAGAAAGAGGCCTTGCGCCGGATCCAGGATGGCATGAGCGCGCGGAAGTTCACCGGGCTTCTCCTGCACGGCGTGACCGGATCGGGGAAAACTGCGGTCTATCTGGCGGGCATGCGCACCGTGCTGGACGCCGGCCGTTCGGCGATTCTGCTGGTGCCGGAGATTGGACTTACTCCGGCAGTAGCCGCTGACCTGCACCAGGTCTTCGGAGAGCAGGTGGCAATTCTCCATTCAGGGCTCTCCGATCAGGAGCGTGCCGAGCAGTGGCACCGCATCAAGCGTGGAGAAGCCCGCATGGTGGTGGGCACGCGTTCGGCGGTGTTCGCTCCGGTGTCAGATCTGGCGCTGGTGATTGTCGACGAGGAGCAGGACTCCTCCTACAAGCAGGAAGAAACGCCGCGCTATCACGCACGTGATGTGGCGGTGGTACGTGCCAAGATGGCGAACGCCGTGGTGGTGCTGGGATCGGCGACGCCGTCGCTGGAGTCATATTTCAATACCCGGCAGAAAAAGTATGCGTTGGTTGAATTGCCGGATCGCGTGGAACAGCGGCCGTTGCCCGAGGTCAAGATCATCGATATGCGGCAGGAATTTCAGGAGACCGGTCAGGAAGCGGTAATCTCGCGCACGCTGGCCACAGAAATCAAAGACCGGCTCGACCGCGGCGAACAGGCCATGGTGCTGCTCAATCGCCGAGGATATTCTCCGCTGGTGCTGTGCCGCGCCTGCGGCCACCACCTGGAGTGCAAGAACTGCGCCGTCGCCCTCACCCATCACAAGCGCGATCACCGCATGGTTTGCCACTACTGCGGATTCGCGGCGCCCGTACCCAAGGTCTGCGGCGAGTGCGGCAGCGAGTATGTGTACTTCGTCGGAACCGGTTCGGAGAAGCTGGAAGAACTGCTGCACGGAATATTTCCGCAAGCGCGTATTGGACGGTTGGACCGGGATACGGTGCGCGGGCGCGAAGATTTCGAACGTGCCCTCAATGCCCTCAATGCAGGCGACCTCGATCTTCTGGTGGGCACGCAGATGATCGCCAAGGGCCACGACATTCATGGCGTCACACTGGTCGGCGTGGTGGGAGCCGATGCGGCGCTCGGCTTCCCGGATTTCCGCGCTGCCGAACGCACCTTTCAATTGCTGACCCAGGTCGCCGGCCGGGCCGGACGCGGGCAGACTCCGGGCAAAGTCATTCTGCAGACCTTCTTTCCCGACCACTACGCCGTGCAATTCGCCGCCAATCACGATTTCCATGGTTTTTACGACAAGGAACTGCGCTTCCGCAGCTGGATGCACTATCCGCCGTACTCCGCGCTGGCCAACGTGCTGGTGCGCAGCGACAAGCTGGATGAAGCGCTTCAATGGTCCGGTATTCTGGGAAAATGGTTCGAAAAGACCCGACATGAAGGCATTCGGGTGTTGGGCCCGGCGCCCGCGCCCATCGTGCGGCTCAAGCGGGATTACCGCTATCACTTCATCCTGAAATCCACTAGCCGCGAGAGATTGAATTCCACCCTGCGAACCTTGCTCACCTATGCCGCACAACAAAAAATTCCGCGCACCCAGGTCGTCGTTGATGTGGACGCGTTGTGGCTGATGTGAAGAAGCTATCAGCTCTCGGCTGTCAACTCTCAATCCATTTGGGCTGTCACGCTGAGCGAGAATTGCGCGTCGCGAGGCGAAAGCGCAACCGCAGTCGAAACATTCCTATCCCGAGTAAGTGCTGGGATTAGGGATTTCTCACTTCGCTCGGAATGACCGTGCGGTCAGGTCCCGGCCGCACACAACATGTTCCTGCACAGAAGCCGAATAGTCCTTACAAAGTGCAGCCCCTTATCCGCCGCTCCTAAATTCCCGTATGACATCCAGCAGTGAGCTGTGCCCAAACGGGGCTGGCGTGAGAGTGAGGATCAACATGATCAAAGCGAGGAGCCCGAGCCATTGGCGCCCTCCGCTTACACCAGGCCAGGGCGGCACTTGCGGATGCCGCATTCCACTGATACGCAACAGGATCGCCCAGATCAGCCATCCCGCCCAGGAATAGAGCGCCAGCGGTATCAGTGCGAAAATCGTCAGCCGCGAAACCCAGCTATGGGCGCCGGGGACGATGGAAAAGACGATGTGTCCGCCATCTAACTGGCCGCCTGGCAGAAGATTCAGCGAGGTCGCGAACATGCCTACCCAGGCTGCGACCGCCACCGGGCTCAACGCGATTCGGCTGAGCGGAACGGAAGCGATCACGCCGGCCGGAGCAAGCAGTGAAAGCAGCTTCTGTGCCAGAAGAAAGATCAGCGGAAAATTCAATGTGATGTCGGGCGCCGGCGTGCCGGCCATCGTGGGCTTACAGCGCGCCAAGGAGAAAATCAGCACTGGCAGCGCAATCACGAATCCGGCAATGGGTCCGGCGATACCAATATCGAAAAGCGCGGAGCGCGACCGGATCGGCGATCGGATCCGAATGAAGGCCCCCAGGGTCCCAATCAAGGTCGGCGCCGGAATGAAAAAGGGTAAGGTGGCGCTCACCCCATAGTAGCGGCAATAAAGGTAGTGACCCATTTCGTGCGCGAGCAGGATCAGCATGAGCGTTGCCGCGAACGGCACGCCCAGGGCGAGGTTCGAGGCTTGCGAAAACGCCCACTTCACGGGAAAGAGCCCGAGGGCGTCGTCGCCGAAGGAGAACACCGGCTGGTTGTGGTCAAAACTATATTGCATGCGCGCGCCTACCACCAGCGTGGTGAAAAACGTTGCCAGCAGCAGCAGTCCGTGCAACCAGTACCGCTGCTTCCGCGGCTGTACCACAAACACTTCGATCGGAGGACGGTACAGATCGGGGGCCGAAGGGAGCGGGGGGATGATTTCGGACATCAGGATTCCGGAATGTGTTGCCTCTTTGGGCGGGCGAGATCCCCGCCCGACAGCTGGCCAGACGCCAGCGCTACGGTTTCGAAGGTTGCCGGAACAAGGATCTTCTAACCCGCTAATCGATCGACTGCAATTCCTTGCCGGGCTTGAAGCGTACGGCCTTGCCGGGCGGAATCGAAACCTCGGCGCCGGTACGCGGATTGCGGCCAATTCCGGTCTTGCGGGGTCGCACGTTGAACACGCCAAAGCCACGCAGTTCGATGCGGTCGCCCTTGGAGAGCGCCTGCTTCATGCTCTCGAAGACGGTTTCCACCGCCAACTCGGCCTTGGTCTTGGTGATCCCGGTCTTGTTCACCACTTCGTTGATGATATCGAGCTTGATCACGAGAGGCTCCCGGTGGCGCCAAAGAGCAGCACCAAGTGATTGATGCTAAGGGAGATAACCGAGATTGTCAACGTCCACCCTTCTCCCGTAAGATGGCTGCACCCTCGAAGGTACTGGTAAGGTTTTTCCAGCCCGAAACAGATTCTGCAGTTTGGTAATTGGGTAATTGTGTAATTGAAAACATACTGCACCGGGCTCGGTAAATTACTCAATTACAAAATTATCCAAATCTTCCTCAAGGAGCTCCATGCTGAAGAGTGACCGCTGGATCCGCAAGATGGCGTTGGAACATGACATGATCAACCCTTTCTCGGAGAAGCAGGTGCGGGAGGGCGTGGTTTCTTACGGTCTCTCGTCGTACGGCTACGATCTGCGCGTAGCTGACGAGTTCAAGATCTTCACCAACGTGAATTGCACGGTGGTCGATCCCAAGAACTTCGATGAGCGGTCGTTTGTGACCGTGCGGTCGGAGTGCGCCATCGTTCCGCCGAACTCCTTCGCCCTGGCGCGTTCGGTGGAGTATTTCAAGATTCCGCGCGACGTGCTCACCATCTGCGTGGGCAAGTCGACCTATGCGCGCTGCGGGATCATCGTCAACGTCACCCCGTTCGAGCCGGAATGGGAAGGCTTCGTCACCCTCGAAATCTCCAACACCACCCCACTGCCCGCCCGGATTTATGCCAACGAGGGCCTGTGCCAGATCATCTTCTTCCAGTCGGACGAGGTGTGCGAGACCAGCTACGCCGACCGCAAGGGGAAGTATCAGGCGCAGAAGGGGATTGTGCTGCCGAAGTTGTAGGAAGCTTTCAGCTTTCAGCCTTCTGATGCTGCCGCATGCTCGGGCGAAACACCCCAGGGAAATTCGCCGGAGCTGAGCGCTCCGGCGATCTCGTCCGTTTTCTAGACGAAAACCTCGCCCGGCAGGGCGGTTAACGTCCGCGATGCCAGGGTGTTTTGAATCAGGCGCCGGGGTGGTTGCGCGTCTGAGGAATCCAGTTGCTTGCGTTCGATGCGCAGCTTCAAGGTGCGCTCGATATTGCGCAGTTCCAGAACCTCGGCGCCGGTAACGATCGTCGAGGCACGGCCCTGCGAGCCGGCCCTGCCGGTGCGCCCGACACGGTGGATGAAGTCCTCGGCCATCTTCGGAAGGTCATAGTTGATGACGTGAGCAACGTCGTCCACGTGCAATCCGCGGGAGGCGATGTCGGTAGCCACCAGCACCTGGAAGCGGCCTTCCTGAAATCCGCTCAAGGCGCCGTTACGCTGGGACTGTGAGCGATCGCCGTGAATCATGGCGGCGGTGAAACCGTCGCGCACCAGTTCGTTGGCCAGCCGTTGCGTGCCGCGTTTGGTGCGGGTAAAAACCAGGGTCTGGCCCTTCTCGGCATATAGCAACTGCCGGAGCAGGTCCAGCTTTTCTCCCGGACGTACCTCGTAGGCCTTCAACTGCACGCTCTCCGCTGGCTTCAGGACTGAGCCCAGAGCCACGCGCACCGGATCGCGCATGTTGCCATGCACCAGGCTGGCGACCGACTGCTCCATGGTGGCCGAGAAACATAGGGTCTGACGACTCTTTGGCAGGGCCGCCAGAATCCGGCGGATGGCCGGCAGGAATCCCATATCCAGCATGCGGTCGGCTTCGTCGAGCACCAGAATTCGCACTTGGCGCAAGTCGATCAGCTTGCGGGTCATGAAATCCTGCAGCCGCCCCGGCGTGGCAATCACCAGGCCGCAGCCGGTGCGGATACTGTGTATCTGCGTCTTTTCCGATACGCCACCGATGACCAGAGCCGCCTTGGGCATGCCCTTGCCGCGCAGTTGTTCGTACTGCTCGTGAACCTGGATAGCCAGTTCACGAGTGGGCAGCAGGATGAGAGCGGTCGTGTGGTGCGATGGTTCGCGGTCGAACATCTCGATGAGAGGAATCAGAAACGCCAGCGTCTTGCCGCTGCCGGTCTGGGAGGTCCCGATCACGTCTTTGCCCTCAAGGGCGGGAGGAATGGCACGCTCCTGGATGGGCGTGAGGTTAGTGAATTGAGCTGCCGCCAGCTTCCGCTGTAATGCGGAAGACAAGGGCAGTTCTGCAAATGTACTCATTTATGGTGTTTTCTTTCTGGAGGGGCTTGTTGTCACGCACCTGGACACACGTCCAGAGCTCTCATGCCGCTCACATTGATCTAGATTTGGCGCTGAACGAAACGGCGGGCAGGAAATGCGGAGATGAATCTGGCCCCCACCAAGGGACCACCGCGTGACGAGCAAACCGTGGCAAAAGCGTCCACAGGTAGTATAGCAGAAAGAAACCCAGAGCGTAGTTACGCTGGTACCTCCGGGGTTCTCGCGCAAACTACTTCTTTCCGTTCTCCCCTTCTTTGTACATGTACTTGATGGCGGGCTTGTAGATCATCAGATTGGGTTGGCTGGTGCGGTTGAGTTTGAGACAGGTACGGTCGTACCACTCGATCACGCCGTGGATTTCTTCTCCGTCATGCAGGACGACAACCATCGGTGTCTTGGCCTGCATTTGCTTCTGGTAATAGAAGTTCTCGGCATTGGTCTGGTCGGGCGGGGCGGTCTTGCGAGCGCCCATCGCGCCATTGCGGTCGGGGCGGTCACGACGGTCCATGGGAGTCGGGCCGTGATTCTGGCCGTGATTATTATGGTTGAGGGACGGACGAATGAGCTTGCGATTGGCGAAGCCTTCCTGCTCAATCGGCCGTTCAGCGGGCATGGATTCAATTGTATCTTTCATCGGAAGCCACCTTCGCACGCTTCTTGCGCGAATCACAACAGCGCGCCGCTGTGATTGTGGGTACTGAGGCGTGAACTTTGCAATAACCGTAGCACAGGAATGTGTCCGGTGACAATGGCTAAAGGGTGCGGGTTCAATCACTTTGGGAAAGATTTTTCACTTCACTACGGAGACACGG
>Ga0335080_10002840_pt1 | contig 17432 bp, 12 predicted proteins | sample Lox_Sample_34_FD_206720 | JGI IMG/M metagenome (GOLD analysis project Ga0335080, IMG submission 206720) | Soil microbial communities from Loxahatchee National Wildlife Refuge, Florida, United States - Lox_Sample_3.4 | ecosystem: Environmental > Terrestrial > Soil > Wetlands | place: USA...
AGCGCCCGAAGGCCGAGCCAGGCGAACCCTACGCCGAGCAGCGTTCCGAGTCCCGAGAGCAGCAACGTCTCCGCCAGCATCTGTCGCATCAGGCGTACTCGTCCTGCGCCTAGCGCCGCGCGTACCGCCAGTTCTCGCTCTCGCGCCGAGGCTCGCATCAACATGAGACTCGCGACATTAGCGCAAGCGATGAGCAAGAGAAAAATCACCGCTCCCATGAGGGCCAGAATCGCGGGCCGCACTTCGGCCACCAGGGTCTGATGCCACGGCGCCAGGCGCACACGAAGATCCGGAAATCTCCCCTCTGCCGCAACCCGGTCCACCTGAGCCTGCGCGCGCTCCAGAGCTACCCCAGGTTTGAGCCTCCCGATCACCCGGAGCATCCAATCGCCGCGATGGGCTTCGTCGTATCCCCGGTTGTTGGCAATCCAGACATCCGGGCTGGGTTCCGTATTGAAGCGGGCGGGCAAAAACAGTTTGAAACCGGGCGCCAACACGCCCACGATTCGCGGGCCAGGATGCCCGGAGCCGAGCATCCCTCGGCCAAGCACAGTGGGGTTCGCCCCATAGCGCCTTTGCCAATACTCGTAGCTCAAAATCGCCACTGTGCCTTGCGGTGGAGGAAAGATAGGCTCGGGCTGGGCCTGGGGTTGGCCGTCCGCCTCCGTAAAATCGCGACCGAACGCAATGGCGCCGCCCATCATCCGCAGAAAGTTCGTCGTCACCTGCGCTTTGCTGATGCGCTCCGCACTGCCGTCTTCGTGAGGCACGACCGCGCGGTAGACCATGATGGCGCTCATTTCTTCGAAGGCGGTTCTTGTGCCGTTTTGCAGGTCGAAGAAGCAGGCATTGGATAGAAGGGGCTCCGCCAGTACCAGCCGATCCGGAGCCTTGTACGGAAGCGGCCGCAAGAGTACGCCGTGGGTCACGCTGAACATCGCGGCACTCGCCCCGATGCCGAGCCCAAGAGTCACCGCGGCGGCGAAGAAAAAAGCCGGGCTCTTTCGCAGCAGCCGTCCTGCGTATCTGAGGTCTTTGGCCGCGTCCGCAACGATACTCATACAACAGCCTCGCGCAGCAAGCCGTGGTCGACATGTCTTCAGGCGACATGTCACCTAACGACATATTGCACCCGTGACCGTCCCTCGTCAAGCCCTTTGTTGCCGATCCCGTACCAAAGTCGTATAGTCAACTGCTCGATGAACCGCCTTCGCTTCTGGTTCCTGCTGCCCGCGCGGGTTTGGTTTGTCGCGCTGTTTTTCGCTCCCCTCGCCATCATTTGCGCCTATAGCCTGCTCACTCGAGGCGTCTACGGCGGCGTGGAGCAGCCGTGGACCTGGGAAAGCTACCGGCGGATGATCGATCCGCTCTACGGCATCATTCTGCTGCGTTCGGTTGTGCTGTCAGGCGCTGCGACCGCTATCTGCGTGGTTCTGGCGTTTCCGCTGGCGCTGTTCATCTCCCGCGCCACGCGGCGCAAGAACCTGTACCTGCAACTGGTGATGCTGCCGTTCTGGACCAGTTTCCTGGTGCGGACTTATGCCTGGATGTTCCTGCTACGCGACACCGGTCTGGTCAACACGGCGCTCATCGGTCTGGGCTTTCTCCGTCAGCCATTGCCTTTGCTCTACAACGACGCCGCAGTGCTCTTGGGACTGGTATATGCATTCCTGCCGTTCATGGTTCTGCCGTTGTACGCCACGCTCGAGCGGCTGGATCCGGCGCTGCTCGAAGCGGCCGCGGACCTGGGCGCCCGCCCGCGTGCGGCGTTCTTCCGCGTGATCGTTCCGCTCGCCAAACCGGGCATCTGGGCGGGCGTCGCGCTGGTCTTCATTCCATGCCTTGGCGCATATCTGACGCCCGATCTGCTGGGCGGCGGCAAATCGGTCATGATCGGCAACCTGGTACAGAACCAGTTCACCAACGCGCGCGACTGGCCGTTCGGCGCCGCGGCTTCGCTCACGCTGATGCTGTTGACGCTCGCGGCGCTGGCTGCCGTCTATCGCCGCGGGCCGAAAGATCTGCTGTGAAACGCGGCCTCGCTATCTACGCCGCCGCGGCTTATGCGTTTCTCCACCTGCCGCTGGCTACTCTCGTGGTTTTTAGCTTCAACGCCTCGCGCTTCACGCTCTGGGAGGGGTTCTCGTTTCGCTGGTACCAGTCGCTGTTCACCGACGCGGAAATGGCGGATGCGGCCTGGAACAGCGTGATCATCGCCATTGTTTCAACCGTGATATCTACCATCGCCGGCACGCTTACAGCGTACGGATTGTGGAAGCGCGGATCGCGGCTGCTCTCCGGCTCGCTGTACCTCTCACTGGTCACACCCGAGATCGTCACCGGCATTTCGCTCCTGGCGTTCTTCCAGTGGGCGTTCCGATGGCTGGGCTGGCACCTTGGGCTGTACACGGTGATTTTGGCGCACGTATCGTTCTCCATCGCTTACGTGGCGATCGTGGTGGCGGCGCGGCTGCGCACGTTCGATCCCGCGCTCGAAGAGGCGGCCATGGACCTGGGCGCCACGGAGTGGCGGGCCTTCTGGCGCGTGACACTGCCGGCGCTTACGCCGGGCATCGTCGCGGCCGCGCTGCTGGCATTGACCATCTCGTTCGACGATTACGTCATCACGAGCCTGGTGGCGGGCGTCGATTCGACTACTCTTCCCATGGTGATCTACGCGATGGCCCGCCGCGGAGCCAATCCGTCGATTAATGCTATCTCCGCGCTGATCGTGGTTATTTTCGGCGCGCTGATCCTGATATCGGAACGCTTGAGGGAAGCATGAAGCGCCGTCACTTCCTCTTCGGCTCGCTCGCTTCTGCGATCGCCGCCTGCCGCCGCGACCGCCGTCCGCGACTGAATGTGTACAACTGGTCAGCATACGTTGCGCCCGACACCATTCCCAACTTCGAGAAAGAATTCGGCGTGCGCGTCCGCTACGTCACCTACGAAAGCAACGAAGAGATGCTTGCCCAGGTGATTACGGGCAATTCCGGCTGGGACATTGTTTTTCCAACGCACAACCGCGTTCCGCCGATGTCCGCCATGGGCTTGCTCGCCCCGCTCGATCACGCCCGTATGAAGAATCTGGGTCATCTTGAACCGCAGTTTCAATCGCCGTCGTGGGATCGTGGGCTTGAGTGGTGCGTGCCGTACATGTGGTTCGGCACGGGCATCGCGTTCAACCGATCGGTGGCGCCCGCTCCGAACACCTGGGCCGATCTGTGGAGCCCGCGCTTCAAGGGCCGGCTTACCATGCTCGACGATCCCGAAGACGTGATCGGCGCATCGCTCATGAAACTGGGGCTGCCGTTTGGCTCGACCGACCCGGCCGAGCTTGACCGCGCCCGGCGTGAGTTGTTTCAACAAAAGCCGCTGGTGCGCGCTTATCTCAACGCCGAGGTGCGTGACCAGCTCGTATCGGGCGACGTGCTGGCGGCGCAATTGTGGTCGACCACGGCGGCACAGGCGCTCGATGTGGCGCCCTCGCTCGATTTCGCCTTCCCCGCGGAAGGCTACCCGCTGTATTGCGACTGTGCGGTCATCCTGCGCGAGAGCCGCCGCCGCGAGCTGGCCCACGAGTTTCTGGATTATTTGCTGCGCCCGCCGGTCTCCGCCGCCATCGCGCAAAGCACCTTGACCGCTACCGCCAACGCCGGTGGCCGCGCTCTGTTGCCGGACAAACTGCGTAACAGCGCGGCGCTCTACCCGGCTCCGGACGTCCTGCGCCGAGGGGAGTGGCCGGGAACGCTGCCGCCCGCCGCGCAGAGATTGCGCGACCGCATCTGGACGGAGGTGAAAGCGGCGTGAAGTCCGCTGGCGGCGCGGTTCTCAACGCAGCAGGGCGCTCGTATCGCGGAGCAATGCGGCGTTGCGTTCGAGGGCGTCGGACAGGATGGCGGCTTGGCGCTGCGCTTGGGCGAAGTCGCGTTTCTCGATGGCTTCGGTCAGGCCGGGGAGTTCGAGATGGCCGTAGGTATAGCGCGCTGCGTAGAGCGTGTGTTTGAACCACGGGCGGCCGGGAAGACCGTCCGGATTGGCCCAATTGGATTCGACCTGCATGATGTTGCGGTTCACGCGCGCCGCCAGGGTAGCATCGAGCGGGCCCTTTGCTAGCGCGCGCGCAATCGCGGCATTCAGTTCGCCGCCGGCGGTGCGGAATTCAGCGGTCTGTCGTTCGAGGGGGGCGAAATCGACGTTCCCTTTTGACCTGCGCGAGAGAGCAGACGCGAACCCGGCGATGTCGCGCCCGTAAGCGGCAAAATCGAACGGCAGAATCTCCGCCTCGCTGAGCCGCAGCGCGAGCGTGCCCCAAAGCTGCGACATCAAGGTGTGATAGCGATAGCCCGGGTCGCCGAAATGAGTCATCCAGAAGAAATTGTCGTAGGCGGAGTGATATACGCCGTAGGGGCCGTCGAACTCCAGCTCCACCGTGGGGCGGCACAGGTAGTTCAGGAAGACCGTGAAGTCTGAGCCGCTTCCGATGCGCGTTTCGACGAGATTGTTATCGGTTACTGAGCGCAAGTCTTTGGCCTCGGTGCGGGCAGCCGCGGCGGACTTGCGCCATTCCTCGTACAAGCTCTTGCCCGAAGGCGCAGTTATGCCGCGGCTCAATTCGACGACCAGCGGCGCGAGAGAGCCGATGGCGCTGGGATGGAAGTTGGGTCCGGAGACAGACCAATCGACGTTGAGATAGGCGACCAGTTTCGTTTTCAACTCCGCGGCGAATTCTTCTCCCCATTCGGTGGATCCGGTAAGTCCCACTTCCTCGCCGTCCCAACTGGCCACGATGAGCGTCCGCTTTGGCCGGAACCCTTGCTGCTTCATCTGGCTGAGCGCGCGGGTCAGCTCCATCATCGACGCCGTGCCGCTTGACGGATCCACTGCGCCGAATTCCCAGGCGTCCCGGTGATTGCCCAGCAGAATCCACTCGCCGGGAAGCTCGCTGCCGCGAATGCGGGCTTCAACCACGTAATTGGGCTTGGGGCTCGTGTCCATGTCGACTTTGAGATGCACGCGAACGCTGTTCCCGCCGAGATGGTAAGGGATGGGCAGGCCACCCTGCCAGCTTACGGGTGCCAGCGGACCATCCAGGCGCTCGATCAGATGCTTCGCGTCGCCCCACGACATGGCGACGGCCATGATCTTCGGAACGGAAGGCGCTTCTGCTGCGGGAATGCGCTTCGCACCGTCGACGGAGGCCCATCCTGGTGTAAGCGGATCGCCGGGGACGAGAAAATCGTACGTGATGGCGCCGCGCTGAATGTGGCTCTCCGGTCCCCACGGACCTTCCGGAAATACCTTGCCGCGTTTGTAGCCGTCTTCGGCCGGATCGGAATAAATAAGGAGCCCCGCGGCTCCCTCCCGCTGCGCTGTGAGAGCCTTGAAGCCGCGATAGCTGTATGGGTTGGAATAGCGAACCAGTACGATCTTTCCTTTAACGCTGATACCGTTTCGGCGCAGGACGGCGTAATCCGCCGGATTGCCGCTGTGCGCGTAAACCAGCGGCGCGGTCACTTCGCCTGAGGCCGACATGGAGAGCCAGCCGCCGTGAATGGAAGGGTTCTTGGTATCCGGATCCACATCGTATGGTTCTTCGCGAAGCGATGCCCGATACGCGGCCGGCGCCACCATCTCTACCGTGATCGACTTCGGAAGCGACGTCAGCACGTCGTAGCGGTGAACCCGGACATCCTCCAAACCCTGCTGTTTCCAGGTGTCCGCGATATACAGCGCCAGTTCGTGGTTGCGTTCTGAGCCCGCCGGATGCGGTTCAGCCGTGAAATAGCGGTGCTGTTTCTTCTCTTCTTCGGGGGATGGAATGGCGCGGAATCGCTCCTCGAGTTGTTGCTCCTCGCGCGCGCGCTCGCGGGAGTAACCGGTCATCGGGGGCTCCTGAGCGCTCAGCCCGGCGGCCATGAGGAGAATCCAGGTGCAAGTGAAGCGAAGGGTCACGATTCAATCTCCGGAATATTCTACAAATCTGGCACCGGTTGCCGCGCTACAGCTTCACGGAGGAAAATGTCCGGGACAAAGGATAACAACCATGAAAGCGATGCTGTGTGCAATTCTGTTGGCCTTGGCGGCCTGGGCTCAGGCGCCAACGAGCTGGACCCCTGAACTTGCGATGCAGGTGAAAACCATCGGCGAAGTTGTGCCATCTCCGGATGGACAACTTGTGGCCTACGCCCAGACCCGGCCTGTGATGGAAACGGAAAAGAGCGAGATGGACACGCAGATCTTTCTGGCGCATTCCGACGGCTCGCACCGCGTGCAGTTGACGCGGGGAGAGAAGAGCGCCTCGGAGCCTTCTTTTTCGCCCGACGGGCGGTTTGTGTATTTCTCCTCGGAACGCTCCGGCAAGCCCAATCTGTGGAGAATCCCCGCAGATGGCGGCGAAGCCGAAATGCTCACCGATTGGAAGGGCGAGATGGGCGCCTACCAGATTTCGCCTGACGGCAAGTGGCTCGCGTTTGCCGGGGCGGAGCCGCCGCCCGACGAAGAGAAACAGAAGAAGGAGAAGCGCGATTTCCGCGTGGTGGACGAGAATCCCAAGAACCACAGCCTGTGGGTCATCCCCGCCGAGTTGGATATTCACGGAAAGCGCACGGCGCGCAAGATCGGCAACATCACCGGCCATGTGCGCGATTTCGATTGGTCCCCGGACTCGCGTTACATCGCGTTCACGCACACACCCACGCCCGGCGCGGACGATTGGACCAAGTCTGACATTTCGGAAGTCACGGTAGAGTCAGGAGCCGTGCGCCCGGTCGCAGCCACACCCGCGGCAGAGGTCAGCCCGCGCTACTCCCCGGACGGGCGCTACCTGGCATTTGTGCGCAGCAGCGATCCGCCGCGGTGGGCGGGAGCCGAGCGCATCGTGTTGCTGCCACGTCAAGGTGGGGCAATGCGCGAACTGCCACCAACCTATGACGAGAAGCCTAACGCTCTGATCGGATGGACATCAGATTCCTCGCGAGTGCTTTTCAGTGAGCCCAAGGGCACCACGCGAATCCTTTATGCCATGCCTGTGGATGGTCCTGCGCAACCTGTCTACCAGCCAGAGCGTGGCACGCTGCTCGACGGCCACGTCAACACCACCGGGACAGCGATCGGGTTTGCGGCCGAGAGTTGGGATGAAGCTCCGGAAGCGTATGTACTGAAGATCGGCAGCAGCGCACCGCGGCGCATCAGCGCGGCCAATGTGGATCTGCCCAAGCTGCCGCTCGGTGAAACCAAGCGAGTCACCTGGAAGTCTGCCGATGGTCTGGAGATTGAGGGCCTGCTGACTTATCCCGTCGGATACCAGTCCGGGAAAAAAGTTCCAATGGTGCTGGTGATTCACGGAGGGCCTGCGGGGGTCTTCCAGGATAACTTCCTGGGCCGTAACAGCCCGTACCCGTATGCAAGTTTTGCTGCGCGGGGCTATGCCGTGCTGCGCGCCAACCCGCGCGGATCCGGCGGCTACGGCCGCACGTTCCGCTTCGCCAATTTGAACGATTGGGGCGGCAAGGATTTTGAAGACTTGATGGCCGGCGTCGATCACGTGGTCTCCATGGGCGTAGCGGATCCCAACCGGCTCGCGGTGATGGGCTGGAGTTACGGCGGCTTCATGACCAGTTGGGTGATCACCCACACGCACCGTTTCAAGGCAGCGTCGGTCGGCGCGGGCGTTACCAATCTATGGAGCTTCACTGGCACGTCCGACATCGCCGGATTTCTGCCTGACTACTTTTCCGGCGAACCCTGGGATGCGTTCGACGCTTACCAGAAGCATTCACCCATGTCGTTCGTGAAGGGCGTCACGACGCCGACACTGATCCTGCACGGAGAGGCGGATGTGCGCGTGCCTACCTCTCAAGGCTACGAGCTGTACAACGCTCTCAAGCGCCAGGGCGTGATCTGCAAGATGGTGGTGTACCCGCGCACACCGCACGGCCCGCGGGAACCGAAGTTTTTACTCGACATCATGCAGCGCAACCTGGACTGGGTTGACAAGTACGTGGGCCAGTAAGCGCTGACTGGATGTTCTGCGCTCTATTGAATCACCAGCGTCACCGTCGTGGAGTGGTTCAGGCTCCCACTGGTGCCCCGGATGGTCAGCGTGCTGGTTCCGCGGGGCGATCTCGTATTGGTGATAACTGTCAGGGTAGAATTGCCGGACGTGCTTATTGAACTCGGGTTGAAGCTTGCACGGGCTCGGCTCGGCAAACCGGAGGCGCCCAGGCTTACGGTTCCCGTGAAGCCATTGAGCGGCGCGACGGTCACGGTGTAAGTGGTGGTCTGGCCGCGCGTGACCGACCGGCTCGCCGGCGTAGCGGAGATGGTGAAGTCTCGTGCCGCCGCGGGCGTGGCGCTCGCTTCGTTCGAATTGCCACTTTCAGGATGGGTTCCGCAACTGGCAAGGGCCGTAACTACGTAGTAGTAAGTGGTGCCGTTCAGCACGGACGTATCGGTGTAACTATTCGCCGTAGTTGACGTGAGCTGGCTCTCGCCACCGGGCGTAGTGCCCCGTTTCACGTTGTAACTGCCCGCTCCTGAAACCGCGTTCCAGCGCAAGGAGACCTGCCCGTTGCCCGCCGTGGCGGCCAGCCCGGTGGGAGCCGGCGGCGCTGTGCACGATGCGCTCGGAACGACGCAGCCGGGCCCCGGATAAGTCGCCGTGAAGCCGGACGCCGTGACCGTTCCGCCGTTGGAATATTCAGGCTGGACAAAGAAGTTTCCGTTCGCCGTACGGTAAAGATTGCTCCACGCGCACTTATCATCGGCTTCGTAACCGGCCGAATCGTACCAAGCCCCGTACGAGTCGGTGACGGACTCGCGAGTCTCGTGGCCAACAAACATAGTCAGCATGTCCGCCGCAGCGTAGTTGTACGGATTGCAGCCCCCGCAGCTCGGGTAAGGGAAAACGGCGTAAATGATCGGTATGCTGCCCTTGTAATAGAAGCCGCTGTGGTACGCGCAGAAATACGTGCAGGACGCCTCGCCCGCGGAAAGTTGAACGTTCGTACCGGACGGAAAGAAAATGCCATAGACGGTATTGCTGTTGGTGGGCAGCTTTCCGGAACTGAACAAGCCTGCGAGATAGGTCTGAATCTGGCTGTCCGTAATCGTGCTCGGAGTCGTCTGAGTGTCAATGAACGCGTTCCCCGAATTCACCGGATTCAGCAATAGAGTAGGCGAGATGGGCGAGCCCGTCCCGTACTGCTGGATGATGGTGTAGTCGTCAGTCGCGGAATTGTCCCAGTTCTGGTTGTCGGCGAAGGCCGTGATAAACGCGTTCATTTGGTCCTGAATGGTGCCATAACCGTTCGATGTCGAGCCGGACATGGCCACCGATGAATTCCAGTAGATCGCCTGGAACCCTGCATTGGAGATTTCCGGTCCCCCATGGCTGATCAGATTGCCCGTCCCGTAACTCGGCGGATAAACCGTGGCTGTGTTGGATGGGCTCGCCAAAGATGGTTTTCTGCCGAAGTGGCGTTCCAGAACATCCGTAGTCGGCACTACGTGGGCGGCCTTTCCGCCGTCGGTCGTGGTCTGAAATGGATTGTCCTGCGCCAGGGCAATCAAGCCGGTGGCCAATTGGCAGGCTGCCAGAAATAGAATCTTCCGCACGTCCCCTCCTCCGATTGGAACGAAGTGTTGCTGCTGCAGGTCCTTAGTCTGCCATTGGCGGCCAAAGCCGTCAATTAAGACTTTCGTTAACTATCCGGGTGCCATTGAGACGAGGAACTGCGGTTATCCGCCTTCCGCAATAGAGCTCGCCGGCTGGTATAGACTGATGCAGTCAGCATGGTTTCAGCGAGTGATGAATCGCCGCGCGCGGCGTACGTGCGCCGCCTCGAGACGAGACGCGCCGCGGGGCAACAGTTCGAGCGGCGGCATAGAACCATCGGGAACTGGCGGCTCCTGCTCGCCGTCGCCGGCGTCATCCTGATTTACCTGGCTTTCGGAGTCGGTGCACTGTCTCCCTTGTGGCTCCTGCTTCCCGTTTTTCTCTTTGGGGCGCTGGCCGTGGTGCACGAGCGCGTCATTCAGTCGCGAAACCGTTGCGCGCGCGCCATCGCGTTCTACGAGATCGGCCTGGCCCGTATCGATAACCGTTGGGCGGGTCACGGAGAAACGGGGGAGCGGTTTCGCGACAAGGCTCACCTCTACGCGGAAGATCTCGACTTGTTCGGCGCCGGATCGCTGTTCGAGTTGCTGTCCACTGCGCGAACCCGGGAAGGCGAGCAGATCCTTGCGGACTGGCTCCGCTCGCCCGCCGCGAGCGACGTGATCCGCGCCCGTCACGCCGCCATCAGAGAATTGCGTTCGCGCCTGGATTTGCGTGAAGACCTCGCCGTTTTGGGAGAAGAGGTGCGGGCCAAAGTGCATACCGACGCCCTGGCGGCGTGGGGCGAACACGCCGCCGTGCTGGGCGGCCGGCCCGTGCGGATTGCCGCCGCCGTGTTATCGATTGCTGCGGTATTCAGCGTCATTTCATGGGGACTGTGGGGATTGCGGGACCTCGCGTTGGCCATGGTGCTCATCAATGGCTTTTTCTTTCTGCGGTTTCACAAGCGCGCCGAGGAGTTCGCCGCCGCCGCCAGCGACGCCGCGCGCGACCTTGGCTTGCTTTCCGAGATTCTCGCCCGGCTCGAACGGGAGGAATTCAGCGCACCCCGCTTGGCGGAGTTGCGGTCGATGCTCGATATCGAAGGCCGCCCACCGTCCTTCCGAATCGCCCGGCTACGCCGCCTCATCGTCATGCTGGAGTCGCGCGAGCACGTGCTGGTTCGCGTGATCGACGTGGTCGGGTTCTGGACGCTGCAATGGGCGCTGGCTGTCGAAGCCTGGCGCGAGCGTTCCGGTCCCGCGATTCGCCGCTGGCTGGCCGCAGTGGGCGAAATGGAAGCTCTTTCGGCGCTCGCCGGCTATGCCTATGAGCACCCGGCGGATCCTTTCCCGGACCTCGCCGAAGCAGGCCCCTGTTTTGCGGGAACGGCGCTGGCGCACCCCCTGCTTCCGGAGGATCGAGCGGTGCGCAACGACGTTGCCATCGGCGGCGAATTGCGCCTCATCGTGGTCAGCGGCTCCAACATGTCGGGGAAGAGCACGCTTCTGAGGACCATCGGCATCAACGCGGTTCTCGCACAGAGCGGCGCGCCCGTCCGTGCCGCTCGCCTGCGCATCTCTCCGCTGTCGGTGGGCGCGTCGATCCGCATTCTGGATTCGCTCCAGGAAGGCACCTCGCGTTTCTATACGGAGATCACGCGTCTCAAGCAGATCGTCGATCTGACCGCTGGTCGCGTGCCCGTCCTTTTCCTGCTGGATGAGTTCCTGCAGGGGACCAACTCTCACGACCGGCGGCTCGGTGCGGAAGGCACGGTGCGTGGCCTGGTGGCGCGCGGAGCCATCGGTCTCCTTACCACTCACGATCTCGCGCTCGCGGAGATCGCCGAAGCGCTCGGCGCCAAAGCAATCAACTGCCATTTTGAAGATCGCCTCGAGGACGGGAGGCTTCTCTTCGACTACCGTCTGCGTCCGGGCGTGGTGCGGAGAAGCAACGCTCTGGAACTCATGCGCTCGCTCGGACTGGAAGTTTGACGCGCAGATTGCATCGCTTGGGCCGCATTCCTACGCCGAAAGTGTTAGTCGGTTACCCTCGGTTAGGTCCGGCTTGTTTTCCATCGCAATTAAACCAGGATTAACAGTAAAGGCCCCGGTGTTTTCTTATAATTACCAAGGATTTTCACGTTATAATCGGAACAGTTATTTGGAGCCAAGGCCGACCTCGTGCTGTGTCTTTATTGTGAGACAGAACTAAAGCCCTTCCGCGGCTTTTTCGACGAAGACTTCTGCTGTCGCGACCATAGGGAGAAGTATTTCTCTTCGGTTCGCAAGGCACTAACCGATTTTGGTGTTGTCGAACAGCCAACTCAGGCTCGAGTCAGATCCGCTCCCGACCCTAGAGTGGCGGACTTTCTGCTGATCGCAATCTCTCCGTTCACCGCCGGGGTTTCGCAGCACTGCTGGGCACCCGTGGCGTTATCCGTGCGGCACGAGTTGGAATTCCCGAGTTGCGAAATCGCGTGGAGCGTGGCGCTTGGAACTGAGGAGCGGCCGGCCGATCTCACGGCGCCCCTCCAGCACACAGTCGCTGCTCTTGAACCTGCGCCCTCGCCGCTCGATGTTGACAGCCCGGGCTTGACAGCGGAATTGCAATCCACATCGCCGTTCTTCGAAACCGCGGGTCCGGCGATCGGCCATAGTGCCACTCCCGGCTTCCAGGCTCACTGGAACCATGCGGAACCTTTGTTTCCAGAGCCCGTCCGGTTGTCGGTTCCGTCCTTCGCTGAATGCGGCGAAACCACAGGTCTGCCGGCATGCGAAGAATTTGCCGAATGCACACTCTTCTGCGAGGAACCTGCCAGCGCGCCTGTTGCGAGCAGTGAAATCGCGGTACCCCAGGAAACCAGCATTCCGGCATTCACGCCGGCCGGCGAAACCATCCCGGGTGAAGAGGAGCATGATCCGGAAACCGGACCCGCGGAACCTTACTGGGGAGAGCTGTACACCGACCCCGCGCCCGCGAGCAATGAGTACGGTTCCGCGCTCGCGCTGGCCCCCGAAATCGTTCCCGTCATGGTGCTGAGTTCTGCATCCCACGACCGCCCGGTTTTGGTCCCGTCACCCTCTTCGGAGATGATGCCGCATAACCTGGAACTCGCTCCGGCCCGCCCGGTCAACGTCCCTGCAGTCGCGCCGCAGCCCGGAATCGCGGCTGAACTTGCACCGGCTATTGCGGACAGCGATGCCGCCGATTCAGCCGCCGAACCACACTCCCACGAGCCGATGCGGCTTACGTTCGGAAACCTGGTGCGCATCAAGAGCTGGCGCCTGCGCATCACGTTTGCCAAACCGGCATAGGCCGGCGGCCCCCCCTGCCCGGCTCTACAACGCGGAGCCGTCCAGCAGCCCGAACTCTTCCGGCCGCGATCCAAACGGATCGATCACCGTAACTGAACCTAGCTTTCGTCCAGCCTGGAAATCTTCACTAAGCAGCCATCGACAGCCTCGCCTTTCGGCCGCTGCCGCAATCAGTGCGTCCCAGTACGAGAGTTGCGCGGAATCCATCCAGTACCAACCGCGCTGTATCAAAGCATAAGTCGTATCAACGGGTCGCCACTGAGTGAACACTTCGACCACAGCCCGCGCCTGAGAAGCTGACGAATGCAGTTTGCGAGTCGCGTTCACGTAGAATTCGTGCAGCACCTGCCAACTCAGCGCACCGGCGTTCGCCTGCCAGAGTGTATTGATCCAAGAATGAGCTTGGCGCCGCTTTGCAGGAGCCGATGCATCCCACTCGTACAAAAGCACGTTTGTGTCCACAAAGAATCGATCACCTGCGGGCATGAGCTTCCTCCCGGCTCATGCGCCGAGCGGCGTCGAGGCGCTTCATAGGGCCGAGCCTCTTCCATTTCCGAAAGGCTCGCCAGTAGTCGTCGCTGGCGCGCATCTGGTTTTCGAGCATTCGCCCGACGAGTTTCGAGACGGAGGTGTTTTCTTCGGCCGCCCGCCGCCGCGCCCAGAGGGCGACGTCCTCGCTGACGGTGATGGTAATGTTCTTTAACACGGTTTCAGTGTAACACGAGAACACGAAATCTTTTGTGGCGGGGCCCCGGGATGTGCCGGCCTGCCCTCACGAATTCACCGGGCGCTTCCCCAGTTGCGCGCTTCTTTTCGTTCGCGGAGAATGAGGCTTCGCTCGGCTCATTCTTATGCGCATCAGCATCACTTACCTTTACGTGATCTTTCAATACGGCTACCCGCACACCGTGCGCGACGTGCTGCGGGCGCTGCCCAAAATCCGGAAGCTGGGATTCCGTTTCCTGGAAATGGAAGGGCTTGGCGCGGCGCACCTGCGCTCCATGTATGCGCAACGTAAAGCGGTTGCCGCGGCGCTCGAAGACTGCGGCTTGCACGTCCACAATTTCTGCGTGGTGGATCCGGCTTTGGTTTCGCTCGATCCTGCCCGGCGCAACCAGGCTCTCGATCGTTTCCGCATGGGCGCGGAACTGGGTGCGTTCTTCGGCTCGGAGACTCTGCACCTGGCGAGCTACGCGCCGCCGGTTCGCTATCTAAGTGCCCGGCCCTATCAGTTGGGCGGCAAGAGCGGGTACAAGTTCGCCAACCAGACGCGCGTGCGCATCCCGGCAGATTTTGAATGGCAGCGGGTGTGGGAGGCCTTAGTGTCCTCGTGCCGGGAATGTGCCGCGATCGCCGCCGGCTACGGCAAAACTGTCATTATGGAGCCTCGCGTGGGCGAGGTGATTTGCTCGGTGGATTCCATGCTGCGCCTCATCGAGCAGGCGGATCGCCCGAATTTCCGGGCAAATTTCGATACCGGCCACTTTTCCGCGCAGCGCGAGAATGTAGCGCTGGCTTTGGCGAAACTCGCAGGAAAGTTTGCCAACATCCACATCTCCGACAACGATCCTGCGAACACCGAGCACCTCCCCATCGGCGATGGTTCCATCGACTGGCCGGAATTTTTTCGCGTGCTCAAGATGCAAAAGTACGCGGGTTATCTGGGGCTCGATCTCGGTATGAGCAAAACGCTTGAGCGCGACTATCAGAGATCACTCGACCGCATCCGCGCCATCGCGTCGAAGTTGAAGCTGCCGGTTGAAGTCTAAACCGCTACGACACCAACTCCCGGACCGTTGTTTCCACTTTTGCCCAATGCTCCGACCGCGGGTCAATGACCGCGAAGTGATCGGCGCCCCCCAGCACCCACATCAATGCGTCATCTCCGGCGCGGCTCGCGGCCTTTTGATAGTTGTTGCTGATCTCGATGGGAACCACGGAGTCCTCGGTGCCGTGCAGCAGCCGCACCTTGATTCCCAGCGGCACAAGTTCCATGGCCGAAGCCGCATGGTAGCGGCCTGCAAGCTTGTCCGGAGGTCCGCCCAGGAATTCGGCCACCGCGCCATCGCCCAACCGCAGCTCCCAACTGCGCCGCAGATCCACCACACCGGCCAGCGACACCGCCGCATGAAGTGCGATTGGGTTCGCGCTTGCGAGAGGGTCGCCGGGTGGAATCTTCTTCCGCGCCGCCAGCCAGAGCGCGAGGTGCCCGCCGGCCGAGTGGCCTACGGAGATCACCTTTGCCAGATCGAGACGGTACTTGGACGCCAGTTCGCGCACAAAATCCGCGCCCATGGCTGCGTCGAGCAGCGTGCCGGGCCACCCTCCGCCGGGATGGCCCACGCGCCGGTATTCCACGCTCCACGTCGCAACGCCCGCTCGCGTAAGCGCCGCGCACAAGTGTCCGATGTGATCCAGGTTGTATTTCGCGCGCCAGAAGCCGCCATGAATCACGATGGCTGCCGGATGCGGTCCCGGTCCCTGGGGCAGGCGCAGGTCGCCGAACTGAAATTCGCCGGCTCCATAATGCAGGCGCTCGTCCGCCGCCGGCGCAGGCCGGTCCAGAATGTCGCGTCCCATGGATCTGCACGCAGCGCTTGCCCCCACCAATCCGGCCAGCACTTCCCGCCGCGTCTTCATTTCCTTTCGACGATCTCGCCGAACGGGCCGTCCACGTCCTCCACGCGCAGCCTCAGGTTCTTGCGCGCGTCCACCTGCGCCTGCGGAATTTCAAATCGCACCGCGATCATGCGGTCCATGGTTTCATGCGCTCTAATGCGGTCGCGAATTTTGAGCGTGTCGTTAAATTTTTGGCCCAGGACCGGGTAGTACTGAAAGAGCCTCTGCGCGTCCACCTCTGAGACGGCAGCTCCATCATCGATCTTCCCATTGGGCTCTTCGAGGGTCACCGTCACCTCGCGCACGATGATCCCGAAGTTGGAGGCATTCTCCACGCGAAAGTCGATCACCGCGACGGAGCTGTTTTCGTCCGCTGGCAGCGTGCGCACCTTGAGGATTTTGCCGGTAGGTTCAATGTGAGAGCCGCGCTGCATGTAGAGAATCCATGCCACTGCGATGGCGATCACGACCAGTCCCACGCCGAACGCGGTGAGAAAGCGTTGATTCAGATATTGGCGAATGTCCGGCCTCCTTCACGATCATAACTGGAAAATAAGGAACCATTGAACCAACGGAAGCCCCTCGATGTATAATCTGGGGCGGCCCGGAAACTAAAAAAGAAATCCTGGATGGAGGTTTGACAGAGTCTATGCGCAATGTGGATGCCGATCAAAAGGCGGCAGGGTGCTTTAGCATAACCAAGTTCCTGTACTGCGGCTTGCTCCTCTCCTTCATGCTCTGCGGCGCGAACGCTGCTGCTTTGCATTGGCAACTCAACGACGTAACTTTCAGCGATGGCGGGAAGGTCTTCGGCGGCTTCGACTTCGACGCGAGCACCGGAACCTATTCCAACATCAACCTCACAACCACGCCGGGGGGCGTGCTGCAAGGGAGCTACTACTATTCCGCAGCACCCGGTCTTTCCACGTCGAGCACTCTTATCGGTGTTTCCACGGTGCCGGTTTTCGCCACCACCACGATGGCCCTGGCACTCACTTTCTCGGCGGCGTTGACCGAGGCGGGAGGGACCGTGAACATCACCACTTCGGCGCAGGAATCGTTCTGCGCCAACCCGGCTTGCAGTTCCATAACCCCTCAGCGGCCGATTGCCGGCGGTACCGCCTCGGCCGTCTCTAACGCCGCGGCAAAACGGTGGTACATCCACGACGTCGTGCTTTCCGATGGCGCCCGGGTTTTCGGTTCGTTCATTTTCGACGCCACCACGGGAACGTATTCCTCCATCTCGATTACCACCACCGCTGGAAAGGCCGGGCCAAGCGCGGGGTACTCCTTCCACATCCCAGCCTCCAGTTCGAATACTTCGCTCACCCTGGTTTCTGCCTCACCCATTGTCAGCGGCACCACGACCACGCTTGCTCTGACTTTTGTAGCGACGCTGACCAACGCCGGGGGAACCGTCGTGATTCTGACCGAGGTGGAAGGCACATGCACCTCCGTGAGCTGCGGAGCCAGCACCATGCTGCGCTCCACGGCCGCCAATGGTTCCGTTTCGACCACTCAGGAGAGTGGCGAGACCGCCATTCTTCCCCAAATCGCCGATGGCGGCGGTTTTGTGACGGAATTCATTATCACCAACCCGACCGGAGCGGCCATCACGTGCCGCTTGACGTTCTGGCAGGATAACGGAGCCCTGCTCCCGCTTTCGCTAAATGCGGCTAACCCGAGTTCTTCCTACGTCGTGCTGGTCCCTGGGCACAGCACGCAATTTCTGTCTACGCCGGGAGCGGGTGGTTCAGTAACTGGATGGGGTCTGGCGGAAAATGTCCAGCAGCTTGGCGTCATCGCCGCCTTCCGCCTGAAGGTCTCGAACCTTCCGGAATCGGAGGCAACCGTCGAGGCCATTCCCGCAACCGCCGGTTTTGCAATGGCGTTCGACG
>Ga0335080_10002841_pt1 | contig 17431 bp, 17 predicted proteins | sample Lox_Sample_34_FD_206720 | JGI IMG/M metagenome (GOLD analysis project Ga0335080, IMG submission 206720) | Soil microbial communities from Loxahatchee National Wildlife Refuge, Florida, United States - Lox_Sample_3.4 | ecosystem: Environmental > Terrestrial > Soil > Wetlands | place: USA...
CTCGTCGGCTACGGCCTCGTCGTCGGACTCGACGGCACCGGCGACAACCTGAACAATTCGCCGTTCACGGAGCAGTCGATCATCGGCATGCTCGAGCGCCTCGGCGTCAACATCCGCGGCGAGAACTTCAAGCCCAAGAATGTCGCCGCTGTCATGGTCACGGCGACGCTGCCGCCCTTCTCGCGCCAGGGCACGCGCATCGACGTCACCGTGTCGGCGATCGGCGACGCCAAGAGCCTGCAGGGCGGCACGCTGCTGGTGACGCCGCTGATGGGCGCCGACGGCGAAGTCTATGCGGTGAGCCAGGGCCCCGTCGCCATCGCCGGCTTCAATGCGCAGGGCGCTTCGGCCAGCGTCACGCAGGGCACGCCGACCAACGGCCGCATCGCCAGCGGCGCCGTCATCGAGCGCGAGGTGCCGTTCCAGCTCGACGATCTGAAGCAGGTCCGCATTGCGCTGCGCAATCCCGACTTCACCACCGCCTCGCGCATCGCCGAGGCCATCAACGGCCGTCTCGGCGGCAGCGTCGCGCAGGCGACCGATCCGACGACCGTCGCCATCGCCGTGCCGGCCTCCTACGGCACCGACGTCGCCCGCCTGATCACCGATGTCGAGCAGCTGCGCGTCGTCCCCGACCAGATTTCGCGCGTCGTCATCGACGAGCGCACCGGAACGATCGTCATGGGCGACAATGTGCGCATCAGCACGGTCGCGATCTCGCAGGGCAACCTGACGGTGCGCATCACCGAGACGCCGCAGGTGTCGCAGCCGGCGCCCTTCAGTCAGAACGGCGACACCGCCGTCGTGCCGCGCACGTCGATCGACGTCAGCCAGACCGGCACCGGCAACATCGCCGTCCTCAACGGCGGCGCCTCGCTCCAGGATCTGGTCCAGGGGCTGAACGCGCTCGGCGTCAGCCCGCGCGACATGATCGCCATCCTGCAGGCCATCAAGGCCGCCGGCGCCTTGCAAGCCGATATCGAGGTGATGTAGCGATGACCACCGTGAATCCGACCGCCCTGCTGGCGGCCGCGCAGCCGGCCAAGCCGGCGCAGCCCGAGGCCCCCATCGACCGCCAGAGCAAGGCCTACAAGGCGGCGCAGGAATTCGAATCGGTCTTCCTCGCGCAGACCGTGGCGCAGATGCATGTCGGCGTCACGCCCGACGGCCCGTTCAGCGGCGGCTTCGCCGAGGAGACCTACAAGTCCCTGCTCTACCAGGAGATCGGCCGGCAGATGGCGGCCTCGGGGGGAGTCGGCATCGCAAACGTCGTCTATCAGGAAATGGTGAAGCTGCAAGGAGAGTCGAAATGAAGAATTCGGTGCGCCAACTGATCCTCACCGTCAGCGCGCTGGCGCGCGAAGTCGAGGGCGAGACCGGACTCCTGCGCGCGGGCGCGCTGACCGGCCTCGGCGAGGCGGCCATGCGCAAGCAGCAGGCGGCGGTCAGCTACGAAGAGGCGTACAAGACGCTGGCAGCCGACGCCGGCTTTCCGGCGTCGTTGGCGGCGCCGACGCGCCACGAGCTGCTGACCGCAGCCAGGCGGCTGGAACAGGCCCTGAAAGAGAACAGCCGCACGGTGGCCGCCATGCGCGAGGCCAGCATGCGGCTCATCGGCCGCATCATCGAAGCCGTGAACCAGAATTCGCCGGCCACCGGCTACACCGCGAGCGGCCGCCTGGCGGCCGAGCCCGGCGCCATGTCGGGCTACCGCGAGCGCGTCTGATTGGATGGAGCGCCTGAAGACCCGTTGCTGAGGGATCGCAGATCGCCACAAAGGCATCCCAATAGAGCGGGGATGATACAAGCGCCTTCTGCTCACATGGCCTAAGTGTACCGCCGAGGCTGTTTCTGCGAGGGCGATATCATGAGACAGGCGGTTGTGTGCTGTTCCCCCGTCGATCCCGCGGCGGTGCTTGCCGGGTTGCGCGGCAGGCACGCATCGTGGCTCGGTCCCGCCCGCGCTCTTCGTGCGTTCTGCGCCGTTTTGCTCCTCACCACGACCGCGGCCGCTGCGACCACGGGCAATGCCGACCCTGCCACGTTCGTGCAGCAGTTGGGCAATGACGCCATCAAAGAACTGGCCGATCCTGCAATCGCGCAGTCGGAGCGCGAGGTCCGCTTCCGCCGGCTGCTGCAAGATCGCTTCGACATGGCCGCGATTTCGAAATTCGTCCTTGGTCGCTACTGGCGCTCGGCCGACGAGCGGCAGCGCGCCGAGTTTCAGCAGCTGTTCGTGGATTTCGTCGTCCGCTCCTACTCGACGCGCTTCGGCGAGTATTTGGGGAACGGCATCAAGGTTACCGGCGCCAGCGCCGAGGATGGCGGTACCGTCCTCGTGCACAGCAGCGTCGACATGCCGTCCTCCTCCTCATCGAGGGACGTCCGCGTCGACTGGCGATTGCGCGGCGTCGACGACAACCTTGCCATCGTCGACATTGTCGCCGAGGGCGTGAGCATGAGCGTGACCCAGCGCTCGCAGTTCGCGTCGATGGTTCAAGACCACGGCGGCCTCACCGGCGCCATCGACGCCCTGCGGACGCAAACCGCAGTCCGCCAGTAGCGGCGTTACCCAAGGGATTCATCAGGATCGGCGTGCCCCGCGGGCACGCCGGCGAAGGCGCGACGGCACCCGATGCTGTCGCGTCGAGCTTGTTTGATTCGCGCTGGGCAAAGATTGGCATGAAGGCGTCCAAATAGATCGGGAACAATACAAGAGATCGAGACCGATCGCCCTTAAGTATTCCGCATCGTTGTTCTTGTGCAAGACGGACGAGGGCACCATGACCCGGAACGACACTACCGATCGCAAGCCCGGCCGCGCGCGTTCGCGCCGGTCGCGGCCCCTGACTCTGATCCAGGAAGTGCTTTTCGTCACCACGGTATTCGCCGTCGGCGGCGTGCTTCAGATTCTGCTCTTCCTCCACGTCGGGGGCATCCTGGAGTAGCGAAGCACCGCGTCGGCGCAGCCGGCGGCAGCGTCACTTGACGGAACGAGGGCACGCCATGGCCAACGCCTTGATCGAGGATCCCCGCATCACGCTCTACCGGCAGAAGCTGGCGGTGCTGCTGCGCCGGACATCCTGCCGCTGGATTTCTTTCGCCGTCGGCACGGCGCCCATCCACCGAACCTTCTTCGAGAATGTCGCCGTGGCGCTCGAAGGCCTTCCGACCACGCGTCTGGAGAGCAGCAGCCACCGCCAGGTGCAGTACGGCGTGCGCATGCGCATTGCGGCAGAAGACGGCGATCGCGCCGCATACGATGCCGATGGCGACCTGCTGGTCGTACCCGCGGAAGACGCCTTCGATACGCTCGACGGCCAGGCGACGCTGGTCAGCGCCTGTGTCCATCTGGGACTCGATCTCGAGGGCCGCAACCGCCGGCCGCTCGACGGCGAATGTGCCGCCCGCATCGCCTGCCACCTCTATCGTCTCTACGAGACGGTCACGCTCGATGAGAGCGAGCATGAGCTGACCCATAAACTGCAGCAGCTGATGCCGACGACGTCGGCCGACAAGCCCTTCTTCGACGTGGCGGTCGATATCGTCCGTCATTGCTGCGCCACGCTGCGGGCCAACCGGCGCAGCTATCCGGTGCGGCCCGGCAGCTTCATGAAGATCGTGCGAACCGATCGATGCGAGCGCCTGCGTGATTTGTTGCTGGCCGGCGCGGCGCGCCACGACCGGGCCGCGCGCAAGCGGGCACGTGGCATGCCTGCACTTCCACGCGCCTCCCGGTATCTTGCTCTGCAGGCTCTCCAACCGCCGCCGCTGGAGATGTGACTCTCGGCCTTTGGGATATTGGCCTGGCCTTTCGCCGACGCGACAGGCTCGTGATTGGCATGACCCCCGGGGCGTGCATTGGAACCAAAGGGCAGCGCCGACCCTTGAACCGGGTGTCCTTCTGGAACGAACGCGGAGGATGCAGATGCCCCGAGGAGACAAGTCCAAGTACACCGGCAAGCAGCGCCGCCAGGCGCGCGACATCGAGGAAGGCTACGAACGTCGCGGCGTATCGAGCCGCGAGGCGGCGCGGCGCGCCTGGGCGACGGTCAACAAAATGACAGGTGGCGGCCGCAAGGGCGGCTCCGGCGAAGGCAAGGCCGTGAACAAGGCGCCGGCGCGCAAGGGCGGGCGCATCGGCGGCCGTGCGGCGGCGAAGCGTTCCGTGGCGGCGCGGTCGGCCTCAGCGCGCAAAGCGGCACGAACGCGGGCGCGCCGGAAGAAGTGAGCGGGGGCGCCGAAGCGACCCAAATCGACTCAGTCAGCCCTTTGTAAACAAAGGGAGATTTTTTAATGCATGGGGTTGTTTTGCACGCGCACCGTCAAGCGACCGATGCTCAGCCCTGCATCACCGCCAGCACGGCGCTCGAGGCCACCTTGCTGCCGGTGCTGAGCACGAGGGTCGAGCCGTCGCTGCTCGTCTCGACGCGGGTCACGGTGGCGTTCACATAGGAATGGCCGGTGACGGGCTTGCCGTCGCTGTCCACGGCCGAGACCTCGAAATTGTAGATGCCGTCGTCCATCTGGTCGCCGTGGCTGTCCTTGCCGTCCCAGGTGAAGCTGTGTTCGCCCGCCTGGGTGTCGATCGGCTGGACGTTCACGATCGTGCCCGACTGGTCGCGGATGGTCATCACGGCCTGCTTGGCGTCGGCGTCCAGCTTGTAGGTCATCGACATCGTGCCGTCCTTGACCTCGGCGTTCTTGTCCTCGACCTCGACCGGACGGCCGATGAGGCCGATGTCCGACAGCGTGGACGAGGCGCCGAGCGCGCTCACGATCTTGTCGAGCTTCTGGTTTCCGGCGATCGCCTGCTCGACCGAGGCCAGCTGGCTCAGCTGGCTCACGAACTGCGTGGCGTCGAGCGGTGCCAGCGGATCCTGGTTCTTGAGCTGCGTCGTCAGCAGCAGCAGGAACGAGTTGTAGTCGCCCATGAGCTGAGTCTGCGCCGTCTGGGTCGAGTCGGCGGCGGTGGTGGTTGCGGTCGTCGAGCCGGTCGATTGCACGTCCATCGGATGCTCCGAAATGCTAAACGCGGATGCTCAAAATGCCGTCGCGGATGACCTGCCCGAGGGGCATGTCCGGCGTGTCGCCCTGGGCGCCGTCGGCGCCATCGGAGGCGTTCGTTCCCGTGGGCGATCCCTGCCCGTTGCCGGCGCCGCCCTGCTGCTGGCGCAGCGAGAACGAGAGCCCGCCGGCGTCGACGTTGACGCCCGCTTGGTTCAATGTGCGCTCGAGCGCCGGCACGTCGCGCCGCAGCATGTCCAGCGTCTCCGGGCGGTCGACGACGAACTGTGCCGTCATGCGGTCGCCCTGCCACTGCATCTTGACATCGACCGAGCCCAGCTCGGCGGGGTGGAGATGCATCTGCAGCGCCCGCCGTCCATCGGCGGCCGCGTGCAGCAGGCGGATCGAAAGCTGGTCGGCCGGTGCCGAGCCCTCGAGGTTGAACCGCGCGGCGACGTCCTCGACCCGATGGTACTGAGCGACGACATTGCGGGGCGAATCGACCGCGGCTGGGGCCGATGGGAGAGTGCCGGCGGCGGGCGCCGCGGCCTGCTGTCCGTTCGATGGCGTGGTCGCGCCGGCCGCTTCTCCGGATGACAGGGTCTCTGCGGCGGCGGTGCCGGCCGGCTCGGCGCCCTTGATTTTCTGCTCCTGGCTCGCGGCGTGGGTCGATGCTGCTGCGCGCTGGCCTGCCAACCGCGCGGCGCCACGGATCGTCGAGGCGGCCGGTGGCGCATCCGCCGCCGTGCGGCCTGTCTGGCTGGCCGGCGCCGCGTGGGCTTTGTCCTCGCCAGTGATCGCGGCGGCGACCGAGGCCAGCCGCGCGTTGGCGGCGGGGACGGCCGCGCTGTCCATGCGAAGGACGCTGGCGACGACGTTGGCGGTGGGGGCGTCCGTCGGTGCCGGTTCGGTTGCCGAGGCTGTGCCGGCGCCGGCAGGCGCAGCCGGCGCGATCGCCGTCGCAGCAGCGGCGGCAGAAGCGGCAGCGGCCGCCTGCGTCGGCGCCGCGGCCGCCAACGGGGCCGCGCTCGCGTCGGCGCCGGCCGCCGCGGTCGGCTGCGTAGCGACGGGTAAGGCGATGATCAGTGCGGGAACGGCCGCCACCGACGGTGCTGGCTGGGCGGGATGCGCTGGAACGCCTGCCGCCGCGGTCGATTGGTCGGCGGTCGCGTCATGGCTCGAATGGGCGGCGCTGGCGCTGCTGTCGGTCTTCGTGTCGTCGTCCTCGCCCGCATCCGTCCGCTCGGTCGTGGTGTCCGATTTCGTGGATCGCCGGGTCGTTTGATCGGCCGTTCGATCCGGCGCCGCGGAGTCATTGTCCGAGTCGTCGGCCGGCCGCGTCGCGGCGTTGGCCGGCGCCGGGCGCGTGAATCGGTCGAGCAGGCGGCCGAAGGCATGGCCGCTGGCGGACTGGTCGTCGCCTTGGCGGTCGCGCGCGTCCGTCGGCCGGTCGGCCAGGAAGGGGATCTGAGGGGCCAGAGATGGTGCCTGCGGCAAGGCGAAGACTCCCGGAAATTCGGAGCCAGCCTAGGGCATCGGGATTTCCCCGAGGTTTCGTTTGCCCCGACCGAATCGGGCGCCCGTTAAGGGTTCCGCAAGAAACCGTGGGCGTCAGGGCGTCGGGGCGGTCAGCAGCGGATTGGCGTCGGCGGCCGCCGCATCGGCCGTTCCGGCATCGGCCGCCGTATCGTGCAGCAGGACGATGCTGATGCGGCGGTTGCGGGGATCCTTCGGATCCTCGGGAAACAGCGGATCGCGGTCGGCCCGCCCCACGACGCCCTCGACGCGGTCCTCGGTCAGGCCGGCCTCCCGCATGACGCGGCGCGAGGCCAGCGCGCGCTCGGACGACAGATCCCAGTTGTCGTATTTCTTGCCGGAGGCATAGGGCAGCGCGTCGGTATGCCCCTTGATCGAGACCTTGTTCGGCAGATCGGCGATCGCCTGCGTGACCAGCGTGAGCAGCTTCTCGGTGTAGTCGAATGGCTCGGCGCTGCCGAGGGCGAACATCGGCCGGTCGTCGCGGTCGACGAGCTGGATGCGCAGCCCCTCCTGGGTCTGGTCGATGATCAGGTTGTCCATGAGGGCTTTCAGGTCGGGGAACGCCTCGATCGATTTGCGCAGCTTCTCCTCGACCTCCTTGAACTGCTTCTGCTCGCGGTCCTTGACGAGCTTTTCGAGGTCCTTGTCGTCGGTCTTGCCGCCGCCGGTCTTGTCGTTGGTGGTATCGGACTTCGTCTTAGCCTCGCTGCGCGGCGCCAGCTGCAGCGATGCCTGCATCCGCATCTCCGAGGTCGGCGACGTCAGCGGACCCGGCGGGCTGATCGACGCGCCGTCCAGCACGCCGCCGGAGCCGGCCGTGGTCTGCGACACCGTGATGGGATTGAAGTACTCGGCGATGCCGGTCTTCTGTTCCGGGGACGTGACGTTGATCAGCCACATCAGCAGGAAGAACGCCATCATCGCCGTGACGAAGTCGGCGTAGGCGATCTTCCAGGCGCCACCGTGATGGGCGTCGTCGCCGCCGCGCTTCTTCTTCTTGCGGATGATCGGTTGGACGACGTGGCGGGCCATGGCGGCGCTCTAGGCAGCCTTGGCCAGCGCCGGCACCGACTCGGCGGCCTCGGCCGTGGCCTTCTCGACCTCTTCGAAGGAGGGGCGGACGTCGTGCGGCAGCACCTTGCGGGCGAACTCGACCGCGACCTGCGGGGCGCAGCCATTGAGGTAGGCGAGCATGCCCTGGCGCAGGCATTCGAAATACTTGACCTCGGCCTCGGCCGCCGCCTTCACCGCCGCCGCGATCGGCGCGATGAAGCCGTAGGACATGAGCACGCCGAGGAACGTGCCGACGAGCGCGCCGCCGATCAGGTGGCCCAGCACCTCCGGCGGCTCCTTGATCGAGCCCATGGTGTGGATGACGCCGAGCACCGCGGCCACGATGCCGAGCGCCGGCATCGCGTCGGCGACGTTCTGGATCGCGTGCGGCACGTGCGCCTTCTCCTTGCGCAGCGTATCGATCTCCTCGTCCATCAGCGCGTCGATCTCGAACGGGTTCTTCGAGCCGAGCGTCACGAGGCGCATGTAGTCGCAGACGAAGTGCACCGCCTCCTCGTTCTTGAGGAAGCGCGGGAAGTGCTGGAAGAGGGCGCTCTCGTGCGGATTCTCGATGTGCGACTCGATGGCCAGCTCGCCCTTGGTCTTGATCAGCCGGAAGAGCGAGTAGAGCGCCGAGAGCAGCTCCATATAATCCTGTTCTTTGTATTTTTTTCCAGCCAGCAGAATCTTGAAGGAGCCGAGCGTCTCCTTCAACACGTGCGTTTGCGTCGAATTGGAGGCAATGAAGGCGCCGAGGGCTGCGCCCATGATGATGATGAACTCGAACGGCTGAAACAGCACGTCGAGATGGCCGCCGCCCCCGAGATAGCCGCCGACCACGCACGCGAGAATGATGCCGAATCCGACAAACACAAACATGAATAAAATCCCGGATAACGCTCAGTCGTTAATCCTAAGGCGCGTGTGTAAAGAAGGCCTTTCGGGCCCTCTTAGCGGATGCGGAAATCGCCGGCTCGCTCACACGCGGGCGCGGCGCAGGGAGAATACGTAGCTGATGACCTCGGCGACCGCGCGATAGTGCTCGGGTGGCACGTCCTGCTCGATTTCCACGCTCTTGAAGAGAGCGCGCGCCAGCGGCTTGTTCTCGACGACCGGCACGCCATGCTCGGCCGCCACCTCGCGGATGCGCTGGGCGACGCGGTCCTGACCCTTGGCGACGCATTTGGGCGCCCGCATGGTGGCGCGGTCGTAGACGAGCGCGATGGCGAAGTGGGTCGGGTTGGTGATGACGACCGTGGCGGTCGGCACCGCCGCCATCATGCGGCGGCGCGCGCGCTGACGCCGCAGCATCTTGATGCGGGCCTTGATCTCGGGGCTGCCTTCCTGCTGCCGGTGCTCGTCGCGTACCTCCGTGCGCGTCATGTGCAGCCGGCGCCACCAGTGGAAGCGTTGCCATCCGGCATCGAGCGCGGCCATGGCGATCATCGCGCCCGCAACATAGGTGAGCACCTTCAGGAGGACTGCCCCGACGGTCTGAGCGGTCTGTGCGGGTTGGGTCAGCGGCAACAGATCGAGGCGGTGAAGGCTGGGCAGGGCGGCGATGGCGCCGGCCGTGGCGATCACCGCAATCTTGATGGTGCCCTTGGCGATCTCGATGGCGGTGTTCACCGAGAACATCCGCCGCAGCCCGGCCGCCGGCGACACGCGCTCCAGCTTCGGACGCAGCCGATCGGGAGAAAAGACGAGCCCGACCTGGCCGACGGCGCCGAGGATCGCGGCCAGCACGAGAACGCCGAAGATCGGGGCGGCAACCCAAGAGATACGCCCGACGACGCTGGCCAGAACCTGGGCCAGCTCGCCGCTGCGGTCGATGCGGATGGCGTCCGCGGATTCGAACAGCGGCCGCAATGACGTGGCCATGTCGGTGGCGAGCTTGCCGCCCGCGGCGGCGAGCAGAACCGTCAGCGTTCCCAGGACCAGCGTGGCCGTAACGTCGCGCGACAGCGGGACGTTGCCCTCGCGGCGCGCATCGTCGAGCCGGCGTTGCGTGGGCTTCTCGGTCCGCTGGTCCCTGTCCTGCTGGTCGGCCATGGTGCGTCAGGGAAGGGCGCGGGTGAAGAGCGTCTGGAACTGGTCGCCGAAGGCGAACAGGATCGCGGGCAGCGCGATCATCAGCACGATGAGCCCCCCGGCGAGCGAGGCGGGAAGGCCGACGAAGAACACGGGCAGCTGCGGCAGCGCCCGGTTGGCCAGCGCGAGCCCGATGTTGAAGGCAAGGCCCAGCACGAGGAACGGCGTCGACAGCTGGACGGCGACGGCGAACGCGGCCGAAAGCGTGGATGTCAGGCTGTCGGCCAGGTCGCCGAGCGCCGCCAGCTTGCCGACGGGCAGCCCGTCATAGCTGTGGACGACTGCCCCCAGCATGAGGTGATCCAGCCCGCTGGTGAAGATGATCACGAGGCCGGCCGTGCTTAGCGCGACACCGATGGAGGCCCCCTGGTCCACGGAGAACAGTTCGTTGGAGAGCGCGTTGCCGAGGCCGATCTGCGCGGCGATCACCGAGCCGGCCATCTGCAGGATCGACATCAGGAAGGCGGCGGTCGTACCGATGAACAAGCCGATGCCGACCTCGCTGGCCACTTGCCAGGCCATCTGACCCAGCTCATTCGGCGCGGACGGCAGCCGGGTTCCGATGTTGGCGGCGACGAGGGTCGACAAGGCAATGGCGAAGAGCAGCCGCAGCCGGACGGGAACCCGAAGGTCGCCGATGCCCGGCAGCAGCATGATCGCGCTGCCGATGCGCGCGAAGACGAGGAGGAACTGGTAGGTCCCGGCGTCGACGAGATGGGCGAGATCGACGGTCATCGCGATCGGGTGACGCGAGGCGTCCGGCTAGGCATGCGAGAGGTCGTACGAGATCTCCGCCAGCGTGCGGATGCGGGCCTTGGGATGGATCTCATCGTGGCTGATAATCGGGGTCTTGGCGCTGAAGCGGGCCACGATCGCGCGGACCAGCGGCCGCACTTCCGCGCCGACCAGGATGGCCGGCGAGCGGCCCGACTGGGCAAGATTCTGGAGCGTCGTGCGGATGGCACCGATGAAGCGCTGGATCTCGCCGGGCGCCATGGCAAGCTGCCGGTTGTCGCCTTCGACGACGATCGAGTCGGTCAGCACGCGTTGCCACTGCGTCGACAGCGTGACGATGTCGAGGTAGCCGTCGTCGGCGGCCAGCGACTGGCAGATCTGGCGCGCCAGCCGGACGCGCACGCGCGCGCTGAGCGCCAGCGGATCGCGGGAGAAGGCCGCGGTTTCGGCGAGCGCATCGAGGATGACCGGCAGGTCGCGGATCGATACCTGTTCGGCAAGGAGCGACTGCAGCACGCGCTGCACGACGCTGGTCGACAGCAGGTTCGGCACCAGGTCGCTGACGAGCTTCTGGTGCTCGGACCCGATCTCGTGCAGCAGCTTCTGCGTCGCCGCGTAGTCGAGCAGCTCGGCCATGTTCTCCTTGATCACTTCCGTAAGGTGCACGGTGATGACGGTGGCGACGTCGACGACGGCATAGCCGCGGATCTCGGCCGCCTCGCGCTGTGTCGCGTCGATCCAGCGCGCCGGCAGGCCGAACGCCGGTTCGCGCGTGTCTTCGCCCGGGATATCGAGCGGCGCGCCGGTCGGGTTCATGACCAGGAAGCGCGCCGGCATCAGATCGCCGCGCGCCACCTCGACGTTGCGCAGGTGGAGCACATAGACGTTGGGCGGCAGCGTCGGATTCGGCCTGATCTCGACCGTCGGCAGAACGAAGCCGTAGCGGCGGGCGAGCTGCCGGCGCAGTTCCATGACCCGCTGGCCGAGGCTGTCGGCGCCGGCCATCACGACCGAGGAAACGGCGATGCCGAGTTCCACACGGACGGGGTCGAAGCGCAGGTCGGTGGCGATCTGGAGAGTGGCGGATCCGGCCTTTTCCCTTTCCTGCCGCTCGGAATCCTCGCGGCTGCGCGCTTCCTGCGCGGCCCGCATCTTCGGCAGGCGCCAGGCCAGCACGCCAAGGATCCCGGCGAGACCGAAGAAGGGCAGCAGCGGCATCCCCGGCGTCACGCCGAGTCCGACCAGCAGAGCCGCGGCCGTCGCCAGCGCCTTCGGCGACTGGCTCAGCTGCGCGCTGAGCGCGTCGCCGGCCGAGGTGCCCACGCCGGCCTTCGAGACGAGCATGCCCGCTCCGACCGAGACGAGGATCGACGGCACGGCGGCGACGAGTCCGTCGCCGACGGTCAGGATCGTGTAGGAATGCGCCGCATCGGCGAACGACAGGCCGTGCTGAATGACGCCGGTGATGAGGCCGCCGACGATGTTGATGACCACGATGAGGAGGCCGGCGATGGCATCGCCCTTGACGAACTTGGAGGCGCCGTCCATGGCGCCGTAGAAGGCGCTCTCGTCTTCCAGATCCTTGCGGCGGCGCCGCGCTTCGTTCTCGTCGATGAGGCCGGCCGAGAGGTCGGCGTCGATCGCCATCTGCTTACCCGGCATCGCGTCGAGGCTGAAGCGGGCAGCCACCTCGGCGATGCGGCCCGAGCCCTTGTTGACGACCACGAGGCTGACGATCGACAGGATGACGAAGACGATGATGCCGATGACGAAGTTGCCGCCCATCAGCAGCTTGCCGAACGCCTCGATGATGTGGCCGGCCGCATGCGATCCCGTGTGGCCGTGGGTCAGGATGAGCCGCGTCGAGGACAGGTTGAGGGTCAGGCGGATCATCGTCGCGACCAGGAGCACGGTCGGGAACGAACTGAAGTCCAGGGCGCGCCGCGTCATGATCGCGACGAGCAGGATCAGCGTAGACAGCGTGATCGAGATGGCGAGGCCGACATCGAGCAGGAAGCTCGGCATCGGGATGACGAGCACGCCGATGACGAGGATGATGAAGATGGCGAAAAGCAGGTCGCGCTGGCGGAGCGTCTCCGACAGCCATCGCAGCGCCGGGCCGGGGGCGCCTAGTCCAGTTGCCGCTGTCGCCATGGCCGAATCTGCCGCCGGGCGTGGTTGGTCCGATCGTTAACGGCGGTTCTAGACCAGCCGGCTTTCGTCAGGGTTACCGGCGGCGGCGCGGATCCGGCGCGTCAGCTGTCCCAGCCCTGCTGCATGGCGAGGCGGACGGCCTGGGTACGGCTGGAAACCCCGAGCTTGCGGTAGATGGAGCGCAGGTGAAGGGCGACGGTGACCACCTCGATCTTCAGGCGCTGGCCGATTTCCTTGTTCGGCAGACCCTGCACCAGCAGGCTCATCACCTCGCGTTCCCGCTGGGTCAGGCCGCCGAAACTGCTGCCGCTCGGCCCGGCCGGCGCCGGCTCCCCGCCGGCAGCGACGACCAGATCGGGGACGTAGCGCTCGCCGGACAGGATGAGCCGCAGGGCTCCGAGCATCGCCGTTCCGCGCATGGTCTTCGGCAGAAATCCGGCAGCGCCGGCCTGGAGCGCGCCGCGGACGGTATCGGGATCGGTTTCTCCGGAAATGACCACCACGGGCACGCCGGCGCGGGCTGCGCGCATCGCCCTGAGCCCGGCAAGGCCGTTCATGCCGGGCATGCGCAGATCGAGGAGAATGGCGTCGAGCGGGACGTCCTGCTGAGCCAGCTCCAGCGCCTGCGGCAGCGTCGCCGCGTGCAGCACCTGTACGTCGCGGTCGAGCCGCTTGAGAAACTCTTCGATCGAATCTCGAACGAGGTCGTGATCGTCGGCCAGTAGAATTCGCATTGCGCCCTATCCATCGGGGGCGTTGATATGACGAAAAATTCGCGCTTCTTGCAATGGTTCCGAGGATTGAAGTAATTCTGGCGCTTTCTTCGTGAAAAATTTTGGCATACTTCGGTGAATTCGTTCAAGTTAGTTTTGGACTATATAAAAATATGGGTCGCCTATCCATTTGTATTATTTCCACATAGGAAGTAACACCGGCGCCTTTAACGCGCATTTAAACCTCTTCGCTCATAACATTCACGATCATTACTCGCCGATCGAGCGACTGCTTCCCCGCAAGAACGCGGGACCGGCGATCGGCGTGTGACCGACCTCGGAAAATCCGGTGGTGATCAATGGTTGCAGGTTATCAGAGCGGGCGCGACACGGTTCGGCGCATTTCCGGCAGGGTCACGAGCGACCATCCCGGAAAGAGTCACGCCGGCCGGCCTGCATCCTTCCACCTAATCCGTTTTCGCGGCGACCTGACGGGCGCGGTGCGCAGCTTTTGGAGCGCGGCCGCCTCGGGCCTTTTTCTGCCCTGCAAAGCGGCTGCTGGCTGCTGTCATGCCCACACTGCGCGGCCATGGGTTATTCGGCGGCTTGGCTGAACGATTGAGGCCGCATCGGCGGGCGCGCAGAAGACAGCGCCCGGCGATGCGGAAAATTTGAGTAAGGAAGCAACGGAGAAACCGATGAAGCATTTTCAAGAAACCCGAGACATTGGGATGCTCGCTCGGGGCGCCATTGCCGCCAATATCGGCGGCGCCCAGGAATTGGACTCGCCTTGCAACGTGCTCCAGCGTCTTGCCCAAATGATTCAACGGATGCGGCTCGAGCCGGCGGACGCTCACGTCTACCGCGAAGTCTGCGAGACTCTCGTGCAGCGCGCGACCGCGGCGTCAAAATGGTCGCATCTGCCGCAGGCTCTCGCGCAGATCATGCGCCTCGTCGAACAACATGACTACCATTGGGCGCTCGTCGAGTTGCGCACGATCACCCAGCCCGAGTGGCACGCATGCTGAGCACCATGTTTCGGCGGCGGCTCGCCAGCGTCGCGGTCGCGGCGGTCCTGACCGGCGTCCTGCTTGCGCATGCGGAAAGCCCGGCGCTTGCGGGCGACGCGGCAAGCGCGACGACGTCCGCAACCGGAGACGGCAACCTGCTCTATGGCGTGGGCCTGGTCGTCGGGTTGCCGGGGACAGGCGACAGCGTCGTCGACCAGAATCTGGTCGACCATTCCATCGTCGGCGTCCTCAAGCACGCCGGCATCGAGCCCTGGCGGGGGGCGATCCTGCCAGGCAAGGTCGCGGCGGTGACGCTGAGCGCGGAGTTGCCCGACGGGGCCGCCGACGGCGTCAAGGTCGAGGTCAGGATCACGCCGATCGGCAACGCCCGCAGCCTCGCCGGCGGCACGCTGCTCATGGCGCCGCTGCGCGGGGCGGACGGTGTCGTCTACGCGCTCAGCCAGGGCGCCGTCCTGGCCGGCACCGGCAAGGCCGGAGCGGTTCTTGCGGCGGCATCCACTGAATCGCGGCCGGCCGCAAAGCTTGCCAGCGGCGCCATCATCCAGCGCCACCTGGTGGCGGCGCCCTCGATGACGCTGACCGGGATGCTGGCGCAGAATTGACGGGGTATCGCCCAAGAGAAACGTCCAAGAAACTCACGGATATATTCAATATCGTCGATAGCGTGTTCTCTCTAATATTCGAAGCGTCTGATACTGCCGACCCGTACTCGAGAGTATATTGTGTGCCGAGCTGCGAGCGCATTTTAAGCTTCACGCGTTGTTAAGAAATCGCCCGCAGACTCGGTTCGTATGGCTGGTGCTGCCGCCCCCCAAAGGCGGCAGTTCCAGAGCAGGACACGAGGGCCACGATGGAATTGCGCGCCGCTGCGCGGGCGGAAGTGCTCGCGAACTTTACGCCGGTCTCCGAGCTCGCGCTGTCCCCGCAGCCGGTGGACATGTGGGGCCAACGCATCGATCCCCAGGAGACCGACGAGGACGAGGCCTGTCGACTCCTGATGCCGCTCAATATGCTGGCCGGCCTGATCGGGCGCATGGGACTGGACAGCCACGCCGTCCCGACCCATCGGCCGGCTTGCGAGGAACTCCTGGCACGCCTGCTCGGTTCCTGCCGCTCGGCAGCCGTCCGGCGCGGCTTGCTCGACGCGGTCCGCAGCGTCGACTCCGGCGAATACGACACGGCACTGGCCTCACTGCGCGCCATCGCGGCGTAGTAGACGGCCTTTGCAAGAGAGTGCCGGGCGCCCGTTCCTGAAGGTGTCCCTGGCATCGCGTCCGTCCGGTCTCCGCGGGTGATCCATCAGCCTCCCCGCGAGGACCGCCCCGGAGCCGGACGGCGCCCGCTCGCCCTATCGCCAGCCCGAAGCAACGCCGCCCCGCGGCGACACCGGCGACATGAAATGTCGGTTACCGCTCGGCGCTGCCGAGCGAATGGTTTTCCGGATTCTTAATCGGTTCCGGCATCCACTCGACGCCTGGTGCGCACTCCATGGACAGGCGTGATTTCGACGATGCAGGCGACCGATTCCCCACGGCCCCGCGAGCGTGACGCGCCCGGCCCGAGCGTCAGCGAGGCGCCCGCCGGTGTGTCGCAGCTGCAGCTGTTCGAGAGCATCCCCGAGGCGATCATGCTGCGCCGACGGGACGACGTTCTCCATTTCGCCAATGCGGCCTGTCTGCGCGTGCTGGGGGCGGCCGACCATACGCGGATCGCCGGTCACCGCGCCCTCGACCTGGTGCACCCCGACGAACGCGCGCTCATCGAGCGGCGGTTTGCAGACATCCTGAAATCCGGCCGGCCTTGCCCGCGCCTCGAGGCGCGCATGGTGCGTTTCGATGGTTCGGTGATCGATGTCGAGGCCTCCGTCACGCCGATCGCAGACCAACTCCCGGATGGCCTGCTCATCGTGCTGCGCGACGTCACCGAGCGCCGGCTCCTCGAGCAGGAGCTTCGCCAGGCGCAGAAGATGGAAGCGCTCGGCCAGCTCACCGGCGGAGTCGCCCACGACTTCAACAACCTGCTGATGGTGATCATCGGCAATCTGGAGATCGCCAGCGAGCACGCCGCCGGCGTTTCGGGCCTCGAGCGCGCCCTGGGGCGCGCCACGGTCGCTGCGGAGATCGGCGCCGATCTCACGCAGCGGCTGCTGACGTTTGCGCGTCGTCAGCCGCTGCAACCGCAATCGCTCGATCTCAATCGCCTGGTGCATGAGATGCGTGATCTGCTGCGCCGCTCACTCGGCGAAGACATCGACGTCAAGATCGATCCTTGCGCCGATCTTTGGCCGACCAGCGTGGACCGCGGCCAGCTCGAGAATGCGATCATCAACCTGGCCGTCAATGCGCGCGACGCGATGCCGGACGGGGGAACGCTGGCCATCGAGACCGCCAACATCCACCTCGACAGCGACTACGCACGGCGCAACCCCGAGGTGACGTCCGGCGACTATGTGCTGCTCGAGATTGCCGATACCGGCACCGGCATGGAGCCGGAGGTCATCGAACGCGCGTTCGAACCTTTCTTCACCACGAAGGAGGTCGGACGCGGCAGCGGGCTCGGTCTCAGCATGATCTATGGATTCGCCAAGCAATCGGGCGGGCACGTGAAGATCTTCAGCGCGCCGGGGCACGGCACCAGCATCTGGCTGTGTCTGCCGCGTGCCGCGAGCGCGCAGGTGCCGACGGTCGCGTCCGCCGAACCGCGACAGCTGCCGCGCGGCGAGGAGAGAATACTGGTCGTCGAGGACAACGACTCGGTGCGCGAGGTCGTCGTCGCGCAATTGGCCGATCTCGGCTATCAGACCGTCTCTGCGCCGGATGGGCCCTCGGCGCTGCGGCTCCTCGCCGAGAATGCCGCCGTCGATCTGCTTTTCACCGATCTGGTCATGCCCAATGGCATGAGTGGCCGGCAGCTCGCCGCCGAGGTGCGCAGCCGCGCGCCAAACATGCGCGTTCTCTTCACCTCGGGTTATGCCGGCGACGGTGGCAGGGCGGCCTTGGACCTGGATGCGGACATCCCGCTGCTGCGGAAGCCATACAAAAAGAAGGATCTGGCGGAGCGCGTCCGCGAAGTGCTGGATGCGGAGCCCATGGGCGGAAACGTCGTGCA
>Ga0335080_10002842_pt1 | contig 17425 bp, 24 predicted proteins | sample Lox_Sample_34_FD_206720 | JGI IMG/M metagenome (GOLD analysis project Ga0335080, IMG submission 206720) | Soil microbial communities from Loxahatchee National Wildlife Refuge, Florida, United States - Lox_Sample_3.4 | ecosystem: Environmental > Terrestrial > Soil > Wetlands | place: USA...
GCGCAGCACGCGGCGGCCAGCTACAGCATCGCGCAGCAGCGCTTCGATGCCGGGGGCATCAGCGAGTTCTCGCTGCTCGATGCCGAGCGCCAGCAGCTGCAGACCGGGCTCGACCGCAGCCACGCCGAAGCGCTGCGTTTCGCCGATACGGCGGCGTTGATGCACGCCCTCAATGGCCCGCTTTGAGGCGCCGCAGCGGCCGTTGCGCCGCGGCCGGCGATCCAGCCACAGCAGAGCGTCGGCGGCACCGTGAAAGGGGGCTGAGCAAATGTCCAGGTCCGTGCACTTTATTTTCGGCACCATCGTCGCCGGGTTGTTGGTCCTCGCTCCCATCTACCTGGCGCTGCTGCTGCTGCTCAAGGCGGCGGGCTCGGTGTTGGGGCTCGTGAAGCCGATCGTGAGAATGCTTCCGGTGTGGGCGCGGTTCGAGAATGCCATCGCCCTGGTCCTCATCCTGCTGGTCTGCCTTCTCGTCGGGCTGCTGGTGCGTACGCGCTGGGGTCAGAGGATGTGGAAGCGGGCCGACCCGCTGCTCGAGAAGATCCCCGGCTATTCGGTGGTCAGGGGATTCACGCATCGCCTGGCGGGCGATACGCACGAGGAGACCTGGAAGCCGGCGCTGGCCGAGATCGAGGACGCGCTGGTGCCGGCGTTCATCATCGAGACGCTCGCCGACGGGCGCTTCACGGTGTTCGTGCCCGCCGTGCCGGCGCCGTTCACCGGGGCGGTCTACATCCTGGACGCCGATCGCGTCCATCCCGTGGACGTACCGTTCACCCACGCCATTCAGGCGGTTTCGCGCTTCGGCTCCGGATGCCGGGAGCTGGTTGCGGCCATGTCCGACAGGAAACCGGCGAAGAAGACTTCCGCATGAGCCCTCGCACCCAAAGGCCCCGCGCTACGGCTCGGGCGAGTAAAGGCTCGTCATGGTCGCGGTAGCTGCCAGTACCCCGACGATCAGCACGTACTCGGCGGCCAGCGTGCGTCTGAAAGCCCGCGTGGCCCCGAGCGCCACGGCCGGACCGAGTCTCGAGCGGTTGGCGGCGGCGAGGCCAAGGAGCACCGCGAAGCCCAGGACCTTCCCGAGCAGCAGGCATCCGTAGGGCTGCGGAAGGACCGCGAGCTTGGGAACGAGCGCCACCGCCATCGATACACCCACGATCGCGAGCCACGGAACGGTCCACACCGCCACCCTCGAGAACGCTGCGATCAGCTGCGCCGCCGAACCGGCCGCCGAGCGCACGGTTGCGAGATACAGAACCGGAACGCCGCCGAGCCAGAATGCTGCGACCAGTACGTGGGTCGTGAGCGCCGGGCCAAGCAGCAGGTGGTAACGATGCACCGCGGTATGGCCCATGAGCGCAAAGGAAGCCGCCACGACGAGACTCCCCGTACAGGCCGCCAGCCGCGCCGGCGCGCCGCGCCCGACAAGCCCGAGCGCAGTCAGCGCCAGGCCGAGCACCCGCGCGCCGAACGCGGCTGCCGCCGGTGAGGTCAGCGCGATCCGCTCGAGAGCAGGGTCGATGACGCCCGCGTACGCACCCGCCAGCCGCGCCGGCTCGAGACTGAGTTGCGCGCTCAGCAAGGGAAGCGCGGCAGCCACCGACCACGCCCCGAGGCGCCGAACCTCCGCCTCGACTCCGGCGAGGTGCCGCGCGAACAGCGTGACGGAGATGGCGATCCCGGCGGCCTGAAGCAGCGCCACGAAGCTCAAGGCGCGCAACAGAACCGACAGTGCGTCCGGCGGCATCGATCGACCCGGGACTCGTATCTCAGCGCGCGCTCGCAGCGATCGTGAAGCGCACGACGCCCGAGCTCACGTGGCCGTCCGCAGCCAGCACACGCCAGGTGAACGTGTAGGTCCCGGCCGCCAGCGCCGGCAGCGCGACTCGCTGGGTTCGCTCCGCGGCGGTCGGCAGCACTCTGACGGCCTGCTCTGCCCCCTCATCCCGCCGGATCGAGAGCGCCGTCAGTCGTGCCGGCTCCGAGAAGGTCAACTCGAGCGTAGCCGGCGCAGCAGTCAGTGTGCTGCCATCGGCGGGCGTGGACTTCTCGAGATGAGCGTGCGCCTGCGCCGCCTCGACGACCAGACAGGCAGCCAAAGCGAGCGGCAGCGTCGGGATTCTCATGGCAGCCTCGCCAAACTCACCGGGACGCGGCGCCCCGCGGTGTAAACATACTCGAGCGCCGCAGGTTGCCGACGGCGCGTTCCGGTGCACTTCGGCAGTCGGGCCGGGCACCCGGCATCAGAGTATCAGGCCCAGCAGCTTCCTCAGCAGCTCGCCCAGGGGCATCAGGGTGAGCACCAGCGGACTGATGGGCACGCACACCGCGACGACGAGCTGTATGACCGCCTCCTTGCTGACGGGCATCACGCGCATGGAACGCACCACGTTGAAGCTGTTGGCCAGGTCGGCGAGCGACTGGATATCGGCGCTGCCGAGCAGTGCCTCATCGCGTGGCGCGCCGCCGCGCAGCCACTTGCGGTCGAACTGCCGCACGTAACGCTCCGCCAGGGCACCGTATTCGAGCAGCCCGGCGCGCTTGGCGCGCGACAGCTGCGGCGCGAACAGGCACATCGGACCAAGAACCACCAGCAGCAGCACGCCCACCACCGCGGCGATCTCCGCCGCGAACTGAGGCAGCGCCGCGCCAAGCAACAGCACGCGGGAGGCGATCTGTGCGGCCACGATGGCGCCCTGCGCGACGAGCAGCACCGTGAAGGCATAGACGGTGTTGCCGAGCTCGCCGAGACCTCCGACGTTATCCGGGTGCGTCGGCAGCAGGTTGAGGCGCAGGCGCGAGAGCTGCCACAGGAAGCGAATCCAGATGAACAGGCGGAAATACCAGCGCAGCAGGAGAAACTGGAAGACCGGCAGGCTCACCCAGACGAACCACATCCCGCCCGGCGACAGCTGCGAGTGATCCCCCTGGGTCGATACGTACCACGTATCCGCGTGCAGGGCGGTGTAGCGGCGCCAGACGACCAGCACCCCGATCAGATAGACGGCGGCGATTATCAGCACCTCGGCCGCCACCGAGTTGCGCCAGCGAAACGCCGAACGGAGCGCGCGGTCGAAGCGCGCCTGCTCGTCCGCGGGGATCAGCTGGCCCTCGATCAGCCCGCGCGCGATTGGCAGCAACCGCTCGTGCACGACGAGCTCGGCAACCAGGAGCAGCGGCACGACCACCAGGAAGCGGATGTGCGTTTCCAGATCCAGGAGAAAGGGGATGGCGACGGCTCGACCGAGCAGGTGACCGGAGAGCGCCGACAGCACCAGCAGCGGCGCCCAGGTGAGGAGCACGACCGCGATGATGCGCCGCCGGAGCAAGTGCAAGGCGCCGTCGGCGAGATGGGCGCGACGCAGGAGCTGGAAGAGCGGGCCACCGAGTACCAGAGAAAAGTCCCGTGCATCGCGCAGGAGCTCTTGGCCGGCGACTGGTGCCGGGTTCGTCATCGCCGCTGCCTCCGTGGGCCGGTTCGAAAGGCTCCGTCATTAGTATGGGTTTTCCCGGGCTTGCCGCAAGCCCGACGCAGATCCCGTGATCCGCAATCCTCAGGAGCTCGGCTCCACGCTCGGCGCAGCGGGCGGGATCCCGGGCGCCGTGCTCCGGCGCGCGCTGTCAAACAGAAACCGGGCCACCCACAAGGCCAGTCCCGACCCAGTCAACTGCGCGATGATGAATCCCGGGGCGTCGGCCGGCCGGATTCCCGAGAAAGTGTCGGACAGCGAGCGCGCGATGGTGATCGCCGGATTGGCGAATGAGGTCGACGCGGTGAACCAGTAGGCTGCGCCGATCCACGCTGCGATCATCCAGGGGGCATCCTGAGCCCGGCGATGTCCCAGGACGATGAGGACCAGCCCGAAGGTTGCGACCGCCTCCGCGAGCCATTGGCTCCTGCCCGTCCGGATGTGCGCGGACCACTGTAACCACGGCAGCTCGAACATCGCATGGGCGAGGACCGCGCCGAGGCAACAGCCGATGACCTGAACGACCGCATAGGCGCCGACCTCACGCCAGCGGAGTGCGCCGCGGACGCCTTGGACCAGAGAAACCGCCGGGTTGAAGTGCGCACCACTGATGGGCGCCAGCAGCGCAATCAGTGTGGCGAGGACAGCCACCGTCGCCCCCGTGTTTGCCAGCAGGGCTATAGCCAGATTGCCGCCGGCCAGGCGCTCGGCCATGACGCCCGAGCCGACGACCGCGGCGGCAAGGAACAGGGAGCCGATGCCCTCGGCGGCGAGACGGGTCGCAAGGGTCACTCCGCGCCCTCGGGGGGCCTCGACCTGCCGATCGCGTCGAGACGCTCCTGCAGCTTCATCCGGTCGAACGAGGCGAGCGGCAGACTGGTGAAAATCTTGATGCGGTTGTCGAGCATTCGGAACGTGTCGCGGAAAGCCAGCCACTTGTCCGTTTCCGATCCCTCCACAGCCGCGGGGTCGGGCACCCCCCAGTGCGCGGTCAAAGGCTGCCCTGGCCAGTACGGACAGGTCTCGCCGGCGGCGTTGTCGCAGACCGTGAACACAAAATCCAGAGGGGGAGCGCCGGGGGCCGCGAACTCGTCCCAGCTCTTGCTCCGCAGGCCCTCCGTGGGAAGGTTCATTTTCTCGAGCAGCTGCAGCGCGATCGGATTTACCGCCCCCTTGGGGTGACTGCCGGCACTGAACCCACGAAAGCGGCCCTTACCGAGCTGGTTGATCAAGGCCTCCGCGATGATGCTGCGGGCGGAGTTGCCGGTGCACAGAAAGAGCACATTGTAAGGGCGGCCTGTCATGGCGCCCTCGAGGCGGAAGCCTCCAGGGACTTCTCCATGCATGTCGCCGCGGCGCGCGCCAGCCGCTCGAGCTCGCCAACGATGGTTCTCCCCAGGCCACGGGCGCGGCGATCGGGCGTCACGACCACGGACCGAAGGAGCGCCGATGAGCCAAAGTGCTGCAGCGCCTCGGCCGCGATCACACGACCCTCCTCACGGATGACGGCGAACTCAGGCCGCGCCGCTTCAAGATCGCTCGTCGGCAACCCGGCGCCCTCGGGGAGGACGCGGATCGCGCTCAAGTCCTGCGCGGAGGCGCGGCTGACGCTCCACACCCGGCGGATTCCGTTCATCCCGCGCTCGAGCCGCAGCCACCGGGCTCGCAACAAGCGGCCTGCGCGCTCTTCCCCGTCTTCGGTCGAATCTCGTCCGACCCGTAAACGCTGCTCTCGCCCGTCGTGAGAAAGGTCTCCCACTGAACCCCCTGCGGATCGTCGGTCCAGCTCTTCTCACTGTGGGCGTAGCAGCAGGTCGTCTCGCCCTCCTCGATCACCGGACGTTCGGCGCGTCGCAGACGCTCGTAGACCTCCGCAAGCTCGACGCGGTTCTCGACCTGAATCCCCAGATGCTGGACCCCGGCTCGGCCGTGGCCCTGGCTGATGGCAAAATTTACGCGTGGGTCTTCGAGCATCCACCTCGCGTAGTCCGGCTTCCGAACCGTCGGGGTGCTCGCAAAGAGCTGCGAATAGAAGCGCACCGACGCATCGAGATCCCTGACTGATACATGCACATGTAAGCGCTTCATGCTCGTTTCCTCGATTGAAGCGGAGTCTGCTGCGGCCCGCAGCTGGCGCCACAGGCCTCGTCGGCCAGGCTGCAACAGTTGTCGGTAAGAAAGCCGACGAGCGCATTCATGCGCTCGAAGTTGGGGCTGTAAAAGAGATTGCGCGCCTCCCGGCGGCTGACGACCAGACCCGCCTGCAGCAGTTCCTTGAGGTGAAAAGACAGCGTCGGCGCCGGCAGGTCGAGGCGAGCGGCAAGTTCTGAGGGCGTGTACCCCTCGGGCCCCCGCTTCACCAACAGGCGAAACACCGCGAGGCGCGCCTCCGAGGCCAGGGCGCGCAATGCCGTGATTGCTTCCTTAGATTTCATATTTCCAATTTTCTGGAATTCTAGTCCGGATTGCAACAGACGCGCTGCTGCGCGAGTCGATACCCGGCGAGAGAGGGGACCGGTGCCCTGTCAGGGTCTCAGGCGGCCGCGAGGAGCGGGGCCACGAGCTGATCCAGACGCTGGCGCGTCCACGCCGGGTTCTTTTCCTGCCAGCCGTCTTCGGCGAGCAGTCCCCGCCGATCGATCGTGAAGCTCACGGGAAGACGCCAGATGCGACCGTAACCGGCTGCGCTGGAATCGCCCAGGAAGCCCACCGGGAACCGCAGCGACTGCGCGACCCGCCGGACCTCGGCGAGCTCCTCCCGCGTGTCGAGACTGAAACCGAGTATCCGCAGGCCGGCCTCGGCGTGAGCAGCCAGATAGTCGGAGAGCAGCGGCAGTTCATCCCGGCACGGCGCGCACCACGTCGCCCAGAAGGTGAGGATCACGACTTGTCCGTGCAGCTCGGTGGTGGAGATGCGCTGACCGTCGAGCGTCACGAGCGTCGCCGGCGGCGCGGGCTCACCGACACGCAAGCCGCCGGCCCAAACCGTGCGACTTCGCAACGCCTCGCACGCGAGGCAGGCGGCGAGGCCCTTGAGGAGCGCGCGCCGCTCGCGAGCGCGAGGGCGCTGCGCTTCAAAACGCATAGGTCAGCCCCACGCTTGCAGTCCAGCGCGGAAACAATTGGAAGCCGTAGAGATTGCTGTACACCGGAAGCTGCGCGAAAGCAAAGGCGTGCAGCCTGGCAGCGAGCTCGGCGGTGATTCCAGGGCTGACGTACGCGACGTTACCCGCGGTGTTCTGTAAGTCGGCCAGCGCTCCGGTATCCGGCTCCTTGTGCAAGAGGTTGATCTGCAGTTGTGGCACCCAGCGCGGGTTGGCCTCATAACGCAACCCGAACGTTATGCTGGTGGCGTTTCCCGGGCGATAGTCGTTGCCAGGCTGGTCCAGCTTTTCCTGCACCGCGGCCTGGAATTGGCCACTCACGAAGACGTCAAAGTTCTGGCTGATGGCCTGGTAGTAGTAAGCGCCGACGACGACATCCGTGCTGCCGGTGCCCGGCTGCAGACTTGCATCGAGCGGCGTGCCGGCGTTCGGACCCGAGTGGAAGTCGACCGCAGTCCCGTACTGCCCGGTCGGCAGCTTCACACCGAGCTGAAAACCGAGATTGTGGGTCGGCAGGAAGCCCTGGTAACTGACGATGAACCTTGCATCCCCGATGCTCGAGCTGAAGGAGCGGCTGAGCTCCGGCAGCGGCTGTGTCGGGTCATAGGCGCCGTATGTCGAGTGGCTGCGGATGACGTACGGCGTGAGCAGCAGCAGATTCCAGGACGAGTTGGGGCTATAGCTGATACCAGGGGTGACGTACTGGTTGACCGTCTCGTGCTCGAGCTCGTTGCCCGGGGGCACCCCGGAAACCGGCTGGGTGCCGCTGCGGAGCTGATTCTGATCGATGTAGTCGTATTCGACGCTGAGCCGCAAGCCCGGCAGCGCCGAGTAGCCCATCGCAGCGTCGGCGCTCAGCGTGCAGCCGCACGATGCACAGGCGTGGGAGTCCTGCGGCAGGGCGATGAGCCATATGAATGCGGCCGCAAGCACCTGGCGCGCGCCCGGACGCCATCGGCGACCCGCGCTTCGGCGGGTCAGGTTGGTTCGTTCATTCATGAATTCCCCGGCTCGCGCAGGCGAGCGGAACGCACCGCCGCTACACTCGAAGCAGGTGCGATCCGCGGTCGCCCGCAGAGATCCACGGATCGCGCACCACACCGAAGGCGGTGCGCGGCCTGGCCGTCAGAGCTTCAGGAAACGATGGGCGGGCCGCGCGGCGACTGCGCGCGCAGGATGGCGGGTAAGAAGACGGGCGCAGCGATGCGCTCGGGGAGCGCGGACGGTGCCGGCGGCGGGAGCGCGTCGCTCGGCTGCGCGGCGAAGGCAGCCGCGGCGACCGAGGAGAATACGCACGCCTGATGGTGAGGGGCTCCGGGAACGCCGCGACCGTCCCCGCCATAGTGTGCATGCTCGTGATGCGAGGCGTGCGCTGCCCGAGCGGCCACGCCCGGAGGCAGCTCCCCGGCGCCCGGGCAGAACTCAAGGTATGGGCCCCCTGCCCCCGCGACGGGCATGAAGCCCGCCGGGATCAGCGCCCGTAGCAGCAGCGCCGGCAACAAAAGCCATGCCAGCGATTGCCGACGCGCCCGCAACTGGGAAAGGGTCCGGCTCACCTCATAAGTCTACTGCGCGCGTGCCGCCTTGAGTGACTTCCCGGGTTGCGTGCCAGGCTCACCATCGACTCGCGGCCCGCCAACGTCTACGAAGTGCTGGGAGATGGGTGGTCTGACGGCGCCGGCCGGAGTTGCATCTTTGAGCCTAAGCCACTGATGTAAGAAAGAAAGTCTCACCAGGCTCTCCAAGGCTTGCGCGCGTACGTACCCGTTCAACATCACCTCAACAAGTCTAAGTGCCTCGGCGAGAGGTCTTCGCGTACGTCGCGCTCGTGCCGCCTGATCGGGATTGGCGGGCGTTGTCGAAATTGCTCAACCTCCGACGCGAGCGCTTGCCTTGCACGGGCAGACTCGCGGCGACTCCTCAGCCAGGCTGCGCGAGGCTTTCCAGTGCGCGCAGCCGCGCGTGTATCTCCGCCAGCTCCGCCTCGCCGAGCCTTGCAGCACATCCACGGACGATGCGCCGCCCGCGCTCAATGAGCGTGCGGCGCAAGGTCGGCTCCCTGGTCGTCGCCCCGATGTCGCCGAGCGCGCGCAACATCCTCAGGCTGACCGCGACATCGGCCTGCGCATAGAGCCGAACTTGCTCAAATGCCGTGTCCAGGAGCTTTTCGAAGTCGATCCACGAGATGATCACACGCGGTACACCGGGTAGGTCGTACAGGACCGAGTCCGGGGGCGCGCGCCCCACAAACCGAATGAGGATACGACTCAGTTGATCTACGCAGCTGATCGCCGTACTCGGATCGTTCACGGCGGGAGAAATGGCTCTGAGTGCGATGTCGACGATCTGCAGCACCCCGAATTCCACATCCTGCTGCAAGGTGCGGGAGGGCCCGAAATCGAACGCGCCGAGAACTGCCGCCTGTCCTGACGGCGGCAGCCGGTCTCCTTTGGACACCTCGAGCAGCGGAATACCGGCCGGCACGAAATGGCCGACGCGACGCAGTACGTGGACACACACGCGATAGTTCTTCGCCACATCGAGCAGGCGCGCGAGGTCAATGAAGCGGATGTAGCCGGAGTGGGCATTCAGTATCGCGGTCTCGAAGACGAGTCCCGGCGGTGGCGAGCGACTCCCCAAGGCCGACTCGCGCCGTGCCGCGGGCATCATCTCGTCGATCACCCTCTCGGTCTCGGAGGCGATCTTGTCCACGATCTGGTTCACGCTGATGGCCTGTGCGATATGGTGGATGAAGAAAAGTAGCCAGCAGACGCACGCCAGCGCGAGCAGGAGCGCGCCGAGAACGGTGACAACCGGGGAGAACGCCGTGGGCAGCGAGCGTGCCGCCGGTAGCGCAGCCACGCAATACAGGAAGGTGCCAAGGAAGATGCCCAGCGTCCACTGCGTCACCCGGTCACGCGTGAAGCTGAGCATGATGCGCGGCGAAAACTGCATCGAGGCGAGCGTCAGCGTCATCAGCAGGATGGCAAAGACGATCGACACCACGGTCATGATCGAGCCTGCGATGCCCGCGAGAATGACCTGAGCGACCTGAGGATCGGCGTGGGACGGGAATAGCACGGCCGGCAGCCAACTGCTGAGGGCCGGGACTGCCTCCTCTGTCCACGATAGCAGCGCTCCCGCGCAGCCGAGTACCAGCGCAATCACCAGCGGCCGTACGAGAAAGCCGCCGCGCATCTCGTAGACGGCGCGGCGAAGCAGCAATACCAATCGTTCCTTCATGGTGGGAGTTCTTTCGAGTGGCCGCGTTGGTAGCGCTGAACTATCTGAGAGTAGGACTCGTAATATGCATCTGTTATCGCATCGTGTGTTTGAATCCCGACCAGCGACGGCTTTCCGCGAGGTCAGTACGCCCACCTGGTTGCGATTGCACTGAGCTCGGTGTGGGCCGGGTTGATCGCAAGTCCTGAATGGCCGCTCCTCGGCAGGCAGTTGCCTTTACTGACCGTACTTGGGCCGAAAGCGGCAGGCACAGCTCTAAGCGTGACGCCGAAACGGCATTACATCGGCGCCCTGCCGCAAGCCGTCCAGATAATCCGCCCAAGACTGCATCATCTTCCGACGCTCCTCGAGCCGCTGAGCCCGGTTGTAGGCCGCTCGCACCTCGTTACTCCATGAGCTCGGGTGATACACCATGAGAAGAGGGTCTGGCGCCCCCGGCCGGAGTTGAATCCAGCTCTATAAGCTACGGATTGGTAGGGCTTTTCCGCACCTGCCCGAAGGGGTCGTACCCGTCGTCGTACCCGCCAGATTTGCCGCTCATTTGCCTTCGCATCCAAAGGTCGCAGCAGCGAGGAGTCACGCAGGCGACTCACCGATGTTCAGCTGCCGCTTTGTTTGCTGCTCCCACGCGACCAGCAGCCTGCGAGCCTCATCCAGACCAGAATCCATCGAGTTCAACATGAGGCGAATGTCATCGATGAAATGCGGGTACCTATCCACTCCGTCAGCGCTCAAGAGAGCCTGCAGATGTGCGCGAGCCTCCGCCAGCCTGCCCACCAGGATGTAAGTCCAGGCAATTGACCGCCGCACCCAGGGATTTCCCATGGCAGGTGAGTGCTCATAGCGACGCAGAAGGACGTCCGGGTCGTGCCACGTGAGAGTCTCTCGTTCATACGGTTCGATTCGTCGAACGAATTCGACCGCTGCGTCTGCCCCGGTGCCGAATCCCCACATTGAGCCCTCAGGTTCAGGCAGTCGCTCACCAAAGTTCAGGTTCAAGATATCCATGCGTTCATAGAGTGGCATCGCATAGCGCCAGACATATGCGTGGCCTCTCACCCTCTCCAACAAGAACCCGCACAGCACCCGCCCAACGGGCACGTAGTAGAAATACGAGCCCGTGACGGCAAATTGCGGCCGCAAGCTAAGCACCTTCGCCCTGAAGATCTTGTTCAAGGCCAGGTCTCAGTGGTCACGCTCAGTGGACCTGTCGACCCAGGTAATCATCGAAGTCGCGCGACAAATCCCGAAGAGGATGCGATTGATCGAAGTACTTTGACTCCCGCGAGCGAAACTCGATGAACCCCACTTGGGTCTCGACTGCGTACTCTCCCAGCGCTTCGTCGAGAAACAGGTAGCCGATCTGGCCGTAGGTCGTCTTCTCCGCATCGTTATAGCCGTCAAAGAACATGACTACGCCGACCTTGTCCCCATCCTTTGCCAACAGATAGCGCACATCGTCGGCTTTGACTTCCTTCCCCCCGTAGTTGAGGTCGTGGATGGGGACCCGCCTCGGCCGGAATTTGACCCAAATCCACCGAGGAAGCACGGGCGCCTTGTTATATAGGGCTTCAACCGCGGGGAAGGCCGCCTTTATCCCCGCCGCACTAATGACGAATTCCCGCTTACCGTTCTTCACGGGACCACACTCGAACGTAAGGCCGGTGTTCACCTGCTCGAGTTGCTTCCCGAGTTCTCTAAAGATGGCGTCCTGGGTAGATTGAAAATCGAAGAGCCGCGACTCATTCGCCGCAAACCATTTCCAGAATCTCTCCTCGTTACTCCCGTGCGCCTTCGCGCCAAACAGTCTGAAAGCCATAAGTCTTGCTGCAACAAAAGCCGCGGCTGGCGTTAGGTTTCAGCTGCGGAGAAAACACGAACAAAGGGATCGTCGGCTGCCGGAGGCCGACCTCGAAAGATCGCTACCGGTCGATTGTCTTGCTCCCTTTCCCACCGTTCCAGGATGCCGTTCTCCTTGTAAAGCAGTTGACCGCTGAAGTGTCTTTCAGAGTCGTCGTGCTCCTTCGCGACACCCACGTAGGCGTCCACTCGGCGATTGGTGCATGCGTAGGTATAGCTGACCCAGCCGCGAGTTCCCCATCGCTGAAAGTACGCCGGACCCGAGGCGTCGAAAATCAATTGGCTGCAATTGATCACGTGCCGTGCCGGCGAATGGTCGAATAGCTGGCCTATGATGCGGTCCTGCAGGTATTCATAGAACCCGTGGTAATAGCGACCTGGCAGCTCTGTGTATCGACGCTCTTCGACAAGACGACCCTCCCCCGAGAATCCGTAGGCTACCCATCGCAGGGGGTTCGCGGGCGGCGCCTTGCTGATCTGACCAACGGCTATTCCGTGATCGAGAAAGAAGAGTGGATCAAGTTCACACACGAGGTCGCTGGCCCACTGCCAATGCCCCACGCTCGATTTGCACGAATCCCGTAGTGTGGCGTAGGACTCGTGGGCGCTTAGAAAGCGCTCTTTGAGATGCGCCAAGTCGCGGTCAGCAGCTGGTAGGCGAGTGACCTTAGCCTTCACCGGATGTCCCGTTACTGTCAGATCCTCAAAGGCGTGCAGCGAAACGCAAGAGTGTGCAGGTCCAGCGTAATGGACTCCCAATCAGTCGATCTATGAACTCCCATTCTCAATGCGGAATTGAATACTTGTTCTTGCCTGAAGGGCACAGCCTCATTCTCGGTTTCAACAACCCTGAGCAACCTCATCTCCAAAGGGCAGGACGGCTGCTCAAAACGATACTGAATCAACAATCCGTCGAACAGCATGGTGTCGAGCGCGCCTGGCTGGATCGAGAAGTGCTTGTGCTCCCCGTAGCAAGCGTAGCCCTGCTTTTCGCCAACGAGCAGCCCACCTCGATGCAGCAAGGCCTCGCCGAGAGACAGCGCAAACTCGACGTGCAATGCAGTGGCGTCTTCGCTTCTCATGGACTTTCCTAGAGCCGCCGGCGAACGAACACCAACTGAACGCCTGCGGCGGCCGCGAGCGCCGCCCTGTCAGCGCTCGTCAAGTCCCCGATGTCCGGATTCCGAATTTCCCATCGAAACCGGCCAAAGGCCTGCGGCCACTCATAGTTGAGATCATTCAATGTCGCGCTCACGCCGCAGCACGGTAGGGCGTAAGTGTCGAGGCGAAATCCCCCTGCTACTCCGTCCTGGTCCATTCGCTCGTGCCACCATTCCAAGTTGATCTCCCCGGCGCACCTCGGACACGCAATCCGCTCGAAGTTCTCACCGCAGTCAAAGAATCGGACTTCATCCGACTCCTTCACAAGCACGTCTGCAGCTTCTGGCACCAAGCGTCCCAAGATCTCCGCCACGCGTCGCTGAACTTCGGGTGCCGGGATACATCTCGGGTTGCGGGGAACCACTACGATGTAGTCGTCAGACATCCCGTTTGTCCTCGCCGAAATGTCGGCTGAAAGGCGGTCGCGATTGGATCAATGCCTGTGGACACATCCGGTGAGATCAGGCCAGTAATCGCGAAGCGCATTGAAGCCACGAACCGTGCTAACTACGCCGCCACTCCCGTTCGCGAAGCCAAACATGCACCCCATCGCGTCGGATCTTGGCAATGAAGGCGCCGGACTCCCCGGCTGCAGTTTCAATGATTTTCTCGCGCCACCTTAGAAACAAGTCCGCGGCCTCGCGCGTGGTTAGCTTACCGACGAGCACGAAGAGCTGTGTCTTGCTTTGCATGAGAATGCTCAGGGCCAGGGGCGAATAACGGATGCGAGCATCCCGGGTGACTGCGGCCCAACCGCGCCGTCCGACCTCCTCTATCCACTCCTCATCCGGCGTATCCGGCTGAAAATGATCGTCGTGCCGCTCAGTTCTCACACCCGCCGCAAAAAGCAATGCCGGAAACTGGCGTCCGAGATCGCGGTCCGCAAAGAATACGAACTCACGCCGCTCGCTCATACGCGAGAGCGTCCATGATCTCCTCGTCCGTGGCTCCGTAGTCCTTGGTCAGGTCTGCCTTGTCCTCACCCGCGTTGATTCGGTCGACGATCACTGCAGTGGACACACCCAAGCGTGTTAAGACCGGGCGCCCGAACGATACCTTCGGATCTAGCATCACCGATGTGGCTTCCGGCCGACTGGGCAGCGGCGGGAAGAAACGCACCGCCAACCGATTGTCCCACTGGATTCTGCGCAAGAGGCCTTGCAACACCGCCTGAATGCCCAGCTGGCCGGCACGATTCAGACTAATGAGCTGCCCATAGCGCTCAAGAAACAGCTCACCGGGGCGGGCGTAAAGATCCTTGCTTGCCAGGAGGTCGTTCACGTCCAGCTGACGTCCGGCGTAATCCAGGGCGGTACGCACTGCGGAAAGCTTGAATTCATGTTCCGTCCGCAGCGCCCGCAGGGCGGCGAGCTCGATCAAGTTACGAAACGAGATACGGTGCTCGGGGTCAGATGGCGTGACAACTACCGGCTTGAATCGAGCCTTACCGGATTGCCGTGGGTAGTCTCGACCCAGCACCCAGGACCGGACGGTCGGTGCCGGTATCTTCAGGTAATGGGCCGCCTGCGCGATCGAGTATGCCGGTGCAAGTCGGGGATCCAGCTTCGGCACGCTTACTGCCCTCAATGTTGACGCGGGCGGATTATACAGGCGAGCGTCTCGCTAGCGAGGTCGAAAGCGGCTGTCTCCCCTTGGTCGAACACCGCGCCTCATGCCAAGGCGTCCGGATTAACGCGTAAGCTCCCGCTGAAGCGGCCGAAGCTCTTGCGACCCCGGCGCTCTCCGTAATAGCTCGCGATCGGTGCGAACTGGGGGCAGCGCGTCAGTAAAACGCTTGACGTACCACGCCATGTCCTGCTGACCCTGGCGCTCCAGAATGTCGGCGGCCGCCCTCCACCCTCGTTCAACCTCCGCCCGGGTCCGCAGCAACGACTCTCTGCCGGAGGCCTCCGCGGAGCTCGTCCGCTCTATGCCCGTCGTTCCCTGATGCGTCGGAATGCGACAGGATGCATCGCGTTGCAACGCCCGATACATGCCGTCCGATAGCTTCGGCCGCAGGTTTCCCCGGACCGCTCTGTCCGTCGCGTTCGCGCTGATGCTTTGCGCCCGCAGATGGCGCGCAAATTCTCGGCGCCACTCGCGAAGAGTCCCCTTGCGGATGTTCAGCCGTAGCCCCTGCTCGCTGACGGCCTTAACGACCATGTGGACGTGCGGATGCGGCTCATCCGTGTGCAGCACCATCGCATAGCGATGCTGCGCGCCAAAGATCTCCCTGGCGAATGCCCGGGCAGCACGAAGCAGCCCGTCGGCTGGCGTGCCCGCTGGCATCGAGAGCACGACTTTGTGTACCAGCTTTGGGCGCGCAAGCCCGGGACGCGATCTAAGTTCCCTGGTCCGGCGAACCTCCTCGAGATCGAGATCCCAGTCCTCGAGCAGCTCCCGCTCAGTCCCCTCCCCGCTTAGGCGTCGCCCGTCGTCGGTCTCAATCTCGACGTCCCCTTCTCGGCTTAGGTAGGCCAGGTGCTGTCCGACCGCCTTCAAATCCTGCCCACCCTTCGTCAGCACCTTGACCATCACCTCCGGTGTCCGACGAACAGTCCGACTCAAGACCTGAATCTCCTCCTGCGACAGGTGCAGTCGCTCGCCGGGCCCGCAACGTGCGTAGCTCGCGATATCGAGCAGCGGTCTCGCCGTGCCCAGGTCAATCCGCGGTTTCGCCATACCCACGCTCCCAGCTCGTCTCGTTAGCCTTCAGCAGCGCCCTGATGTGATCACGCAGTGCCACGGCGATCTTGAGCATCGCTTCTAAGTCTTTACGCCCAGGTCCGTTGGATCGTCCGCCGGCGTTGAGCGCCCTCGCAATCTGATTGAGATTTCGGCCGACCGCTCCCAGCTCCGCAATAGAACGCTTGAGAGCGTCGAGTTCCGCGATGGGCAGCGGAGTCAACTTGCGGAGGTGTGACCGCACCAGGACCGCCACGTACGTTGCTGACGCCGTTCCGCGGGCAGCGGCTCGATCGCACAACAGGAGCCGGTCGTCCGGTGCCAGGCGAATGGATAGTCGCTCAGCACGCAATCCGGTGTTGTCTGGTTTGCTGACTGGCGGGCTCTGTGTCGCGGCCGTCCTTGCGAGTGTGTCGAGCAGCTGCCGAACCACCGCCGATTCAGTGACCTGCTCGCGAGCCGCGATGTTCTGAAGGAGCGCCTTCGTCTCCGAACTAACACGACATCGCACCAGAGCATCGGCTGCCATGGTGCGAATCGTGGACCAAGAGCAACCGCTTGGCTATCCTGCGTTTCCTACGAATTGGCACCGATACGCACGTTGCAGGTGTGCGGCCTGCTAACAGAAGACCAACATCAAGCGCGCGCGCCTGTCTCAATACGTATCAGGCGGTCTCGAAACCAACAACCGACCTGCAACACCCGCAACGGGGTCATCTCGCTCGTTACGCCGTGTGACCTGCTGCGTCAAGAAGTCCAGCGTATGGGGAGCGCCCCAATACTGCTCTGAGGAGTGTCGCGATGAAATTTCTTCGCATTCGCCAGGTGATGCAGCTCACGGGACTTTCCCGAATGACGATCTACCGCCTGGAGCTCGCCGGGCGGTTCCCCAAGCGACGGAGACTGAGCGAGAACTCGGTGGCATGGCTGGAATCCGAGATCCAAGCCTGGGCGGGCTCGCGCCCGATCGCCCACCTACGGTCAGGTTCTTCCCCCTCGGTGGCACGCACCTGATCTTCAGGACCGGTGCTAAGTCGGCCGAGGCCCTGCCCGGGCGGCGCTTGGGAAATCGGGGGAAGCCCATCCTGGCCGCAAAGAGACGGATGGCTCGGACATCCTCGTGAACGTCCCAGCGATGCAGGTCGTTGCAAAGGGTGCAATCCGGCGCGGCCTAGAAGGCACTAGACGTAATGACCACGGTCTGACGCTTGTCCTCGAATGGCGGAACCTCTGGTTTCCCTACCATGCGAAAGATAACTCCGTAGCGGAATCGCGCTGCTGGGCCTCCTATCGCCGCCCAATCGGGCGGCACGAGCAAGCGAGCGTCAGAGAAAAGCGTCTTCGCCGCATCGTCGAGAATTGGGCCGGCCGACTCCAAGACAACGATGTCATGCACGTACCCTCTTGTGTCGACCGAGCATTCGAGTCCAACACGGCCAGTAATGCCCTCCCGTCTCGCCCTAGAGGGGTAGTTCTCGGCATAAAGTCGCACGGACGAGCGGCCAAAACCGGGCGCAGTGATAGGACCGGCAGCCTTCGCTGCTCCTGTTGGTGATGTGAGTGCGGCCGCCGCCTCGTGTGGTGCGGGTGTTGAGGCACATCCGCTCATCAGTAAGACGAACGGCATCCACGTGCGCGCACGTTTGCTCGAACTGGTGCGGTCGATGACCCGGATAATCTCGCACAATTGCTCGAGGTCGCACGCTTGGCGCGGGCCCGCAATCAGTTTGCGTAGCGGTTCCATGACTCTCGGTAATCGCTCCACCAGGGAGCATTGACTGGCAGCCTTCGGGAATTTTAACAGGACGTCGCGACCGTCGGGTCTTGGCCGGTCAGCGTCAGTAGGGAAGGAGCAAGCCTGACGAGGTAATAGGATCACTTAGGCGACCATTTCGCCAC
>Ga0335080_10002843_pt1 | contig 17422 bp, 9 predicted proteins | sample Lox_Sample_34_FD_206720 | JGI IMG/M metagenome (GOLD analysis project Ga0335080, IMG submission 206720) | Soil microbial communities from Loxahatchee National Wildlife Refuge, Florida, United States - Lox_Sample_3.4 | ecosystem: Environmental > Terrestrial > Soil > Wetlands | place: USA: Florida...
GCTCCTGCAGTCGCCGACATACAGGCTCTCATCGCCAACAAGGCGATGTCCCCGGTGACGCTTTTTTCGTCGACGCCCCGCATCATGGATTTCAGCCAGTTCACTATCCGCGGTCACTACACCCAATCTCCGGCGCTGGGGAGATATTTCCAGGCGATGATGTGGCTGGGAAGGACAGAGATCTACCTGATAGCGCCGGCGGCGGGCGGTCCCGCGCCGCCCCAAACCCCGGCCGACATTCAGCGGCAGGTGGTCGACGGGGCACTCCTGGTCGAAGCGATGAACCGGGCCGGCGGGTTTCCCCTCCTCGCGAAGATCGACAATGTAATCCGCATGTTTGTGGGGGAGTCCGACAACGTCACGCTGCCCCAGATGCAGACGCTCCTGGGCTGGACGGGCGTCGCGGCGGCGGACAAACTCCTTGATACAACGGCGCTCGCGGCGTTCCAGGACACGCTATGCGCGCAGCCGTTTGCATTCCAGCGGATTCTCTCACAGATCCTCGCGAGCCCCGATCCGTTCCACCCCGGGATGATAAAGCCGGCATCCGCGCTGCTTCTGCTGGGGCAGCGGTTCGTGGCCGACTCCTACATCACGGGGAACGTCGTGTACGATAAGATCAGCTACCAGGGATTTCCGGTGTGGCGCCCGCTGCCGTCGAAGTTCGACGTCCTCTACGCGCTCGGCAACGACGCGGCCGCGCAGCTCCTTGTGACCGAGCTTAACCAGTACCACTACGCCACAAACCTCGCGGCGATGCGCTACCTGATCGACGGCTACGATCCCCTCTTCTGGACCAGTTCTCTCTACAATGCATGGCTCGACATGATCAGGTCGTGCAACCCGCCGCCGGACCGTTCGGGCCTTCCACCGTTCATGTCCACGGCTGCCTGGTGGCAGGAGAAGATGAACACGCAGCTTGTCTCCTGGGCAGAGCTCCGGCACGACAATCTTCTCTACGCGAAACAGTCCTACACGGGTTATGCCCTGTGTTCATTCCCCAGGAGCTATGTCGAGCCCCTGCCGGCATTCTATGACGCCGCGGGGAATCTCGCCAGGACCGGAAAGCAACTGCTTGTGCCGCTCTTCGAGTCGGCCCAGGTCGGGCAGGGTCTGGGTCGTTATTTTGAAACGCTTGCCGGGGTGACAGATACGCTCGGCGCGATCGCGCGGAAGGAGCTTGGCGGGACGCCCCTGAGCGCCGCGGAGGTGAGTTTCCTCAGCAGCATGGTGTACCCGGCGTCCCAGGAGTGCGGTTCGCAGCCGTCCGGCTGGTACTATCATCTCTATTACAACACGGGCGTGTACGGAGGACAGGATTACATCGTGGCGGACGTCCACACGTGTCCGTCGGACGCGATGGGAGATCCTGTGGGGTGGGTATGGCACGTGGGCACCGGCCCCGTGAACATGGCCGTCGTGGCTGCAACCACGGCGGATGGGGGACAGTTTGCCTGCGTCGGGCCCGTGGCGAGTTTCAGGGAATACGTGACGAGCGGATTCCTCAGGCTGACGGACAAGGAGTGGAGCGATTCCTACGCGGCCTTGGGTGCGTACAGGCCGTCGTTCGTGAACATCTACCTTGCGGACAGCGCCGGCCGCTCACGGGGAGCAGGGGAGTCTCTCCTGACTGGCGTCACCCCCGGGGGAACCTCGGATCTCCCGCAGTCCGCAGTCCTCCTGCAAAACTATCCGAATCCGTTTAACCCCACCACCATGATCGGGTTCGTTCTCCCGCGCAGGACCGCGGTGACGCTCGCGGTGTACAATACTCTTGGCCAGTGCGTTACGACACTGGTGGACGGTTCGATGGATGCCGGATATCACACCGCGCGATTCGATGCGACAGGGTTTGCGAGCGGCGTTTACTTCTATCGCCTCCGCGCCGGCGATTTTGTGCGAACAAGGGGGCTCGTTTTGATGAAATGACCCGCTCTCTGGGTCATGGCGAGTGGCGCTTTCGGGGCGCCTCGAAGCCATCCCGGGAATTCTCCCGGCACTTCATGATGTTGAGATTGTAATCATCGGTTACGCACGCCTGCGGCGCCGCCAGGTGCTGCTTGCGTCGCCGCCGGTGGGACGCCAGCAGTACAATGCCGGGAGGAGGGGACCAATCGAGGGGGGGGATGGCATGAGACTGGTGTATCTGTGCTTCGTGTCGAACGGCTTTGACGACCACTTCTTGCGGCTGGTCTGTTGTTCGGCGAGCGGCAAGGATATTCTTACGGGCATGGTGCGCGACTACTGGAGAGCCGCGATGGGGTTGCAGGACGCCGTCGGCCCGTACGTGCTCGCGCTTGACCTGGATACGATGAAGGCGAAGCCCCTTGGACGCTTCCAGCTCTCGAAAGACGGGAAGGTCTTCGCTCAGATCGCCCGCGGAGAATTCAGCGGGAAACCGGAAACCGCCGAGACGCTCGAGGAGCGTGCGCGCCGGGTGATGATCGAATAACGCGGCGGGCGTTCTTCCGCTCCTTGAATCTCTACCGGGGCGCTGCCGTGGAGGCCGCGGTATCGGCGGTGTCCGCCGCGATAGTAAAAAGCACGAGCGAGTACGGGCAGAGAAATTGCCGCGGGTCCAGGATCGGTCTGAACTTGAATCTCCCCATGCCGTCGTCTGCGCGTGAGAGATGGATGAGGAATTCCGGGCCGTACCTGGTGTCGGTGTCGGCATACTCGCCGGGCGGACCGCAGCGCTTGGGACCATGGTACCATGCATCCGTGACATCGATTCCCCGTGCGTACATGTCGGAAAGCATTCCCTCGGGGTTGTTCACCGCGGTCTGATCCCTCTCGAAGGCATACGCATAGTACGCGCCCGTGGGGGGAAGCGCGCCGGTATCAAGCTTCGTGATTCCCCGCCGCTCAAAGCGGGGCTCAGGCCTGGAGCGGCTGTACGGACCCGTGTAGGGGGGCGAATCGCGATAACTCAGCGAGCACCCCTCGAGCGCGGCAAGTGCGAACAGGATGGCGGAGACACTGACCCTTCCCGCGTTGCCCATAGCTCCCTCCGTTAGTCTCACACGATGCCCGACGCATCCCCCCCTGAAGCCCGGCGACATGTTCCGCTGGAATCCGGAATTCGCCGATTCACTGCTGCGCGCTCGAGAGGAGCCGCACGGGCCCGAGTAAACCCGATGGGAGGAGTCGCGAATGCGCCGTATAATGTTTCCAGGTCGCGAACGTGCGGCGCAGCGGCGGCCGGAGCGGATTGGCGTTGCGCAGCCAGGCAGGTATCCGGAGCAGGTTCCCTTTTGGGCCGTAAGCGGCATCCGGCGGCAGTTTCTCATCGCCGATCAGCCTGTTGGGCCAGAGATTCGCCACGCGGATCTCGAGCTGGTTTTCCCCGGGCTTGAGGGCATCCGTGATGTCGAGGCGCCAGGGCGCGCACCAGACGGTCCCGATCTGCCTCCCGTTGAGTCGGACGCTCGCCATATTTTTCACGACGCCCAGATCAAGCCACACTCGCGTGCGGCCCGCGGCGTCGCCTCCGCGTGCCGGGGGACGATCGAATTTCGTAACATACATTGCGACGCCCGAGTAGTACCTGATTCCGTTTTCGGGCCGGGCTGTCCAGTCCTCGAGTCGCCTGAACCTTGCGCGCGCCGGTCCGCCGCGCGCAGTGTCAAATGAGACCGTCCAGGGTCCCCTGATTTCTCCGAGTGCCGTGGGGGAGGGAAAATCGCTGCCGGATCCGGGAACGGCGGCGTGCCTGAAGACAACGAAGAACGACTGCAATGGCTCGAAGCGGATGCTGACCGTGGTAAGACCGCCGGCGCCGGTATACTCGTGCATCTCGCGCGCCGATCCCGTGAGCGGATCCCACAGCTCAGGCTGATTTCCCCCGGTGCGGAACGTGCACCGTGCCTCGACATTGTGGTCTTCCGGGTTGGCAACGAAGTAGATGTCGACTGCGCCCTGCCGCCTGTGCGTGTACCGTATGTGTGGGTCGGACGAGAAATCCGGCGGGACCCCCTCGCGGGCGAGGAGGTCCGTCACGCTGCCGAAGTTCCCGTACTGCTCCTGCTCCATCGTGCCAGTCCCGCTCCGGAGCGAGTCGGTCTCCTTCCACGCCTGGCGGTCCCAGCACACCCGCCCCTGCCCGAACGGATGCGTCTTCACGCGCACGCCGTCGCACTCTCCCCACACATCCGCCGCAATCTCCCGTACCCGCTCGTCGCAAGAGGGGTAGCCGGAAAGCCCGGGCGACTTCACAGGCCGGGGCCCGATCACGGTCGCTCCTTCCCGAACGAGCTCGCGTATCTTCTCGAGCAGGGGGGGCGTCATCGTCTCTCTTTCCGGGAGGACAAGAACGCGGTAACTCATGCCGTCGGGGAGCGTGAGCCTTCCGTCGCGCACAGTCATGCCGGCCACGAACACTTCTGGGGCGCACCCGTCGAAATTATACCCGGGCCTGTCGGGAGGATCGCCGCGCAGCGCGGAGGATGGAGGACGGAACACCTGTGGCGATCCTTCGGGAACGAGAAAGCAGACGTCGGCTACGGGGAGCCCTTGCCTGAGGAGGAACTGGCAGCGGGAAAGGTACTCGTGGTACGCCGGCACCATCTCCCACCAGGTTTGCGTCCGCTCCCAGTGGACGCCGAAGGGCCCCATGGTCATTCCGGGGACCAGGTGAAGCCACGGCTGGTGCTGCGAGCGGTGGAACACGAAGCGGTTCACGCCGGAGGCGAACGCCCAGTCGCCGAGCGCCTTCATCGATCCGGGCCATGCCTGCCACTTCTCCTCGTCGCCCGACGTGAACGCCTCTGCGTCCACCTCCGGTTTCCCGCACGTGTGCGCGATGGACGTCGCCTCGATCACGCTGTACGAGGTGTTGAATCCGTAGAGCCAGAATTCGCACATCGGGACGTCGGCGACCGATCCGAAGCTCATGTCCGCGCACGGCATCATATCGTACGGCTCGATGGAGAGTCTGAACCCGTTCCGCCGACCGAGGTCCCTGAAATGGATGCCGTGGTTCTCCACGAGGAGTTCCCCGGCCGTTTGCCTGAGGTCCCAGAGAAACCTCTCCGACGTCTCCCTGTCCCTGACCACCGACCCCATGATCGCGGGGAGGAAGGGAAAAAGATCGTAACCTCGCCGGCGCCGGAATTCTTCGCGGAACGCACCTGTCCAGTTCTGGGAACCCATTTCCCAGCTGTCGATGTGCAGCATCGTCCAGCCTCGTCCGGGCGTGCTGTCCCGGGGCCCGATCGTCCGCAGGAGTGATCCGATGAATGTGCCGTAGTGTGCGTTGAGCGCGGAGGTGTCAAGCTTATCGCATTCCAGCCCGAGTCCCGGTACGGGAGCTGGACGCGTGTTGGCGCCGTTGCTCGTCCGGCCAAACCGGGCGATCGTCCATTTCCCGGGGGGGACCTGCCATGCGAGCCGTCCCTCCGCCGTGAGATTACGGGTGAGATCGATCACGTTCGACGGATCGATTCCCGCACCGGGCACCCCGGGGGGATATGAGGCGAGTGAAGGGATGAACGGCTTCACCCCCTTCTGCGACGAATACGGGGCACGTACATAAAGAGCCTTTTCATCGATGCCGGGTATCGTGTCTCCGGCAAACGGTGTGGGATAGGCCAGCACGACGACGTCGCGGTAGTAGCTGTTCTTCGCCTTTTCAAGAGAGGCCGGAAGTCGTCCGTCGCCGAAAAACGCCGGTCTCCTTGCGGGGCGGGGAATGAGCCCCCCGAATGTCGCCGGGCCGATCACATTCGTGTCCGCCCCGACCAGGAGCTGCATCGACTGTTCGGGTGTGACCCACGGCCCCCCGCTTCCCGTCCAACCGGGGCCCGAGAGGAGCGCCACTTCGATTCCGCACCGCCCGGCTTCATTTACCACATGCCGGAAGAGCTCCTTCCACGCGGGACTCATGAATTCGACAGTCCCCCGCGGGATCCCCACGTTCACCTCCATGATCATCACCCCGCCGATCCCGGCGTTTTTCAACGACTCGAGATCCGCGGTGATTCCCTCGCGTGTCAGGTTTCCGTCCATCCAGACCCAGTACACCCACGGCCTGACGGAATCGGGAGGTGTGCGAAAGCCTTGCTCGAGTCCGCCGTCACCGGCAACGACATCGGCGGGGCGAACGGCCGAAACCATGAATGGGATCATGAGCGCAACGACCGCACGCAATGTGCGTTTGACACTGGAGGGGAACACTGGCTCTCCGGAATATGTGCGTGGAGCCCCAATGTAGGTGAAACTCCGAAGAACCTCAATCGAGGAACCTCCGTGCGGCGGCGGTGTTATCATCAGTTGAATATCCCGCAACCCACCCGTCCGTTCACACACATCGGAGGCGTTCATGTACATGTCCAGGGAAATCATGCACTGCAAACCCGGGAAAGTGAAGGAGATGGTCGAGAAATTCAAAGTCCTCTCCGGCGCTCTCAAGGAAATGGGGCTTCCCCCGGTGCGTGTCTATACCGACCTGAGCGGAGAGCAATACTGGACGATCGTCGTTGAGCAGGAGGTCAGCAGCATCGACCAGATGGGGGACATCGCCCGCAAAACCATGTCCGACCCGAAGGTGGTCGCCGCGATGAATGGGTACCACGAGCTGGTCACCGACGGGCGGAGGGAGCTCTACCGCGTGGAATAGCGCGGGAATTGACTCTCTCAGGAAAAACGCATTCTTTTGAACAGCGTTCACCGGTCATTCACCGGCCCCGTCCGTCGCTGAACGGACGGGGCTTTGATTTTCCCCGCCCGTGTGCATGCGTACATTCATCAACCACAATCACCCCGCTATGAAACGCCTGGTTCTCGTCGCGGCCCTCTGTGGGGCCGCTGCAGCCCCCCTCTGTGCGCAGCACTCATATGACGCGATCGCCGGAGGGCTCGTGTCGGGCAATGTCAGGCTGCGCATCCTTTCGCCGACGCTCGCGCGCTGCGAATACTCCCCTTCGGGAAAGTTCGTCGATTCGGCGACCGCGGTCGTCGTAAACCGCCGCTGGGAGTCCCCCCGCGTCACGGTGCGCCCCGAGGGGGAGTGGATCGCGCTCGCTGCCGACGGCATCACGATACGCTACAGGCCGGGCGCCGGTCCGCTCACGAACGACAATCTCAGTATTGCCTGGTCTGCCGGCGGCATGAAAGGCGTCTGGTCGCCGGGCGATGCCGACAGGGGGAACCTGGGAGGGATCAGCTCGAGCCTCGACGGGGCGCGCAAGGGGCGGCTCCCGAAACAGCTTCCGGGCATTCTCAGCAGGTCGGGGTATTTCCTCCTGGACGACAGCCGCACGCCGGTCTGGGACGGGAAGGTCCGGTGGATCGCCGCACGCGGGGACACCGGGAGCCAGGACCTCTACTTCTTCGCGTACGGGAAAGACTACCGCCACGTGCTGGCGGAATACGCCGGCCTATGCGGCAGCATCCCGATGATCCCCGAATACGCGTTCGGCACGTGGGCGACTGATCTCAACTACGAATACCTCCCCGGCACGAACACCGTCGACAAATACACGTACACCGCGGACAGCGTCCGCTCGATTATCACCCGCTTCCGCGCGTTCGGCATCCCGCTCGACATCATGGTCCTGGATTATGCGTGGCATCTCCGGGGCTGGCACGGGAGCTATGACTGGAGCCCCATATTCCCACGCCCGGGAGAGTTCCTGAAGTGGGCGGGAGAGGAGGGCATCAAGGTCACGCTCAACGACCACCCGGGATACGGAAGGGAAATGGTCCTCTCCGACGAAGACAGCCGCGCGGCGATCGTGAAGAAAGATCTGGATATCCCCCCTCCCCCTGAGCCCTCGATTACGATCAGTCTTCTTCAGGCATGGAAGTTCAGCCCCGACCCCGACACGGTTGGAGACCGCATTGGGTGGGCGGCCCCCATGTACGACGATACGCGCTGGAACATAATCGCCGCGGACAGGCCGTGGGAGGACAGGGGGTATCGGGACTACGACGGGATCGGCTGGTACAGGAAGTGGGTGGAGATCCCTGAAGAGGTGACGTCGGACCACCTCTATGCCGCATTCGGAAGCGTCGACGACGAGTACGACATATTCGTCAACGGCGTGAAGGCGGCCCACCACAGTCCCTCGTGGAACGCGCTGACATACACCGACATTCTCCCCTACGTGAATCTGGGGGAGAGGAACCTGATCGCTCTGCGCGTTAACGACTGGGGAGGTGAGGGGGGACTCTCGGGACCGACCGCGATGATCACGGACGTCGTCAGGCAGGAAGGGATGAGATTCAATCTCGCGGAGAAGCGGCAGGCGGAAGTGTACATGAACGTTCTCCATAAACCGCTGATCGACCTGGGCGTATCGTTCTGGTGGGTGGACGGCGGGAGCGGCTCGTGCGAGATGGACGGGCTCAACAGCCAGATGTGGACGAACCGCGTGTTCTATGAATCCACGGAGTACACGGGGCGGCGCCCGTTCATATTCAGCCGGTACGGCGGCTGGGGGAGCCACCGGTATCCGTCGCTCTTCACCGGGGACACGTACGCGCAGTGGGACGTCCTTGCGTTCGAAGTCCCCTACACCGCGCAGGGGGGGAACATCCTGATGCCGTATATCACGCATGACATCGGGGGGTTCATCGGCAGGAACATCTCGCTCGATCTCTACACGCGGTGGCTCCAGTTCGGCGTGTTCAGTCCCCTGCTCCGCCTCCACTCCGCGCATGAAAATCCGGCCGAGGGGAACGCCCGCATGCCCTGGACGTACGGCGCGGACGGCGTGAGGCTGGCGAGGGATCTCTTCCGGCTCCGGTACCGGCTCATCCCGTATATCTACACGATGTCGGCGGAGACGCACGAGAAAGCGGTCCCGCTCGTTCGGCCTCTCTACCTGATGCATCCCGGGGACGAACAGTCGTACAGGCATCCGGATGAGTATTATTTCGGCGATGCCATGCTTGTCGCGCCCATCGTCGATTCGAGCGGGATCCGGGACGTGTACCTCCCCCCGGGAGAATGGGTGGACTACTTCTCCGGTGTCCGGCATCAGGGAGGGACGACGATCCGCGACACCTGTTCGCTGGAGACGATGCCCGCGTTCGTCCATGCCGGATCCATCATTCCGATGCAGCCCGACGAGGACTATGTCGGTCAGAAGCCCGCCGACTCGCTCCTGGTGACTGTGCTCGCCCCGGGCGACGCGAGCTTCTCGCTCTACGAAGACGATGGCACCAGCATGGGGTATGAGCACGGCGAGAAGGCGCAGACGCCGATCACATTCGTGCAAGGGAAATCCGGGGCATCTCTCGTCACGATCGGTCCCACATCGGGAAAGTACTCCGGGCAGCCCGGATCACGGTCCTACCGTGTGAGCATCTCGGGAATCAAAAAGCCCGGATCTGTCATGCTGGACCGGAAGAAGCTGCCTGAACACGAGGAGGGAGCGGGCGCCTGGACGTGGTACGACACGCAATCGGTGCTTGTCGTCAGGACCGGTACGCTGGACATCCGAAAGCCCGTGCTGATTGAGATAAGCAACAAGTGATTGCCGCGCCCGGCGCCGTCATCGCGAGCAGATTGCATCTGTCATTGCGAGGGCGCGTTCTTCGCGCCCGAAGCAATCTCGCGCGATAAGCGCTCACATATTGTCATTGCGAGGGGGCGCGGTGTTTGCGCCCCCGAAGCAATCTCGGGCGAAAATTCCCCGCCAATCTCCTGTTTGATACTCTCCCGCCGTATCGCTATATAGGTGTGTTGTCCAACCTCATCCCCGCTACGGACCGATGAAGCACATCAGCGGCATAGACTATGAGCACTTCCTCGACGACATCAGGGACATGTACCCGTTCAGCGTCGAGGAGGCCGTGCTCGTGGAGCTTATCGCCAATTCCCTGGATGCGAAGACGAGCCTGATCGACATTCGGGTTGACCCTGAGCGGAGCGTGTTCCAGCTTACGGACAACGGCCGCGGCATGGACGAGCGGAGCTTCGAGCAGTACCACAATTTCTCCACCTCGTTCAAGCGCAAGGGGCAGGGAATCGGATTTGCGGGGCTGGGAGCCAAGCTGGCGCTCCGAATCTCGGACCGCATCGTCACCGAAACGCGATCGAAGAAGTTCTGGGGCTCATCTGAATGGAAATTTGAGAGAAAGCGGAAGACCTCGTCCCCTGTCTGGATTGACCTTGAAGAGCGGACGCTGCCTCTCGAGGGAACAAGGGTCGCGATTTCCCTCAAGGCTCGCACGCGCGAACTCGTCTCCGTAGACAAGATTCGATCGATGATCTTGACGCATTACCTCCCGCTCATAGTCGCCCGGGAGTTCTACCAGAGCGTTCGCCTCTACCGCCCGATCACGTTTCTCTTGAACGGCGAGGTCCTTCTCCCGCCCGAGAGGAAGCCGGTGACCACGAGGGATTACATTCTTCGGAGGGGGAGAAGCCGGAAACCCTTTGCACTGGCCAGGTTCGAATTGCATCCCGCTCCCCTCCCTGAGGATTTGCAGGGCATCGCGGTATCCACGTTTGGAAAGATCATCAAAAGGGATTGGCTGAAGCAGCAGGTGAAGGAGTTTGACAGGATCACCGGCATCATCGAAGTGCCCGAGCTTGTCGAATGCCTGACGACAAGCAAATGTGATTTCCGGAAAGACGGGACCGCGGGGGCGAAGTATTACCGATTCAACAAGGCCGCCCAGGTGGAGTTTCGCAGGTGGCTCGAAGAAGTGCACCTGGTCGAGCCGCAGGCAATGAAAGCTGACCGCGACGTTCAGCGCCTGCAGAGGCTCGTGAGTCACATCGTTTCAGAAATCCCCGATCTACAGCTCTTCTACGGGTCACGGGCTGACCGGGACGGCCTTGTTGCTTCCGATGGCGGCGATGCCGCAGGATCCATGCCCGAGCCCGTGCAGGGCGGGGAGAGGCCGCCCGCGAAGACCGGCGGCGACGGCGGGGCGGACGCTGCAGAGGAACGCATACCCCGGGGGGGCATTACGCTGGAAGACGGGGGTAACATCGCGGCGGTGAGCCGCCGGCGTTCATCCAGGTTCGGGCCTATCATCAGGCACAGAGACGCCCCCGACAGGGATGAAATAAGCTGGACGGAAGGGGACACGGTGCTGATTAACACCGCGCATCCGGCGTACAGGAAGTCCGCGGAAAAGAAAACAGTTGAGTACCATGACCTTGTGGCCATCGCCCTGGCGATGTTGAGAGAAGTTCCCTCGGCGCAGGAGAAGCTCGCACTCCTTGAGAAATTCATGGGGGAGTGGGGCAAGGTCTAGCCTCACGGCATGCCTCTCCCGGACACCGTGCCATCCCTCTCCAAATCCCGCTATCTCGACGGGCTCAAGTGCGAGAAGCTCCTCTGGTATCAGTACAACGCGAAAGAGGAGATCCCGCCGGTCGACGCGGCCACGCAGGCGATATTCGACCAGGGGCACGAGGTCGGTGCGCTCGCCCGGTCGCTCTTTCCCGGGGGAATCGAGATCGGGGGAGACTACAGGGACTATGAGGGCGCGCTGCGGAAGACCGCAGAAGCGGTAAAGCTTCGCAGGCCGGTGTTCGAAGGGGCGTTTTCGCACGGGGGCGGGTTCGCCCGCGCCGACGTGCTGGTGCCCGTCGGGCGCTCGCGCTGGGACCTCATCGAGGTCAAGAGCTCGACCGAAGTGAAGGATGTCCACGTCGAGGACATCGCCCTCCAGAAATTCGTCTACGCCGGCGCGGGGCTGGATATCCGGCGATGCGAGCTGATGTACATCGACACGTCCTACGTCCGCCGGGGGGATGTCGACCCCCTGAAGCTCTTCGCCCGCACGGACGTGACCGCTGATGCGGACGCGATCCTTCCCGAAGTCGCGCCGCGGCTCGCGCGGATGATGGATGTCATCGGGCTCCGGAAGTTCCCCCCGGTGCCGATCGGACCGCAATGTCACGCGCCGTACGACTGCCCGATGGTCGATATCTGCTGGGATTTCCTTCCCGCCAGGAACGTCCTCCGCATCGCCCGTATCGGCGCGAAGGGGTGGGAACTTCTCGGGAGAGGGATACTCGAAGCCGCGAATATTCCCGGCGACTTCCGCCTGAGCGGCCTCCAGAAAATCCAGGTCGACGCCGCGCGCACCGGAAAGCCGCGCGTTGACAGGGCCGCGATCCGGGAATTCCTCTCGGAGCTGGAATACCCTCTCTGGTTCCTGGACTTTGAAACGTTCGGCACCGCGATTCCCCTCTTCGACGAATCAAATCCCTACGAGAATATCCCGTTTCAATTCTCGCTGCACGTCGTGCGAAAGGAGGGGGCGAAGCCCGAACACCACGGGTTCCTTGCCGAAGGGAAAGAAGACCCGCGGCCGGCGCTTGTCGATTCGCTCTCGGGGCTCATCGGCGAGAGGGGGTCGGTGATCGCTTACCACAGTTCGTTCGAGAAGTCAGTCATCAAGAAGCTGAGCGAGCATTTCCCCCGGTTCCGGAAATTCCGTGAGTCGCTGGAAGCGAGGATGATTGACCTTGAGGAGCCGTTCAGATCCCTGGCCTGGTACCACCCCGACCAGGAAGGAAGCTCATCGATCAAGGCGGTGCTGCCTGCCCTGGCGGGGAAGTCATACGAGGGACTCGCGATCGCCGAGGGTGGGACGGCAAGCCGGGAGTTTCTCCGCGTGACGTACGGAGAAGTCCCCGCTGCCGAGAGGGAGATGACTCGCCGTCAGCTTGAAGAGTATTGCGCTCTGGATACGTCCGGAATGATCTCCGTTCTGGACGCCCTCCGGTCGCTCGTCCGCTAGATATTCCCCCCGCTGTTCCATCTCTCCCCTTCACGAGGCTCGTTTCGCAAAAATGACCAACCGGGCACATTCGCCGGATTCGGAATGGCGAATCCGCCAAATTATAAGGGATTGTACATGGCACAGGGATTGCCGCTCCGTCGTAGTTTCCCGGATTGAAGCGTTTGGCAGTGGATAAGGCTGAAGGGCTGAGTGATGCGAGAACAAACGGGAAAGACCCCCCAGGATTCCTCCACCGTCCCCTCTACCGATGTTTGGGCGCCTGTGCCCGACCCATCCGGCGCATCCGGATCGGGCCAGGACGGATTCGCCGACGTCGTGGAATGGGCCCCGATCGGCATTTTCAGGGTCCGGCGCGACGGATCGTTCGTCGCAGTGAACAAGCGCCTGGCCGAGATGCTCGGTTACGCCACAACAGAAGACCTCCTCGCCCGGAATCTGGAGCATGACGTCTACTTCGATCCGGCACAGCGTCAGACTCTCCTGCTGCTGGTGGAATCGAAGGGAACCGACATTCGCCTTGAGGCGCGCTGGCGGACGAGGACCGGGGCCCCGATCTGGGTCGAGCTCACCGGGCATGCCCTCCCGGGTATAGACGGCGCTCCCGGGTATTTCGAGGGACTTGCCGTCGACGTCACGGACCGGAAATTGACCGAAATGGCGCTCAGGGAGAGCGAGCGCAAAATGTCCACGCTCATAAGCAACCTGCCCGGCATCGCCTACCGCTGCAGAAACGACCGCCAGTGGACGATGGAGTTTATCAGCGACGGGTGCAGAGACCTTACCGGGTATACGACGTACGACCTCTCCTTTAATCGCGTCGTTTCGTACAATGACCTGATCCTCCCCGAAGACAGGGAAACAGTCTGGACCGCGGTGCAGGAGTCGATCGAGGCAGATCGCCCGTACCTGATCATGTACCGCCTGCGGGCGGCCGACGGGAAGCTCAAGTGGGTGTGGGAGAAGGGGGAGGCGGTAAAGACCGCCGACGGCACCGTGGAGGCGCTGGAGGGCTTCATCACGGACATCACCGAGAAGAAGGATCTGGAGGCGCAGTTCCTCCGCTCGCAGAGAATGGAAAGCATCGGCACGCTCGCCAGCGGCATCGCGCATGACCTGAACAACGTCCTGGCGCCGATCACGATGTCGATCGCCATGCTGCGGGGGAAAATCACCGATCCCTCAGGGCTCAAATGGCTCCAGACGATCGATGCCTCCGCGGTGCGGGCGGCGGGAATCGTCAGGCAGGTCCTCAGTTTCGGCAGGGGGGTGGAAGGGGAGCGGGTCCCGGTCCAGCCGCGCCACATCGTGAACGAGATCGTGAAGATCGCGCGCGAGACGTTTCCCCGTTCCCTCACGATCAGCACCGCGATTCCGAAGGACCTCTGGGCAATCAACGCTGATCCCACGCAGCTCCACCAGGTGCTCCTCAATCTCTCGGTCAACGCCCGCGACGCCATGGAGGATGGGGGGACACTGACGGTCACCGCCGAAAACGTCACGCTTGATGAACACTACGCCCGGCTCCACATTGACGCCAGGCCCGGCCGATACGTCGCGCTCGCGGTGGCGGACACGGGCACCGGCATCCCCCGCGGCATACTCGAGAAGATCTTTGATCCTTTCTTCACCACCAAGCCGCCGGGGCGGGGGACGGGCCTCGGCCTCTCGACGGTCCAGGCGATCGTGCGCGGGCACGGCGGGTTCATGAACGTGTACACGGAAGAAGGGCGGGGATCGTCGTTCCGCGTTTATCTCCCGGTGTGCGACCTCGAGGGGATTGCGCATTCCCGCGCTCCGCAGGGGGCGCTGCCTGCGGGGCGGGGGGAGTCTGTCATGGTCGTCGACGACGAGCCGTCGATCCGCGAGATTACCCGGGGAATGCTTGAATCGAACGGCTACCGTGTCCTCACGGCATCCGACGGCGCCGAGGCGCTCGCCCTCTACCGGATCAGGAAGAGAGAGATCGCGGCGGTCATCATCGATCTCATGATGCCCGGGATGGACGGGTCGACCGCGATCCGGGCGCTGCGGAAAATGGACCCCGGCGTTTGCATTATCGCATCCAGCGGGTTCGGCGCGGAAGCCACTGCCACGGCGGCGGCCGCGCTCGGGGCGGCGCTCTTCCTCCAAAAGCCGTATTCTTCCGGCACGCTCCTCAGGACGCTCGACGAACTCCTGCACAAGAGCACGAGCGTGAATTAGGCCATGGACGACCGCTCCGGCGCACGCCGCCCGCCCAGGGCCCCGGAAGACCTCGCGTTCCTGTCGCGGACCGCAACGGATTTTGTGGAGATGGATCCCGGGGAGGATATTTACGACTACATCTCCGCGCGCATCCTGGATCTCGTCGGGGGCGTGCCGGTGATCGTGACGTCCTTCGAGAAAGAGAGAAACCTTTTCACGCTCCGGGCGTTCCAGGGCGCGCCGGAGGTGCTCACGATGTTCGAGGAGAAGCTCGGGCGCTCCGTGCTGGGGAGCGAGTTCCGCCTGAGCGAGAAGGCGGCGGTCTCGCTGCTCGAGAAACACATGCACAGGGAGCCGACGACCGACCTCTACGATCTGACGGAGCACTCATTCCCCGAGCCGGTCTGTCGACGCGCGGAAGCCGCGATGAACCTCGGCGCTGTGTACGCCATGGGTTTTGCGCGCGGTGAAGAGCTCCTGGGTTCGGCAAGCCTCTATTTTCCGCGGGGCAAGGAGCTTGATCGGCGGGAGGTCATCGAGACGTTTATCCACCAGGCCTCGGTCGCGCTGCAGCGGCGGCGCTCCGACGAGGCCCTCCGGCGCTCTGTCTCTCTGCTGAACGCCGCGCTCGAATCGACCGCCGACGGACTGCTCGTCGTTGACTCCCGGGGACACATCGTCAAGTACAACCAGCAGTTTGCGTCGATGTGGCGCATGTCGGAAGATGTCCTCGCCTCCGGGGACGACGCCGGGGCGATCGCGCAGATCCTCACCATGCTGAAATTTCCCGACAGGTTTGCCGCGCGTGTGAAGGAGCTGTACGAACACCCGGAGCAAACCAGCTTCGACGTGGTGGAGTTCACCGACGGGCGGATATTCGAGCGCTACTCGCAGCCCCAGAGGATAGACGGAACTCCCGTGGGAAGGGTCTGGAGTTTCCGCGACGTTACCGAGAGGAAAAAGGCCGAGGCGGAGCTCCGGAAGAGCGAGCGACGGTACCGCCAGGTCGTGGAAGGTGTGGGGGAAGTGATTTTCGAGACCGACGCCGCCGGCCTCTGGACGCTCCTCAATCCCGCGTGGACGGAGATTACCGGGTTCCGCGTGGATGAATCGCTCGGCACGTCGTTCCTGGGCTACGTCCTCCCCGAGGACCGCGGACGGAATCTCGCGCTGTTTCGTCCGCTCATCGAGCGGAAAAAGGACTTCTGCCGCCATGAGATCCGCTACAGGACCCGTGACGGCGGCTTCAAATGGATCGAAGTCCACGCCCGGCTGATTCTCGACGACGCGGGGACGCCCGCGGGAACGACGGGCACGCTGCGCGATATCACCGAACACAAGCGCGCCGCGGAGGAGCTGCGCATGCTCGTCCAGCAGACCGAGCGCGACGCGCACACGAAGGCGGAGCTCCTGAGCGAGGTGAACCACCGCGTCAAGAACAACCTCCTGGCCGTTCAGGGGCTCATGCTCGCCGGGAAGCGGCAATCAGAAGCGGAGGGCCGTCCGGAGGTGGGGCGCGCGATCGACGGTATCGCCTCCAGGATCGACGGGCTCCTGAGCGTCCACAGACTCCTCTCCTCGAACCAGTGGGGGCCGATCCCGGTCAGCCGGCTTGCCGAGACGATCATCGCCCGCGTCGCCCCTCCTGTTGTGGGGGACGCCCGGATCCGCCTGGAGGTCGATCCCTCCCCCGTGGAAGTGTCGCCGCGGCAGGCGAGCAGCCTGGCGCTCGTGTTTAACGAGCTTGCGACGAACACGATCAAGCACGCGGCGAGCAGCCGGAAGTCCGTGCGGATTCGGGTCACGACGCGACTGGAAGGGGATACGATCAGGATCGAATACGCCGACGACGGACCCGGGTACCCGGACGACGTCCTGGCACGCAGGCGGACCTCGACGGGACTGCACCTCGTCGATCAGATCGTCACCGGGACATTGCGCGGGCGGCTCGAACTTCAGGAAGGGGGCGGAGCGCTGGCGGTCATGCATATCAAAATCGAAGAAAGCGGGAGGACCTGACGGGATGACGATGCGCAGAAACCTAAGCGTCCTGGTGGCTGAAGACGACGCCCTTGTGTCCGACATCATCGAGCACCAGCTCGGCCTGATCGGGTGTACCGTGGTAGGAAAAGCCTCGGACGGCTCACAGGTCGTCGCGAAATCCCGGGAGCTTGCACCGGATATCGTCCTGATGGATATCGAGATGCCGGGCCTGGATGGGCTCCAGGCGACTGAGGAAATCCAGCGGACGGCACCCCGACCCGTCGTGCTCCTGACCGCGCACGAAAGCCCGGACCTTGTCACCAGGGCCGGGCGGGCGGGGGCGGGCGGGTACCTGGTCAAACCCACGACCCCCGACGAACTGGACCGGACAATGGCGATCGCCGTTGCGCGCTTCAACGATCTGATGGAGCTCAGACGCGTGAACGAAAAGCTCAGGGAGTCCCTGGCGAACGTGCGGACGCTTTCCGGGCTCCTCCCGATATGCGCAAACTGCAAGAAAATCAGGGACGACAGCGGGTAC